>JAANMW010002898.1_pt1 | contig 14464 bp, 19 predicted proteins | sample 7279671 | NCBI WGS metagenome assembly JAANMW01 (sample SAMN14094541, study PRJNA606508) | bioreactor metagenome | isolation source: A lab-scale SPAN reactor treating ammonium-rich wastewater day 247 | place: Ireland: Galway | collected 2017-09-19
GGAAGCCTGATCAACCTGAAACAGCCTTTTCACGGCGTAGCTACAAAAGCGATTCGAATAAAAGAATGTGCGCTGCTGAAAAACCTTCCCGACACTTTTGACGTCGGAAGATATCACAGTTGGGCCGTATCGAAAGAAAATTTCCCTGAAGAACTGGAAATTACTTCTGTGGACCCGGAAGGCCGGATCATGTCTCTACAACATAAAACATTTCCTCTTCACGGAGTACAGTTTCACCCGGAAAGCATTCTGACACCTTTGGGGAAAACAATTCTGAGCAATTTTCTGAAATAAAGCTGCTCCCTTTGCTATTCCTATTCCTTGCATAAGAACAATATTTTGTACCTTTGGACACCAATATTATTCACATGACCATTACCCAAAATAAAACAGTGCAATTTCAGGATCTTGGAATCACCGACTATATGGACGCCTTTGCACAGCAGGAACAGCTGATGAAATCCATCATCGATCTGAAAACCAAAAACCGCGACCGCACCGACGGAAATATCGAAGAAACTCCCAATTATTTTCTTTTTGTAGAACATCCTCATGTATATACTCTGGGAAAATCCGGCGACGAACACAATATGCTCGCCAACGAACATAAATTAAAGGAAATCGACGCTACTTTTGTGAAAACCAACCGTGGCGGCGACATTACTTATCATGGTTTCGGACAAATTGTAGGCTACCCTATTGTCGATCTGGATAATTTTAAATCGGACATCCACCTCTACATGAGAAATCTGGAAGAAGTCATTATCCGGGTGATTGCAGAATACGGCCTGAAAGGCGAACGCAGCGAAGGCGAAACCGGCGTTTGGCTGGATGTAGGACGGCCGTATGCCAGAAAAATATGTGCTCTGGGTGTGAAAACTTCCAAATGGGTGACGATGCACGGATTTGCGCTGAACGTGAATACCGATTTGAGGTATTTTGAATACATCATTCCCTGCGGTATCAAAGACAAAGCCGTGACTTCCCTCGCTCGCGAACTGGAACAGAATTTTACTGAAGAAGAAACCGCTGAAGTGAAAGAGAAAATCAAAAAGCATTTCATTAATGTTTTTGGAGCCCGCTTTGAAAGCCTGAACAAGTAAGCAGTCATTCATGTTCAGCAAAGAAGAAGCCGCGCAGCTGAAAAAAGAATTCTGGACCGCTTTCGGGAAGAGTTTTTCGAGGAAATGGATTCTGTATGACACCAAAATCAAGGATTTTTCATTCAAATTCAGTGCAGATAATAAGAAATCGGAAGTTTCACTGGATATTGAAATGAAAGACGAACTGTTCCGCAATGCCTATTATGAAAAAATCTGGTCGCTGGAAACGATTCTGGAAGAGCATATCGGCCAATTCCAGAAAGACGAATTTTATACGTTAGACAACGGCAAAGTGATCAGCCGAATCTGGGCCGAAAAAACCGGCGTTTCCATTTTCAACAAAGCTTCTTGGCGGGACATCTTTGAATTCTTTATCGAAAAAATGGACGGCTTCGAACGCTTCTATCTGGAGTATGAGGATTTCATAAAGGATGTGTAAGTCTAATGGCGCTAATTCAGGTTTTATAAACTCATCAATTTTTCTCACTCTCGAAGGGTGTTGCAAGCTGAGGGATTGTTTTGCGCACAGATTCCACAGATGATTTTGTTGCTTTGCTTATTTGCAAATTTGCTTTGAAATTTCATTCTGTTTTTCTTTAAAGTACTCCGGCGGGAAGCGGTACTCATCCTGCAATTCTCCCTGTGCGTAATCCGCCATAACCAGCAGGACTGAGCATTCGTCCAGTGCCTGAATGGAACTTGCATACCCTGCAGGAATATGTAATATGTCCATCTGATCTGCAGTCAGAACATACTCTAACTGAGGCAAGTCCGGAGAAGGGTTTTCCCAATCGTCAATTTCTATGAGGAGGACTTTAAACTTTCCAGTCAATGCAGAAAACCAGCGCTGTTCCACTGCATGGCCCTGCCATGCCCTTACGAACACGGTATCAGTATTCTGCAGGGTAAATACCTTTTTAATTCCCTGATCTGTCAGACATTCACTAAAGATATTATTGTACGCGATGGTCCCTCGGGCATCTTTATGAATGCTTCCTTCTATGAGTTCCGGTTTCATTATTGTGTTTTTTCGATTCGCAGATCGTTCAGTTTTATAATTCGCTGAACCCCTGATTCAACGGCTAAAATAAGGAAAATGTTAATTGGTTAAATGATTAATTGTTTTAATCGGTTAAATGTTTAAATGATTAACCTATTGCGCATTTGAGAATTAGATAAAAAAAGACTGTTCATTTGGTTAAAAAACCGTATATTTATTTGATTACCAATCGATTAAATGCATGAACAATCTTATTCAAAACTATGAAATTATTTTTAAAAGAATTGACAAATACTTGTAAACATATTGAATCAACCAAGCTAATCAGAGTTCCAAAACTTTCTGATTTAGAATTGGTTGCACTAACAATGACCGCAGAATTATATGTCAATTAACTACAGTTATTTAGAATTCTTTCAGGGTCTATTTTAGAACATAAAATTGAAAGAAGTGTCTTTAATAAAAGACGAAGAGTGCTTTTCCCTTATTTCGAAAAAATTCGTCTGGTTTATTCTGCTGCCTTAAAAATGTTTTCGAAACACAGCCAATGTCATAGGAAATCTCAAGGAAGGCTGGCTGGTAGATTTTTAGGAAAATCAGTTACAAAAAAGGAAGAGCCACTGCTCTAGCCATAAAATTAGCCTTCATCATTTGGAATATGCTCGTAAAAGGTGAAAATTATAAACCATCTACACCTACCTTTTTCTTGACGAGAAAAGAAAATTTGCTTCATCGAAAAGAATTTAAAAACAAATCACTAAGTTGGATTAACTGACAGGATATTGAAATCGCAAAATACTGATTATCAATATTAAAATTTAACGTTAGTCAGGATTAAGGAACGACTATGTAGAAAAAAATGCCAGAAAATATTTGCGAAAAATGCAGCCACTCGTGCAGACGGCACCATGAATCTGTCGGTCTCCATGCACCTTGCAGGCAAACAGGTTCATGCCTGGAATGCCTTCCTCAATGCAGACGAAGTAGAGGTTTCCAACTCCGTTTACCTCGGCAGCATCACCATCAGTTGATCAACCTGTAAAAATGAATTCGCGCTACATCCGCATCTCCGCTCCGGAGCATGCGGATTTTTTGTACTCTAAAGATTCATTTTTCAACTAATATCTCTCCGTTATTATTATAAATTCTTAACGCCGAATCGTTGGTGTAAATAAGCCTCACCTATCTACGTCTGCAACGAACTCCTGTACAAAGCACCAAAATTTTCTTTGTTATTGTTTGTAATATTTTCGTTTTAAAAACAGACTTGCCCGGACCAGTAAAATTAAAACAGGAACTTCAACCAAAGGTCCGATGACACCTACAAATGCCTGAGGCGAATGTATACCAAATACTGCGATGGCGACTGCAATGGCCAGTTCAAAGTTGTTGCCGGTAGCTGTAAATGCAATAGATGCGTTCTTGTCGTAAGGGACTTTTAGAAATTTACTGATGAAAAAACTCAGGAAAAACATCACTACAAAATAAATGATTAAGGGTATCGCTATTTTTAAAACATCCAAAGGCAATTCCAGTATTTTGTCGCCTTTTAAACTGAACATCAGCACGATGGTAAATAGTAAAGCATACAATGTAATAGGCGATATTTTTGGAACAAACTTCCTATTATACCATTCAATACCTTTCGATTTTACGAGATAATAACGGCTCAGGAAACCGGCAAAAAAGGGAATGCCTAAGTAGATCAAAACGCTTTGCGTAACGTCTTTCATTGAAACACTGACATTGAAATTGGCTAAACCTAATGTATTGGGCAATATGTTGATGAACAGCCAAACGAAAAAACTATAAGTCAAAATCTGAAAAATGCTGTTTAGAGCGACCAATAATGCAGTATATTCTCTGTTTGCTTTTGCCAGATCGCTCCACACAATAACCATTGCGATGCACCGTGCCAAACCGATTAAAATTAATCCCGACATATATTCGGGTTCGTTGCGTAAGAATAAAACGGCTAATCCAAACATCAAAACGGTACCGATAACCCAGTTCAGCAAAAGGGAAATAGCTATTACTTTTCCGTCCTTTAAAGCTTTAGGCAATAAGGTGTAATCCACTTTCGCCAAAGGCGGATACATCATCAATATCAATCCGATAGCTAAGGGAATATTGGTTGTGCCAACAGAAAGAGAATTTGTAATATTTGAAATATTAGGAAAGAAATACCCCAAGCCCACACCAAACGCCATTGCAAGGAATATCCATAAGGTTAGATATCTGTCAAGAAATTTTAGTTTTGGTTGCATCTGTTACTTTTTAATCATTGAAAAAACATAGAACATTTCGGCAGCTATCTGCAAACTTCTTTCTGCATAAACTTTGGTCTGTTCTGTTGTACCGTCAGAAATTTTCGGGTCTTCAAATGTGATAGGTATTCTTTGTTCTGCTCCTGCTATAAACGGACATCCACCGTCTGCTTGTGAACAGGTCATAATGGCTGTGAATGCTGAAACAGGATTGAAAGGACTATCATATTTTTTTGAAAATCCGATGATAGGCAAAGCATTATCACTGTACTTTATGGCATATACAGGGTTGTTGGTATCTGCAATTTTGAAAATAGTAAATCCCTGTTCTGTCAATGTTTCTGCTACTTTCGGGAATAGTGCTGTCTCTTCTGTTCCCCCTGAATAACAATACACGTTTGGGATATTAAAATGTGCTGATGCTACCTGTGCCCAAACCTGGGATAAATGGCTTCTTCGGGAATTATGGGTACAGATGAAATTGATAATGATATCCTGTTGGTTATTTACTTTTTGTTGTATAAGATCTATCAAAGGCTGTACTATGGTTTTACGTTCTTCGCTGATGAGGTGAACGTCTATTTTGTTGTTAATGACTTCGATTAGTTTTTGATACATCGTATTTTGTTTTGTGGTTAGCAACAGCCCGAATTTGGCGAACAAGAAGATGTTTGAGCCGTTTGCAATTCCGACAATTTTATTTTCTGTTTTTCTTGTGGTATTCCACATTGGTCTTGGGCTAAACAAGCAGTTGTTTTGTTTTGCAAAATGAAATTTGTTCCGTCAAAAGCCAACGCATATTTTCCAATGGTGTCACTTTGATATTCTACTTCAATTTCTGCATCTTCAATGCCTAACTTCTCTTCAGATAGTTTAATGATGTTTAAAAGTTTAGCGGGTTTTAAACGATGTTCAAAATCATTGGCATTCCATAGTTGAAAATTTACCGTTTTTTCTGTGCGAATGACGCCGCCACAATCAATAAAATTTTTTGTTACCATTCCAACTTCGGTAACGTGAAAATGTTCTGGAACGCAAGAGCCGTTTTCAAGTTTGAAACTTACAGTTTCTAAGGTAGGCAACAGTGCTTTTACTTGTGATAATTTCATGTTTGTATTATTTTATTAGCAACAATTTTGGTTTTTCAGGGTGAGTTTCGCCGAAATATTTGTAATATATTTTTGTAGCTCTTCAATTGTATTTTCGTCAATGCAGTAACAAATCGTATTGCCTTCAATGGTTCCCTTGATCAGTTTTGCATTTTTAAGTTCTTTTAAATGTCTTGAAACAGTGGGCTGGGCCAAAGGAAGTACATCAACAATATCTCCGCAGATACAGGTATCCACAGATAATAAATATTCTATGATCGCCACTCGGGCAGGATGTCCCAATGCTTTTATAATATGAGCCATTTCGTGTTGGCTGTCTGTAAAGTCTTTTGGTTTTGTAAGTTCTGCTTCCATCTTCTTATTTCTATATTGCAATATTACGATAAAGAATCATAAGTACAAACAACATTTTCATCTTGAATAAAACAATCTCGTCAAACCGCAATTTTTCCGTATCTTCGGCTTCCTAAAATCAGACTCCTACTCTACTATGCTCAGAGCAGAAAATATTACCAAAACATACAACGCAGGAAAGAAAACCGCACTTCAGGATTTCAGTATTCATGTACCTGAAGGCAGTATCTACGGTCTTTTAGGTCCGAATGGTGCCGGCAAAACCACTTTTATCAGAATCATTAATCAGATTACGCAACCCGATGCCGGAACGGTATTGATCCGTGGCGAACAATTGAAAAATGCGCACATCCGGGATATCGGTTATATGCCTGAAGAAAGAGGTCTTTATAAAAACATGACGGTCGGCGATCAGATTCTGTATTTCGGGGAACTGAAAGGAATGTCGAAAAACGATGCCCTGCACGAAGCGAAGTACTGGTTTGAGCAACTGAATATTGACCAATGGTGGAAGAAAAAACTCAGTGAACTTTCCAAAGGAATGGCGCAGAAAATACAGTTTGTGGTGACGGTTCTTCATCGTCCGAAACTGTTAATTCTGGACGAGCCATTTTCAGGTTTTGATCCTGTTAATGCCAATCTGATCAAAGATCAGATTCTGAACCTGAAGAAAAACGGAACCACCATTATCCTCTCCACTCACCGCATGGAAAGTGTAGAAGAATTGTGTGACGCTGTAGCCCTCATCAATAATTCCCGGAAGGTTCTGGACGGAAAAGTATTTGATGTTCGCGAACAGTTTAAAAAGAACATCTTCAGTATTACTTTGGCCGATGCAGATCCTGAAAAATTGGGAAATTTCCTTCAGATGAACGGCGTTCAGCAACATCATTCGGATAACAATCTTTCCACTTTTGAAATCACAAGGCATGACGATCAGAATGCACTCATCAGCCAATTGGTTCAGATTGGAAAGATCCGTTCTTTTCAGGAAAAAATCCCAAGCATGAACGAAGTATTCATCAACGCGGTAGGAAATACCGGTGCTTTGTAAACGGAACCGCACTAAATAGTGCTGAATATTTTAAAAGAAATCATGAAGAATATCCTCCTTATCACCAAACGTGAATATCTGACCCAGGTAAAAAAGAAATCATTCATCGTTCTCACCGTGCTGGCGCCTGTGCTGATGATCGCTTTCGGAGCCTTTATCGCCGTGATGCTGAAAGCAAATGAAACGCAATACACCGTACAAGTATTGGATAAAAGCGGTCTGTTTGCCGATAAAATACAGTCGGACAGCAAGTTAAAATACGTGAGTGTAACTCCCGACAAGGAGCAACAGCACCTCAAGGATCTGAAAGACAGCGAAACTGTAGATGCCCTTCTCATTATTGCTCCGCTTCAAGCGGAAAATTTTGAGGCAATGGAAAAAAATTCGCAACTGATCATCAACAATAAAATTGGGCTTGATACCCGCCAACGGATCGTGAACGACCTCTCCGATATTGTTCGCACCGCCCGAATAAAAGCAATGAATATTGACGAAAGCCGCATCGCAGAACTGGATGCTGATTTCAAGCTAAAAAGCAGCGATATTCACGATACAAAAAAGGTAGACAGCGATCTGGATTTCGGCGTAAAGTACGGTTTGGGAATGATTCTGATGTATGCTACGTTCATGTTCATCATTATTTATGGCGTTCGGGTCATGCGCAGCGTTTTGGAAGAGAAAAATAACCGCGTTGTGGAAATCATCATTTCTTCGGTAAAGCCTTTTGATCTGATGATGGGGAAAATATTCGGCGTTACTTTGGTGGCACTCACCCAGTTCATGGTCTGGATTATAATGGCTCTTGCCGGCGCATTAGTCCTCAATACCGGATTCAGCACCATGAAGGATACCCTTCCGGCAGGCAGCGAGACGATGGTAGAAGAATTGGATATACGGCAAATGGCGGGAGAAATATCCCATATTTTACTGGAAATGAACGTGCCGCTGGTCATATTTGTTTTCCTGTTCTTTTTCCTGTTTGGCTATATTTTTTACAGTTCTATGTATGCCGCTATTGGTTCCGCTGTGGACAACGAAACCGAAACGCAGCAGTTTACCTTATTTGCTATTATTCCTCTTATGGTGGGAATGTACGGAAGTATTACCATCATTAACAATCCCGACGGTCCGCTCGGGTTCTGGCTTTCGGTCATCCCTTTTACTTCTCCGGTAGCCATGGTCGCACGAATTCCGTTTGGGGTTCCTGGCTGGCAGATCTTCCTTTCGATGGCGTTGCTCATCCTCAGTTCTTTGCTTATGGTGTTTATTGCCGCTAAGATTTACCGTGTCGGCATCCTGATGTACGGAAACAAAGCCACGCTGAAAGAACTCTGGAAATGGATCAGAAATTAATTTGAACAGCAAGAAGTAAAGATCGTTTTGCTCAATTTTTAAAACTTTCCTTCTTTAGAAATCGGCGTTTACTTACCGGATATTTCTTATATTTACATCTGAAAAATCCGGAATATCGAATTTCTTTATTTTTAAAGTCTTTATATAAGCTGTTGATACCCTTATGAATCATTTATTTGCAGATACCACCGGCGAAGATCCGGAAGAATTTTACCTTTCGCTGAAAGCCAAACTGGAAGAAAATCATAATTTTCCGGAGGATTATCTTTACAAGTTTATCTTTCCGAATGATAATCTGAAACTCACTGAACTGTATCAGATTTTCGATCGGATAAAATACACCATCAGTACCCGCGAAAGCAAAAATGGCAAGTATATTTCCGCAAGTATGCTCGCTTTTGTTCTGGATGCCGATCAAGTAATTGAACTCTACAAAAAAGTTTCTGCAATAGAAGGAGTGATAATGTTGTAGAAATCCGGAAGTAAAACTGAATATTACTTTTCGATAAAAAATCTCACATTTTCTACAGGACGGCCAATTAGCGCAACAGGCCCTTTAATCAGAATCGGGCGCTGAATCAGTTCGGGATGTTTAGATAAAATACTGATCCATTCATCATCACTAAGATGCTGGTTTGCATATTTCTCCCGATACAAGGATTCGTTTTTCCGCAAAATATCCTCAGGTTTCATGTCCAGTTTTTTCAGAACGGTACGTATTTCATCTTCTGACAAAGGATGGTTTACGATGTCGATCACCTCGAAAGCTACACCGTTTTCATCTAAATATTCCAGCACACTGCGGGATTTTGAACAGGTGTTATTATGAAGTACTTTAATCATTTTTTCCAGTTATTTTGAATAAAGATACTAAAATAATCCGTGAAGTTCGGCTTCTATCCTTTCCAGGATATAGCCAAAATCTTCCGGTCTTTCCACGAAATCCAGATCATCCACTTCTATTATGAGCAGTTTTCCTTCTTCATATCCAGAGATCCATTTCTCATATTTTTCATTCAGTTTCGAGAGATATTCGATGGAAATACTGGCTTCATAGTCGCGGCCGCGCTTGTAGATTTTTTTCACCAGATTGGGAACATCAGATTTCAGGTAAATCAGTAAATCCGGTGCTGAAACAAATGATTTCATCAGGTTGAAAATGGAAGAATAATTGTTGAAATCCCGTTCTGTCAACAGATTCATGTCATACAGATTCTCTGCAAAAATATGCGCATCTTCATAGATCGTACGATCCTGAATAATATTTTTTCCGCTTTCCCGGATTTCCTTTACCTGGCGAAACCGGCTGCCCAAAAAATACACCTGAAGGGCAAAACTCCACTGGCTCATATCCGCATAAAAATCTTCCAGATAGGGATTCTGATCCACATCTTCGAACTGGGCCAGCCAGCCATAATGTTTGGAGAGCATGGTGGTGAGCGTTGTTTTTCCTGCGCCAATATTTCCTGTAATCGCAATATGCATAATGAAAAAAGTTTAAAAATCGGGAACTGATGCAGACCGAAACTGCAATGATAAAGCTGTTTTTATTTGAGCAGGTAAAGATAAACGTTGTTTCCTCTGATTTCAAAATATGCCGATGAGTTTTTATCCACATTAGTTGCCTTTGGTGCATGAAAAACAGTTTTCAAGTGAGGATTATCCGGAAGATATTGAAAAATCTGTTGGGCGCCGATAATGTAAATACGGTCGTTCTCACGACGCAATTTGACCGCAGAATCCACTGTTTCTGCAAAAAGCTGACGCGCTTTGAGATCATACACCAAGAACTGATTTTTTCTGATGAAATAGACTTTGTTATTGAAAATCAACATCTCTTTTATCTCATCAAAACTGATAGGAAAAGGAATGGTATGGATAATTCTGTCTTCGCGAAAGTTGTATTGCAACAGCCTTTTGGTGCTTTCATCCAAAAGCCAGATCTGCTGAAGATCTTCTGCATACGCCATTTTTATAAACCCGAATCTGCGAAGGTCAATTTTCTGGATTTCATTCAGGTTCTGGTCTATAAACTTGATTTGCTGGGCATTTTCTGAAAAGAGTGTAATGTTCATCGGATTCTGAACATTCTGCACTTTGTAGGGTGTGATGAGCAACATTCTGCCGTGCAGCTTTCCCAGAGAATCTACTTTGGTAAAGCTCAGCTCTTTGTTTTTATAAAAATAAATATTGCCATAATCATCTGCGGAAAACGAAGTGGTACCCAAAATTTGTGCACTGTCCAAAGGAAGCCTACTCTGCGCCGAAAGCAGACAGGACATGAAGATCAACATGGAAAATAGGAAACCTGTTTTCAAGATATTAATTTGAATCAAAGATAAAAAAAAATGACGCAGGAAAGCGCCATTCTCTATAACACGATATATCGATGTTTATTTTACCGATATTTCATAAATTAAAGGCCAGTTTTTCCCGGTAATCAGCATGTTATCTCCTTTGAAAGCGATACCGTTCAGCACGTCATCATTTCCGGTAGTGTGTTTTGCTGCAATTTCAGAAAGGTCCAATTTGCCGGCTACTTCGCCATTCGCAGGGTTTATTTTCAGAATGAAAGGCTTTTGCCAGACATTGGCGTAAATATATCCGTTGTGGTATTCCAGTTCGTTCAACTGATCATAAGCTTGAGTGTTTCCCGCCACAGAAATATATCTCACGATTTTGGAAGGGTCATTCACATCCAGAAAATAAATATTTTTGGTTCCGTCTGATGCGATCAGGTTTTTACCATCATAAGTCAATCCCCAACCCTCGCCCATCATGTTCGGATAAGGAAATTCGCTGATGAGTTTCAAGTCGGCTTTGTTGTAAATAAATCCTTTTTTATTCTGCCAGGTCAATTGATATACTTTATTGCCGATAATGGTGGCGCCTTCAGAGAAAACATCATTGGGTTGCGGCGTAGAAGCCTTCGGCTCCGTGGTTCCCAGTTCGTATTTTATAATTTTCGAACTTCCGTGTTGCCCATCGCTTTCATAAATGGTATTTCCCTCCAGCTGAAAACCCTGAGTGAAATTGCGGGTATCGTGCGGATATTCTTTGATAATGCTATATGAAAGTTGTGCTTCAGGATTTTTCGCAAATACATTGATGGTAGCATCCTGTTGCAGCAGTTCGCCGTTTTTCTTTTTAATAACAAAGGTAACGGCATTGTCGCCCAAAGTGAAAAATTCCGGATCCACAATAAGTTGATCTGTTTCTTTGCCGCCAAAACTTATGGAGATGCTTTCTGATTCTTTGGTAACCGATTCCGGAAGCAAAATCGTATCGCCGAAATGATATCCTTTGCTTTGCATTTCTAGGTTATAGCTGCTTAGCAAATCAAGAATTTCTTTGTCTTTATTACAGGAAACCATCAGTGCCAGAACGAACAATCCGGCCAGTAATTTTTTCTTCATTTATTTTTAATTTTTCTATTTCAAAGTTACGGTTTTGCTCATCAATTGTAGTAAGCAACCATGTATTGCGCATCAAAAATAGGCATAAAAAAGAACGCACCCAAGTACGCTCTCTGCATTTTTTTCCGATAAAGTTTAGTTTTCCAGATACGTTTTCAAAGATTGGGTTACAATCTCATTCCAGCCTTCTGCAAAACTTTCGTGCCTGAAATTCGCTCCAAGATGGTTAAAATTCTCCAGACCTTTGTGGGTTAACGTCACTTCTGTTCCATCGCCATCAGGTTTCAGTTCCCATTTTACGAGGGTTTTTTCTTTTGAAAACTCAGGATAGGACCATGAATGTTTGAGTTTGGAATTGGGAATGATTTCCAAGATTTCTCCATGATGATGAAACTTCTGCTCATTTCCAGGTTCATAAAAATTAAACTCACTGTGCAGAGCGAGTTCAAAATCCGGAATATCAAAATACCATTTTTTCATCTGAGTTTTATCAGTGATGGCATCCCAAACTTTTTCAACAGGTGCGTTTACCCGCTGCTTAACGATTACATTATCGTGCATAGCTTGTTGGTTTTTAATTGTTAAACATTTTTTTATCACATTAAAGTTAGATAAATTTCGTCAACAGCACAACAAACATGACAAATATCTGTTTGGTAAGCCCGAAAAGCCTTCTCTACCTTGCAGAATTCTCAGTCATCATTCTCATCTTCATAAAAATCGTCTTCATCCAGAAAGTCGAGTTCATCGCTGCGCTGCTCATAATCCTGCGGAATTCCGGGAGGATTGAAAAGTCCCCATTCATCCACAATGTATTTTTTGGGATCAAAACCAGCCACCCATTCACGAAATAACAAGCGGAATTCTTCCAGTTGCTCCCGCACAATATCGTAGTATTTCACATCCCGGAAACCAAAAGCTTTCAAAGTGTGATTTTGAATCATAAGTTCGCGGGCATTTTTGCGGATAATGGCGGCATTTTCCATGCGGATATCCCACAATTGTGCGCCGTGTGCAGCGGCCAATTTTGCCTGAATCATCATGATGTTTCCCATAATCTGATGTTTGATATCCTGCAGAATTTCATCATCTTCGGGAATAAGGCTTGTAATCGTGCGAAGTGTTTGGAAAATCTCTTCAGATTTTTGGAAAATGGGACTTTTTCTGTAATTATCCATACGGTTCATTTTTCTTATCCTATCTGAGTTCCGGCTTCGATTTCGTAAGGTTCTTTTCCTTTTTCAAAAATTCTGGTCATTTGGGAACCTTCCACGGTTATTTTATCTCCGATTCTGCGAATCCAGTTTCCTTCCCGCAAACCTACTACCATGATGTCGTTTTGGGTCAGAAATTCCTGAATGCGGGTTTCACGGGTTTCGCCATTATGTTTCAGCAAAGGATCAGGATCAAGATAATGCGGATTGATGTTGAAGGGAACCAGTTCCATACACTCAAATCCCGGCGGATAAACGATGGGCATATCGTTGGTGGTTTTCATATTGATTCCTCCGATATTGCTGCCTGCGCTGGTTCCAAGGTAAGGTTTTCCGGTTTCTATATTTTCTTTCAGAAAATGCATCAGATTTTTTTCCAGCAGTGTTTTTACCAACAGAAACGTATTTCCACCTCCCGTAAAGTAAGCTTTGGCATTCTGAATGGCTTCCGGCATTTCTTCAAACTCGTGAAGGCTCCGGACTTTGATGTTTAGTTCTTCAAAAAATACTGCAACTTTCGCCGTATATTCTTCATGAGAAATACCGCCAGGCCGGGCAAAAGGAATGAATAGAATTTCGTCAATTCCCTGAAACAGGTTTTTTATTTCATCTTTCAGATATTCCAGATAATTTCCCCCATATAAGGTAGATGTAGAAGCGAGAAGTATATTCATAGATGTGTGATATTTTATGGGTATCCATCTCCATAAAGGAGCCATGAACAAAAATAGAGAAATTGTTCAGAACCGACTGTATCTCTTCATTCAAATTGGTTAACTTTGTCACTGTAAAACTTTAAAGAAGAAAAATGAAATTTTTTATTGACACTGCCAATTTAGACCAAATCAGAGAAGCGAAAGACCTGGGCATTCTGGACGGCGTAACCACCAATCCTTCGCTGATGGCCAAGGAAGGAATACGGGGTACGGAAGCAATCAACAGTCATTATAAAACCATCTGCGAGATTGTGGACGGCGATATTTCTGCCGAAGTTCTTTCTACGACTTATGAAGAAATGATCAAAGAAGGGGAAGAACTGGCTGCAATTCATCCTAATATTGTGGTGAAAATCCCGATGATTAAAGACGGAATTAAGGCGTTAAAATATTTCTCCGATAAAGGAATTAAGACCAACTGTACTTTGATTTTCTCAGCCGGACAAGCACTATTGGCCGCAAAAGCTGGCGCTACGTATGTTTCTCCGTTTTTGGGAAGGTTGGATGATGTTTCAACAGACGGCATCAATTTAATAGAAGAAATCCGTTTGATTTTTGATAATTATCTTTTTGATACTCAGATTCTGGCAGCATCCATACGCCACTCCATGCACATTATTGATTGTGCGAAAGTGGGTGCAGATGTTATCACTTCTCCTCTCGCTCCCATTCTGAGTTTGCTGAAACATCCTTTGACAGATAACGGCCTTGCGCAGTTTATTGAGGACAGCAAGAAAATGGCATAAAGTAAAATTACTATATCACAAATCCCGGCGTTTCGGGATTTTACTTTTTAGTGGGTGAAGAGTGTGAGTTTAGAAATTTGATTCCATAGCAATAATGATTAAATTCTGGTTGAATAAATTATTATATACCTG
>JAANMW010002907.1_pt1 | contig 14407 bp, 25 predicted proteins | sample 7279671 | NCBI WGS metagenome assembly JAANMW01 (sample SAMN14094541, study PRJNA606508) | bioreactor metagenome | isolation source: A lab-scale SPAN reactor treating ammonium-rich wastewater day 247 | place: Ireland: Galway | collected 2017-09-19
CATTCCCAAAAGTTCACAGGTAACAATAAAGGTATATGATATACTTGGCAAAGAGGTATTCAGCTACAACGAATACAAACTGGCGGGGAGTTATGAAGTGAAGTTTGACGGGAGTAATCTGGCATCAGGGATGTATTTTTATTCATTGGAAACGACTGGATATAAGGATACGAAGAAGATGGTGCTGCTAAAATAGAGAAAAAGGCTCAAAATTAGAAAGAATTAAGCGTCCCTGTGTAACCAGGGGCGCTTTTTTGTTAAGATTTATACTGGCTAACGGCTTTATAATAAAACAATTAACTTTACGGTTTGCCGTCTTTTGCTGCATTGACATTTATTTCCAAAACCGCTATATTTGTCTTCTGTACCGATAAAATTTAATCGTTTTTTGCAAATTTCAGTAATTTTTAAAAATTAGACTACAATCTGACTAGGATTATATTGTAATGGCATTAAAAAAGTTAAAACCAATAACACCGGCAACAAGGTATTACACAATTTCTTCTTTTGAAGAAATTACCAAAACCACACCTGAAAAATCTTTATTGAAACCATTAAAGAAATCAGGCGGAAGAAATAATACCGGAAGGATAACTTCAAGACGCAGGGGCGGCGGACATAAAAGAATGTACCGCGTTGTAGATTTTAAGAGAGAGAAAACCGGAATTGAAGGAAAGGTGGAAGCTATTGAATATGATCCGAACCGTTCAGCAAGGATCGCTCTCGTAAGATATTCAGACGGCGATATTACATATATTATTGCTCCTGATAACTTAAAGGTCGGCACAACAATAGTTTCAGGAATTGATGCTGATATTACAGTTGGAAACACACTGCCTCTTGCAAATATACCTCTCGGAACGTTCATACATAATCTTGAATTAAAGCCCGGCAAGGGCGGACAGCTTGCGCGCAGCGCAGGCAGCTCATGCATTGTAGTTGCTAAGGATGAAAAATATACACAGGTTAAGCTGCCTTCAGGTGAAGTAAGAATGGTGCTTAATACCTGTAAAGCAACCATCGGCGTTGTAAGCAATCTTGAACATGAAAATATTTCGCTTGGAAAAGCGGGAAGGTCAAGATGGCTTGGAAGAAGGCCGAAAGTTAGAGGTGTTGCAATGAATCCGGTAGATCACCCTATGGGAGGCGGTGAGGGAAAAACTTCAGGCGGCGGCCACCCGGTTAGTCCGTGGGGCATACCTGCAAAAGGATACAAAACCAGGAAGAAGAAAAATCAGTCAAACAAATTCATAGTTAAGAGAAGAAAGTAATATTATTATATAAATGCCAAGATCACTTAAAAAAGGACCGTTCATAGATCCGAAGCTCTTAAAAAGAGTTGAAGAGCTTAATAAAGCCAATCAGAAAAAAGTATTAAAGACCTGGTCAAGGTCAACAACAATAACGCCTGATTTTGTAGGCCATACATTCGCTGTTCACAACGGCAATAAATTTGTGCCTGTGTTTGTATCAGAAAATATGGTTGGGCATAAGCTTGGTGAGTTTTCACCTACAAGGATATTCAGAGCGCACTCAGGCAACAGGAAAGATGAAAAGTAAACATTTTGTCATTTTTACAAAGTTAGTAATTTAAAGGCACATAAATTAAAATTAAGTTTATATACATCAGGATAAAAGTATAATGGAAGCAAGAGCAATTAAAAGATATATACAGAGTTCACCAAGAAAAATGAGACTGGTTGTCGATTTGATAAGAGGCAAAGCAGTCAGCGAAGCGCTGAATATACTTCATTTTTCTCCTAAGCATGGCTCAAAGGTTGTAGAAATGACTTTAAGGTCAGCAGTTTCTAATCTTTCAAATAAGCTTGAGTCTGGCAGAGTTGATGAAAAAGAACTGATCGTAAAAACTGTTTACGTTAACGGCGGTCCTGTATTAAAAAGAATGCTTCCGGCACCTCAGGGAAGGGCTTACAGGGTTCGCAAGCGTTCAAATCACCTTACTATAATAGTTGCAGAAAAAGAAAAAAATTAAAATTAAACCAAAATTATTTATATAATTAAAGGGAGATTTATTTGGGACAAAAGACACATCCGGTAGGTTTCAGGGTTGGCGTCATAAATGGCTGGGATTCAAGCTGGTATGACGACAAAAGCTTTGCAGCAAAGCTGATGGAAGATAATATGATACGCGGCTATATCCGCAAAAGGTTTGATAATGCCGGAATATCAAAGATTGAGGTTGAAAGAACTCCCAAAAAGATAACTCTTACCATTCATACTTCACGTCCGGGTTATGTGATAGGAAAAAGCGGCAAGGAAATCACACATCTTGAAGGCGAATTGAAAAAAGTTACAAATAAAGATATTAAGGTACTTGTTACCGAAATTAAAAAACCTGAGCTTGATGCATATCTTGTTGCCGAGACTATTGCGCACCAGATATCCAACAGGGTATCATACCGCAGGGCAATAAAAACCGCTATGGCTTCAAGCATGAGAATGGGTGCTGAAGGGATTAAGGTTTATGTTGGCGGAAGACTGAACGGCGCTGAAATTGCAAGGGCTGAACAGTTCAAAGAAGGAAGGATTCCGCTTCAGACTTTAAGGGCAAATATTGATTATGCAAGTCTTGCAGCTCATACAATTTACGGCAAGATTGGCGTAAAAGTTTGGATCTGTGTAGGCGATAAGCTTATCAGGAAATAAATTAATTAAGTATATTTTAGAATTTTTCTGTTTAGGAGAGTGTTTTTATGGCTTTGATGCCAAAAAGAGTTAAGTTCAGAAAAGCGCACAGAGGCAGAAGAGCCGGGAAGGCAACGCGCGGATTTACAGTATCGTTCGGTAATTTCGGTCTTAAGGCTATGGAACCTGCCTGGATAACGCAGAGACAGATAGAAGCTGCCAGGGTTGCAATCACTAGGCAGATGAAACGTGACGGTAAAGTTTGGATAAGGATATTTCCCGATAAACCGTTCACTAAAAAACCGCTTGAAACAAGGATGGGTAAAGGAAAAGGCGCACCGGAATACTGGGTTGCTGTTGTTAAACCGGGAACAATAATGTTTGAAGTTGGCGGAGTTACTAAAGCAGTGGCAGAAGAAGCTATCAGGCTTGCAGCGCATAAGCTGCCTATTAAAACAAAATTTGTTGTAAGGCACGACTATTCTGAATAAACAGAATTAAACAGGTTTAAAGAAAATTAATAATGAAATACTACGAAATAAAAACACTAACTACAGATGATCTGAAAAACAGGCTTAAGGAAGAAAGCGAAGGCCTTGAAAATTTACGGTTTCAGAAATCTATTGGTCAGCTTGAGAACTTTAAAGGCATACAAAACACTAAAAAACTAATTGCCAGGATTCACACAGTTCTTAAAGAAAGAGAATTATCAGATAAAAAGGATAAATAATTAACTAATGAGCGAAAATTTAGAACAAGTTAATAATTCACCGGATACTTCTTCGGCAGTTACAGTAAATAATATTGTTAACGGCGATGCTGTAAAAAGAGGAAGAAGGAAGACGCGTATTGGCAAAGTTGTAAGCAATAAGATGGATAAAAGCATTATTGTTGCCATTGAAAGAAGGATCATTCATCCTATCTACAAGAAATATTTCAAGAAGACAACAAAGTTTATGGCTCATGACCAGAATAACGTTGCTAATATAGGTGATATAGTCAAGATCATGGAAACCAGGCCTTTAAGTGCCAGGAAAAGATGGAGACTTGTTGAAGTAATTGAAAAAGTAAAATAATTATATAGGATTATAAAATGGTTCAGGAAGAAACAAATCTGGTAGTTGCTGATAATTCAGGTGCCAAAAAGGTAAGATGCATCAGGGTTTTAGGCGGTTCAGACAGAAGATATGCCGGCGTTGGAGACCTGATAGTAGTATCTGTAAAATCTGCTATCCCCGGAGGTAATGTAAAAAAGGGAGAAGTATCCAAAGCTGTTATAGTACGTACTAAAAAAGAAACCAGAAGGAAAGACGGTTCGTATATCAGGTTCGATGAAAATGCTGCAGTTCTGGTAAATGCAGAAAATGAGCCCCGTGGTACACGTATTTTCGGACCGGTAGCAAGAGAGCTCAGGGAAAAACAGTTTATGAAGATCATTTCATTAGCACCGGAGGTATTATAATAAATGTCAAAATTAAAAAAGAACGATAAGGTAAAGGTTATATCCGGAAACAATAAAGGCAAGGAAGGGAAGATCCTAAAGATCTACCGTACTAAAAACAGGGTGATTGTTGAAGGTGTTAATATTATAAAACGTCATACCAGGCCAAACCAGAAGAATCCGCAGGGCGGAATTACACAAAAAGAAGCGCCGATAAATTTATCAAATGTGATGCTGATAGATCCAAAAGCAGGAGAGCCTACAAGACTTGGTATGCAGGTATTGGATGAAGGTGAAGGCAAAAAGAAAAGAATGAGATACGGTAAAAAAAGCGGCGAAATTATTGTAAGTTAAAAAAGTATAATTTATTCATACAGATGGCTAACGAGAAAAAAGAAAAGAAAGCTCCCAAAACTGAAAAAACAGAAGAGCTGAAAGGTAAAAAATCAACTAAAAAATCAGAACCAAAGGAAGATTTTGTTGAAGAAAAAGTTCCTGTCAGGCTTCGCGATTATTACAAGAGCGATATTGTTAAAGGTTTATCAGGAAAATTCGGGTATAAAAATCCGTTCCAGGTGCCAAAACTTCAAAAGATATCAATTAATGTCGGAGTTGGCGCAGCAACACAGGATCCTAAAATTGTTGAAGTGATAGTAAAAGAGCTTGAAAATATTGCCGGACAAAAACCAGTTGTTACAAAAGCCAAGAAATCTGTTTCTAACTTTAAGCTTAGAGAAGGAATGAAGATAGGCGCTAAAGTTACATTAAGGAAAGCAAGAATGTACGAGTTTCTTGATAAGCTGATAAATATTGCTATCCCCAGAATAAGAGATTTTCGCGGTGTGCCGGATAAATCATTTGACGGTAACGGAAATTATACTCTTGGAGTAAAAGAGCATGTAATTTTCCCTGAAATTAACATTGATGCAGTTCAGAAGCATTTTGGAATGGATATCACATTTGTTACATCAGCAAATTCTGATGATGAAGCAAGAGAGCTATTAAGGGCTTTTGGTATGCCGTTCGTAAAACGTGAAGCATCAGTAAATTAAAAATCATTTTACAGGAGTAAATATTGGCAAAAACATCACAGGTAGCCAGAGAAAACAAAAGAAAAAAATTAGCTGAAAAATACGCTGAAAAAAGAAAAGCTTTAAAAGCAGCCGGCGATTACGAAGGATTAATGGAACTTCCAAGGAACAGTAATCCTATCAGGCTGCATAACAGGTGCGCTGTTACAGGCAGGGCCAGAGGATTTTACAGGAAATTCGGTATATCCAGGCTTACTTTCAGAAAGATGGCTCTTGAAGGCATGATCCCCGGCGTAAAAAAAGCAAGCTGGTAATCAATACAGTTATAGATTTCCGTAAACAGCGGAAATAATTTATAATAATATCAAAAAAAGTAAAATTAAAGTATATACATGTACACCGATCCAATATCAGATTATTTGACAAGAATCAGAAACGCTCAAAAAGCCAAGAAAAAAACAGTAGAGATCCCGGCTTCAAAAATGAAGCTGAGAATTACCGAAATACTTAACAAAAACGGCTTTATTGGTGATTTTAATGTTACTGAAACAAAGAACAAACAGGGTAGTATTGTAATTAAACTTAAATATAATAATAATACTGATGGTGTGATTCTGGGTTTGGAAAGAGTTAGCCGTCCCGGTATACGTAAATATGTTGAAAGCAATTCTATTCCGAGAGTTCTTAATGGACTCGGGATAAATATTATATCTACCTCAAAAGGATTGATGACAGATAAGGAAGCAAGGAAACATGGTGTTGGCGGAGAAGTTGTTTGCAGCATTTGGTAATTTATAAAAAGTTTAAAGATAATAATCAGAAATAAATGTCCAGAATAGGAAAAAAGCCTGTTAAAATTTTAAAAGGCGTAAAAGTAGAAAAATCAGGGGATAATATTAATGTTAATGGTCCCAAAGGATCGTTAAGTCTTTATGTAAACCCGGTTATTAAATCGGAAATTAAAGGTGAAGAAATTGAATTTACCCGCGGGTCTGACCTGAAAAGAGAAAAAGCGCTTCACGGATTATATGCTGTGCTTGTAAAGAATATGATAAATGGTGTTTCTGAAGGATTTGCAAAGAAGCTTGAGCTTGTTGGAATTGGTTACCGCGCAGAAATTAAACAGGGATTGCTGTATCTCAGTCTTGGTTTTTCACATCCTGTGATATTTACGCCACCAGAAGGCATTAAAATAGACGTATTAACAGATACTTCCATTCAGATTTCCGGAATTGATAAACAGCTTGTTGGCCTTGTTGCCGCAAAAATCAGGTCATTAAAGAAACCTGAACCGTATAAAGGCAAAGGTATAAAATATGAAGGTGAATTCATAAGAAGAAAAGCAGGAAAAGCCGCAGCTAAATAATTTTTCAAATTAATATTTAAGCAAGTAAATAATTTTTAAAGATAATGCCGACTAAAACCAGATTAGAACCTCGTCAGAAAATAAAATTAAGGATAAGAAAAAGAATAATCGGAACTCCTGATGTTCCAAGGTTTGTTATTTTCAGGAGCTTGAATAATATTTATGCCCAGTTAATTGATGATATTAACGGTAAAACACTGTGTTCAGTATCTTCAATAGCAAAAGATGTTAAAAGTGAAGCCGGTAAGATCTCCAAAACAGAGAAAAGTAAAGTAATCGGCAAAAAAATTGCTGAAAAAGCATCAGAAAAAAATATCATCAAAGTAGTATTTGACAGAAACGGCTACCTTTATCACGGCAGAGTAAAGGCTATTGCTGATGCAGCTCGTGAAGCAGGGTTAAAGTTCTGATATCTGTTCTGTTAAACGGCCCTGTCTTAAAATGAATTAAATAAATAAATTCTCGGGTCGTCTAATGGCAGGACAGCGGCCTTTGGAGCCGTTAGTGGAGGTTCGAATCCTCCCCTGAGAACTGAAATCTTTAAAAATATTCGATATTGTGGATTTTTATATTTTTTTTATATATATTTGTAATTAGAATCGGTTAGGAAATTTTTAATTTAATGGCAAAAAAAGTAAAAGCAGGCGAATTACAGTTAAAAGATAAACTTGTGTATATTGGCAGGGTTGCAAAAGTTGTAAAAGGCGGAAGAAGATTCAGTTTTACATCAGTTATTGTTGTAGGTGATGGTAACGGGCATGTTGGTATAGGCTTGGGTAAAGCAAATGAAGTTTCAGCAGCAATTGCCAAAGGGTCAGAAGATGCCAGGAAAAACCTTGTTTATGTGCCTTTAAGGAAAGGTACACTTCCTCACGAAGTTATTGGCAAATACGGAGCTGGTAAAGTTATGTTAAAACCGGCTACTCCGGGTACCGGATTAATAGCAGGTGGCGGAGTGAGGGCAGTACTTGAAGCTGCCGGAGTGCAGGACGTATTAACCAAATCTTTAGGTTCTTCAAATCCGCATAATGCTGTTAAAGCTACAATGAATGCTTTAAGGAATATTTTCGATGCAAAAGCTATGGCTTCAAGAAGAGGTGTTGATATTCAAACAGTTATAATGAATTAACAGGGGAATAGTTGAAAATGGCAAAGATAAAAGTAAAGCAGATTGCAAGCACAATTGACAGACCCAAAAACCAGAAATTGGTTATTAAAGCGCTGGGTTTAGGCAGAATTTCAAAAGTAAGAGAACATAATGATACTCCCCAGATAAGAGGGATGATCAATAAAGTTAAACATTTAGTTAAAGTAACAGAATAAAATTTTACATTCAGGATCAAACTAGTCATGAAAGACGTCATCGTGGCTAATTAAGAGATTGAATGAAATAAACAACATTAAAAAACATTATAGGAGGAAAAAAAGTAATGTTAAAACATTTTCTAGCAGTTATGTTACTGTTTGTGTTGGGTGTGAGCACATTTTCACAGTCCATCCCGAGCGGAACTGGTAGATACACAGCTTTAGGCAGTTCACCATTCATTTTGGATGCTCATGTTGATATGCTGAACAACCCGGCTTGGAACAATATGTACAGAGATTATGCATTTGCAGATCTTACACCCGAAACAGGTGCTGGATTTGATGGACACGCTGGTGTAACATTTGGCGTTGGCAAAAAATGGAATCTCGGTTTCATCGTTAACAGAAGAAGCGATATGTGGGAAAACTTCAGAGATACTTCAAACAATCTTTTCCCCGGTAACAGTTCACCAATCGTTCCTTTTATGGGACTTATCGGTACATCTGTTAACAAAAACTTCCATATCGGCTTAGCACCATATGTTGCTATGTGGAGCAGAAAAGGTACCTCATCAGATACTACAGCTACTAACACTGATGCCAGCTCAAACTCTATGGGTGCAAATTTAGGTTTCATCTATATGATCAAAAAAGGTTGGGTTGAAGGTAACTTTACTTTCAGAATGAACAAATACAAAAGCGAATCAACAACCGGCAGTGTTACATCAACACTTGAAAACGATGGCGGAATTCAGTTTGGCGCTAATTTCAGAGGATGGATTTATCCTTCAAAAGGCAGCAAAGTTGCATTGGTTCCAGTTTTAGGTTTCAATACAATGAGCTTCCAGCCAAAAAGCACATCAGGTTCAACAACTGTTACCGGCTTAAACTACAGCTGGATGAGCATTAACGGCGGTGTTGGTTTAAACTGGCCAATAATGGATGATATCCAGATCGCTGGTGGTGTTACAGCTTTTTATAACACTGCAAAAGCTGATTCAGGAAATGTTGAAATAAAGAGCACAGATTTAATAGCTCCTGTATTCCACATGGCTGTTGAAACAAGGATTGCTGACTGGTTAACCGGAAGACTCGGATTCCAGAAAGGTATAAATTCTGAAAAGAATGAATTCACAGCAGGTTCATTAACTGGTGAAGTATCTGAATTATTAGCTCATAACTCATCATCAATCAGTCTTGGTGCAGGTTTCCACTTCGGAAGATTTAGCATTGATGCTACAGTTTCTGAAAGATGGTTCAGACATGGCTTTAACTTCTTAAGCGGCGGAGACAACGAAGATATGTTCGGTGTTATTTCAGCATCATACAACTTCGCTAAGTAAGCAAATATTTTTATATTAACTTAGACCCCTCGTAGAAATACGAGGGGTCTTTATTGTAAGACTTCAGGAAAAGATAATGGACGTTTTAAGCAATTTAAAATACGCAGAAGGTTCAAAGAAAAAGAGAAAAAGGATTGGTAGAGGAGTCGGTTCAGGACACGGCAAAACTTCTACAAGGGGTATGAACGGAGCAGGCTCTCGTTCCGGAAATAAATGGCCTGCATTCTTTGAAGGCGGTCAGATGCCGCTTCAGAGAAGGCTCCCTAAGTTCGGATTTACAAATCCGGGAAGAGTTGAATTTCAAGTTTTAAATCTTGGTAAACTTCAGGGCTTTTTTGATAAAGGAAAACTGAATGAACAGAATTTAAATCCTGAAATACTATATAAATTAGGAATTATTTCCAACGGTAAATTACCGTTAAAGATCCTTGGTGAAGGTGAATTTAAACAAAAACTAGAAATAAGCGCTCATAAGTTCAGTAAAACTGCGCTCGAAAAAATTGAAAAAAGCGGGGGCAAGGCAATTACTTTATGAGCGGTTTTGTAGATAGTTTCAGAAATATATTCAAGATTCAGGAGTTAAGACAAAGGATAATATTTACCGTATTACTCCTTATTGTCGTTAGAATAGGTGCACATATTACTCTGCCGGGTATTGATGCCGGTTTACTGGCAGAAGCAACTAAAAACCAGGCAGATAACACTTTGTTTGGTTTGTATGATCTTTTTGTAGGCGGTGCATTTTCCAATGCTGCAATTTTTGCTCTGGGAATTATGCCTTATATCAGTTCATCAATTATTATTCAGCTTCTCGGAGCGGTAGTGCCTTACTTCCAGAAACTTCAGAAAGAAGGAGAAGCGGGAAGAAAAAAAATTACACAGATTACCAGGTACGGTACAGTTCCGGTTGCTTTGATGCAGGCATGGGGTGTAAGTGTTCAGCTGAAAAGCAGAAATGTAGCCGGTGTAAGTATTATTTCTCCTGATATATCACCTGTTCTTTTTACAATATCGTGCATCATATTAATGACTGCCGGCACAATTTTTATGATGTGGCTTGGTGAACAGATAACTGAAAGAGGAATAGGCAACGGTATTTCATTAATAATTTTTGTCGGTATTATCGACAGGCTTCCATATGCATTTCTTGATGAATACCAGGTAGTAGCTTCAGGTGCAAGAAGTATAATTGTAGAATTAATTATTATTGCAGGTCTTGTATTTATAATAGCCGGTGTTGTTATGGTCACCCAGGCAATGCGAAGGATTCCGGTGCAATATGCTAAAAGGGTAGTAGGAAGAAAAATTTATGGCGGCGTAACGCAATATATTCCGCTCAGAGTTAACCAGGCAGGTGTAATGCCTATAATTTTTGCGCAGTCAATAATGTTCGTCCCGAATACAATCTTGACATTTTTCCCTGACAGCCAGTTTATGCAGGATATTGCAAAATATTTTGACCATACAAGCCTGGTATATGCGTTTATGTACGGAACTCTGATTGTGTTCTTTACATATTTTTATACAGCAATTGCTTTTAATCCTAAAGATGTTTCTGATAATATGAAAAAACAGGGTGGTTTTGTTCCGGGTGTAAGACCGGGAAAAGCTACATCTGATTTTATTGATAATATTTTAACAAAAATAACCCTGCCGGGTTCAATATTTTTAGCAATTATTGCAATATTGCCCGCATTCATTGCTCAGGCAGGTGTTACGCAGGGTCTTGCCCAGTTTTTTGGCGGAACAAGTCTGCTTATAGTGGTAGGTGTCGCTTTGGATACACTCCAGCAAATTGAATCTCATTTGGTAATGAGACATTACGATGGATTTATGAAAAGCGGCAAAATTAAAGGCAGAAGAGGATAGGGCTCTGGGGTTGATTAAAACCGCTGATGAAATCAAAGCCATCAGGGAAAGCTGTTCGATTGTTGCAGGTGTTCTTTCATATATAGAAAAATTCCTTAAACCTGGGATAACGACATTGGAAGTTGATAATTTGGTAGAGGAATATATCATTTCTAAAGGTGCTTACCCGGCTTTTAAAGGTTACAAAGTTCACAAAAATACATTTCCGGCCAGTTCCTGTATATCTGTTAATGAAGAGGTTGTTCATGGTATTCCAGGCAGCAGAAAACTGCTTGAAGGTGATATTGTAAGTATTGATGTTGGTGTTAAAAAAAATAATTTTTATGGGGATGGGGCTAAAACATTTGCAATAGGAGAAGTTTCTCCAGCCAAAAAAAAACTGTTAAAGATTACTGAAGAAAGCCTTTATCTTGGATTGCAGAATGCATCTGACGGAAATTATATTAATGATGTAGCCCTTGCCATTCAGGAACACGTTGAATCAGCAGGTTTTTCTATTGTCAGGGATCTTGTTGGACACGGAATCGGCAGCGAGCTTCATGAAGACCCGCCGATACCTAATTATTATCACAGCGGATACAGTGCAAAGTTTAAGGAAGGAATGACAGTTGCTATAGAACCTATGGTTAATTACGGAACTTATAAAGTGAAAGTGTTAAAGGATAAATGGACTTATGTAACTGCAGACGGAAAACCAAGTGCGCATTTTGAACATTCAGTTTTAATTACAAAAGGGCAGCCCGAAATTTTAACTTCAGTTAATTAAAAAATGTCTAAGCAGGGAACAATAAAAGTTGATGGAATTATTACCGACACACTGCCTAATGCTGCTTTTAAGGTAAAGCTGGAAAACGGGCATGAAATAATAGCTCATATTTCAGGCAAAATGAGAATGAATTTTATTAAAATTCTCGAAGGGGACAAAGTTTCAGTTGAGCTTTCTCCGTATGACCTGACCAGGGGCAGAATAACATACAGGTATAAATAATTTAAATAGTTACATAAAGTATAATAGATATCAAAAAGAGGTTACCAAAATGAAAGTAAGAAGCTCGGTTAAGAAAATGTGTGAACATTGCAAGATTATAAAAAGAAAAGGTGTTATCAGGGTTATTTGCAAAAATCCAAAACATAAACAAAGACAGGGATAATTTAATTTTACCAGGAGTAATATCAATTGGCTAGAATAGCAGGAATAGATCTTCCAAAAAATAAAAGAGTAGTAATAGGCTTAACTTCTATTTTCGGAATAGGCAGGACTACTTCAGAAAGTATTCTTAACAGAACAGGTATAAGCCACGATAAAAAAGTTGCTGACCTGACTGATGATGAAGTGAACCAGATCCGTAATATAATTACATCAGAAATAAAAGTTGAAGGTGCATTAAAATCTGAAGTACAGGCAAATATTAAGCGTCTTATGGATATCGGGTCTAACAGGGGCAAAAGGCACAGAAGAGGCCTGCCAGTTAGGGGTCAGAGAACAAAAACAAATGCCAGGACCAGAAAAGGCAAGAGAAAAACAGTTGCAGGCAAAAAGAAAGCTGCAGCCAAGAAGTAATTTTCAGACTAATTCAAATAAGAGAAAAAGTTAAATAATTTATAATGACACAACAGGTAAAGAAAACCAAGAAAAAAACCGTTGAATCAACCGGTGTGGCGCATATTAAAGCTACTTTTAACAATGTTATTGTAACTTTAACAGATGTTCAGGGTAACACAATTTCGTGGGCATCTTCAGGAAAAATGGGATTCAAAGGTTCAAAAAAGAATACACCATTTGCAGCTCAGGTGGCAGCAGAAAGCGCAGCTAAAACTGCTCTTGATTCAGGCTTAAGGAAAGTAGATGTATTCATTAAAGGACCGGGCTCTGGACGCGAAGCGGCAATAAGATCATTACAAACAGCAGGGCTTGAAATTTTAAGTATTAAAGATATCACCCCTATTCCGCATAACGGCTGCAGACCGCCTAAAAGAAGAAGAGTATAATAGATAAAATTAATTAATTATAAATGGCAAGATACACAGGACCAAGCTGCAAACTTTGCAGGAGAGAAAAAAACAAATTATTCTTAAAAGGGACAAAGTGCTTTACAGAAAAATGTCCACTTGAAAGAAAAAACTATGCGCCGGGTCAGCATGGCTTATCCAGAAGGTCAAAAGTCTCTGATTATTCAGTGCAGTTAAGGGAAAAGCAGAAAGTTAAAAGAACATACGGAGTACTTGAAACACAGTTCAGAAATTATTTTGAGCTTGCTTCGAAACAAAAAGGAAGAACCGGTGAAAATCTGGTAAAACTTCTGGAAAGAAGACTGGATAATATTGTTTACCGCTCCGGTCTGGCTCCTTCCAGGAAAGCTGCAAGACAGTTAATACTTCATAAACATTTTAAAATTAACGGGAATTTAGTTAATATACCGTCATTTCTGCTTAAAGCCGGAGATTCTATTCAGGTTAAAGATAACAGTAAACAGGTAAAGGTATTCCATGAATCAATGAAACGCGTTAAAGATGATATGCTTCCTGGCTGGATATCAGTGGATAAATCTGCCTTAAAAGGAACTCTGCTGGCTATTCCGGAAAGAATTGATATACCGTTTAACGCCAACGAACAATTAATAGTTGAATTATATTCAAAATAGAAATAAAAATGACAAATCAATATATTCAATATCCCGAAAAATTAGAATTAGAAAAAGAAACCAATACCAGATATTTCGGCAGGTTTACCATACAACCGCTGGATAAAGGTTATGGAATTACACTGGGTAACGCTTTGAGGAGAGTTCTTATCTCATCGCTGCCCGGAACAGCCATAACAGGTATTAAGGTAAATAATGTACCTCATGAATTCACAACAATTAAGGATGTTGTTGAAGATGTTTCTGAAATAATTTTTAATCTAAAGGAAGTAAGATTTAAACAGAATATCAAAGGTGCAAATAAAGTAGAATTAAGGCTTAAAGGTCCGCTTGATTTTATTGCACGCCATATACAGGAGGCTACTGAAGACTTTGAGATTTTAAATCCTAATCATCACATTGCAACATTAAATAAGAATGCTGATGTGAGTATCACGTTAAAGATAGGTTCAGGTATCGGGTACGTACCTTCAGAAGAGAATAAGGACCCTGAACAGGATCTGCTTATGCTGCCGATAGATTCAATTTTTACGCCTATAAAAAATGTTAAGTACGAAGTTCTAAATACCAGGGTTGGACAGAAAACTGATTATGAAAAGCTGGTCCTTGAAATTACAACAGACGGAACAATTGCACCGGTAGATGCATTAACACAGTCAGCAGCTATTCTGAATGAACATGTAGCAATGTTTGAAAACTTCGGTAAAGTGACTGAAGAAAAGAAGGCGCCTGTTAAGGACGAAGAAACAGAATTTGCAAGGATC
>JAANMW010002912.1_pt1 | contig 14392 bp, 12 predicted proteins | sample 7279671 | NCBI WGS metagenome assembly JAANMW01 (sample SAMN14094541, study PRJNA606508) | bioreactor metagenome | isolation source: A lab-scale SPAN reactor treating ammonium-rich wastewater day 247 | place: Ireland: Galway | collected 2017-09-19
GTTGAGGAGGAAGCCAACGCCGCCGAACATTTTCTTTTCTTCAATGTTCCTTTTACGGGCCAGAGCATCTCGAATGCGGCTGGCGAGGGTTTCGCTGAACGCCACGGCCTACTCCTTCATTTGCTTCATGTCATCCCACGGCCCGTCATGCCTACTCTCGATGGCCAGCAGCATGGCTTCTTCGGAAGGGCACCTCTTGCGAACCTCTGGCTTGGCGGACCTGTAGTAGCGTTCACGTTCAACGATCCGTGATCCCGCCGGCAGCGGCAGCCGCGCGGTGATTCGGCTTTCGGCGTCGTGGTTGCCGCGGATCAGAACGACCTGGATGTTTGCCTCGCCCAGTCGGCGGAGTTCCCTCACGAAGGACAGTCCTGTATTGTAGTCGGGCCAGTCGCCATCTTAAATGTCGCCGGACTGCAGGACCAAATCGATGCGCTCCGTAATCGCCAGTTGCACCCGATTCGAGAACACTCTTCGGGCGGCCCCGCGAATCGCCTCGATGGGCGAGCCCTCGTAGCGATCGAGTCCGCCGAGCGGACGGTCAAGCTGGTCGTCAGCCGCAAGAAGAACGTTGAACATCCGGCTCATCCCGGCAGTTTGTGAGAGTCACTACAGGGCGACCGCCGCCGTTCGATTCGTCGTCTCGGGTTACTTCTCAAATCGGCCGATTTATAGCACGGTTGTTCACCTAGCTTCTGCTGCCGAGAGTGCGGCGGGTTATGGCCGGCGGAAACACGTCCATAACCCGGCCTGTCCGACCGGCGAAAAACCGCCTGAAATCCCGCCGTTCTCCGCTGTCTCTTGAGTTTGATTTAGTCGGTCACACCCTTCGCGGACAACTTAAAATCGGACGGCATACATAACCGTCAGGTCACCCTTCATGGAGCCTGACGACATGTCCCACGACGATTCCGAATTGACTCCCCAGCAGTGCATGGCCCAAGTCGCCGCCATCCTCGCGCGGGGCATACTGCGCCTCAAGCAGGCGGCCTGGCGCGTTCCGACCGACTCGGACCAAGAAGTTCTCAAAACCCCGGAAGAAGGTCTTGAGTCGGGTGCGGACCCGAGGCTCACTGGGTCTCGGCGTTATGGGTTTTAACGCACTCCAACCGACGAGGTCTTTATGCCACTCGACCTCGACAAAGAGCAGGCCGCGCTCGAACGCATGACCGCGGGCCAACTCGCCAACCGCTTCGCCGAACTGTTCGGCGAACTGACACACTCCCGACACCGGACGCACCTGATCCGCAAGATCCTCTGGAAGCTGCAGACCCGCGAGGCGGGCGGCCTCAGCGAACGGGCCGTGCAGCGGGCCAAGGAACTCGCCCAGGCGACGACGCGTAACGAGGAACTCGACGAACTGATCGACGACCGCCACCAGGCCCGCCTGAACGCGGACGACGTGCCGGCCGGGTTGTCCTGATCCTACGGAGGGTCCGGGCAACCCGCCTGCCGTCGTGCGCATCAACTTTCCGCTACAAGCGGTTGTCTCCGAGTGACCGGGCGGTTATGATTGTCAAGAATGTTTATCGTTTACGAAACGAAAGTGAGCAGTCGTGCCCATCGGGCCGGGAGGACGCATGGCGAAAGACACAACTACACCCGCGAACGGCAACGGGGCCAACCTCGGCTTCGAGGCGTCACTCGGGAACGCTGCGAAGGGAGCATCATGCGACTGGCCGAACTGAAAACCGGACTCGCCCTCGTCGGCCTGGAGCCGGATCGCGTCTGCACCATCGTGGCGGTCGTGCCGCATGCCGAGAACGCCGTCCAGGTCATCTACCGGCTGCCCGACGGAGCCATCAAGGAACGCCTGCTCGGGACCGCCGACGAAGCCACCATCGCGGTCGCCACCGTCGAGCGGCCGTGGGCCTTCGACGGCGACGGGGAAAAATTCATTCTCACCTGCGAGGCCAAGCGGACCGACCTGGCGTTCCTGTTCGACCCGATGATGGCCGTCCACACCTCGAACGTCGAGCCACTGCCGCACCAGATCACCGCCGTCTACGAGTCGATGTTACCACGTCAACCGTTGCGGTTCGTGCTGGCCGACGACCCTGGCGCGGGCAAGACCATCATGGCCGGCCTCTACATCCGCGAACTGGTCATGCGGGCCGACGCCCGGCGGGTGTTGATCGTCGCGCCCGGCAGCCTCGTCGAGCAGTGGCGGGACGAACTGTTCGAGAAGTTCGGCCTCGAATTCCGCGTCTTCTCGTCCGCGCTGGAAGAGTCCTCGCCCAGTGGCAACCCGTTCGAGGACCACCACCAGGTCATCGTTCGGCTCGATCAGATGTCGCGGAATGAAGACCTGCAAGCCAAGCTCTGCGCGGCCGGTTGGGACCTGGTCGTCTTCGACGAGGCCCACAAGCTCGCCGCCCATTTCTTCGGGGCGAAGCTAGAGAAGACCGGCCGGTACCGCTTCGCTGAGGCCCTCGGCAAGGAGACGCGGCACCTGCTGCTCATGACCGCCACGCCGCACAATGGCAAGGAGGAGGACTTCCAACTGTTCCTCTCGCTGCTCGACTCCGACCGCTTCTACGGCAAGTTCCGCGACGGCGTTCACAAGGTCGATGCCACCGACCTGATGCGGCGCATGGTGAAGGAGGAACTGGTCAAGTTCGACGGCACGCCGCTGTTCCCCGAGCGGAAGGCGTACACCGTCAACTACACCCTCTCCAACGCCGAGGCCGCGCTCTACGAGGCCGTCACCAAGTACGTCCAGACCGAGATGGGCAAGGCCGACCAACTCGGCGGGTCGCGCAAGGGATCGGTCGGGTTCGCCCTCACCACCCTGCAACGTCGGCTCGCGTCCAGCCCGGAGGCCATCTACCAGTCGCTCAAGCGGCGGAAGGAACGGCTCTCCGAACGGCTCCGCTACGAGAAGCTCGGCGACCGGGGCAAGCAACTCCTCGCCGAAACCGTGGACGACGTGCCCGAGGACGACGACGACCTGAACGCCGACGAGCAAGAAACGCTCGAGGAGAAGCTCGTCGATCAGGCGACCGCCGCCAAGACCATCGCCGAACTGGAAGACGAGATCCGCATCCTCGCCAGGCTGGAGCAGCAGGCCAAGGCGGTCGTCGCCTCGGGCCAGGACCGCAAGTGGGACGAACTCTCGAAGCTGCTCCAAAACAACCCGGAGATGCACGACGAGTCGGGCCGGCAGCGGAAGATCATCATCTTCAGCGAACACCGCGACACGCTCAACTACCTGCACGCCAAAATCGCCGGCGTCCTCGGCTCGACCGACAGTATCATCACCATCCACGGCGGCACCCACCGCGACGAACGGAAGAAGGCCCAGGCCCTGTTCCGTTCCGACCCCGCCACCCGCGTGCTAATTGCCACCGACGCCGCGGGCGAAGGCGTGAACCTGCAATGCGCCCACCTCATGGTCAACTACGACCTGCCCTGGAACCCTAACCGGCTCGAACAGCGGTTCGGCCGCATTCACCGCATCGGCCAGACGGAAGTCTGCCACCTGTGGAACCTCGTTGCCAAGGAGACCCGCGAGGGGGACGTGTACCACCGCCTGCTGGAGAAGTTGGCCACCGAGAGCGAGGCCCTCAAGGGACGCGTCTTCGACATCCTCGGTGAGGTGTTCGAGGAAAAGAGTTTGAAGGAATTGATGATCGAAGCCATCCGCTACGGGGATCAACCCGAAGTCCGGGCTAGGCTGCTGAAGCGTATCGACCACGCCTTCGACCACGAGCATCTCAAGCAATTGCTGAATCGGAACGCGCTCGCGCAAGAGACGATGTCGCCCGACCGCCTGTTCAAGGTGAAGGAAGAGATGGAACGGGCCGAGGCGCGGCGGCTGCAGCCGTACTTCGTGCGGTCGTTCTTCCTCAAAGCCTTCGGCACTCTCGGCGGCACCATCCACCGCCGCGAGTCCGAACGTTGGGAGATCACCCACGTCCCGGCCGCCATCCGCGAGCGCGACCGACGGCTCACGGGCCGCAACCGCCGCGAGCAGGAGCCGATCCTCAAGCGGTACGAACGGATCTGTTTCACCCGCGACGCCATCCAGCCGATGGATAAGCCCGGCCTGGCCCGCGCCGTGCTGATGCACCCCGGCCACCCGCTCATGCTCGCCGTTACCGACCTGGTGCTGGAGCAGAACGCGAACCTGCTGCGGCGCGGGGCGGTCCTGGTTGATCCGGCCGACGACACCGATACGCCGTGGCTGTTGTTCCTGCTCACCCACGAGGTGAAGTCTGGCGACGGCGTCGTCCTCTCCAAGCGGATGCAGTTCATCCGTGTCAACCCGGACGGCACCGCCGCGTTCGCCGGCTGGGCACCGCACCTTGATCTGGAACCGCTGCCCGAAGAACTCCGGGGACTTACGTCCCCGGCTCGCCAGTTATTCGATTTCACCAACGTCGAGCAGAAGGCCGTCGCGCTGGCCGCCTCCACGCTGGTGCCCGAACACTTCGCCGAGGTCGCCACCCGCCGGATCGAGCATGTCGATAAGACGCTCGCCGCCGTCCACGAACGGCTGACCAAGGAAATCGCCTTCTGGACCGACCGCGAGTTGAAGCTGCGGGAGGATCGCGCCGCCGGGAAAGACGTGCGCTTGCAACTGGAGAATGTCACCCGCACGCTCCAAGACCTCGAACATCGGCTGGAGAGCCGCAAGCGGGAACTGCAGGCGATGCGGCAGGTGCAGAACGGCACGCCGGTCATCCTCGGCGGGGCGTTGGTGGTGCCGGCCGGGCTGCTCCGCAAGCTGCGCGGCGATGGAGCCGCGAGCGCCAGCGAGTCGGATATCCTCGCCCGTCAACGCATCGAGTGGCTGGCCATGCAAGCGGTCATCCGGGCCGAGGAAGCCAAGGGCCACCGCGTCGTCGATGTGTCGTCGTACAAGTGCGGTTGGGATTTGACGAGTTACCCGCCAGCTCACGCTGGCGGCTCGCCCTCCGGCACCACGCAGCCGGACCCCAAGCACATCGAGGTGAAGGGCCGCGTGAAGGGGGCCGACACCATCACCGTCACGCGCAACGAGATCCTCTACGCCTTCAACCAGGGCGACAAGTTCGTGCTGGCCATCGTCTTCGTGAACCCGGACGACAGCACCGAGGGGCCGTACTTCCTCGCCAACCCGTTCCAGCGTGAGCCGGACTGGGGCGCGGCCAGCGTGACTTACAACCTCAAAACAATATTGGCGAGCCGCCGACGTGAATCGGTGGATTCTGGAGAGTCTCAACCATGAACCGCGTCTGGCTCCTCACCTGGACCACGTATGGCACTTGGCTTCCCGGCGATGACCGTGGTTTCGTGTCCAACGTGCGCGACGGCGACGGACCCGAGGTCAAACACAATACACCCGGAACGCCCTGCGATGGCCGGCAGCGCGGTCTCGCCATCGCGGCTCGAGAGCAGATGGCAGGCGAAGCCGTCTGGTTGACCGCCGAACGAGCGAACACATTGGCTGGTCAACTCCGTGAGACCGCCACCTTTCGTGGATGGTCGCTTCTGGCTGTGGCGATCATGGCGAATCATGTTCATCTCGTTGTCGGTGTGGCCGGCGACCCGGAACCGGAAACCCTGCTCCGCGATTTCAAAAGCTACGGCAGTCGGCGGTTGAATCAGCGTTTCGGGAAGCCGACATCTGGAACCTGGTGGACGGCCAGCGGATCGCGACGCAAGCTCCCGGATGAGCGGGCGGTTTACGCGGCCGTTCAGTATGTCCGGAATCAAAAACGTCCATTGGTCGTTTGGGTTGCCGAGCCGGTCTTGTGGGTTGGCGAGCCGGCACCGTCAGGTGCCGGATTCTCTCGTGCGGATCAAGAGAAGCAGAATCCGCCAGCTGACGCTGGCGGCTCGCCGGAGGTGTCAGTTTGAACATCATTTGCCCCAAGAAACTCATCGAAGTGGCCCTGCCGCTCGATGCCATCAACGTCGCCGCGGCTCGCGAAAAGTCCATCCGCCATGGGCACCCGTCCACGCTGCACCTCTGGTGGTCGCGGAAACCACTTGCCGCAGTGCGGGCCGTCATCTTCGCCCAACTCGTTCACGATCCCGAAGACCTGTGGCGCTGCCAGAACCCCGGTGTCACGCCGAATCCCCAGCACAAAGGCCACTGGACCCGCGAACGTGCTCGGCTGTTCGCCATCATCGAAGACCTCGTGAAGTGGGAGAACACCACCAATGAAACCGTGTTGGAGAAGGCCCGCGCCGAGATCCGCCGCAGCTGGCGGGAGACGTGCGAACTCAACAAGAACCATCCGCAAGCCGCCGAACTGTTCAACCCCGACAAGATGCCCGGCCTGCACGATCCGTTCGCCGGCGGCGGGGCGATCCCGCTCGAAGCCCAGCGGCTCGGTCTCGAAGCCTACGCCAGCGACCTCAACCCGGTCGCCGTGCTGATCAACAAGGCGATGATCGAGATTCCGCCGAAGTTCGCTGGCAGACCTCCGGTCTGGAGAAAAGAGGAAGAAGGAAAGAAAAAAGAGGAAGAGGGGAGCCATGCACTACCGGGAACTGATCGTTTGGCAGAAGGCGATGGAAGCGGCGCGGCAACTCTATCGGCTGGTGCCGATGCTACCGCGCGAGGAAACCTACGGAATGCGCTCTCAGATCACGCGGGCGGTGGTGTCGATTCCGGCGAACATCGCGGAAGGTTGGACCAGGGAAACCGACAAGGACAAAGCTCACTTCTTGGCGATGGCACAGGGATCTCTCGCGGAAGTGGAAACTCTCCTGACCCTCTGCGAGGATCTGATGTGGTTCCCCAAGGATCAGACTCAATCATTGCGAGGTCTGCTGAACGAGGTCAGCCGAATCTTGACAACCATGCGACGCAATCGTCGAAACATATGAGTTCTTCCTCTCACTCCTCTCTCCTCTTCCCTCGCTCCTATCACGGCGCAGAGGGCCTGGCGGAAGACGTGCGCCGCTATGGTCAGTGGATGCGGGATGAAGCCTTCAAACGCATCGGCCATCTCTACCCGCCGATCGAGATCACCAAGGACATGGTGCGGGAGCGGCCCGACTTGAAGCCCTACGAAGGCGAGAAGCTGACCGTCATCGCCTGGATCTGGGCGCGGACAGTGAAAAGTCCGAACCCGGCGTTCAGCCATGTCGAGGTGCCGCTGACTACAAAGTTCATCCTCAGCAGCAAGCCGGGCAAGGAAGCGTGGGTAGAAGTGAGGATCGAGAAGAGAGGAAAGAGAAAAGACAACTCTGTCTCACTTCTCACTTCTCCCTACTCGTTTCTCGTTCGGGTCGGCAAGCCGCCCGCCGAAGCCAAGGCGGGAACCAAAGCGGCACGCGGAGCAAACTTCCGTTGCCTGATGTCGGGAGTACCGATTCATGGCGATTACATCAAAGCGGAAGCCGTTGCTGGGCGGATGGGCCAAAGGCTGATGGCGATTGTGGCCGAAGGAACGCGCGGCCGGGTCTACCTAGCGCCGACCGAAGAACACGAAGCGATTGCGAAAGCAGCCGATCCGAAAGACGCGGCGGAAGCGATTCATGTTCCGATCGCTAACGATCCGCGGGCTTTGTGGTGCTTGCTCTATGGCCTGACGCACTTCGATCATCTCTTCACGCCGCGGCAGTTGGTGGCGTTGACGACGTTCAGCGATCTGGTCGGCGAGGTGCGGGAGAAGATTTATCAGGATGCTCTGGCCGCTCTGGGACCGCGGGCGTCCCGCCCGCTCAAACCTGTCCATTCCCGCGGCTACCTGCCCCACTGGGAAGTCGGCGAAACGCCTCAATCCATCACCTTCCGTACCGCGGATTCCTTGCCGAAGTCCGTCCTGGAGCAATGGCAAGCCGAATTGGCCCACTTGCCGCTCGAGCAACAAACACTGGAACGTCGCAAGCGCATCGAAGAAGCCTTGGATCAGGGGCGTGGGGCCTGTGTCTTAGCCCGACCGGAGCTGGCCGCAATCGTCGAGGCGGCCTTGCGCCATTTTGACGGCAGTCGGTATCGACTTCATGCCTGGGTCATCATGCCGAATCATGTGCATGCCCTCATCACCCCCTTGGCCGGCCACACCCTCAGCGACATTCTCCACTCGTGGAAGTCGTACTCCGCGAAGCAGATCAACAAACAGCTCGGGCAGACCGGCCAATTCTGGCAGGAAGAATACTTCGATCGCATGATTCGCGATGAGACGCACTTTGCGGCTGTGGTTGATTACATCGAAAACAATCCGGTGAAGGCGGGGTTATGCGCGAAGCCAGACGACTGGAGGTTTAGCAGTGCGTCCCGTGGCGATCAAGAGCGGGCGGGACGCCCGCGGTCCCAGGATGACGACGACACGCCCCTCGACGCCGGCGGCACCGGTGCCCGTGCCTACGCCGAAGCCGTGAGCGTGTATTTGGCGTTTGGAGTCGGCAGGGCTTCAGATGCGTGGAGCAGTATCGTCACATGGCGTAATCAAGTCGATGCGACTCGCAATACATTTGCACGGCAAGCACTGCCGATGACGTGGGACTTTACAGAAGCTAGCCCATTCTCTGATTCCTGTGGTAACTGGACTGGCAACTCGTGCGACTGGGTAGTTGAAAGCCTCCAACATCTCCCTGTGAAAGCATTTGCCGGAAAACCAACGCAGGACAACGCTCAGAATCAGACCATTTCAAGCTCCAAGTTTATCTCCACCGATCCGCCCTACTACGACAACATCGGCTATGCCGACCTATCGGACTACTTCTACGTCTGGCTGCGGCGGTCACTACGGCCGGTCTTCCCGAACCTGCTCGCCACAATATCTGTGCCGAAGGCCGAGGAACTGGTGGCCACGCCGTACCGCCACGGCACCAAGCAGAAGGCCGAGAAGTTCTTCCTCGACGGCATGACGCAGGCGATGCACAACCTCGCCGTGCAGGCCCATCCCGCCGCCCCCATCACCATCTACTACGCCTTCAAGCAAACAGAAACGAGTACAGAGAAGAGAGGAGAGAGAATGGGCAAATCCGCGGACTCTGACTCCTCTTGGCTCACTACTCACTCCTCGACCGGTTGGGAGACGTTCCTCGATGCCGTGCTGAAATCTGGCCTTTCGATCACCGGCACTTGGCCAATGCGGACAGAAAAGCTAGGCCGTGTGATAAGCAATGATACCAACGCCCTTGCCTCGTCGATCGTGTTGGTGTGTCGGCCACGGGCGAAGGATGCGGGGACGATTTCGCGGCGGCAGTTTGTGCGCATGCTCAACGAGGCGCTGCCGCTGGCCCTGGACGCGATGACGAGGAGTGAGGGGAGAGAAGAGAGGAATGAGAAACTCAGCAATCAGCTTCTCACTGCTCACTCCTCTTCCCTCTCCCCTGTCTCCCCGGTGGACCTGTCGCAGGCGATCATCGGCCCCGGCATGGCGATCTTCAGCCGCTACGACGCCGTTCTGGAAGCCGACGGCACGCCGATGACCGTCAAGACGGCGTTGCAACTGATCAACCGCTTCCTGGCCGAGGACGACTTCGACGCCGACACGCAATTCTGCCTGCACTGGTTCGAGCAGCACGGCTGGGAGGCAGGTAAGTTCGGCGAGGCCGACACGCTGGCCCGCGCCAAGGGTACGAGCGTTGATGGCGTGAAGGCCGCGGGGGTGATCGAATCGGGCGGCGGCAAAGTGCGGCTGCTGCGCTGGCGTGAACTCGACGCCGCGTGGGACCCGGCGAAGGACCCGCGTATTCCCATCTGGCAGGTGCTGCACCAGATGATCCTCAGCTACCAGACCGAGGGGGACAGCGGTGCGGCGAAGCTGTACACGGCCTTGCTAGCCAAGACCGAAGCAGCCCGGCAGTTGGCGTACCGGCTGTACACGCTGTGCGAACGCAAGGGCTGGGCCGAGGACGCCCGGGCGTACAACGAGGTCGTCGCCGGCTGGAGCGGCATCGAGAGCGCGGCCAGCAAGGTGCCCACCCCCGTTCAGAAGACGTTGTTTGAAGAGTGAAGGCCGCTCCCTGGCGGTCACGGCTCTGATCAAACGATCAATCACAACAATGAGCCGCGACCGCCAGGGAGCGGCAACCCAAGCAAGGAACTTCTCCATGAGCGCTTTAGCATACTTCATCACGTTTCACACCTACGGGAGCTGGCTGCACGGACGAGCCACTGGCTCGGTCGATCGTCTCCACAATCACTACGGCGGAGATTTCGTACCAGCCGATGCGAGGTTGGAACAACGGCGTCGGGAGCAGATGACTCAACCGCCCTATTTGTTGGATGCTCGCGGTCGGGCGATTGTGTTGGAATCAATTCGCCGACATGCCGAGTTCCGCGGTTGGCGGCTCCATGCCGTTCATGTTCGCACGAATCATGTCCAAATTGTGGTGACCTGTTCAAAGTCACCAGAACAGGCCATGAATGAGTTCAAAGCCTATGCCAGCCGAGTGCTCAATGATGCTGGGTGTGATGATGCCAGTCGGAAGCGATGGAGTCGGCATGGGAGTACACGACATTTGTTCGACGCGGAGTCGCTGTTGGCGGCGATTCGATACACCGTGAACGGGCAAGGCGATGTCATGAGTGTATATGAGTCGCCGCTCCCTGGCGGTCGCGGCTCTGATGAAACGATCAATCATAACTATGAGCCGCGACCGCCAGGGAGCGGCCAATTCTAAGGAGTAACCATGAAACCATGGCGCGAAGTCGCGATCCCCCATGCCGACGTGCTGAAGGGGACGTTCCAGCAGGCCGAGTTCGCAGCGGACATCACCGCTGTGCATTCGGGCAAGGCCCCGCACGAGTACCAGGACGCGGCGGCATTCTTCGAGCGGACGTACATCACCGAGGGGATGCGGCTGTTGCTCACGCAGGTCGCCCAGCGGCTGAGCGGCAAGGGCGGCGAGCCGGTCATCCAGTTGCAGACGGCGTTCGGCGGCGGCAAGACGCACACGTTGCTAGCGGTCTATCACCTGGCGACGCGGAAGAGCCCGCTGGCCGACCTGCCGGGCATCCCGACGCTGGTCGAGAAGGCCGGGCTGATGGACGTGCCGCAGGCCCGCGTCGCGGTGATCGACGGCAACGCCTACGCACCGGGCCAGGCGTGGAAGGCCGGGACCGCAGGCGTCCCGCCGGCTTCTTCTAAAAGTTCCAAAAGCAGTCAATCCGGTCCCGAAGCTGGGACCGCGGGCGTCCCGCCCGCATCTTCCAGAAGTTCCAAAAGCGGCCAAGATGGCCACGGTCCCAGAATTAAGACGCTGTGGGGCGAACTGGCGTGGCAACTCGGCGGCGGCGACGGCTTCGCGATGGTCAAGGAGGCCGACGCCAACGGCACCTCGCCGGGCAAGGACGTGCTGCGGCAGTTGCTCGAAGCGTATGCCCCGTGCGTGGTCCTGATGGACGAACTGGTGGCGTACATCCGCCAGTTCCCCGAGGGGCAGTCGCTCAGCGGCGGGACGTATGACAGCAACCTGTCGTTCGTGCAGGCTCTCACGGAGGCGGTGAAGCTGGTGCCGACGGCGGTGGTGCTGGCGAGCCTGCCGGAGTCGGAGGTCGAGGCCGGCAGCAGCCGGGGCGTCGGGGCGTTGAAGGCGTTGGAGAAGACGTTCGGCCGGGTGCAGGCGTTGTGGAAGCCGGTGGCCACGGAGGAGGCGTTCGAGATCGTGCGGCGGCGGCTGTTCGAGCCGATCACGGACATCAAGACCCGCGACGCCGTCTGCCGGGCGTTCGCCGAGGCCTACATCGCCGAGGGGGCCAAGCTGCCCAGCGAGACGCAGGAGGGGCGGTACTTCGACCGGCTCTGTGCCGCGTACCCGATCCACCCCGAGGTGTTCGACCGGCTGTACGAGGACTGGACGACCATCGACGGCTTCCAGCGGACGCGCGGCGTGCTGAAGCTGATGGCCAAGGTGATCAGCCGACTGTGGAAGGACAACAACACCGACTACATGATCCTGCCCGGCAGCCTGCCGCTCGGCGATGCTGATGTGCGGAATGAACTGCTTTACTACTTACCCCCCGGCTGGGACCCGGTGATCGAGGGGGACATCGACGGCGAGCGGGCCGAGACGACCGAACTGGAGAACAAGGAGCCGCGCTTCGGCCAAGTGAACGCGGCCCGGCGGGTGGCGCGGACGCTGTTCCTGGGCACCGCACCGAGCAGCGTGGCGGCGAAACCCGGCATCCGCGGGCTGGACCGGGGGCGGGTGCTGCTCGGCTGCCTGCAACCGGGCCAGACGACGGCCGTGTACGCCGATGCCTTGAATCGACTCGCCGACCGGCTGCACTACCTGAACAGTTCGGGCGACAAGGCGGCGGACGCGACGCGATTCTGGTTCGACACGCGGGCCAACCTGCGCCGCGAGATGGAGGACCGCAAGCGGCGGTTCGACGACAAGACCGACGTGCGGAAGAAGGTCGAGGAGGTGGTGAAGAAGCTGTTCGCCAGCGTGCCGCTGTTCGACGGTGTCCACATCTTCACCCCGCACGCCGACGTGCCGGACGACAGCGCGTTGCGGCTGGTGATCCTGTCGCCGGAGCAGTGGTACATGAAGGACGCGGCCCGCCAGGCTGAGGACGCGGTCCACGAGTATCTGCGGACCCACGGCAGCCAGCCCCGGCACCGGGCCAACCGGCTGATCTTCGTGGCCGCCGACCACGCCGTGCTGAACCGGCTGAAGGACGCGACGCGGGTGGCCCTGGCCTGGGCGAGCATCGTGGAAGACGTGGACGAAGGCCGGCTGAACATCGACCAAAACCAGCGACGGCAAGCCGAGAAAGAAGCTCGTGCTGCGGCCGAGGTGCTGCCGCGCGCGGCCCGCGAGTGCTTCAAGTGGCTGCTCTGCCCGGTACAGGACGACCCGACCGCGACGAAGCCGAGCATCGAGGCGTTCCCCCTCAACACGTCCAGCGGTACCGCCGCGGGCGAGTTGGAACGCATCTGCCGCGAGAACGAGTTGGTCATCGAGACGTGGTCGCCGATCCACCTGCGGGCGAAGCTGAAGGAACTGTACTGGAAGGCCGACCGACCGGCGGTCAAAGCGATGGTGTTCTGGGAGGACTCGCTGCGGTACCTGTATCTGCCGCGGCTGAAGTCGCGCGAGGTGCTGGCGGCGGTGGTCCGCACGGGCGCGGCCAGCCGGGACTTCTTCGGCACCGCCTACGGGTTCACGGACGGCAAGTACGACGGCTTCCAGTTCGGCGACGGCGGGGTGTCGCTCGACGACACGCTCTTGCTGATCGAGCCGGAAGCCGCGAAGCAGCACGCCATCGGGCTGAAAAAGCTGATCGAGATTCCGCCGCCAGAGAATGAGAAGACTACCCCACCCGTAACTACAGACCCAACCGATCCAGTGATCCGAGACTGTCAGGTCCCGGTTTCTCCGCGACCCACTCAATCCCGCACGTTCCGGGGCAGCGTCGAGGTGAACGCCGCGCTGGCCAAGTCGAAGCTGAACACCATCGCCGAAGAGGTGATCGCGCTGCTGGCGTCCGACCCGAACGCCAAGGTCCGAATCACGCTGGAGATCGACGCCGAGTTCCCGCAGGGGGCGAGCGACACGATCAAGCGTGGCGTGAACGAGAACGCGTACAGCCTCGGCTTCAAGACGAAAGACTGGGAGTGATCTGGGCATGAGCAAGAGACGACCGACCTTCGGCCAGGTCCTCCGCGAGGCGCGACTGGCGAAGGGAATCACACTGCGGAAGTTCGCGGAGATGGTCGGCATCAGCCCGACCTACCTTTCGCAGGTCGAACAGGATAACGTCGATCCGCCGACGGCCGAGCGGGTCCACACGATGGCCACCTTGCTGGGGGCCAACGCGGACGAGTGGACCGCCCTGGCGGGCCGCGTGCCCGAGGACTTGCCGGGCATCATCCAGAAGCAGCCGACGGCGATTCCCGAACTGCTGCGGGAGGCCAGCGGCCTGACGGCGGAACAACTGCGGATCCTGCGCGAGCAGGCCCGCAAACTCAAAGAGCGGGGCACCGCCGGCGGAGGGGAAGGATGAAAAGCACCGTGCCGTTTCTGCGGGAAGAGGTGATCGAGGGTGAGGCCGAGATGCTGCTGGCGGAATACGGCCGGGAGCACGGCGCGGTCGTGTGTCCGCCGGTGCCGATCGACGAGATCATCGAACTGCACCTGAAGCTGGAGTTCGAGATCCGCGACCTGCAAACTCTGTTCGGCTTCGGCGACGTTCACGGGGCGATCTGGTTCCGCGAGCGGCGGATCGCGGTGGACGAGCAACTCGACCCGGCGCGGCACCCCGGCAAGCGGGGCCTCTACCATTTCACGCTGGCGCACGAGGCGGGGCACTGGCGGCTGCACCGCAAACACTTCACCGTGCCCGAGGGCCAGAAGGACCTGTTCGATGGCGAACCCGAGCCGAGTTACATCTGCCGCTGACCGAGGCGTTGCGGGTGATCGCCCGGTTCGCCGAGTACCGCGACCAACTGCAGAAGGCCGACCGGGTCGCGCTGGCCAACGCTCTGCGAGT
>JAANMW010002918.1_pt1 | contig 14377 bp, 16 predicted proteins | sample 7279671 | NCBI WGS metagenome assembly JAANMW01 (sample SAMN14094541, study PRJNA606508) | bioreactor metagenome | isolation source: A lab-scale SPAN reactor treating ammonium-rich wastewater day 247 | place: Ireland: Galway | collected 2017-09-19
CCGGGAGCTTACCTCGGCGGCATCATACGCCAACTCCACACGCAGCTGGAACTCGAGCGGTACTCTGACTACCTCGTCGAGCAGCGGCTCCGGCTCAACGACTTGACCTTGGCTCCCCTGCAACGGGCGGCTGAGCAGCTGCGTCGACAGTTGCCTGCTGAGGAGCTTCCGCGAGCCTTCGTCGACCATGCTCTCATCGCCAGGTGGGAAGTGGACGTCCGCTTCTGGGGCCGAGAGGCCCAGGGCGCGCTGGCTGGCCTGCCCGCAGCGGTGCGGGGACCGCTCTACCAGTCCCTGAGTCGTCGCATCGCTGCGACCTTCAAAACCGATCGCGGGCGCCGTGCAGATCTGATCGCCCGCCTTGCCGAAGGTTTGGCGGTCGCCGCCTGACTGCCTGACCTCGCCCTCACGCCGGCACGCAACAGCGACAGTTTGGTGTCTGGTACGCGGTGCCGATCAGACGCCAGCCCACAAGACCATCCACCCTCCGGCCCGTCCCGAACCGATCTTACCCCTGTCCGGTGATTCGTGGTTGAAAGCTGCTTGACAACCGCACGTAGTGCCACAAGTCGATTGCCCCAGTCGCAATCCGAGTGTTTGAGCGGGTTCCAGCGATCGCACTGTCGAAGATGAGCCAAGCCGCCAGCTCAGCTTCTCGGTCTCTTGCTGTAGGGATAGGCGGTCTTGCATCGGTCAACTCCTCCGATCGTTGGTCTCAACCGAGCGTAGCACCCTGTCGCCTACCGTTCCAAGCACGCTTACCGAAAGGTCACCTGAAGTCCACCTCAACCATGCCCGAGGATTCAAGCCTGGGCTGGCTCGTACCTGCTTCTCGGCGAGGATTACGCTAAACATGTACAGGACTTGTGAGTGGGCAGTGGAACCGCTTCATCCAGACCGTCCTACAACCTACAACCGCGTCCATTCTGGGCTTTGCCGGCCCGAGGAGTGTCTGCATGAAAACGGGAATGCTCCCGCACTTGAGGTGAGTTGCGCCCCACCAATGCAAAATGTTCTTCTTTTACTACGCAGTGCTTCACGGATGACAACTGACGGGTCCGTCAACGCGAGTTCGCGTTCATTGAGGCCGGTGAGACAGTTCCACTCTTAACCTCGAAGGAATGTCGCCGCTCCTCCGCGCGAACAAATTCGAAGAGGGCTTGGTCTTGGCAGTGGAATATACACAGATCCATGTAGGAGAACTTACGTCGATAGTAGTACAGGTCCAGGTCCTCCATTGTGCGGATGTCTTTGATCGAAACAGAAGTCAGAAACTCGCCGGTGTGCAGGTAGACCAGTGTTGAGTCGTAGCCAAGCAGGGCTAACTCCTGCAGGGCCTGCATCCGCTCTTCCAGGGTCCCGCTGAGGTCGGGATCGTATTCAAAGAAGACCACGGGCTTGAGGCGGGACAGCAGGTTGCGTTGACCAAGTAGAATCTTGAGATCAAATCCATCAGTATCGACCTTGAGCAGTTTAAACCCCGCAAACCGAGGATGGCGGTCAATAATCGTCTTCAGCGAACAACCTTGCAATTGGCCACCCGGGACCAACCGGCCGGTTCCCTTCGATTCCTCCAGGTGGGCCTGTACTATTCCGTCTTTCCAGGCCACAATGACATTTTCTGACACCAGGTTAGATGACTGACAGAGAAGCAAGTTGCGTCTTAGGATACCAAAATAGTAAGAGCTTCCCTCCAGGCACAAAACAGGACACTGAGTGTGGTGGTAAATGGCTATAGCGGAATCCCCGACGTTGGCACCCACATCCACCACTGTGAGGTCGGGATAAACACTCTTGATAGCGGCGGCAATGCGACCAAGGTTTTCCAAGAATTCCGGCAGATGCTTTCGAAAGTGGGGAAGGTCGTGGGAAAGAGGCAAGTAGATCCTTCGCCCATAAAACGTGTAGCGCACAAGTGGGTCGCCGAGTTGTATCAGGTATTGACGAGCATTTAATAAGAATCGTTTAAGAATTCGCTCCGGGAGTGTCTTCTCCCTATTCCACACCTGTAAGGACTGTACGGCCTGAGCTAGAAAATTCGGAGCCTTACTCATGTTCTGCGGGCTACACTTTCGATTGCTGGTCACTCGTCCGTTTACACAATGCATTGGGCGCATGCCGCATGCCCAAAAAGATGCGCGATTGATTGATCCGGACCTGAGCAAGGTTTCTTGAAAAAAGTTAGAAGCCTCCTGTGCTTTAAACCAAGGGCAAAGCCCTTTCAGGAGGCCAACAAGTGAGTTCACCATGTAGTCTACTCTTTCCTATCGGATCGCTCAATTCCCCGGATCCACTGCGCACAAAGGGGACCGGGAGTCCGGCGAACTGGCCCCCAGCTCATCAGGGAATCCTGCGAGAAGCAGGGCCTCTAGTCGATCCCTATTTTCTTCCGCAAGCAAGTTAGCATCTCGCCAACATCCTGAAAACCCATTACCTCTCGTGTAGAAAACTTTACTGAGAACTCCTCCTCTATGCTCATAATCAGCGTTATGTGTGCTAGAGAGTCCCAACCTTCAACATCCTTGGCCTGCATTTCATCAAATAGAACCAATTCTTCGTTTTCAAAGACGTTTCGAAATACCCGCTCAATTCTTTGTTTGAATTTAGACACCTTTAGTTCACCATTTCCAGTCTGCGAATTTTTATTGGAAGGTCTGTGGACACAAAATGCTCGACATCCAATGTGAAACACAGGGTGTCCCCGGCACAGCCAGACGCCAAGAAGCCATGCTCAATATAGACATTTTCAACTATTCTATTTTTTGAGGTCGGCTTGTATTGACCGACTATCCGTTGGCGCCCACGAGCCCGAGAGTACTCAACCATCAACTGAACGGTTAATTCCTCGACCCGCCTGCCCAACACCCTGCAACTCATAATCCAGGTATCAACAACAATAGCCTCAGGTTCAGTGCGCAGTATTACAAAAGAAATTATTCCGTTGTCCCCTAGGCGATCGGCTAACCTTATGCAAAAAGCGCAAATGTCGGGGTTATTTCCCAGGTCGGCCAATTCGGCCTCTCGGTAACGAATAGTCGTCAGATTGAATTGGTTAGATCGCTGAACCAACTGATGGGCCCTGGGCAGGGTGTACGAGTTGAGCGGCAAAACCTCAGCCTCCATTTGAAGGCTCTCGATAAACTCCGCAAGAGTGCCACAAGAAGCCCTCATTTCAGCGCGAGACTCATCGGCTTGGTAATAGCCATGCCGGGCCAGATCCTCCGGAGTCGAGGAAGAGCCCTCAAACAAGTTCCATCGAGCCAAATCGGTCAGATAGTTAGCCGGATCGTCAGAAAGTTCGGGGACCTGAAGTTCGGGCAGTGCCTCGCGAACAAAGTTTCGCTCAAAGGCTGAATCATCTAGAAAAACCATGCTTTCAAAGCCAATATTCAGCCGCTCCCGAATAGCCCTGATGCCCGACACCTTGTCTCCGTAGCTAGCCTCGATCGCGACAAAATCGACGGAACGAAGGAGCATGTCTGGATGATTGTCGAGCACGCTTAAGACGGCCTCTCTATGATTCTTGGAACAGACGGCTAAGAGCAGTCCTCGTCTGCGAAGTTCAACCAGCGCCGTCTGAAATCGTCCAAATACGAGTCCCAATTCTGTTTGACCGATTTCGATTTGCTCAGGGCCGTCGTCCGATAGAATTCCGCCCCAGAGGGTATTGTCGAGGTCGACCACAACGCACTTAATACCAACGCCTCGCTCCGCCAGAATGATGTCGCTTGTTGACTTGACTAACGCGGGTAGAAATTTGGGACTCAACGCCTGCTTAGCTTGGCACCAAAGACGCTCGTCGAGCCAAAGCCGTTTCCCGTAATAAGCGCTCTGAAACTCAGTATCGACAACGCGGATACTGCCGTTCTCCCCTTCCTTAGCGATCATAGAGTTCAGTCGCTGAATGCACGACACGAACGACGCTGGGCATGAACTCGTGTAATTTCCGTAAGGCAGATTCACTGGTATCGCAAAGTTATGTTGGACAACAGTAGCTCCGGAGGTCCCCTTCGCAGTCTCCCATAGTGAACTTAGTTCCGAGAAAACAACTTCTGCAAAGTCTCTGCTGTCGCTAGCCAAGTGAAATCTTGTCCACAGCGCTTGGGCGCAGGTAAAAAACACAATAAAGTCCGGACTGTGTCTGTACAGCCGGCTACCATAATCCCTGACTTCTTGTTGAATAGTATCATATTCAGCGTCGTAGATTTCTGGCCAGTAGCGTTTAATTTTGCATGCGGACGAGAGTGCTTTGCAGTAGTGCTGGGACGCAGCGTCGCTTAGGATGGCAATTCGGATCGATCCGATGCAGTCCGTCCTTTTGATTTTATTGCCGACAGAAATTAGCCGATGCAGTTGAAGATCGGGAATCTCCCAAGGTTGAACAGCATGGTTGTCCGTCATCGAGGTTTTTCGCATAGAAAACCTGACAAGCTAGGCGTTATCTTGCGTGGTTTCCACCCCGGCGCAAATTCCTCCTGGGCGTGAAGAGGTTGAAGACCAGCGGCGCGAAGCATCTCTTCAAGCTCGTCGGGTTTCCGAAACAGATAAATGTGATCCGAATGAGCTGCATTCAATGCTGCAGTGATGTAAGCGTGGCCACCTGGTCTAATCATTTCGGCAAGCCACTCGACAAACTGAGCCGGGTTCTCGAGATGCTCAAGCACCTCTTGACAGATCAGAAAATCACATTCTTCCACGTATCCATTCTGAATGTCCCGGTTTTGAAGCTCATACCGGCCTCGCAAAGAAAACTTGTCGAGCATCCACCCGGTGTAGTCGAGCGCAAATTGGCTAATGTCAAAACCGACACCTCTGATTTCTGGCAATGCCGCTAGGGTCAATTTTGAATAGACTCCACATCCCACCCCCACTTCAAAGAATAGACGAGACTGCCTAACACGAGGCAAAAGAAGCTCTCGGAATCCCCTCTGCATGTGGTAGTGCTGTGGCCAAACGAAGTGCGAAACGAACATGCCCGGGAGGTACCGGCGGGTCATGTGTTCTTCGTTGTGATACATTTCGCGAGCCACGTCTTCGTAACTACTGGCTCGATAGTGGCCTGTCCGTTCGAAAATGACTTGGTTGCGCATTGAATCGTTACAAAACTCCGCATAACCATCAATCAGTTCGGAAAGAGTCTCAGATAGTTCAGCCTGAATCACGCCGTAAGCAGTCTCGATACTAGGAACGCTTTCATTTGCCCAATCGGCGCCAAATCGTTCGGGAGCAAGATGCCAAACAGCGGCCAACACGGGGTAACGCTCTTGCACCTTCTCACAAAGGATCTGCCACTTGTAAAGATTTTCGTTCAACATTAAACCGTCCTTATAACCTTATGCCAAGTCTTGCCGGTGACTAGCATGGTACCATCCGACCTTGATACGGTTACGGCTATTGATAGACTGGATACCGCCTCACTAACCTGCTTCACAACACCGGTAACCTCCAATTCGCAAGGCACATAACAGGGGTTGCGAAATGACAAGTCCATTCGCTCCAGAACGGCGGACGGGCCGGGTAACTCCAGTCCAACGAATCGAGAAATCATCGCAACAAGGTAGGCGCCATGCAACACAGGACCTTCGAATCCGGCAGCCCGTGCAAAACTGGCATCTGTATGGCATGCTGCCGTGTCTCCTGATAGCTCGGCAAACTTCGTGATGGCTTCTGAATTAACGGTAAGGGTTATACTCCGAGTCTCGCCAATACCATAATCCGTTACCCTCTTCAAGTTGATATTCGGCCCATGTTCCGTCAAGATCCCTGCTTAACCCCTCTCTTCCAGGCAATAGCTTTGCAGCTTTGCAGATTAACTCAAGACTTGAGTCACGTCAAGCCATCTAAGGTAGGCGTGGCTCGATTATCCGTGTCGAACATATCTCCCATACTTTAGCCGCAGTGGAAGGGAAGAAATGATTGCCGTCGCGGAACGAGGCGGGATCGAGAAGCACCTTTTGCAACTCTGGATCGGAGGACTCGTTCGGGTTTAGAACCTCTGTCCCCAAGCATGTAGAAACCTCCGAATAGAAAGGTCGAAGCCTGGGCTTGAGACGCTTATACCGTGCTGCTGGGATTGGCGTAGCAATACAGATTAAAGTCAGGTTATTTTGTCTACAGAGGTCACTGATACCACGCAACCTTTCTATGTCGTCTTCCCCTAACGGAAAACCTGAACGCGAGGCAGCCATATCTCCGGCTAGAAGCTTGAAATCGCGTATCCAGTTTATCCCCTTGTAATGGGAAGCCAACCAAACGCCATCCTCATCGTACCAAGCCCGATTCTTTCCGCTAAGACAGAGCGCGTACTCTGCCCAAAGACGAATTGCGAACGTGGAGCAGAGGCTCATTAGGTCAAGTTGCTCGGCCGTGACTCTCTCGCGCGGAAGGGAGGATTGAACCGAGACAGGATCCACAAACATTATTACAGTCCGAATCATTGAGCTTGAACTATTGCAGCAAAGTTCGACCATTTGTAGATATTCACCGACTGTGCCGCCGCCAACAGCTCCGTTATACACCCTTTGTCCGGCTATGTTATGAGCATTCACTGGAAAAATGCGGGAGACCGAATTCCCCATCAGAAGGCATTCATAGTTGGTTGGCACATAACGGCGACATAGCAAGTACTTCGCGAGCCGGTCGTTCCCACTATAGATTAGCAGCCTGAGTCCTGTCGCCTCACCGTAAAGACCGAACAAATTTAGCGACACATTCGTTCCTCCAATGAGAGCAACGAAAGCCATGGTCAGAAAAATGGAGGCGACTAGATATCTGGATGCTGAAAATAGATTAGAACTCGGCATATACTACCTCCGCTTCGTTACCAGAAAGGTAGAAGATAAGCGATAGGGCTAATAGTATTGCGGTATATAATACTCGGGCTTGGTTTGGTTGAAACTTCTTCACAAGTGACCCAGCAGATCCATCTAACCACATGATGCTTAAACCACTTATGGCCCCAGCCATTGCAGCGAGTTTGCTGCCTCGAGTGATGTCTGCAAACAATCCGATGGGGTCCGGGTGCTTTAGAATCCCCAACCATATCTCACAACAATCAGCTAGCGAAACAAAAACAAGTGGCATTGTAAGGGCGAAGACTCCCTGAGTCAGCAGCCAGCCAATCAGACCAGAATAGACTCGACGACCAAGAACAGTTTGGGAGAGAATGACACTCAAACCACTTATAAGCCCAAAAACCAGAAAAGACAAAGTAACTCCGTGCCACATAGAGATTGCTAAGAGCACCACAACCGACGCCAGTTGAGGAGCCCCGCAAAATGGGCCGCACACAAGTGGCCTCAATAGGTAGGCCTTAAGCACTCTTGTAAGGCTCATGTGCCACCGAGACCAGAAGTCGCCGGGTGTGACGGCAAGGAGTGGCTTGTCAAAATTTTGAGGAAGTGGGACACCCAGTAGTAAACCGCAACCCATCGCTATTTCGCTATAGCCGTTGAAGTCAAAAAAGAGCCACAGGTAGGTGCAAATCACGCCAAGTACGGCTTCCGTGGAATTCGCCTGTGAGGGATGGCTCAACACGGGAATTGCCATGCAACGCAACGAAGCTCCAACTACAACGGAGAAAAATACTCCGCGGGCGAGCAAAAAAAAACCCGCCGAAATAAACCTTTCTGAAGGCCGTGTGGGACTAACAAAATAGTTGTAGGTTTCCGAAATCGTTGATATGGGCCCGGCAATTATTTGAGGGAAGAAGGTTACAAACGCAAAATATGAACGAGCCCTGATGAGACCGGACAGGTAAGCTGGGTCTTCATAAGCATCCACGACGGCGGTGATTTGCTGCATCGAGTAATAGCTTGCCCCAACTAGTGTCAACAGAGACCCCTGCGCCATGACTCGAGCAAAAACAATCATTCCGATGTTAAAGAGAATAGAAGTCGCAAGAACGGAACGACGTATAATGGGGTCGGGTCCTGGAGTTTTAGACAATAACACTTTGATGCACAGATAATTAACTCCAATAGAAATGAGCAGGGCCGCAACGGCCCACAGGCCTGCGGCCGACACGAACGCAATGGAAGTGATGATAAGTATCATGTTTACAGCATGCGCCCGCCCTGCACCCCAGGCTAATCGGATTGCACTGATTGATGCGAGTAACAGTAATGTTGCGATGAATGTGCTAGAGCCCATTTTTAACCTTCTTGTCCAACAGTGCAATGGTTACGTTACAGCCTGGTTCATAGACCTCTTCCAGCTTCCGGTGGGCCGCGCCATTGCTCTCATTTGACGACGGGCGACACGGATTTGCCCCTCGAGTCGCGTCCTTGAAACTAGCTGCCAAACACTCTGAGGTTTCCATGGCTGCCTGATAGATTCCTACAGAAGAATTCCGCCCGCCTTCGAGCAGAATAACCTCGTCGCATTCCATGAGAAAGCCAAACAGATGGGCGATAGTCAACATCGTTTTTTCGCACGAAGTGAGTGCAAGACAGGACAGAAATCCTTGCTCAGTAACCATGTCGAGGGCGCTGGTCTCTTCGTCCACCGCCAATACTGTTGGTTTCGCGAAGAAAGCACGGGGATGCCGATCCGGTAATTTTGCCGTCCACTGAGCCGCACCTGCAAAACCAATGGTCCTCGGCCAGGTTGTTTGTAGCGGCCCTTCCTCGAAGAGGAACGTGAGCAAATTGGCCTGATGCTTGCGCATCCGGTTGGCAATCTTGAGGTTCTTAGCGTCGGTGATGTTGCCTGCCAAAGAGTTCGCCGACTCGGTGCTTAAGGTTGCAGCACGGCAGCAATCTTCTCGATCGGGGATCGGGGCACCAAACTAAACCCGCAGGCGGACTGCGAGGGCAGCCATCCCTGGGAGACAGGTCAGAGGAGGATGCCAGGGAATGGGGGCTCCATGCGAGCAGAGGTTTCGGTGGTCATTCCGACCTGGGGAGAGGCACGGGCGGCAAACGTTGAAGCACTGCTCGGCGATCTGAGCGCCCAAACATTGAGGCCGGCACAGGTCGAGGTGGTGCGCAATGTGGCTCCCAACGGCCGGGCACGCAACGTCGGGGCAGAGCGGACGGTGGGGGAGATTCTGGTCTTCCTCGATGATGATGTTCGGCTCGGTCACGAACGCGTCCTGGAGGATCTTGTGAGCGCACTGCGTCAGCCCAATTTTGGCCTGGTCGGCACGTCGCAGCTTCTTCCCCTGAGTTCGTCCGGTTTTCAGCGCGCGGTTGCCCGGCAGCTCAGCCGGAGCCAGTCTCCGGTAGTCGAGACTTTCGTTGACAGCGACATGGTTACAACGCAGTGTTGCGCCATCCGTCGCGAGGTCTTTACGAAGCTTGGCGGTTTTCACGAAGGACTGCTGCGAGGGGTTGACCCGGAGTTTCGGCACCGCGTTCGGGCTGCAGGCTTGCGTATTGTGGTCGTTCCCAACGCCTGGCACTATCACCCGGCGCCATCCTCGGTCAGGGCGCTAGCACGCCTGGCCTTTCGTGATGGCTACTCCTCAGCCCAGGTTTTTCGGCAGCATCCTGAGGCAGTAATCTTCAATCCGGAGGGGCATGTGGCCGTCTTTGAGGCCCGGCGCAGTCGCATCGCTCGCTATTGCGGTCGTCTTGCTGAGATTGGTAAGCAGGCCTTTTCTGGCGAGTGGCTTGGGGTGCTCTATGGCCTGGTCTATGTAGCTGGCTATACCTGGGCCCTCCTGCGCCCTCCCCGAATGCCTGTTGCTTGATCGAAGTTTCGTTGATGCCCGCTCACTTCTTGCCCGGGGATGGCTCAGCTTTAGGACCCGCGCCAGGGAGCTTGAGCTTGGCCCCGAAGGGAGAGATCATTTCCGCGTCACTGATCAATTCCTGGAGCGCCCCGAGCTGCTTTGACTCTACGAAGATGTCTTCGATCACGGGCCTGAGCTCTTCGTAGCTCGAGCGGACCGTTCCCACCTTGAGAAAACAAACGCCCATTGGGGTGGCAATCGGCTCGCTCGCCACGCCCGGCTTCAGGTCTGCCAGGACTTCGGAGGCGTCTGGCCCCATCAAGGTGTGCACTGCTGGCTGGGTCAGGAAGCCCACACGCCCACCCTTGCTCTTGCTGTTCTCTTCGCCCGAATAATTGGCCGCCAGATCGGAAAAATTCTCTCCTTTCTTGAGTTTTGCCGCGACCACATCGGCCTCGGTCTGGCTCGGCACCAAGATGCAAAAGACCTCATACTGGGTCAACTCGTCTTTGAAAAGGTCGTAGACGTGGCGCTTCCAACTTTCGGACACGTCTTTCATTACCATTTTGCGCATCAAAAGACCGGCGCGCACTTCCTGGTTGACGACCTCGCGCATCCCCGGGTCTTGCGTAGCCTCGTCGGGGAGCTTGAAGGCTCCATAGGTGAGCCCCTGGCCACTCTTGCGGGCCTTCTCCACCTCGTCGTCGGTCACGGTCAGCCCCATTTTCCGGGCTTCTTGCGTGATTGCTTTCTGGGCGCAGAGCATTCGCAGAATCTCCTGGCCAACGACAAGCTTGAGCGCGCTGTCGAACTCGGCCTGGGTGATGACTTCACCGTTGACAGTGGCGACCGAGACACGCCCCGGCTCTCGTCGTATGTGGCGGGCACCAGCTACAAAGCCGAGGCACGCAGCCACGATGAGAGTGATGCCCCAAAGGATTCCGAGTCTACGCACGCTCCCCCCTATGGCTGAGAGACGGTTGATTCAGTCTGTTTTCGTACACGAGAGCGCTGCAACTTCCAGCCACGCTTCGTGAGAACCCACTCGTCGTCTGAGATCGATTCGAAGACTACGGGAACCTGCTTTCCGGTGAGGGGATTAAGCCTTTTCATCGTATAGACTTCTCTTACCTTGCACGTGGCATGATTTGAGTCGAGCTGGGTGAAAGAGAGGATCTTGGCTGACTTCGAGACCGAGAGTGAAGTAGAGAGCAGGCGATCATACCGGTTTCGCTCCCAGACCAGGTCAACCAGCTTCCCGTCAGGATTGTAGGCCTCGAATCTCGGGGTTCGAATGGAGCGAATCCCGTCAATGAATTTCAGGGATGCAGCTTCGCAAGTCTTGTCGTAGGCGGCCTGGACGGCCTGGCGAGCGTCCTGGGAGAGAGCTGGCGGAGGCCAGAGGAACATCATGAAGAGGACGACTGAGAAGCCAGGAGCCTTCATGGGCCCGCAAGTTCTCTCGACTGATGGGCAGCACCTTCTTGTCCTGCTGAAGGAATGCTGCCATTCCTAGAAAAGCGTCGGCGGTGGAAAGAATGCTACAGGAGTTGGAGCCTCGTGCCAGTTCTCTTTCGAGATTCGGCCTGCCCCTGCGCAGATGGGCCCTGTTATCTCTCCTCTTAATCGGCGAAACGGAGTACCTGCTCGACACCCACTACACCGAGCGCACTGCCGTGAGGGCACTGATCCAATTGCCGCTCTACCATATGCTCTTAGCATTCATGGCTTTCGGGGTCCTCATTCGCCTGGTTGGCTCGGCCCGACTTCCCGGGCTTCCCAACTACCGCCTGTCCAGGGGGTGGATGATCGCGCACGTGCTGGGAGCGCTGGGGTTGAATTTTTTGATCACCCCGCTTTGGAGCTTGACGAGCCTGAAGCCAGAATGGAGTTGGATCTGGCTCGTCGTTATCGGAGCCTATTTTGGAAGTTGGCTGGCCAGCCTGGTGCCCCCGGCGCGCTGGTGGTCGACGGCCCGTTTGCATCTCCCCTGGATGCTGATGGCTCTTGTTCTCGGTTGTATCGCCCTGGGTGCGGCCAGTGCCGCTGAAAGGCTCTGGGTTCCCCTTGCTGCGGGCACCTTCTACCTCAGCCGCACTCTGCTCCAAATTTTCTTTGTCGAGGTCATTGCCCGGCCTGAAGACCTGATCATCGGCACGCCAGCCTTTCACGCTCAAATCCTGGCGGGTTGCTCAGGTCTCGAAGGCCTCGGGTTGGTAGCCTGTTATACTCTTGCGTTTCTCTGGCTTCGGAGGGCCGACTTGCGATTTCCTCAGGCATTGTGGTTGTTACCCGCGGGTCTGGTAACGATCTGGTTGTGCAACTCGATTCGTGTCGCGTTGCTCGTCTTGATCGGAACGTACCTCTCACCGTCGATTGCTGTGAGAGGCTTTCATTCGCAGGCAGGCTGGATTGCCTTTACCGTTATCGGGCTGGCCTGCATCTTTGGAGTGGAGAAGCTCGGCTGGTTTCGAAAGGAAAAGGCTAGTTCGACAGTCGATTACCCGGCCGGACCTTTCCTGTTTCCCATAGGAGCCCTGCTTTTTGGCTGGATGGTCTGCCAGGCATTTTCCAGTGACTTCGATCTGCTTTACCCGTTGCGAATTGTCCTGGTCGCTGGCGTCTTATGGCGTTGCTACCGGGGTTACCGCGAGCTCCTCGCTCGGCCCCCTACCTGGATCTCCGGGGTGGTGGGTGTCGGGGTTTACTTGTTGTGGGTCGCTCTGGCGCCCCGGGGAGAAGCTGCGGACCCTCTGCAGAGACTGCCGGACCTTCTTGTGGCGATCTGGCTACCCATCCGCGTGATTGGGGCGGTGCTTGTCATTCCCTTGACTGAAGAACTGGCATTTCGGGGCTACCTGCTGCGTCGGCTCCAGAGCCTTCACTTCGAGATGGTTCCGGTCGGTCATCTGACAGCTTTCTCCCTGGTCCTCTCGTCGCTCGCCTTCGGAGCCCTTCACCAGCAGTGGCTGGCCGGAACGCTCGCCGGTTTCGCGTATGGCCTCGCGACCCGAAGTCGCTCGGGCCTCACGGATGCCGTGGTGGCTCACGGCGTGACCAATCTCTGCCTGGCCGTTCAGGTGCTTACTCAGGGAGACTGGTGGCTATGGTGAGTCTCACGGCTTTTTCGCAAGAACATATCCGGCCCGGGCATTATGGGCCTGAAATGCTACTCGATGGGCGTGACGCCGCAGCCAGGGAAAGGCACGCAGGAGTTTGCGCCCGAGTCCCACAATGGCGGCGCCCACTCCTGCTCTCGCGGCGAGCTCAGTCGGAGTAAGAGGAAGCGGCGCGAAGCTCAGGCTTTGAAAGCCCAGTTGCTGGAGCAGGAACTCCATGGAGGCTTGATTGACGAAGCTCAAATGCTCTGGTATGCCGAGTTGCTCGGGGTCCGGGCTCGTAACGGCGGCATCGATTTGCTCTCTTGTGGTCAGGTCGAAGGGTCCGGCAAAGAGCCAGCCGCCCGGCACGAGACGGTCGGCCAGGCTTTCGAGAACGCGGCCCGGGTTGCGCAAGTGAAACAGTGTATCGACCAGGCTGATCACTTCGAATTGCCGCTCATCCAGCACGTCGGTCAGTCGTTCTGCAGGCGTTGAGAAGGCCTCGAGAGAGCGTTTCCTTACCCATTCGACGGCTGCTTTGCTCACGTCGATGCCGACGCACTTGAAACCGTGTTTTCCAGCGACCTCCATCAGGAAGCCAGGGCCGCACCCGACGTCCAGCCAGTTGCCCTGATTGAGACCGATGCGGCCAAGAATCCAGGGAACGAGAACCTGGGCGCGTCCGACATAGCCGGCCTCATTGGCATTGTAGCCCCCCGGCGTGCCGCGATCGCCGTAATTCCCGGTTCCTTCGAAGTAGCTTTCGGAATAGATTCTTTCAATGTCTGTCTCGGTGGGGCGGGGAGAAACATAGAGCAGATAGCACTGCTTGCAGCGTCGTAGCCCCCAGGGACCGTAACTCCCACGAGGGAGATACTCTTCGCTGCCACAGCTCGTGCACGGGACGATCTCGGGCTCTTCGAGAAAGGAGCCGCTGTCCATGGAGGGCGTCATCAATTCAGGGAGTCCTATTGCTCGCATGAAGGGCAGAACCTTTCGTTGTCCCCTACCGACCGGGAAGGTAACTCTTTCGGTCGCGTCTCAGGAGGTGGTGTAACCGGAAGTCGCTCGGCACCAGTCCTGGCGTAGGTTTGTTCGGTTCTAGATGGTGTTCAGAGCTCCCTTCACGCGGTGGTGAATTCACACATTTGCTGGAACGGGCACGCGGCCAAGGGCAGCGCTGTCCTCACTTTCGCGGTGCAGCTTAGCGACTCTTGGCTGAAGTAGCGGCGGCAGTCGTCCATTCGTCAGCCTGCTCCATCAGCGTGGCCCCCGCGAGTCGGAGTGCGGAGTTACGAGTGGGGAAAATGCCCACGACGTCGCTGCGCCTCTTGATCTCGCGGTTCAATCTCTCGAGCGGGTTTGTGGAGTGGATCTGCCGCCAGTGCTCGGAGGGAAAGGACATGTAGGCCAGTACCTCCTCGCCGGCCTTCAGCAAACAGTTCCTTTACCTTCGGGAACCGCTTGGCGAGCTCGGTCGAGACCGACTTCAGCTGCGCTCTAAACTGGATCCGGTTTCCCGGGTACCCATCATTCGGTTAACAACTGAACACCAGGGAGTGACCCAGGCCTGCCTCGGACGGGGCTCCCGGAGAGCCGT
>JAANMW010002920.1_pt1 | contig 14369 bp, 14 predicted proteins | sample 7279671 | NCBI WGS metagenome assembly JAANMW01 (sample SAMN14094541, study PRJNA606508) | bioreactor metagenome | isolation source: A lab-scale SPAN reactor treating ammonium-rich wastewater day 247 | place: Ireland: Galway | collected 2017-09-19
AAGCTTCTTTCAAACTATTTTGAATCAACCGGTATCTTTGTTAAAACAAGTAAAATAGGCTGGAGATTGAATTATCCGCAATTTATAACAACAAAACCATTCACTCCTGAATCTGCAGGTCGCTTGCTACCGAACAGTTGAATTTGCTGTGTTGTACTATCAAAAAAGATTTCTGTAATCCTGTCAGTGCCAGGGCCGCCGATCCGCTGAGTCCAAACCGTGTCGCCATTATTGTCAAGATTGTAAACATGAACATCTCCAAAGCTTGAAGATCCCCCGCTATGAACTACGATAAAACTCAAAGAATCAACACTTGAAATAATGACGCTTGGAAAGAAAGGGTCTGGAAATGGAGCTTCAAACACCCAATCGACGTTGCCTGTGGGGTCGATCTTCACAACATTGAACCCTAGTGAATGGGAAGTTCCTCCGAGTATAATGTTCTCATCTGGAGCAACAAATATTGCTCTTGCTTCGCGAAGTGTTACATCATTCGAGTCAACTATTGAGGTTTCATTTCCAAAGACATCAAAGCGCGATACTAGCGCTTCGTATTCGCCGGGAGGCGTTCTGAGCGATCCTGTACTACCGGTAATTACTTCCCCATTAAACCCGAATAGCACACATAGACCAAAATCATGGATAGAACCTCCCGTTGTTCTTGACCAGACTGTATCTATGGGTTGACCGTGTACCGTTCCTGCCCCCAACAACAAAACCGCGAACCCTACCCGCTTCAAGAGATTGAATACAGATAGAATTCGCGTTGACATATTGGTCTCCAAGCTACGTTGTTTCTCAAGCATCCCAAGACCTGAAGACAAAGAAGCATTTCGATTTGACTTAGTCAAGTGATTCATGGTTAGGATTCCATTTTGTGAAGTGCGCAAATTCTGAAACATACAAATCTGCTGATGAAGGAGCAAATGCTGTTAATTCAACCAGTTGAGGACAGCTAACTCGAGAGTACTTAATTTACATCGTTCTTCAATGTTTATCAATAGCAACCAGTAATAGAGGCGTAGAAAGTCGACAAATATGTCCAGAAAAGGCTAAAAGATAGGGGTTTCCCTATCTTTGTATTATCAGCCAACGGAGTTGTCAAGCAGTTTCTTCAGCTTTTTCTCGCCTTTGATAGTCTTGCTGGTGTCGTCGTTTGTCACTTCCAGAATGGACAACACTTCTTGAATTGGATTGCTCTCTTGATACTCAGCGCAGGTGTACGACACCTTCCCTGATGTAACCATTTGAATTGCGGCTTCAAGAGTAGGCGCATCAACAGCATACCGTACAACATGATCCCAACGTTCGTGCGTTGCGATTGCAAAATTGGGCATACGGCTATGACATCATTGTGAATGTTGCCAGATCAAGTACAATCCGCGCTGGTATCATCTCATCGCAAATATAACGCTTCACCAATGAGCATATTACACTCCCGGCCATCAACGGCGTGTAACAAATCGTTCGTGCCGTGCAAGGCTCTTGAAGTACTTGATCATCTGGTACAATCGAACGCGTATACTCTACGCGTTCAGTTTTGATCTGCGGTCTCACAGCATGCACGATTAAGGTCTCCAGTCCCATTCGGGCATCAAGATACAGCTGCACCTGTGGTTGATCACGAACAGACTTCCAAATAGTCTCGCGTGACTTCATGGAATCGACGGCTGAGATCACAACGCCAGTAAGCTGCCGACCATCGTATTGAAAGCCCATGCCGTTCGGTAGAACTCCAGTCTGATTCTCTATAAGGATCGAGAACGCGTCTGCCTTCAGCAATCCTACATCAGACATCCCATAAGCCTGATTGCTGACATTGTGAATATCCACAACATCGGCATCGAAGCAGGTCAGCTTGCTGACGCCCATCTTGGCGAGATACAAACCGGTGACGCTCCCAATGCTGCCGAGACCGATCAAAGTTACAGACAGGTTCGCCAACTTCTCGGCATCGACAACATCTTGCTGCCTTAGAAATCGTATGTCGTTCATGTGGTCTCCTAGAAAGGTTCAAGTTCATCACGGTCCAATCCAAGCCAATCAAGTTCGTCTTCGAGTTGGTCCATTGTCAGTGCGCCACGCGCACGTGCTTCGTCAAGTTCATCGAAGAAGCTGTCACGCCCAGTAATGACCGCTTTACTTTTGCGCGAGACAAAGGCAACCTCCTGCACTTTGGATTTGAACTCCGAAAAGCATGCTTCTGCAAGACCGTCCACCAGTGGAAACTTCGTCTCCCACACGACATCGGCAAGATACATGTGACTCGGATGATACTGGTCAAGGCGCATGACCGCGTCGCGACGCTTGTTAACAACCAAGGACAGAAGCCATTCACCGTTGGCAAGTCCAGCAATGCACGTTTCATCTTGTCCTGACCAGAATACGGACATGCTGCCATGCGAATGTGCCCAACAGCGAAACTTGCGAGAGTCGATACCTTTAGATTCAACTTCTGTGATCAATCTTGCCACGTCGGCAATGTCCATATCAGTTTCGTCGTACGAGCAGTTTTGCTTAACCAGAAAGAAGTCCGTGACGACCAATGAAGTGATGCGCTTGGAATCAGCATTCACAACTTCGTCAACCAGACCTAGACAAGATACTTCGCCCTTCGCCATGTCCGTCCAAAGCCACAGTTTCTGCATGGCCGTTGCTTCGACTTGAATCTTGATTCCAGCATCAACCGGCTGTCGCGGTGTCCGCTGCAAGTTCTGCATTGGCATCCTCCTCTTCGTTGTCTTCTTGTGGGCGGTTGGGGCAACACTCTTCGCTGTGGTCATCGTATTGCTGACAATGTTCGCACCACCAGCATGACTCGCAGTCTGAAATATCGTGCCCATAGTCGTCACACCAACTGCAATAAGGCTCGTCGTCTTCATCTTCAACCCAGTTCGGGTCCCACTTCTCGATCTTTTGAAATGGATCGCTACTGTTGTAAGAATGCAGAAACTGATGAACGAGTTGTAGCAATCCATGTAGATCAAGTTCACCTGCGAGACGTGGAACGAGATGCCCGATGTTGCCCCAACAGATATTGTTGGGGTCATCCGTAACATGCGGATGAACGTAGCCATTACATTCTGTTCCGCCGCTGATCAGCACCTTACCAGTATCAAGCCTGACTTCAACGACATACGGTTCAAAGTCGTAACGTCCGCCATCATACTCGAGCACGATGGGATATGTCGTCGCAATGACTGAAGAGTCTTCGAGCTTAATAGATTCATAGCAACTCGGCACCAACTTCATCATCTCGACAAAAGTCCGTGTCGCTTTAGCTTTGATCAATTCGGGTGCTCTGCTGAACAGTTTTAGGATCTCGTTATCGCCTTCAATTTTGCGAGAGAGTGTCATTAGCTGCATGCAAAGTCGTTCGAGTTCGTACTTGTCATCGCGCAGTGTTCGGGCAAGTTCTTGTTTGCGTTCGGCAGCAACTGACAGCGTTGTTTCTATCAGCGCTTGCCGTTGACTATTCCGAAATGCGCGACACATTCTTGGCAGATGCGCGTCGAGAATATTCGACGTGACATCCTGACGAGGGACTCCGTACAAAACTAACCACGTTGGTGATACCTTGCCGACAAGAACGGATTCCATCACAAGCGGATCAGCGAACATGTCTCTGCAGAATTGCGAACCCTTGTCTGCGTTCACGTAGACAGCAATTCCGACCTCGTGCCAAGCGTGAATATCAAGCTCCTGTTTGACTAGCGTTATCGGCGTATGCCACTTCTGCGCATGGTAGTCACACAGTGTTCGAATCTGTTGTTCAATCATGTTTGTTCCTCCGGAGGAAAGAGGGCCATGACCACGTGGATCACAGCCCTCTTTGAATACTTGAGACTACGTAGGACAGGCAGTCTGAAGCACCCTCCTAGATTCCCCCTTTGACCTGTGGGACCAGGGTCAAGACAGCCCCTTCGACAAGCACATCCGTGTCGAAACACGGGCTGCCATTCAGGTGCCGGGTATAGCTGGAATCTTTTGGGAAGCCAGCTTCGGCAATGGCCTGTTCGACGGTCGTGCCGTCACTGACGTTGATTTCTTTGGCCGAGCGGCCAAGGCAGAGGACTTTGACTTTCATGGGGAACTCCTTAAGGGTTGGATACGAAAAGAGCCCTGCACAATGCAGAGCCCTATCTTTGGTAACCTCTTATGCCAGATTTGAGAAGCTTGAAAATGAAACCGGAGTTGCGTATATTCTGCAATAGAAGTGTCAGCCACTTATCCTTGTTACAAATCTGCAATGCGCATCGCTGAAGCACTTGAGCGGTTCCGATTCGGTGACCAAGCAACGGTACCATTCGATCAACTGGGACCAATAGATCTTCTTACTGAGTATCCAGTCATAAATGATCCAGCTCTCAAGAAGCCAATGCTGTACTACTGCTCTGGTGCGGATTGGATAATTGTGGCAGGTACCGTTGGTAAGCCCTATAAGAAAGCATTAGCTGCGATCAATTCGACGAATAAAGAGTTGCGCTTTTGTCGCGTTCAGATTGAGAAGTTTGAAGAGAAATATTTTAACCCACCGCAAGTCGCCGTACTTGCTGAGCGGGCTATCCGCATCCCGCTAGTCAATCTGTTTCGTTACTATGCTATGTGGAAGTTCGTTGCATTGCATTCCGACAAGCAACATATTACACTTGTGAAAGTTCAAAATGACTTCAGTCTGATAATAACCTCGGCAGTAGAACGCTATCAAGAGTTGGTTGATATAGTTGCGAAAGCAATGGCCAGTGCTTCCAAGAGCGAAGATAGTGGCGAAATGTTCGAAAACCTCCGATGGTTACAGAAAGTTGTTGATGTTCCTTCAACAGTTCTTGACAAGGAGCATTGCAACACCATTCTTGGCACTTTGTTGCTGTGTGCCCAGATTGAAGCCGACGTTGAAAATCGCATTGCGACTGAATTACCAGCTCACATTGAACTGCTAAAGAAAGATATTCTCGACTTCCCACGGGAACTTATTCCAAACATCCAACTGACGCCGTTTAATAGAAGCTATTTTTATGAAATCGATACTACACACGCAGAGATTGTGAATGAATACGCACGGGTTGAAAGCATCCATGAGTCACTGTATGCCCTGAAGTCATCCGCCTCCGATTCAACATGGGAAGTGTCTACCAATTCAGCCTTCAACGCTGCTTTCAACTCTGTAAGCCTTCGTGATGTGCATGGGCATCTTGCGGGAGCGCTTTCGCTTACGCCTGACCAAGAGATCTATGAATTGCTGTTCCTGTTCAATCTCGCGTTCGGTGATGCGCCAGATGTTCTGTCCGACCTTCGCCAGCTGCTCGCTACTGAACCGTTCAATAGGAACCCGGTGAACCAGCTTATGTTGGTCCATCTGTTTTTCCCGTTTTATGTGGCCGGACTTCAGTTTGAACGAATTGGAACGACACGTGTGAAATTCATGGATGCCGCCACTGAACTTCGTAGCTGCCTGTTGTCTCTCCCGAAGCATGACCTTGATGACCTGCTTTCGATAGCAGTGCGGTCGGAGATGGCCTGGACTAACTGGTCGGTTCCAGTCGGATTTGTGTACCACTTGCTAGTGAAACTTGGAAAAGAACTTCTGCGGGGGACGTCAAAGGATGCCACGATGCTGCTTGTAGAGAACTGCGGAAGCGGGCGCGAACACATGTTTGATTATTTGTCAAGCAGCAAGATAGACAAGCTGTTTTTGGACAGTGCACGGTTTATTGAGAATGAAACTCGAATCAAATTCGCATACAAGCACTATGAAGAATATGGTTTCATTGTAAGCAAACGGACTGTCATGCCGCTTGCCATAGAAGTTGTGGATATCCCAGATCTGATTGATGCTGCCGACCCTGTTCCTACGAAAACAGTTGACATCAGCATACTGTTAACCCGCGAAGGTTACCCTCTGGAGACCGCCAATAAATATGTCGGTAAGGAGCATAACTACTTTGCAGACCATGAGGAATTCACAGACAAGTGGAAAGCGAAGTGGCCTGAGATCATTGAAAATTGCCATGCCAGGGCGACTGACCTTATCAAGAGACTGTGCGTGCCGGATGAACCAACGACAGCCGATTTCCTTGCCTGCCTGAAAGAAATCGTTGAAAGTAAGACACTTACAAGTAAGATCCCAGAAGGTCCGCTGGTCATCGATGGCAAAGATAAGAACGCCCATGAACGCTATATGATTGGGCGACTTGTGGTGCTCGGGCTGAGCTTAGAGGTTCGAGATCTCGACTCGGTGGCTTGGCTATGCGGTTTCCGGTCAAAGGACAAGATTCGTTACACAGGAGTGCTTCCTTCGCCACCTAACAGATCCAGGTTAGAGCGTTACTTGAACACCCTTGGACTGAGGCTTGGGGATGTCGGTGCACCTCTCGACTCAAAACGAATTAATCTACGGGAACAAGCCTTCCTTCAGGACAGTCCGTGGCGTAAGTAGAGTGAAATCATCAACTCAAAAAGCAGAGCCCCCAGTATTTCTGGGGGCTTTTCTTGTCTATAGGCCAACAAACTTAATCACTTAATCTGTCAAGATTAACTGCGACGGAGAATTCAGACAGATATTTTTGCCCTTGCAGACTGTAGTAATCGAAGTGCTACAGTTCATTAAGCAACGCCAATTTAGGCAAGCCGGCCCACGCGGACCTGTGGGAATAATTTGGAGGTATTCTGCAATGGCAGAAACCATCTATCGTGTTATCCTGCTGACACTGTATTGTGCCGAGCAGGGAATCGCAGACATCAAGGCTTTCCGCAAGTCGGTGAAGCCGTTGGGCTGCATTTTTAAAGCTGCGGGCCAGGAGTTCTTCTCGGAAGAGCTTTACCAGAAGGGCTTGGAACTGGCTGGCCGCCGCCAGTTCGAAGTCGCCCAACAGCGTTTGACGGTGAAAGTACAGGGTGAGAAGTCACCCGCCGACCACGCCCGTACCGTCACCATGTCTCGTGAGTGGATCGCGTCGAAGAAAGCCGCGATCCTGAAAGTGGAAGCAGAACTTGCAAACGCTAAAGATCTTGACGCGAAGTTTAAGATCAAGCAACAGCTCATGAAGCTTCGCGCAAAGCTCGCTGAACAAGAAGCGGCCTACGAGGAAAGCCTTGCTTTCGTCAAAGACTTCGTCGGTGAAGACGACGTCGCGGACGTCATGAAGTAATGCTTAAGAGGGGCGGGCAGGCAGGGATCCATGTTAGTTCCTGCTTGCTTCCCCCTGTCGGGAAGTACCTGCAGAAATGAATTCAAATATGTTGCGAAAGCCCAAGAGATGGGAGTTGATCACTGACGCCGCACCCCTTCTCGGAATTGACTCCCTGGAATCCGTGAAGGCTCTGGCAGAAAAGTACAACGCCATCAAATCGGACGACAGCCTCGTATGGATAAATGTCGGCAAGATTAAGCGTGAATCAGCCAAACAGCAGTCGCGGAGACGGAAAGCACCCAATGCGCGGAATAACGTTCACAAGTTCGAGATGCACATCGGACGCCTGCGTCACTGCGCTGAAGTACAGTTGCCGAACATGATTTCCGACTGCAATGCGGTCATCAAAGAAGCAAAATCAGTACTTGGCAGCGCAACTGCGACCAGTATGGAAATGCGCCGCGCCGATCGGATTAAGAGTCGATGTGAACGGCAAGTAGCCAGTTTCCAACAACGTATAGCTGACACAAAAATCGAAATTGACCGCCTTGAGCGCCTCGACGATGACGATGTGGCACGCTGGTATCAAGCGCGTGGCTGGTCAATGCCCGGCCAAGCGTCTTGCGATCAGACACAAATCTAACCTTGCTGTCCAGATGTGGACGCGACACGTAACAACGCCTATGGATGCCCAAGCAAAAATATTAATAAGAGCCTCTGAAGCCGCTGCAACGCTAGGCATCAGCAAGACAACAATACACCGGCTGGTTAAGGCAGGAAAGTTGGAGTGTGTGCAATTGGCTGCAAATTCGATCTACTTTACTCAGCAGCAGCTTGACGAGTTTGTCGACCGCCACCGTAAGCAATACACACCGAATCATCCACGAGACGCGAAGTCCAGGGTATAAGATAAGGTAAAGCCCCAGGGTTCTAACAAGGGCAGTTCATTCAACGGCACGGAAGGAGGTGATGACCTGTGCCATCGTTACGGAAACGAAAACGCAAAGACAACCGCACTGTCTGGGATATCCGTTATTGGGAAAGCGGCAAGCAACGCGTCTTCACTGTCGGCGAAACAGACCGTCGCACTGCGGAAAAAGTCTACAGGGAGTTCTGCGAGCAGCTCGCAGAAGGGAAGGTTGACCACTTACTTTCTTTGCCGCCTCCTGTTAAGCAAGCTAGCGACTTGACAGTGAAGGGAGTGAATGGCAAGGTTGCCAAAATGTTGCCAAGCCAGAGGATGTCAGACCTGGCGGAACAGACACTCGCGTTTGCTCACTCGAATAAGAGTCCCAAGACGGCAGAGCGTGAGGCAACTGCGTTTATGCGTCTCGTGGAAGGGATCGGTGACATTCCGCTTGAAGAGCTGTCAACCAGCTTAGTCGAATCATACAAAGAACACCGTTTGAAAGTCGCGTCTCAGTCAACGGTTAACATTGAAATTCGGATTTTGAACACCGCACTCCATCAGGCAACTGACATGGGGTGGGGTGGACTTCCGACAAAGGGGTTTAAGTTGATTCGGCAAGGTGATCCTGAACCACCGCAGTGGCTCTCGCGCAAAGAAATTGCGGTGCTACTAGACGCTGCAACCGGAGATTATCGACGTTTCATAGAGTTTCTACTTAATACTGGTTGCCGACGAAACGAAGCGTTGGGAATGCGATGGGAGGATGTTGATATTGGGCGCAGACAGATCGTTGTGCGTGGCAAGATGGGAAAGAGACGGACGATTCCTATTAACGACGAACTCATGCGTGTGTTCAGCGATTGGCCGGGCAAGCATACGGGTCTACTGTTCCCGAAGTTTGGCCCTAACCAAATATCAATGGCATTCAGACGCATTAGAAAAGAGGCCGGGCTACCAGACGGCATCTGCGTACATTCCTTGCGTGCGACATTCGCGTGTCATCTTATCGAGCAGGGCGTAGATATTTACACGGTGTCTCGATTGCTTGGCCATTCCAGCGTCACGGTTACCGAGAAACACTATCTGGCTCTGGATCCTGCGCATGCAAAGTCTGCTGTCAACAGTTTGAACTACACAGGTCCGCCTCAAGGCGAGCGAAATGAGCAGTAGATGCGGGTTCACATAGTGGCCCGCATTTTTTTTGCCCGTGATTCCTCCATCTACAAATACGCAAGCCAAGTTACTGGCTTTTGGCCGCAAACCTGTGACCCATCTGTGACCTATGTGTGACCCAGCACAAAAAAACGGGTCAGCCACATTGGCTAACCCATTGATTATTAGTAGCGCGTACGGGATTCGAACCCGTGTTACCGGCGTGAGAGGCCAGCGTCCTAGACCCCTAGACGAACGCGCCAAGAACACTAAGTATAGCCTTTCCCCTCGTCATTGTCAAGCCCACTATTCCCCGCTGGTTACAACGCCGATTTGCTCTGCTAAATAGATTTGTTTAGATTGTGCAAAACCCTTCGGCCCTTAATTCGTTCCGGCCACCCCAGCCCCGTACCACCGTTCACGCTCCGAACTAAGAAACTACTCCCTTATGAGACTTGACCGAATCCTCCAAGCCATGCTCCCGCATGACGAGCAGTTCTTTGCCCTCTTCGAAGAATCCGCTCACAATATCTTCCTTGCTTCCGAAACTCTTCTGACTCTGCCCTCAGCCGCACCCGAAGAGCGGATTGCGATCGTCGAGCGGATCAAGAGTCTTGAGCACATGGGGGATTCGGTGACACACCGTATCTTCTCCGAACTCAACGGCACCTTTGTCACACCGATCGACCCCGAGGACATCCACTTGCTGGCGTCCTCGCTCGATGACATCCTCGACAACATCGATGGCGGCGCCGGACGCTTCGTCCTCTACAAAATTGGCGTATGCCCTCCTGAAATGTCCAAGCTCATCGAATGTCTGCACTCCTCGGTCACGGAAGTGGAACGTGGCGTGCACCTCTTGCGGCGTATGACCAAGCCGAATGAACTGCGCTCTGTCATCGAACGCATAAACGAGTTTGAGAATCTTGCCGACAATATCTTTGAGCGTGCCATCGCGAATCTATTCGAACAGGTCAGTAATCCGATAGAGGTCATCAAACTAAAGGAAGTCTATGTGACGCTGGAGACTGCAACGGACCGTTGCGAAGATGTTGCCAACGTCCTCGAAACCCTCCTCATCAAGCACGCCTGAAATCGCGACCATGACGCTTCTTGTCATCTCCATCATCCTCGTGGCGCTGATCTTCGATTTTCTCAACGGCTTTCACGACTCCGCAAACTCCATTGCCACGATCGTTTCAACGCGTGTTCTGACTCCCCGCAAGGCCGTGATGTGGGCCGCTTTCTTCAACATGGCCGCAGCCTTTCTGTTCGATGTTCATATCGCCAAGACCATCGGCAAAGGTCTGATTGAACTGTCCGCCGTCAACGAGTTTGTGATTCTCTCCGGTTTGTGCGGCGCCATTACATGGAATCTCATCACGTGGTACTTCGGCATTCCGTCAAGCTCTTCCCACGCCCTGATGGGCGGATATGCGGGAGCCGCCATCGCGCACGCCGGATTCGATTCCATTCTCTACTCCGGTTGGACCAACACTCTCATCTTCATCGCAGTTGCGCCGCTGATGGGAATGGTATTGGGCTTCTCTTTCATGGCTATCGTGATGTGGCTGTTCCACAGACGCCGCGGTTCCAATGTCAACCGAGCCTTCCGCAGACTGCAGCTCGTTTCAGCAGCTGCCTACAGCCTCGGACACGGAACGAACGACGCACAGAAAACAATGGGCGTCATTACCGGACTGCTGGTCACCGCAGGCGTGCTGGACACTTTTGAAGTCCCCTTCTGGGTCATCATATTGTCGCACTCCGCGATTGCGTTGGGAACACTCTTCGGCGGATGGCGCATCGTCAAAACCCTCGGCCAGAAGATTACCAAGTTGAAACCTGCCGGAGGCTTCTGTGCCGAAACTGCTGGTGCCATTACGCTTCTGATCACTGCGTTTTCCGGTATCGCCGTCAGCACCACGCACACCATCAGCGGTGCGGTCATGGGCGTCGGTGCCACGCGCCGCGCGTCTGCCGTTCGCTGGGGACTTGCTGGCAATATCGTCATCGCGTGGATTCTCACCATTCCCGCTGCCGCTTTAGTCGGTGCAATCGTCTGCCTCTTCATTCACCTCTTCGTCTGATTCCGCGTAGCGCTGAGTCGCTGCTCATAGCAGAACGGGGCACCCCTGCGGGTGCCCCGTTCTATTCTCTTCAACCTGAGTCGTGCGGCTCTATATCCCCTTGCTGCAGAAACACGATGCTTTTATCTTGATGTCCGAGCGCTCCCACGACTTGCTAAACCGCTTTTCCGTATCCGAAGCAAGCGCCGTCCTGCCTGTTTTGGTCTGACACTCCTTCAAGCCGAGCAGGGCCCAGCCATTCTCCGGATGCCGCTCCAAGTCTGCTAAATAGACCTGCTCCGCTTCCTCAAAGTGCCCCTGCTCGAGTAGCAGCGCTCCGAGCGCGTGCGCCGCAGGCATCATCCAGCCCCACGGCTCATCATACTTCAGCTTCTCATCCTTCTCAACCGCCGTGCGCAGCAGTGCGAATGCTTTCTCGTAGTTCCCCCTCCGGTACTCAAGTTCGCCTTCTGCTAACGCTAAACCGATTTCCACGATAACATTCACTGCATTGTTGCCCAATAGTCTGCTTTCTGGAATCTGTTCGCAAGCCGTCTTGAGCTTTGCAAACTCGGCGTCTCCTTCGGCGACTCTTCCGGTAGCCGCATACGCCACCGTCCGCGCATAGTGCCAGAAAGCCATCGCCGCGAGCATGTCTTCCGGCGGCGCGGCTTCCTTCAAGACATCATCCCATAACCCGAATCGCACCATCACGTGATACGGGACGGCTAGAAATGCGTCCAGAAAATCTGGATAAGCACGCACCATATCCATGTTCATTTGTGCGACTGCGCTGCGCGAAGCATCCATGGCCAATTGCCTGCGCCCTTCAAACATCGCACCGTAGGCCAGAAAATGCCAATTGTGTACACGATAGACCGTGAAGAAGTCCACGTTCTCCACATATGGTTTGTCTGCTTCAATCGCCCGCTGATTCGCCAATATGACTTCCTCATACCGACCTAATCGTACATCTATGTGAGACGGCATATGCACCAAGTGACCTGCTCCCGGTATCCGGTGTCGAAGCGAATCCGCCGCAGGCAAGGCCTTCTCAGGTGCGGGTGACGCTTCCATCGTGTGAATATAGAAGTGGCACGCTCCCGGATGCCGCGGGTCCATCGCCAAGCAGCGTTCCAGCGTCGAGACAATCTCTTCCGTCCCCGGCTGCATCTCGCCCTCCGCGGTCCACAAGTCCCACGGCCGCAAATTCATCATCGCGTCCGCAAAGAACACACCTACGTCCACATCTGCAGGATACTTCTTCCAGACCTCCCGCATCGCGTTCGCATAGGCCGCATTGAGCGGCATCTGATCCGCAGGCTGCGGCCACGCATACCGATGCTTCAGCGCCTCGATTAAATCTTTCTCCACATCCGTCAAGTGCGCCGTCCGTGCTGCCGCTTTGGTCACCGACTCGTAAGCCAGCTTCGCTTGTGTGCTGTCCATCGCTGGATTGTTAATGTGCGGCCCGGCGGTTAATGCCATTCCCCACAATGCCATCGTGCACGTTGTGTCCAGTTCGTAAGCCTTCGCAAAACTCGGAATCGCTGCATCCTGATGATACGAAAAATACAACGTGAATCCCTGATCAAACCACGTCTGCGCATCCTTCGACTTTGTTGTGACTTTTCTCCCGAAGCCTTTCAAACTCTCTCTTAGCTCCACTGCGTTTGCTGGGCCTGCGCAAAGAACTACTGCTGCGAGTATAATGCTCGCCACTATTCTGACACCGTTCATGTTCTTCTCCCCTGACGTGATGTGGTGTAACTTCCTGTTCCTTGTTCCTTTGAACTTAATCACTTCCTATTCCGCTCTATTGCGCTAATATAGCACGATTCTTCCAATAATCAAAGAGCCGGAGATTTCTCCGGCTCTGCACTGACCTTCCGCAATCTTGCGCTGACTATTTACCGTCCATACCCGGATGTCCGTATTGCGGCATCTCCCGCTTATGATAGTGATAACGGTAGTCTTCGTCTTGCAGCTTCGTTTCCCATACACCAGCTACTTTCGCCGTCAACACAAAGGCCAGCCAGATACTCGCAATTGTCAGAGCAAGCTGCTTCGCATTCACCTTCGTGCGCGGAGTGGGAGCCAGCGTGATGCAATCCTTAATTGGACACACCGACTCGCACTTCAAACAACCTGTGCACTCAGGAGAGATGATTCGCAGCTTCGTGGCCACAGGGAGTCTCGAAGGACAGGCCTTCGTACAACGGTTACAATCAATACACGTCTCGATGTTCCGTCGGATCTTCAGCGGACTTGCCCACGAAACCAATCCCAGCATGGCGCCGTACGGACAAAGATATCTGCACCAGAATCCCTCAACAAACACACTCCCGATTATCAGTATGGCAAGCACCGTGATACCGATGACACCGATCTCTACGAAGAACAACAGCATCTTCACATCCGCAATCTGATTGTACGGGCTGTTCATGAATGCCGCGATACCTGCAGAACCCATCATGTAAAATGCAAACAGAAACAATCCGAGCAGAATATACTTGATGCTCATCAGCGCGTAGTCCAGCCAGCGCGGCAGTAGAAAAGTCTTGCCGAACAGCTTTCGACCCAGCATCGCCAGGCCTTCGCTGATAGTGCCGATCGGGCACAGCCAGGAACAGAATGATTTCCGCGCAAGAAACGCGATAGCCAAAAAGCACAATGTCAGAATGGCCGACGCCGGATGAATCAAATTCAACTCGCCGCGCGCAATCCAGTCAATCACTCCCATCAATCCCGAAATCGGCAACCAGCCTTCGACTCCCGCAGGGCGGGAAGGCAGCGGCCCCTCAGCATCCAGCATCAGGGCACGTACGAACAGATAGAACTGTATCCCCAGTGCCACATTCAGCGCTGCAAACGACAGCTGAACCACGTGCCTCGTTGTCCAGAAGCCCTTGTACATCTTCCCCTTGGTCGTTCCGGGAATCGGCTTCTTCACAGGCTGTCTGGCTAACTCTACTATATCCATACTCTAATGTCCAAATTAGACAAACTAAGGACTATTTTATCCACAATCCGACCTAAGTATACAAAAACTTGCACCCCAAGTTGTCACAGAATTGTCAGGTACCCACCATGTAGGCCACGTTCTGC
>JAANMW010002921.1_pt1 | contig 14344 bp, 14 predicted proteins | sample 7279671 | NCBI WGS metagenome assembly JAANMW01 (sample SAMN14094541, study PRJNA606508) | bioreactor metagenome | isolation source: A lab-scale SPAN reactor treating ammonium-rich wastewater day 247 | place: Ireland: Galway | collected 2017-09-19
ATAATACCAAAATGAAGGGTATGATGTTCGGAGGAGGGAACATCCAGATGGAAGAGGAGGCGACCCTGGTGCAAGTCGGCCCCATCGATCCCGCGGTCTTTAAACTTCCCTCCGGCTACAAGCAAGTCGATCAGGCTCAGTTGTTGCGCGAGCAGATGCAGGAAATGCAAAAGATGATCGGCGAAACGGGAAAGTAGTCGGACCAAAATCAATCTTTCGTTTTCCCCCGCCGCTCGGGCGGATAAACCCGATACAGCCAGACCACGGTAAAGCTGAATATCAAGTAGATTGCGGCAAAATATTTCTCGTCCCACTCGAAAAAGATCCACCGGCCGACCCAATGCTCCACGAAACTTTCCTCGTAGACGGATTGTCCCGAGCTGAGCCGCAGGTCGACCTCCCAGTCCGTAAGGGGGCAGGTGAAGCCGACAATGGTTTGAGCGATCAAGAAAAGGACTGCGGCAAGGTGAAGCCCCCGCCAAAGGGGGCGGCGCACCCAACGCCAACCCAGGGGGTACCCAAGTGGAATGAGCGGAACGGGAATTACCAGGCCGGCGATATACAGAAAGTGCAGGATTAAGATGGTGTCCGCAAGAAACTCCCGCATGAGAGTTGGATTGTAGCTCCACCTTAGTCGCCGCGAAAGCGGAAGAGTAACCCGGTCGCCGCTCGCTTTATTCCGCTAGGCGTGGGGATTGCGATGGCGGGTCTGTAACGCCTTAATCTGCGCCACGAATTCGCATTTTTGGAAGATCAGCGAATCGCGGCGAATCTGCTCTTCGGAAATATCCGCGACCTTGGCGATGTAGGCGAGCTCGCCGGGTGCGACCTTGGGCTTATGGCCCGTTTGGTGCGCGCGAACGGTATCCTGCGCGGCCGCCTGGTAAAAACGGCGGTAAAGGCACCTTTCGTAGCCGCGGAACTCGGACTCCGGCATCCCTTGCTCGCGAGCGATTTTTTTCAAGGCGCGGTATTGCTGCAAGAAACCGTCGCCTTGCAGGGCGCCGGCGGCTTCGGACGCCGCATGGTAATGAAGGGCGAAGGCCTCGCCGCGTTCCCGTATCAGTATTTCCTTTCCGATCAGGCCGAGGTTGCGTTCCGACGTCGGAGCGGCCGATTTTGCGCTTCCAAAACCGGCGAGTTGTTTTTGTATGGGGGCCTTTGTGTGCAGGCCCTGTCCATCCTGGGCTTCGACGTTTTTAATGGGCAGAGCACTTATAATATTGGTTCTCATCTCAATTCCTCTTTCAGCGCCTGTTACGGCTAGGCCGGAGTGCCTGCTGGTCTGTAAGTTCAAGTGCAGTGCCAAGACGTGGTCTAAGATGAGAATGGTAACTATTTGAATACTATGGACTAATTCATGAAGATGGGCGGAGGTCTATTTTCTTGTCAAAAAGGGGGGCTTTGATTTCTCAAAATTTCAAAAATTGGCGGGCTTGATACCGAACAAAAGGGCGACCGAAAATCGAACCTCCGTCTTCATTTTCCGCCGTCTTCATTTTCCGTCTCATTTTTCTTCACTTGATCTTGGTCGAGGGCACCACGAAGGCCGGGTTGACCTTGGGACCCTTGTATCCGGCCGCGTAATCGTCCGCCCAGGGTTCGAGGGTGAGGTAGCCGGGGCTCTGTCCCAGGGTCTTCCAACGCAAAGTGAAAAGGCGGGTCATGAAGTCGCTGCCGATCAAGGCCAAGGTGCCGGCGTCGCCCATGATGGCAGTCTGAACCATGTGCCCCTTTTCGTGTTGAGGGGTGTCTCCGGGGGACTTGGACGTGAAGCAATGCCCGATGGCGCCGGAATTGGCCGCGTTGAAGACGCAGAGTTTGTGGTTGAACACCAGCATCCCCCCGTAGAAGCCGACCTCCGCCTTAAAGCCGCTCACCACCTCGCCGATGACCCCTCCCCAAAGCAGTCCTGCGGTCGAGATCAGCGGTGTCGAGGCGTAATTGAGGGGAAAAGCGATGGCGTTGAAGAGCGGTTTTTCCTCCCACTGGTAGCGGCGGCCCAGCCAATTGGCCAGGCTGGCCCCCGACTGGGCGCCGAGCCAACCCAAGGTCAAGCCCCGGGCGAGGTCGCGGTCTCGAGCGAAATGGTCGGTGACCGTGTAAATCGTGAAGGCGTTGACGGCGCTGGCCGCGCAGCCCATCAGGGCCCTGCCCCAGCCCTTCGCCGTGTCGAGCTTGGCGTCCCCGGCCACCGCGCTCCAGAAAAATCCCGTGGCGCAACCGCCGGCCGCCATCAAGCCGGGCTCTAAGAATGTGTCCCCCATGCTGTCCTTCTTTCCCTTGGTCGATCGGATTGACGGAGAAAATGTTGTGTTGAGCGGGGAACCGCTCAGCGACGGTAGGTGAGGCGAAACGCCGTCTCCCCCATGATGCCGTAGGTCTGGCCGGCGAGCATCCGAACGGAGGCCTCGAAGGAAAGGTCGAGCGGTCCGACCGACACTTCCGCCACCCGAAGCTGGGTCGAGCCGGTGATGAAGGCCGGCCATTTTTCCGCGACCGTCGCTTGGCTGTCCTGGGTGACGTGGGTGTGGATGAAAAGCCCGCCCACCCCCAGGCCATACTGGGGCTGGATGAGGCGCAAGTGCTTGGATCGGTACACCGGCTCGAAGAGCGGGAAGCGCCATTCGGCCATCAAAAAATGGCTTCGCGAGTCGCGGGTCGCGCTGAAACGGATCAATCCCGCCAGCGGATTGTCGCCCAAGGGCAGGTCGCCTTCGTCGAAGTGGTCGTCGGACCTGCCGTAATAATACATGAGGGCCAGTTCGCCGAAGCGCCGCAGCTTGGGACGGCCTTGGGCATTCTTCGAGGTCTCTCGAAAATCGATCGCAAGCTCGCCCCCATAAAGCTTGGTGCCGCTTTGCGGATAGGGGGAACTGAATTTCAGGAATTTTCCGTCGGTGATGAATCCGGTGCTGCGCCTCGGGGCGACCGAGAAGTGAAGCTTGATTTCGGTGGGGCTGCCCATGGGGAAGGGGAGTTCCAAGATGCGTGCCAAGCCCCGAATTCACGCCCCCACGAAAAGTCCCCGAAATGACTTGCCTTCCCCGGCACAACGACGCTGGCCCCTGGGAGCTCCCGCCCTCAAAATCCGCCGAGCCGAGCGAATAGCTGACTGAATGGACGGGTAAGAAAATTAAGACGGAGCAAATTTTGTTTGCCATTCCCGCCGCCCTTCCTTCAAACTTAAGTCCATGAAACCATACATGATAATTCCGCTGCTTGCCGTTTTTGCCATGATCGGATACCTGCCTGCCGCTGGGGCCGTCCCCGCCGCCTCCGCCGCATTAGTCGGCAAATACGGCTTCGACTGGCTTCGCCCCGAAAAGGCGCATTGCGCCCCCGTCACCGCCAAAACCCTGACCGGGGCCGACTGCAAGCACCATGGGGCGGGAGACACGGGCTCCTTTACGGGCAAGGCCGATTTTTATTCCTGCAAGGTCGGCCCAAAGAGCGAATACATGATCTATCCCAGCCAGGCCCGCTGCGCCGAAGAGCTGGAGACCATGCAGGCCAATGCGCCTTGATCTTTTTCTTTTGGTCGCGGATTTGACTCTTTCTTCGTGAAAAGACTCAGCGCAGTCCCTTCAGCACCTCCAAGGTCGCGCCCCGAGCCCCGCGAATCCCCGCCAAGATCCGCTCCGTCGGTTCCTCTGCCTCGCCGATCCCGGCGAAATTTCCCTGCCATGCCTGAAACAGACGCCGGGTGCTGGTCGGCATCGGCTCCGGAAGCACCATCGCCAGGTCCTGGATCAACAGCACCCGCCCCCACCCGCCGATCGGATTTCCGGCCTTGGGATCTTTGTCGTAATGAGCGTAGTGCACGAGGGTCTGCAGCTCGCCCAAGTTTTTCAGCACCTCGAAGCAGGCGACGCGGATGTTCCGGTTCCGCTCGCTCTGTTCGTTGCGGTGGGCGCTGTAGCTCAACGCACCGACGGCGACGACCAGGCTTAGCAAGGCAATTAAGTTTTTGCGCAAGGTTTCCATCGGTTTTTCCTCTACTGCGGGGTTGGATCGGCGCGCTCAGCTGAATTTAGGATGCGGCGGGTTGGGAAAAGTAACGGCGGGCGGGAGATGTCCGGGAAGTCCAATCATATTGCTGGGCTTATGCCGGCTCCAGGATATAATCGAAGGCATGACGGCCGAGCCGGAAAAAAAAATTACGGAGCGCGGTAATCTTTATTCCGCTTCCGCATCCAAGACCGAAGAGGACTTTGTCCTGGGGCTGGCTCGCCGCGAAGAATCGGCCTTTCGCACGCTGATCGCCGACTATTCCCAAAAGCTCTACGGCGTGGCCTATCGCTTCCTGAGGCAAGAGGAAGAGGCGCGAGAGGTTTTGCAGGAGGTGTTTCGCAAGGTGATCGAGAAAATCGACACGTTCAAGGGCGAGGCGAAGTTTTCTACCTGGATCTATCGGGTGACGGTCAACGAGGCCCTGATGCGGATTCGCTCCAAGCGCGGCGAGGCGACGGTTTCTTGGGAAGAGGTGCTGCCCCGCTACGAGGACGGCGTCGCCGTCGATCCCAATCGCGACTGGACGAAGCTGCCCGAGACCGCTCTGCTGGAGAGCGAGGCGCGCGCCTACCTCAAGGAATGCATCGCGCTTCTGCCCGAGGATTACCGGGCGCCTTACGTCTTGAAAGACGTCGAGGAATTGTCCGAAAACGAGGTCTGCGCGATCCTCGGCCTCGACAAGGGCGTGATGAAGGTTCGGGTGCATCGCGCTCGGATGTTTTTGCGCAAGAAGCTCGAGGAGAAGTATGTCGATTAAGAGCAAGCTCAGCCGTTGGATCGATCGGGCCCTGCGCATGCCCACCTGCGAGGAGATCGAGGCCCTCGCCTACGATTTTCTGGAAAAAAACCTCGACGCCAAGACCGAAAAGCGAATGCTGCGTCACTTCAAGCTGTGTCCGCCCTGCATGCGCTTCATCGAGGCCTACCGCCGCACCCGCAAGGCGGGCCGCGGGCTGCCGGCCCCGAAGCTGGATCCCGCTTTCCAAGAGCACCTGATGAGGATGTTTCGGAAGGATTGAGCGGTTAAGGTTTTTTCACCACGAAAAAGGAATTTTGAAAGTCGTGCGCCAGGTTGTGTACCCGCACCTCGGTGAATCCGGCCGCGGCCAGCATCTCTCGCGCCTTCTCCTCGCCCCAGACCGCGCCGAGGCCCGCGCCGTCCTGGGCCAGCGAGACGGTCATGCAGTGCAGGCAGGAAACCGTGTAAAGGAAGGGCGCGCTGGGGTGGTCGAGGTTGTTCTCCAGGCGGCTGGAGGCGCGGATGTCTTGCATCAGGAAGATGCCGCCGGGACGCAGGGCCGAATGGATGGCGCTCAAGACCCGGTCGGGGGCCTTTTGGTCGTGAATCGCGTCGAGCGCGGTGATGAGATCGTAGTTGGGCCCTTCGCGCCACTCGGTGAGATCCTTGGCGGCGAAGCGCAGGTTTTTCAAACCTCGTTGCGAGGCTTCCTCGCGCGCCCTTGAGACGGCGGTTTCGGAGAGGTCGTAGCCCGTGAAGCGGCTCTTGGGAAAAAGCTCGGCCAGGCGCAGCAGGGCGCGGCCGCGGCCGCAGCCGACGTCCAGCGCGTCGATGCCCTCGCGCAGGCGTGCGGCCAGCTCGGGCACCAGGGGCAGGACATGATCTTCGAGGGCGCTCACGACGGTCTGCTCGCTGTCCTCGGCCATCACGTCGTGGAAGCGCGCGAAGGCCTCGTAGGGGACGCCACCGCCCTTGTCGAAGCAATCGAGGATGCGGTCTTCCACCGAGCCCATCATCGGGATGTACTGGAAGAAGGGGGCGATGTTGTTGGGGGCCGCCTTACGGGTCAGCACGGCGGCGTGATCCGCGGGCAGGCGGTAGCGTCGGGTTGCGGGGTCGTACTCGACGATGCGGCCGACCGTCATGGCGCCGAGCCACTCGCGGACGTAGCGTTCGTTCTTCTCGGCCCGCCGCGAGATCTCCTCGCAGGTGGCCCAATCCATCTCGGCCATGACGTCGAAGAGCCGCGCGCGATGCCCTATGGAAAGCATGAGGGCCAGCGAGGCGGAATTGAGGATGTCGAGCAGGCGATCCGGAAAGGCAGGGGTGGGCGACTGGGACATGGCATTATACCTCGTGTTGGGAATTTCTGGAATAAGGCCGATTTTCGGACGAAGGCGTCCGAAAATCAAACCTCCGTCTTCCTTTCCCTTTCCTTTCCTCTTCTTTCCTGCCGCTCTACTACGGGCAGCCGAGATTCGGGACTGCCGAGTACTTCAGCACCAGGTCGCCCTTCGTCAGGTAGTTTTCCGTATGATAGATGCCGAAATAGCCGTTCCCGACGTTGGCTTCGCCCGAGCAGCCCGGTAGGCAGCCGCCGGCGGGGCAGGCGTCGACGTAATCGAAGAAAAACAAGGGAATGTTGTTTTGGCAGGCCAGCGACACCATCTCGGGGAAGAAGCTCTCCGCCACCGCGAGGTGGTTGGCCTCGTCGGGGCCCCCGGGACAGCCGGTGTTGTAACCGGTCTCGCCGATGAAGACATGGTCCGCCCCGCAGGGCGTCACCGCCACTTCTTGAAAGATCGACAGCACCTGGTCGGCGCAGGCCTTCGCCGCTTGCGCCGGGGTGTTCCCCGACTCGAAGGGCCAAGCCGGCGGGACGCTCGCGACGTCGTTGCAGTAGGGATGCGAGGCGATGCCGTCGATGTTCGGCAGGGGAGCCCCGTCGGCGCAGAGGTCTTTTTCCAGCCCCGCCACCGAAGAGACGATCACCGGGATTCCCGTGTAGCCCCGTTGGTTGAGGCCGTTGCGCAGCGTCGTCGCGGCGGCTTGAACTTGAGCGGGAGTGAGCGTCACGCCGTTGATCGGCGAGGAGAGGATTTCGTTGCCGAGTTGAATTCCCACCACGGTCCCGTCGTCGAAGAAGGGCTTCAGCGCGGGGATATAGGTGCCTGCCGTGCAGAAGGTCTGAGGCGCCCAAGGCGTCGTCGCGCCGCAGGCCCCGTCAACCAGGCTGGCCACCACGCCGTCGCCGCAGAGCGCCGGAAAGCCGGCGAAAGTGCAGTCCGTGTTTCCGTCGTTCGTTTTAGTGAGGGCCAAGACCGAGTCGTTGAAGAGCCCGAGCAATACTTTAAGTCCTTGGGCCTGGGCGGCCTTGAGGATGTAGTAATTCGGCTGGTAGACCGTGATCGTGCTGACCTGAAGATTGCTTTTCAACGCGGCGAGGTCTTGATCGAAACAGCTCTGGCAGCGGTCGGGACATCCGCTTAAATTCTGGAAGGGATCTCCCGGCGGCGGGGCGGGACAGGTGAAGGAAAGCTGCGGCGAGCAGGCCACCGGCGTGTTGGTCGCCCAATTGTCGTCGCTGCAGCGGGCCTCCGGATCGTAGTCCATCGCGATGCCCTGAAAGGGCAGCGGAACCAGGGCCTGGATCTCGACGGTGTCGGTCTGGGAGGCCTCCTTAACCGAGTTGCCGTCGTCGACGGCCAGGCGCGCTCGGTAGAGGCCGGGCACGTCGGGGGTGAAGCTGCTGCGGAATTCCGTGGGCGCGCCATGGCCGGTTTGGCTCGCCGCGGGCATCGTCTCGAATTCCCAAAGCGGCGCCAAGGCATCGCCCTCCGGATCGCTCGACCCGCTCCCGTCGAGCTGCACCGTCTCGCCCACGAATACCACTTGGTCCTCGCCCGCGTCGGCGATCGGCGCTTGGTTGCCGCCGTTGCCGCAGGCGGAGACCAGCCAAGGTAAGAGGAACGCTAAGGGAAGGCCGCGCAAAGGTGTCGACATGTTGGATCCTTCCATAAATCCGCAGAAGGGCGAATCGCGGCGTCTCTATCCGGAAGGAGCAACAGCCTCCGCAAGTAGTAACTCCCGAGAGAGCCATTCTTCCGTCCGTTGCGCAATGGCGAGTTGAGAGCCGAGTTGATATTTAGGGACGATCCGAATTGTTCCGCAATCGTGCGGCAAAGTAAATTGGAAAGACGACCTGCCTACCGTCGGCCCCTGCCGCTGCCTCCTGAATGGAAGGAGGGAGACCGCGACCTGCCGGAACCCCCACCGAAGGAGCCGCCGAAAGAGCTGCGCTCCCGAAAGCCCGAAGGGGATCCTCCGCCCCAGGAGGAACGGCTGCGTCCCGAGCCGAAGGAGGAACTGTTGTCGGAGTCGCGAAAGCCGTAGGATCCGCCGCCGCGTTCCGGGGCGCGATTCGCAGGCGGCGGGAAGCCGGGGCGATTCGAGACGCCGGGCGAACTGGGAGCCGTCTTGTCGGCGGGCGAATGGTCGCGGGTTCGGGCGTTGACGTTGGGACGGCCGCGGGGATTTTCCCGAGCTTCGCCCGGCTGGAACCCGCCCGGATTGGAGCCGCCGCGGTCGATCTTGGGGCGCCCGCCGCGTCGATTCGCCTCGACCGGGCTTCCCGATCCAGGCGCCGCGCCGTCTTCAAAGCGGCCCCGATGCCGGCCCGAAGCCGGCGTCGCGTCGTCGCCGCCCGGCTTGCCGCGCGGCGAGCCTTTCACGAAGTCGGGTTTGCCCTTGCCGTCGCGGCCCGGCTTGTCCCGCCAATAAGGCTGGTAGCTGGCCGAGGTGGGCGTGTAACGGCGGCGTTGCACTTCCTGTCGCTCGCCGTAATCGCGCCAGCGCTGCGCGCTGCCCGAGTCCCCGCGATACAGGGTGATCGGCGCGCGGTATCCGTAGCGGTTGTACCAGCCGTTCACGCCCCGATAGAAGCCGTTGTAATAGTAGGGATTCCCGCGCCAGCGGTAATAGTAGTTGCCATAACAGCTCGATAAATAAGGATAGCGGTAGAAGTGGCGCGGGTAGCCGTAGAACCAAGACGTGTAATAGTAGGAGGGGAATCCCCACACATAGAAGCCGCTGTCCCAGCCCCAGAAGCCCGTCCAATACCAAAGCGGATAGGGCCGCCACACCGGCACGCTGTACCAGTAGGGATAGCCGAACCAGTAGGGGTAGGGATTGATATTGATGTTCACCACCGTCTGGCTCGAGGACGTTTGCGGCGGAGGGTAATAATCGTCGTAGTCGTCGTAACCGTTCTCTTTGGCGAAGGCCTTGGCGGATTTTTTTAGGTCTTCGCGGGCCTTGGGGTCGTTCGCGAGCGTCTGGCGATAGTCGCTGAGCGCTTCTTCTTGCTGCCGCGCGACTTGGGCGCTGAACTCGTCGAGCTTGGTCCGAGCTTGGGCGGGATTGGCGCGGTAGGCGTCTCCCATGGCCACGGTCAAGTCGCGGTCGTCGGAGAGGGCGCGGAGGATTTCGGGGTGGCCCAAGAGCGTGCGGTAGGCCTGGCGGCTCGACTCCGGGATGCCTTGCAGGGAGTTTTCGAGATCGCGGTCGGATTGCAGGTTGAGATTGCGGATGTCGCGCAGCAAGGCGTATTCCTTGGTGCCCAATTCTTTGGCCGCGTCTTGGATGCCCTTCGGTAGCTGGCGGGTCATTTCCTTGATCTGGTCTTTCGACTTGGGGCCTCCCTCCACCAAATCCTCGACGAGGTTTGGGTAGCGTACGAGGTCGTAAATCTTTTCTTGAGTCTTGCGCGGGTAGGAGGTGATCAGTCGTTGGAACTGCTCGCTGGAGCGCTTTTGCTCGCGGTCCATTTCCCAGAGGACGTTCGGGTAGGCGGCGGCCTCCAAGGCGGCCTGACGCAGCTCGTCCGAGCTGGTCGCTAGGGTCTCGACGGACTGGGACTGGCTTTGCAGCTCTTGGTTGAGGCGCTCGAGGGGGGTGGCGGCTTGGGCGGGCCGAGCGAGCAGCCCCGCCGCGAACATCACCATAAAAGATAATGATTTCATAAAGATTCCTTCGGAATGCCTTGGCATTCGCGGGATAACGTCCGAGCCCTTCGGAAAAATGCGTGATATATTGATGACTTGGGCTTTGGGCTCGGATGTTAAATCTATTTTAGGGGAAATTTTTGGACGAGGAAATGCCGGCGGGAAAATTTGCTCCGTCTTCCTATCTCCTATCTTATCTGTTCCTACCTTCGGCCGCGGATCAGTCGGTAACCCAGCAAGAGCACCATGGCGCCGCCGACGGCGACGAGGAAGCTGCGTAGGTCGAAGCTGGTGACCCCGCCGCCTATTCCCAGGGCCGAGGCGATGAAGCCGCCGATCACCGCGCCGGCGACGCCCAACAGGATGGTGACGATGCAGCCGCCGGGGTCGTCGCCCGGCATCAGGAATTTGGCGATGGCGCCGGCGATCAGGCCGAAGACGATCCAGGAGAGAATGCCCATAGTGAATACCTCCGTGTCGAGATCGCTTACCCTTCGCAGGAAAGGATCGCCGATTTCCATCGGATGAAGGAAGGAAAAAATCTCTTGGCTCAATCGCGCGGTTTACTCTTCGTCGGCCTTGGCTAGGCTGGGCAGGATCGAGGTCGGCCGCTGCGTCCCGAGGAAATCGAGGCGCTCCTCGGCGCGGGTCACGGCGACATAGAGCAGATTGCACTCTTCCTCGTTGTCGGGATGGTAGTTTTCTTCGGAGGGCTCGACGATGAGGACGTTGCGGAACTCCAGGCCCTTCACCTGCTGAACGTTGGTGATCGTGACGCCCGGCGAGAAATCGAATTGCTCGCGGTGCCCCAGGCGCACCGCCGGGTAGCCGATCTTGCGCAGCTCCTCGGTCAGGGCCGCCGCCTGCTTGGGCCAGCGGCAGATGACGGCCGACAGCGCCCGCTTGCTGTCCTGCTGCCGGGCGGCGATCCAGTGGCCGATGCGGTGGGCGAGCAGGGTGGGGTTCTCGACGCGGCGGAAGGAGGGGATGGGGCCGCGCCGGCCGCTGGCGGCGTTCTCCTGCGAGCCGAACTTTTCGCCGCGCAGGTGCTCGGCGATCTCCATGACCTCGACGGTGGAGCGGAACGAGACGGTCAACGAGATCGGCATCGTGTCGGTGAAGCCGGCCTCTTTCAGCAGTTGGTTCCAGCCTCCGAAATCGCGGCCGCCGACGATCTTCTGCGCGACGTCGCCGACGATCGTGACGGTGCGGTCGCGGTCGAGGGCGTTGAGCAGGGCGCGGATCTCGACGCTGCCGAAGTCCTGCGCCTCGTCGATCACGATGTGGTCGCAGACGCCCAGGCTCTTCGCGGATTTCGCCGGATAGTAGCCGTGCTCGGCGTAAACTAGGTGCAGCAGGAGGGCGTCATCCTGCGAGTCGCAGACGCGCTTGACGACCTGTTCCTTGAGCTGGGATTGCACCAGGCTCCACTTCCGCCAGATCATGTCCTGACGGCTCAGCCAATCATAGAAGTCGAAGAGGTCGTCGACGAAGCTGCGCTCGGGGCGGTGCGGGTGCTGCGAGACGTATTGCATCAGCATGTCGAGGCATTGTCCGGAGGATTTCAACAGCTCGAGGTCGCGACCCTTTTCGAAAGAGCCGCTCGGGCGCGGGCCGACCAGGTCGTTGGCCAGGGCGCCGCACCACTGCGAATAGGTGCGGATGGGCACGTTGGGGATCTTCAGTTCGGGCATCGTCGTTTCGACGTAGGCCTTCAGGGAGCGGTTGAACATGACCACCAGGCACCGCTCGGGGCGCGCGTCGCTGTTGTCCTCGTGGAGCAGCCAGGCCAGGCGGTGCAGGGCCACGGTGGTTTTTCCGCTGCCGGCGATGCCCTGGATGACCATGGGCTTCTGCGGGTTTTGCGTGATGAGGCTGAATTGCTCCGCGGTGATCAGCGAGAGGATCGGCGGAAGGTGGCCGTCGTGCTCCTCGCCCCGAGAGAGAGCGGGATGCAGGGATTGCACCTTCCAACCTTCGTCGGTGCGGACGATCACGCCTTCCTTGGTTTCGATGCGCTGGAGGTGGTTCTCGAGACCCTGGTAAGAGCGGCGCAGCTGGATGACGCCCTCGTGCTCTTGGCCCTGGATGGTCTCGCAGAATTCTTCCCCCTCGCGGTAGTCGTAGTAGAGTTTGCTGATCGGCGCTTTGCGCCAATCGATGATGCGTTGTTCGGGGAAGCTGGCCGTACCCAGTTTGAATTCGATGCGCCGGTCGCCTTCGAGCGTGACGACGCGGGCGAAGTAGGGCTGCTCGGCCAAGGCTTCGAGGTCCGAGGACTTGTTTTTGCGCAGCTTGGCCAGGCCGTGGGCCACGGCCTCGTCGCTGGCCAAGGCGGCTTTGTCCTCGTCGCGGCGGGTGGCGACGATCTGGCTGGTCAGGTCGCGGGCGGTGCGGCGGTCGGCCTCGAAGTCGCTGCGTGTCTGGCGCATCTCGCTTAGGATCGCGCTGTGGACCTTCTGCCAAAGCTCTTCTTCGCTTTTGCCCAGCTCCTGGGCCTCGGTTTCGTTCAAGGGCATGACGGAATCTCGGGGAGATGAAAAGGGACGACCCTTTCACCAAATCTGCTAAGCACTTGTCAAGAGTGGGTTTTTTTGAAGGAGGCCGAGCCGGAATCTTTTGCTCCGTCTTACTTTTCTTATCTTCTCCCGCCATCTCCAAATTTTATAAATTATGGCCCTATAATTTAAAATTTGAATTTATTTTTTATATTTCATACAGATTAAATTAATAATTTAATCTCTAATAAACTAAATAAATTTAATAATTTCAAATAGTTATTTTAATTAATCAAACCTGGCACAAAGCCTGCAATCTAGTATTGGCGTGCGTCGAAAGACGCCGCCGAGGAAAGAAAAAATCCTCGGAAAAAACAAAATTTATAAAGTGTGCCCCCGGGTCGGAGCGGATAGAGAAATCTTCTGCTCCGATCTTTTTTTATTCGCCCATCCCCATTCGCGCTATACTCGTCTTGGTCCCGGAATCTTGGGGGTGCCTATGAAGGCCGCTTCAAATTTCGCGCCCTGGCCCGGCGAAATCGCCGGGCGTCCCGGTCTCGGCCCCGCCGCGAGCGGTAAGGCTTCCGTTACCCGGCTCCTCGCCAAGGCGGGCATCCGGATCAACGGGCGCCGGACCTGGGACATCCAAGTTCACAACGAAAAATTCTACGACCGCCTCCTGGCCGACGGTTCCCTCGGCGTCGGCGAATCCTACGTCGAGGGTTGGTGGGACGCCGAGCGAGTCGACGAGGTCGCCTGCCGCGTCTTCCGCGCGAAGGTCGACCGCGAGATGCCTTCCTGGGCGCTGGTGCTGGATACCCTGCGCGCCAAGCTCTTCAACCTGCAACGCAAGTCTCGGGCCTTCTTCAACGCGGGCAGGCACTACGACATCGGGAACGACCTCTACGAGGCCATGCTGGATCGCCGCATGGTCTATTCCTGCGGCTACTGGAAGGGCGCCGCCGACTTGGATCAGGCACAGGAGAACAAGCTGGAGCTTTGCTGCAAGAAACTCGGGCTCAAGCCGGGCATGAAGGTGCTGGACATCGGCTGCGGCTGGGGCGCCTTCGCGAAACACGCCGCGCAGAGGCACGGGGCGCGCGTCGTCGGAATCACGGTTTCGAAAAATCAATACGCCTACGCCCGCAAGCACAACGAGGCGCCCGGCGTGGCGTATCGCCTTCAGGACTACCGCGAACTGAAGAACGAGCGATTCGATCGCGTCGTCTCGATCGGGATGTTCGAACACGTCGGCTACAAGAATTACCGGCATTACATGGAGATCGTCGCCGAGCGCTGTCTCGCCGACGACGGTCTTTTTCTGCTGCACACCATCGGAGGCAACGTCTCCACCACGCATATCGACCCTTGGATCGACCGCTACATCTTTCCCAACGCCATGCTGCCCTCGATCGCCCAGATCGGCGCCGCCGTCGAGGGGCTCTTCGTGATGGAGGACTGGCATAATATCGGCCCCGATTACGACAAGACCCTGACGGCCTGGTTCGCGAATTTCCACCGGCATTGGGACAGATTGCAGGCCGGGTACTCGAAGAAATTCTACCGCATGTGGAAATTCTACCTGCTGGCCTGCGCCGGGGCCTTCCGCGCGCGGGAGATGCAGGTTTGGCAGATTCTGCTGTCGAAGGGCGGCGCGGGGGCGCGGGTGAGGTAAGGCCCTCGAATCGCGCTTGGAGGCCGCGTGAAAATCGGGTAATTCCGAATCATGAGCCCGCCTCAACTCCGCATTTCGCTGACCTGTCTCTTGATGCTCGTCACCTGCGTCGCCTGGGGTCTCCCTCGCGCGGCTTCCGCCGCGAGCGATCCCCAGACCCAGGCCGAGCTTCGGCTTAGGGCCCACCTTAAAAAACGACTGCCGCCGCGCGGCCTCTCCTTGGATTGCGTGGACTTGTTCCTCGAGGCGACGACCGCCAGGTATTTTGAATATGCCGTCCGCGAGCGGCACGGAGGGAAATGCGGCGGCGATCCCGAGGTCGCTCCGATCGTCGATCGCTTTCGCGTTCCGAAGCGCGGAGGGAAGATTTTAAAATACGACCCTGTCGAGGACCGTTGGATCGTCGCCGGCGGCG
>JAANMW010002922.1_pt1 | contig 14340 bp, 17 predicted proteins | sample 7279671 | NCBI WGS metagenome assembly JAANMW01 (sample SAMN14094541, study PRJNA606508) | bioreactor metagenome | isolation source: A lab-scale SPAN reactor treating ammonium-rich wastewater day 247 | place: Ireland: Galway | collected 2017-09-19
AAGTTGACGGAGACGATGACGATCTCCCCGTTGTCCCAACCGCCTAGTTGGTGGTTCAAGCGCTCATTGAGCATCCGATAATATTCGGCTGTCGCCTGATTGCTCATGCCGCCAAGGACGCCGATCACTCTTTGCCGGAATGGGCGCTCTGCTTTACTGTCTTCCATGTCAGGTGAGAATCTCCACTGTTCTCGTTTCCCGTGAATGATGACAGCCGTTGCGGGGCGATGGATTGGAGATTCCTGCGCTTTTGACACAACGCGAACCAGATCAGGGGCGAACCGACTGACGATGGCCGTCAAGCGCGACAGGATAAAGCTCTGGCGAGACTCCAGCCTGCCCGATGGCCTGGAGATCCTGCACGCATCCTGTTTCGACCACAGCTATCCAGCGCATTTCCACGATGAGTTCGTCATCGCCGGTTTTGCTCGCGGAGCGCAGAGACACAAGATTTCCCGTCGCGAGGGTATCGCCGAGGCCGGCACGCTGATGATCATACAGCCTGGCGAAGTCCATACAGGAGAAGCCGTTGAACGGGACCGGGGATGGGACTATTGCGCTTTCTATCCATCGGCCCGGTTCATGGAGCGCATCGCCGACGATGTGCTCGGCGGTCAGGGGCACGTCGACTTCGGCTGCGACATCCTCCGGCGTGACCCGACCGTCACGCACCTCCTCCTACAGGCCAGCAGGCGTATCGGGGCGTCCCCTGACATTCTGGAGCGGGAATGCGCGGCCTATGAGGCGTTCGGTGCCGTGATCGCCCGGTATGGGGTGCGGAGCACCCGTTCCATCGCACCGGGGATGTCCAATATCTCCACCCGAAGTGCCATCGACTATTTGCAGGAACACCATGGCCGGCCCATCACTGTGCGCGATGTCGCCTCGGTGGTGGGGCTAAGCGAGTATCATTTCATGCGCAGCTTTCGGGCCGGCACAGGGCTGTCGGTTCACCGCTATCTGACGCAAATTCGGCTTCGCCACGCCAAGGCGCTTCTCACGGGCGGGGTCAGCGCCGCCGAAACCGCTATCTGCGTCGGCCTGTTCGACCAAAGTCATCTCATCAACCAGTTTCGTGCTCATTATGGCGTGACGCCGCGGGCCTTCGTCGCCGCTTCGAGATAGAGGCAGGTTCACTCGTTTAGCTGGGCGGACAGACCGAAAAACTTCCGATGCCATTTGCCGTCTTGGAGCCGGACACAGCGGTCGCTGAATGATTGCGACGAACAACACTAGAAGCCTTCGACGAGGTCCAATAGGTGTGTGTTCGGCATGAGCCCACTGTCTTGTTACGCCCGCGCCGATGCAAGGCCCTAAAAGGAAGGAATAGTGACAGAAATTATTCTGAGTCGAAGGAAATTGTTGAATACGACGATGAGCGTTGCAGCCCTGTCAACGCTCATCGTCGGATTCTCAGCGAAAGCGGAAGGTAGCAAGAATATGAAATACCGTGGTGTGGTCTACGACGTCGGCTTGAGATTCACCGCCGGCAACCCTTATTCGGTCGAGCCGTTCGATCCTGCGCTCGCCGCGCATGACATCAAGGTGATCGCGAAGGAGATGCACGCCAATGCGATCCGGATCGAGGGAGAGGAAATCGATCGACTAGTCACGGCTACGCGCAGCGCGCATGCCGAGGGGCTGACGATCTTCTTCAATCCCTGGAAGATGAACGTGCCTGTTACCGAGCTGGCCGACTATTATGCGACGGCCGCCCGTGCTGCCGAGGAACTGCGCAAGGAAGGCGCCGATATCATCTTCGTCGCCGGTTGCGAGATGACCCTGTTCAATGAGGGTATCCTGGATGGTTCGACCGTGCTCGAACGGGTGGGTGGGCTCGCCGCGCTGTCCCAGGACCTGCAATCCGAAAAGACCATCGCGTTGCTGACCGAAAAGGCCGGGATGCTCAATGACGCGCTGCGTGAGATCGTTGCCGGGGTCCGCGAAGCGTTCAAGGGACAGGTGACCTACTCCGCAGGCATGTGGGAAATGGTGGACTGGAGCCTGTTCGATATCGTCGGCCTGGACCATTACCGTGCCAGCGAAACGCCCGAGGAATATGTTGCAGCGCTGGACCGTCACAGGATCGGCAAGCCGCTCATTGTGATGGAGGTGGGGTCCTGTGCCTATGAGGGCGCGGGCGCTCTCGGAGCAGGCGGCTTTATGCGATTGCAAGGCGTCAATCCCGATGGCACCGGCATCTTCACCGACGGTATCGTGCCCACGCGCAGCGAGCGTGAGCAGGCCGACTATGCCGAAGAGCAGCTTGGTTTGCTCAACGCGGCTGGCGTAACCGGCGTATTCATCTATGTCTTTTCGTTCCCGACCTATCGTCATGGCGAGGGCGCGCGCGATCTCGACATGATGAACTTCGCGCTGGTCAAGACATTTCCGGAAGATGATCCCAGGTCGAAGCAGATGCCGCCCTGGGCGCCGAAGGAGGCTTTTCACCGCGTCGCCGACTTCTTCCAGAAAATGCCGCGATAAAGCCGGGTTGACCTGTGTCGAGGATGGTTGCGAGCGGACGGCGAGCTTATCCGCTCAGCCTCTATGAGATACACGCCCACGACGCTGGCAGGATCGCCATGAACTGACTTCTCTGGCATCGCGCTTCGTCCTCGGGCGGGGCGCGATCGGTCACGGACGCTTCCCTGCGCGACGGTCCTCACGCTCAAGCCACTCCCTGGTCGTTAGCCTGAAGGGTGGCGTCTCCGGCGTTTTGCCGGCGAGCGCCATCCATTTCACGACTTCGCGCCACGTTGCATTCTCACACGGGAAATTGCTGCGCCAAAAGCCTAGTTCTTCCACGTCATCCGGCGTGAACTCCGCCTTGCCACAGACCTTGGCGAGCATCGAACGGACTGTCGGTTCCAGATGCAATAGATTCGGCTGGTCGGGTCGGCGATCGGCCTCGGCCAGTTCTAGCTCACGCCGTTCCTTCCTTTCCTCTCGCTCGAAAATCTGACGTGCTCGTTCCCTGGAAACACCAAAATCCGTCGCCAAGGCGGAGAACGTCTCACCAGCGCGACGGCGTTTCAAAATCTCTTGGTTCCGTTTCTCTGTCATCGCGACAGTTGAACCTCCGATCATTCCGATAACATTCCAACTCTATTCGCGCCTCCCACCGATTCAAGCAGCGATCAGGATGTCAGGGCATCCGGCTTTCTGGTTTCCATATCCTGATCCGGTCCGTGCGCCCGGCCGCCGCTCCGCTCTGGCCGGGCCGGTCGCTTGGGGGCGCTGCCCCCTGGCGCGGCACAAGAGCAGCCGGGCGGTATCCCCAGCCTTCCGCGCGGATGCGTGCTGCGCACCTCCGTCATGACTTCGATCCGCTTGTGCAGGCCGGGTGATCCCCCTCCGCCCGTCTGCACTTGCGCCTTGCACCCCCCGGTCTCGGCGACGGCCAGGGTTGCAGCGCAGCGCTGCGCTCCAACCCAAGCCAATAGGAGAAAGATCATGACCACGAACGCAAAGACCGCCCCCGCCATCGAGAACGGCAAGGAGGTTTTCATTCCGCTCAACAAGCTCAAGAAGCACCCGAAGAACGCCCGCAAGACCCCGCACAGCGAGGCGTCTATCGAGGGGAAGGCCGCGAGCATCGCCGCCAAGGGCATTCTGCAAAATCTGGTGGTGGAGCCGGAGACGAATGCGGAGGGCGAGCCGACGGGCTTCTATCTCGTCAGTATTGGCGAAGGCCGCAGGCTGGCGCAGCTTCTGCGCGTGAAGCGCAAGGAGATCAAGAAGACAGAGCCGATCCGCTGCGTCATCGATACGGCGAACGACGCCGCCGAGATCAGCCTTGATGAGAACGTGAATCGCGAAAACCTGCACCCCGCCGACGAGTTCGAGCGCTTCCGCGAGCTTTCGGAGCATCGCGGATGGGGGGCGGAGGAAATCGCCGCCCGGTTCGGCGTCACCGCGCATGTGGTAAAGCAGCGGCTTCGCCTTGGAGCCGTCAGCCCCAAGCTCATTCAGGTTTACCGCGATGGCGGCCTGACCATGGATCAGTTGCAGGCGTTCGCCATCACCGACGACTCTGCACGGCAGGAGCAGGTTTACGAGAACTTGTCCTATAACCGCGAGCCGTGGATCATTCGCCGCGACCTGACAGCCTGCAACGTGGCGGCTTCGGATCGGCGGGCGGTGTTTGTCGGGATGGAAGTCTACACCGAGGCGGGCGGCAATATCATCCGCGACCTGTTCACCGAGGATGGCGGGGGCTTCTATGAGGATGCCGCGCTGTTGGACCGGCTTGCGCTCGACAAGCTGGAACGGATCGCCGCAGAGGTTCAGGAGGCCGAGGGGTGGAAGTGGGTTTCGGCCCATATCGATTGGCCGCACGCCCACGGCATGCGCCGCACCTATCCGCGTCCGATGGAGCTTTCCGAGGAACAGGAAGCAATCTACGACGCCGCGCAAGAGGAACTTGAGCGCCTTTCGGCCGAGTGGGAGGATGCAGATGTAGACCTGCCCGCCGAGGTGGATACGCGGCTCGCAGAACTTGAAGCCGAGATCGAGCGGGTTGACGGGCAGCGCCACGCCCACGAGGCCGACGAGATCGCGCGTGGCGGCGTGTTCATCGTGTTGAACCATGACGGGGAAGCCCGCATCGAGCGCGGGTTCATCCGCCCGGAGGACGAGGCCCCGGAGCCGGAGGAACCGGCAGCGGACGACGATGGCGGCACGATCATGAACGGTGTGCGCATCAACGCCGATGGCGAGGTCATGGACGATGGCGAGTATGATGAGGACGCGAACCACGTTTCCGCGCTCGAGCCCGAGGACGAGGAAGCGGAGGATGACGGCAAACCGCTATCGGACTCGCTCATCCGCGACCTGACAGCCCACCGCACCGCTGCCTTGCGGCTTGCTCTTGGCGAGCAGCCGGACATGGCCTTGATCGCCGTCACCCACGCACTCGCCGCGCAGACCTTCTATCGCGGCGGCGGGGACGCTCATTGCCTCGAAATCCGCCCGATCAGCGCCAGCCTTGGCGGGCATGCGGACGGCATCGAGGACACGGCAGCGGCGAAGGCGCTGGCGGATCGTCATGCCGGATGGGCGGCGGACATGCCGCGCGACGTAGCCGACCTTTGGGGCTTCATCGCCGGGCTGGACCATGCCAGCATCATGGCGCTGTTCGCGCATTGCGCCTCGCAGACTGTCAACGCCCTCAAGCTTCCGTGGGAGCAGAACAAGCGCCACGCTCATGAAACGGCGGACAGGCTGGCGACGGCGGTTGCGCTCGACATGACGGCGCACTGGACATCTTCGGTCCGGGCCTATCTCGGGCGTGTCACCAAGGCTCATATCCTCGCCGCCGTGCGGGAGGCCCTTGGCGACGAGGCAGCCGAGCGGATCGCGGACAAGAAGAAGCAGGAGATGGCCGACGCCGCCGAGCAGCTTCTTGCCGGAACCGGCTGGCTTCCGCCCGTGCTGCGCACAGAGCGGCCCGCATGGCTGGCCGACGAGCAGCCGGAGCCGCAGGCCACCGAAGCCGAGGACGCGCCGGAAGCGAAGAACGACGAGGCTTTCGCCATCGCGGCGGAATGAAAGACGAGCCGGGACCGCGCAAGCGGTCCCGGCCTTCCATCGGAAAAAATCTCGGCCGCGCGGCTTCCCCGCGCGGCCGGGACTTCGACAGTTCAAAAGCAGTCAGGGTCGACAGGACAGACAAGCATCGGCACCATGACCAAGGTTCAGCCGTCACGACCATGGCGGCATGAGCGGCGGTGCCACAAGTAAAGGTGAAGGATCATGGTCGCGGTAATGTTCATGAGCGTTGCGCTGATCGCGCTTCTCTGCGTTCTCGCTTACACGCTCGCCATCTATGCGCTGCCCTTCCTGCTTGGGCTGACCGCCGCGCAGTTCGCTTACCAGACCGGCTCCGGCGTGATCGGTGCGGGCCTGGTCGGGCTGTTCTCGGCCGGTGTTGCCTTCGGCATTCTGGCCGGACTTTTCGAGACGATCCGCTCGCCCGCCTTGCGCCTGATCGTGGCGTTAATCTTTGCCGCACCCGCCGCCATCGCAGGTTATGCGCTAGTCTATGGCGTTACCAAGGAGGCCGTGCCGTCCGACATCTGGCGGCAAATCTTCTGCATCGTCGGCGGCGGATTCGTGGGAGTGGCCGCATGGCTAAGGCTGGCAGCAGGCATCAGCCAGCCCGCGAGATAGCGAGCAGGCTCATCGCGCCTAGCCGAATCCTGCCACCACTGTTTCGATGGGTAGGAACAGCGTCCGACTGTCCTCGGGATATTCGATGAACTCCGCGCAGCGCAAATAGAAGCGCTTGGCCGCATCGTCCTTCGCCTGAACCAGAACCGCCCCGATGCCGATGCTTTGCGAAGCCTGTGTGATCCGGCGCAGCGCATCCGACAGCAGGTCTGCGCCGAGTCCCTTTCCCGCATGATCGCGGCTGACTGCCAACCGCCCGATCACGGACACTGGGATCACGTCAGGCGCATTGCGCCGCACCTTGCCGGGAGCAGCGCCACGCTCGACCGATCCGGCCGAAATGCAGAAATAGCCGACCACCCGATTGCCCTCGCACACGACATAGGTGCGCGAGAACCGGCTTTCGTTCTTCAATGCCCGATGGCGCAGCCAGTCATTCAGCACCGGCTCACCACAGTCGAACCCGGAAAGATCGTGTAAGGCAGTGAGGGGAACAGGAGCGGAAAGCCGAGGCGCGGGCTGGTCCGGCGCGTCGTCTATTTCTGCCATGCCGGTGTCCGGCGCAGCAGGGCCTTGAGCTTCGGACCCGGCGCGGGCGGAGTGTCGAGCGCCTGCATGAAGGCGTCGTAGCGCTCGGGGTCGAGCGTAAACAGGCGCTGGTCAAGCAACACGTCGACCGCCTGGCGTCGGGCGCTTTCCACCATGAACTCGGTGCGGGTTTTGCCCAACACCGCGGCCGCATCGTCGATGAGTTGGCGGGTGCCGGTCTCGATCCGCAAATTGATGCTGCCCTTGGCGTCAGCCACGGAGGCACGCGCCGCGACAGCAGCGGAACGGGAAGATTCGGAGGGAGCAAGACGAGTTTTTGCCATGGCCGGAATATGGGCCTCTGTATCCACACTGTCAATACGAAGGACGCTGAAGGAGGTTGGGCGTTGCCCTGCGGGCCGGGCTTTCGGCTGCGCCGGAACCACGCCTAAGGCGCGTTTCCGCCATTCGGCTTCAATCCCTAACGCAAAGGCGGCAGCGGCCATTTCGCGGGTAAGCCCCACTCGAAGAGCAGGCAATCTCGGAGCCAGCCTCAACCGCCATGACATGACCAGTTGAGAACGCGGGGGGCTTCGTCCGCCATCCGTCAGGCGCGGAGCAACGCCGAAAGCTCGGAACCTTGGGTCGGGTGAGGCAGGGCGCAACGCCCAGCAGGCGGATTTCCGGCCAGATCAAACACGATAACGCCAGCGAAGGTCAGACGAGGCCACACCCGCACGTCTCTTTCTGACGAGCAGCATCGCAATGACGGTCAGGTCAGGGAAGATCGCGGCCCGCGTAACGCAACGTTCTCGATCCGGGTAAGGTATGGGAGGGCCGCCATTGCCGTATTCCCCTGATTTCCTGACGAGGCGCGCTCCATCCGCGTCCTCGATTTGCATGGGTCTGACCGAAGACCGGCGACGCAAGCGACGCCTCGATCTCGATCCCGCAACACCCGCCTGCGGCTTTTTTCCGCCGCCGGCTAAAGCCGGCTTTGCACCGCGAAACAAAAAAGTCCTCGCCGGATGTTGCGGGCCGATCGTCCCCGGTCGGCCGACCCGCATCGAGGTCGCAATGGTGCGGCCCGATCGGAAAAAGGACTACGACAATGGCGACCATCGGCACCTTCACCAAGAACGAAAACGGCGCGGGCTTCACCGGCGCGGTCAAGACTCTGACCCTCAACGTCAAGGCCAAGTTCACCGCCACCGAGGGCGAAAGCGAGCGCGGCCCCGACTTCCGCATCTTCGCCGGCGCCACCGAGTTCGGCGCGGCCTGGAAGAAGACCGCCCGCGAGACGCAGCGCGAATACCTCTCCGTCAAGCTGGACGATCCGAGCTTCCCGGCGCCGATCTACGCCAGCCTGGTCGAAGCCGAGGACGGGAGCGGCCACAACCTGATCTGGTCCCGCCGCAACGGCGACTGAGGCCGGTCCCAAAGATGCCCCGCTCACCCGAGCGGGGCTTCTTCATGCTCATGGTCGCCTTTCAAGGAATACGGAGATCGGGATTCACGATTTTCCGGTTCTCCGGTTTTGCTGATCCCGATCGGATCTTGTCGCCCATCCTCCGCTTCACTCCGGCCGGGCCGGTTGCTTGGGGGCGCTGCCCCCTGGCGCGGCACAAGGGACCCGAGACGGTTTCCCCAGCCTTCCTCCACGTCGTTCCTCCGTTCCGTGCAGGCCGGGTGATCCCCCTCCGTCACGTCTCCCTTGCGCCTTGCACCCCCCGGTCTCGGCGACGGCCAGGGTTGCAGCGCAGCGCTGCGCTCCAACCCAAGCCAAAGGATCAAGACCATGAACTATCATCACCTTGCCACCCGGTTCGGCCGCAACTCGCACCAGATCAGCGGGCGGGAGCCGCTGGACAATGAAGCCCTGTTCCGCCACGTCCCATCCGTCTTCGCCCGTGAGGCGCATGACAGCCGGTCGGAGCGTTACGTCTATGTCCCCACCATCGACATCGTGGAGGGGTTGCGCCGGGAAGGATGGTTCCCCTTCTTCGCCGTCCAGTCCGTTCCGCGCGACGGCAGCCGCCACGGCCACGCCAAGCACATGCTGCGCCTGCGCCGGGATGACGGCATCGGCAAGCCGGAGGCGGCGGAGGTTATCGTCGTTAATTCGCATGACGGAACCAGCAGCTACCAGATGTTTGCCGGCATGCTGCGTTTCGTCTGCACCAACAGCCTTGTTGCGGGCGAGCGCTTCGAGGAAGTTCGCGTGCCGCATAAGGGCAATATCCAGCACGAGATTATCGAAGGCGTCTTCACCGTCGCGGAGGATTTCCCGCGCCTGATCGACGCCAGCGAGACCATGAAGGAAATCACCCTGTCGACGGACGAGCGCCATGTTCTGGCCGAGGCGAGCCTTGTCGCCCGCTATGGCGAGGAAGAAAGCCCCGTCCGCCCCGATCAGATCATCCAGCCCCGCCGCCGCGAGGACGCCACGTCAAGCCTCTGGATGACCTACAACGCCATTCAGGAAAACATCGTGCGCGGCGGGTTGCATGGGCAGAAGCGCAATTCCGAAGGCCGCATCCGTCGCAGCCAGACCCGCGCCATCAACGGCATCGACCAGAACGTGACCCTCAATCGCGCGCTCTGGACACTGGCCGAAGGCATGCAGCGCCTCAAGACGCGATAACCCGCAACACCGTGGAGCCGGGAAACCGGCTCTACGGATTTGCGCTTTTGAGATTTTCAGGTCAGCGAAATTTTCCGCCGATCCGGCATTGCGGATCGGCGCGCGGCCGTGTGCAAGACACCCGGCCGCCGCTCGCCGGGCTGCGCCCGGCTCGCAAATCAATGCAAGCATTGTTAAGAACAAAATAACCATGAAACTGATCGGGTTAGCCGAACAAGTTATCTTGTTACAGTAGCTACAAAGACAACGGCATTTCGCGAAAGCTTTCTATTCGGGCGCAGCCTTGCTCGCCTGACATAGGGAGGTGACGCCATGCTGAGCATCGACTGGCGCGCACCGGCGGCTTACAAGCACACCAAGCACATTCCCGCCGCCGGTTTCGCCTGGGAGTATCTTCGTCGTAACGAAGACTATCGCCGCGAATATCAGATCCTTGCTGCGAAGCAGCGGCAGGATACCCCACAATTGGAGGCGTTCACGGAACGGTGGGGGTTGCGATTTCGCCGGCGACCCCGACGCGCCGCCTGATCGGCAATCCCTGTTCTGGACGCCCGAGCTTCAGCCTCAGGCCATCATGCTCTCTTCCGTCGAACCCAAGGACGGAGCGAGGGAACCCATTGTCACGCTGGCGCATCTCGACGGTCTCGACCTTCGCCGCGCGTCGGATGGTTGGCATGGTCTCTGGCAGGTCGACGGGATCGCACATCAGTTCTGGCTGCCCGAAGCGGTGCCGGATGCCGCCACCATCTACGCCGTCACACTGCCGATGGACGGCTTTCTGGAGCTTCGCCTTCATGCCGCGCGAAGACTCTGGCGATCCCTAGCGCGCCGTTCACCGGGACCGGCCGTCGGTGTCCTGCCCAACCAGCTTCGCCAATGGCATATCCTGTCCTTGCGGGCACTGGACGCCCGGTTGCGCGGCGAGAGCTATCGCACCATCGCCGAAGTGCTGCTGGGCTTTCGTGGGTCAAAGGAGGATTTCGAGAACGATCCGCGCAAGAACAAGGCCCGCCGCCTTGTCGCTCACGGCATCAAGATGATGCGGGGCGGATATCGCCTGCTGCTGCATTATCCCGTTAAGCTCGATACGAATTGAGCGACGGCATGCCGACCGGGCCTATGCCCGGTTCGCTGCCGCCTGTTCCAGTATCCGCTTGTATCCCTCGCGTGACAGCCACTGCGCGCGTTCGAGATGGCTTTGCCAGCACCGATAGGTGCGCAGTTCTTCGGCAACGGGATCGCGATGCAGAACGATTCGCGCGACTTCCTTCCAGTCCGCATCCTCGGCCTTCGCATCGAGGAGCCGAAGATAGGTTACGAAGTGGCGCTCATCATAAGTGGTAATGTCGCCGCCTCTCGGCGCTTCATCATCTACATCGGGATCGAGTTCGACCGGGGTTCGCATCGTCATTCCCCTTCATCCTGGGAGAGCCGTGGCTTGCGGTACGCCCCCGCAAATAAAACTCTCAAGACTCTTGGTGATCGGGGAGTTCGAAACCGCTGTTACACGGCCCCATGGCCTTTAGCTCGGAAAGCCTGTTGTATACGCCACAGGCTCCCCGACCATAGGTCAAGGAGTGTGTTGCCGTAACGGCCGGCAACAACCGGTAACAGAGGGGTTTCGACGCCCCAGAGCAGCGCGTCTGCTCCGTTTTCATTCTTAGCCGAGCTGCGCCGCGATGTCTTCGGCAAATCGATGCCGCATGCGAAAGCCCGCTGAAATCGCTCTGTTTTTCGCCCGCTCAAGGGGTGCCGCCAGCGCATAGGCGCAAATGCGGCACGCTACACACCGCCTGTCCCTCGCCACGGTTCGCCACAGCCCGCTGTCGTCACCGACAGCCGCCTGTTTGACGAACCGGAGGTGATTCCATGGCCACCCGTAACGCGGACCTGCCGCCGCGTCTTCTACGCACGAAGGAAGCCGCGCGCTTCCTCGGCATTTCGCTCCGCACCCTTGAGAAGCATCGGACCTACGGCACCGGCCCCATCTACCGCAAGATCGGCGGCCGCGTCCTCTACGCCGTCCGCGATCTGGAAGATTGGTCCGCAACCGGCGCCCGAAAATCCACCAGCGATAAGGACGCCGGCACGGTCTTTCCCGCTCGTCCGCTAACTCCAGACGAGCGGAGCAAACTCTAGGATGCTGCGCGACGACGATCATAGCCCCGCGCAGCCCGAGAACGACAGCGAGCGCAGCCGCCTCGACCCGTTCGTAGTCGCGACCGGCGATGCGAGCCCACGCGATCAGCGCGATTTGATGGAACGGCCGTTCTTCTCGCTGGCGAAGCGGCCACGCACCAAGCCTATTCTCTACAAGGCCGCCGATGTCGAGGTGCAGGTGTTCGCCATGCCCGAGCACGGCATGGCGACCATATGGGACGCCGACGTGCTGATCTGGGCCGCTTCGCAACTCGTCGCGGCCGAGAACAGCGGTTTCGCCACATCGCGCTTCTTCCGCTTCATGCCGTATCAGCTCCTGCGCTCTATCGGGCGGGCGACCGGCAACCGCGACTATCTGCTGCTCAAGGCCGCGCTCGCACGCCTGCAATCGACCGTCATCGCCACCACGATCCGCAACGGCAAGCATTGGCGGCGCCGGCAATTCTCATGGATCAACGAATGGGAAGAGATGACGACGCGGACTGGCCGCGTCGAGGGCATGGAATTCGTCCTGCCCGAATGGTTCTACAACAGCGTCGTCGACCGCTCGTTGGTGCTCACCATCGACCCGGCCTATTTCCGGCTGACGGGCGGCATCGAGCGATGGCTTTATCGCGTCGCCCGCAAGCACGCCGGACGCCAGCCCGAGGGGTGGGCGTTCGAGATTTCCCATCTTCATCAGAAGTCAGGCAGCCTCGCGCGGCCCTCCGACTTCGCGCTGGATCTCCGCCGCATCGCGGCTCGCCAGTCGCTACCCGGTTACGGCCTTCAGCTCGAATGGGAAGACGGGCGCGAACTGTTGCGTTTCTTGCCCGAAAATCTGTCCACAGTGCCTGTGGAAACCCTTGTGAAACCTATCGGGACATTAGGCGCACGCAGTATCGGGACATTAGGCGCAAATCGCAGGCCGGACTCTATAGAAGAATCTAACAGAGAATCTAACTTCTCTTCTTTGACGCGCGCGCAGGCGAGCCATGGTGCCGGTGCAACCCGGCGAGGTGCGCCATGATCGTCGCGCTCCTCAACCAGAAAGGCGGGGTCGGCAAGACCACGCTGGCGCTGCATCTCGCCGGAGCCTGGGCGCAACGCGGTCAGCGCGTCACCCTGATCGACGCCGATCCGCAAGGCTCGGCGCTCGACTGGTCGCAGCGGCGCGGCCATGAGGGCCTGCCACGCGCCTTCGGCATCGTTGGCCTGGCCCGTGACACGCTACACCGCGAAGCTCCGGAGCTGGCTCGCCACGCCGATCACGTCGTCATCGACGGGCCGCCGCGTGTCGCCGGCCTCATGCGCTCCGCGCTGCTCGCCGCCGACCTGGTGCTGATCCCGGTGCAGCCGTCACCGTTCGACGGCTGGGCCTCGGCCGAGATGCTGGCGCTTCTGAGCGAAGCGCGCATCTACCGGCCGGAGCTGGCCGCGCGCTTCGTCCTCAACCGTTGCGGCGCGCGCACCGTCATCGCCCGCGAAACGGCCGAGACGCTGGCCGATCACGATCCGCCGGTTCTCGCCGGCACCATCGGCCAGCGCGTCGTCTTCGCAGACGCGGCGCAGTCCGGCCGGCTCGCCTCCGAGATCGACGGCGATAGTCCGGCCGCGCGCGAGATCGCCGCGCTCGCCGACGAGATCGACCGTCTCGGTATCGGGAGAGCGCCATGACCGGACGCGCCCGAAAGCCCGGTTTCGCGTCCAGACCGGGCAATCCCGAAAGCTGGATCAGGGCGGCCGTCACGCCGCCGAGCAGCAAGGCTGCCGGCGAGGCGTTCACCGCGCGGCTAACCATCGACATCACGCCCGACCTGCGCGGGCGCATCAAGGTCGCGGCCTTCCGGCGCGGGATCACCGTCGCCGACATGCTGCGCGATCTGCTCGCGCGCGAATTTCCATCCACCGAGGGAGACCCGACATGACCGGCAAGGCGGCCCGCCGCATGCACGGCCGTCCGTTGCCGGACGGGCCTGCGCCCTTCACCACATTGGTCGAACTGACCTTCCACAAGCAGAAGGTCGAGCACTGGATCAGGTTCGGCCGCAAGAGCTACGAACAGATCATCGACCGCCGCCGCAGCGTGGTCGGCTTCGCACCGAACAGCGTCTTCGCCTTCGTCCGTTGGGCGTCCGGCGAACACGGCACGATCATTTCGCGCATCGACATCGTGCGCGCGATCGGCCGCGGCGAACCGTTCCAGACGCTGCCTTTCGTGCGTCCCGGCGGTGACATCCTGTTGCGTCTCGATAGCTGGCCGAAGGTGCAGCGCGCGCTTGCCGCCATCGACGCCGTGGAAGCGCTCGGCCTCGATCCGGCCGATGCGTCGCCCGATCATTGGCGGCACGTCCACAACCGGCTGACCGCCAATCTGGAGCCGCGCGCCTATACGCCCGAGCGACACGCCGCCTGGCTGCATCGCCGGAGGATTGAGCCATGACCCGGTGCCGCACGCTCGCGGTGACGGCACTCGCCGTGCTCACCATCGCCGCCACCAGCGCATTCGACACGCCGACCAAACTGATCTGGAACGCCACGGCAAGCGCGCCGATCGGCTTCTACACCGTTGAGCCGGTCGAGCGGATCGACGTGCCCGAACTGGTCGCTGTCATGCCGCCCGAGCCGCTGGCCGCCTTCATGGCCGGGCGCGGCTATGTCGGGCGCGGCGTGCCGCTCCTGAAGCGCGTCCTGGGCTTGCCCGGACAGCGCGTTTGCCGCGCGGACCGCACCATCACCGTCGACGACGTGGAGATGGGCGAGGCCCTGCAGCACGACCGGATCGGCCGTGATCTGCCCGTCTGGCAGGGCTGCCGTGTCATCGGCGACGGCGAAATCTTCCTCATGAATTGGGA
>JAANMW010002925.1_pt1 | contig 14338 bp, 10 predicted proteins | sample 7279671 | NCBI WGS metagenome assembly JAANMW01 (sample SAMN14094541, study PRJNA606508) | bioreactor metagenome | isolation source: A lab-scale SPAN reactor treating ammonium-rich wastewater day 247 | place: Ireland: Galway | collected 2017-09-19
TGCTGATCGCCCAGCGCCAGGGTGCCGCGAGCGCCGCTCCGGCGCGCGCGGCGGTGGTGCCCGGTGCACTGCGAAAGGCGGACGCATGAGCGGCGGCGTCGCCTCCACGGCACTGCGCGCGCCTTCGCGCATCGCCCAGTACTACGCGCTGGCCAAGCCGCGCGTCATCCAGCTGATCGTCTTTTGCGCACTCATCGGCATGGTGCTGGCCGTGCCCGGCCTGCCCACAGCGGCGCAGTGGGGCACGATGGCGCTGGCCTGCCTGGGCATCTGGCTCGTCGCGGGGGCGGCCGCCGCATTCAACTGCCTGGTCGAAAAGGGCATCGACGCGCGCATGAAGCGCACCGCGTGGCGCCCCACGGCCAAGGGCCAGCTGTCCGACACGCAGGCGCTGGCGTTCTCTGCGGCGCTGGCCGGCCTGGGCTCGGCGGTGCTGTACCTCTGGGTCAATCCGCTCACGATGTGGCTGACCTTTGCCACCTTCGTCGGCTACGCCGTGATCTACACCCTGGTTCTCAAGCCGATGACGCCGCAGAACATCGTCATCGGCGGTGCCTCGGGCGCCATGCCGCCGGTGCTCGGCTGGGCGGCGATGCGCGGCGAAGTCGGGCCCGAGGCGCTGATCCTGTTCCTCATCATCTTCCTCTGGACGCCGCCGCACTTCTGGGCGTTGGCGCTGTACCGCGTCGAGGACTACCGCAAGTCGGGCCTGCCGATGCTGCCTGTGACGCACGGCAACGCTTTCACGCGGCTGCAGGTGTTCCTCTATACGCTGGTTCTTTTTGCCGGCTGCCTGATGCCGTACATCTATGGCATGAGCTCCTGGCTGTACCTGATCGCGGCGATCGTGCTCGGCACCGGGTTTTGCGCCTACGGCTTTGCCTTGTGGCGCAATTATTCCGATGCGCTGGCGCGGCGCACCTTCCGCTTTTCCCTCATCCACCTGAGCGCGCTGTTTGCCGCGCTGCTGGTGGACCACTACGTACTGTGATGCCGATGCTGCGAAGAAATGCTCTCCGATTGATAGCTGCAAGCGCAATGACTGTAAGCGCTGGAGCCATTTTTACCGCTTGTTCCAAGGCGGCGCCCGAGTTTCGCGGCGTGGACGTGACCGGCGCCGAGTACGCACGCGACTTTGCCCTGCCGGACGCGGACGGCCAGATGCGCAGCATGAAGGATTTCGCCGGCAAGGTGGTGGTGGTGTTCTTCGGCTACACCCAGTGCCCCGACGTCTGCCCGACGACGCTGCAGGAGCTGGCAGAAGTCAAGAAGGCGCTCGGCGCCGACGGCGACAAGCTGCAGGCGATCTTCATCACCGTGGACCCGGAGCGCGACACGGCCGAGATGCTCAAGGCCTACATGGGGAACTTCGACCCGAGCTTCGTCGCCCTGCGCGGCGACGCGGCGCAAACCGCCGCCGTGGCCAAGGAGTTCAAGATCTACTTCAAGAAGGCCGAGGGCCAGACGCCGACCAGCTACACCATGGACCATTCGGCCGGCAGCTACATCTTCGACCCGGCGGGGCGCCTGCGCGTCTACAGCCGCTACGGCAGCGGTGCCGAGGCCGTGGCGGCCGACGTGCGCAGCCTGCTGAAGGAAGCCACCTAGGCCGGAGCCCCGGCCGAGCGCGGGCCGGTGCTGTGGGCGCGCGCAGGCGGCAGGTAGCGTGAGAGCGCCAAACCGTCGGTGCGGATGTCCGGCGTGTGGCCCATCGCCAGGTCGGCCACCAGCTTGCCTGAGCCGCAGGCCATGGTCCAGCCGAGCGTGCCGTGGCCCGTGTTGAGCAGCAGGTTGGCGTAGGGCGTTGCGCCGACGATGGGCGTGCTGTCGGGCGTCATGGGGCGCAGGCCGGTCCAGAACTCGGCCTTGGGCAGGTCGCCGCCGGGGAACAGGTCGCTGACCACCATTTCCAGCGTGGCGCGCCGGCGCGGGTTGAGCGAGAGGTCGAAGCCGGCGAGCTCGGCCATGCCGCCGACCCGAATGCGCTTGTCGAAGCGCGTCACCGCGACCTTGTAGGTCTCGTCCAGCACCGTCGATTGCGGCGCCAGCGCCGGGTCGAGCAGCGGCACGGTCAGCGAATAGCCCTTTACCGGGTACACGGGGAGCTTCAGGCCCAGCGGCTCCAGGAAGCCGCGCGAGTAGCTGCCAAAGGCCAGCACGTAGCGGTCGGCCGTGAGCACCTCGCCACCCACGCGCACGCCGGTGATGCGGCTGCCGTCGGTCACCAGGCCGTCCACCGTCTGGTCGAAGCGGAAATCCACCCCCAGACCGCGCGCCAGTTCGGCGAGCTGTTGCGTGAAGAGGTGGCAGTCGCCGGTTTCGTCGTTTGGCAGGCGCAGGCCGCCGGTGAGGCGATCGCGCGCCTGCGCCAGCGCCGGTTCGGCGCGGCTGAGCTGGTCGCGGTCGAGCAGTTCGTAGGGGACGCCACATTCCTCCAGCACCGCGACGTCGCGCTGCACGGCGTCGAGCTGGGCCTGCGTGCGGAACAACTGCAGCGTGCCCTGGCTGCGGTGCTCGTAGGCAATGCCGGTGTCCGCGCGCAGCTGGCGCAGGCAGGCGCGGCTGTATTCGGCCACACGCATCATGCGTTCCTTGTTCACCGCATAACGCTCGGCCGAGCAGTTCTTCAGCATGGCGGCCATCCAGCGCAGCTGGAACAGGCTGCCGTCCGGGCGGATGGACAGGGGCGCGTGGCGCTGGAACATCCACTTCATGGCCTTGAAGGGAATGCCGGGCGCGGCCCAGGGGGTCGAGTAGCCGGGCGAGACCTGGCCGGCGTTGGCGAAGCTGGTTTCCTGGCCGGCGCTGCCTTGCCGGTCAAGCACCACCACCTGCGCGCCCGAGCGCGCCAGGTAGTAGGCCGTAGTGGTTCCGATCACGCCGCCGCCCAGGACTATGACTTTCATCGCGCACTCCAAGATCAACAAGATTTATGGGTAGTTTATGGAGTCATGTTCAGTAAAATTCACTGTATATTTTCGTGTTTACAAGAATTTCAGCTGATTCCGTTGTCCTTTCCTCTCCCGGGCCGTGCAAATGACCGAACTCGACCGCATCGACCGCAAGATCCTCGACATCCTGCAGCGCCAGGGGCGCATTTCCATGACCGAACTCGCCGAGCAGATCGGCCTGTCGACCTCGCCCTGCTCCGAGCGCGTGAAGCGCCTGGAGCGCGACAAGGTCATCACCGGCTACCACGCCAAGGTGGACCCGGCGGCCCTGGGCAAGACGCTGCTGGTGTTCGTCGAAATCACGCTGTCGTCCAAGTCGGGCGACGTCTTCGACAAGGTGCGCCAGGAACTGCTGCACCTGCCCGAGGTGATGGAATGCCACCTGGTGTCGGGCAGCTTCGACTACCTCGTCAAAGCCCGGCTCGGCGGCATGAACGAATACCGCCACCTGCTCGGTGACATGCTGAAAAAGCTCCCCGTCACCGCGCAATCGCACAGTTACGTGGTGATGGAGGAAGTCAAGGAAAGCCAGGTCCTGCCGGTGGACCGCTGACCAGGAAGCGTGCCCCTGCGGGCGCGGAAAAGAAAAAGCGCACCGCACGGAAGTGGGCGCGCTCGGCGGGCGGTGCGGGCTCAGGCGTATTCGGCCAGGCTCTTTCTCATCTTCTTCATCGCGGCGACCTCGATCTGCCGGATGCGTTCGGCGCTCACGCCGTATTCTGCCGCCAGCTCGTGCAGCGTCATGCCGCCGGAGCCGTCGTCGTTCACGTTCAGCCAGCGCTCTTCCACGATGCGGCGGCTGCGCTCGTCCAGCCCGGTCAGGGCGTTGGCGATGCCGTCGCTGGCGAGTACGTCGCGCTGGCGCGACTCGATCATCGCCGTGGGCTCGTGCGAGGCGTCGGCGAGGTAGGCGATGGGGCCGAACGCCTGGTCGGCGTCGTCCGTGGGCGCCGGGTCGAGCAGCACGTCGCCGCCCGACATGCGCGTTTCCATCTCGATGACTTCCTCGCGCTTGACGTTGAGTTGCGCCGCCATCTGGTCGATTTCGCGTTCCGAGAGCGTGTTGCGGTGTGTGTCCGCGTCCTCGGCGCCGGCCTTGAAACCTTGCTTCATGGAGCGCAGATTGAAGAACAGTTTGCGCTGTGCCTTGGTGGTCGCCACCTTGACCATGCGCCAGTTCTTCAGGATGTACTCGTGGATTTCCGCCTTGATCCAGTGCATGGCGTAGCTCACCAGACGCACGCCCTGGTCGGGGTCGAAGCGCTTGACGGCTTTCATCAGGCCCACGTTGCCTTCCTGGATCAGGTCGCCGTGCGGCAGGCCGTAGCCCAGGTACTGGCGCGAGATCGACACCACCAGGCGCAGGTGCGACATGACCAGCCGGCCGGCGGCGTCGAGGTCGTTGTCCTGGCGCAGGCTGCGCGCGGCGGCCTGCTCTTCTTCCAGGGTGAGGAGGGGCAGGCGATTGACGGCGGAAATGTAGGCGTCCAGATTCCCCAGGGGCGGCACCAGCGCCCACGGGTTGGCGGGTGCCAGCGCAGCAGTCGTCGTTGCAGAGGGGAGCTTCATGCCGTGATTCCTTTCGTCCATGGACAAATGTTAGCACTCTCTTGGAGAGACTGCTAATCGCCAAGTTCCCCACAATCATGTGGGACGGGGGCTATAGCGAAAATAATGCAAAAATAGGGCTCCTGTCGATCGTCACTCAGTTTTGAATTTTTTTCACTCAGTTTTGAATTTTTCGCAGGGTTGGACCGTAGACGAATTGGGCTGTCGCCCAGCGTCGTGGCGTGAGCAGCCCGAGGTCGGCGGCCCGTATGTCTGGGGTGAAACCAGCACTACTCCCGCTTGCGGCGGGTTTGGTAGGTAGGTACACGATGACAGCTCAGGTTCGTGATATGCTTTCAACGTCATCATAATGATGATATGTTCCGGTTGATTCCGGTGAATTCATATCCGTAACCATAGAAATAGCTCTTTGCCACTCCCTCAGCGACTCGAACACACCAGCCAATCCCAGCGTGAGCGGCTGGCCTACATCGACTTCAGGCTCTACTTCTTCGGCGAGGTCGGCCGGCCTGATCTGATCGAGCGCTTCGGCATGGCTCCGGCTGCTGCCACGCGCGACCTGGCGCTGTACCGGGAAATCGCGCCGCACAACATCACTTTCGACGGCAGCAACAAGGTCTACCGCATCGGGCTGGCGTTCTCCCCTCTGTTTGACCATGCTCCCGAGCGTGTGTTGTCGGCGCTTGCATTGGGCTTTGGCGACGGCGTGAATGGCGGAACACAGCCGATGCTGCCCTGCGAGTCCCCCGCAGCCTTGAGCAACCCCCGGATGGACGTGCTGGCCCCGATCTGTCGGGCGATCCATGCCAAACGGCCGATCACCATCCGCTACCACTCCATGAGCAGCGGCGAGTCCGAGCGAGTCATCGTGCCCTTCGCCCTGGTCGACACCGGCCTGCGCTGGCACGTCCGGGCTTTTGATCGCAAGAGCGAGGAGTTTCGAGACTTCGTTATCACCAGGGTCGAGGCACCGGCGCTGCTCGACGAGGAACCCCGGCCCCACGAACGCCCGAACAACGACATCCAATGGGCGCGCATCGTCGAGATGGACTTCGTGCCCCACCCGCGCCTCGAACGCCCCGAAATCATCAGGATGGACTACGGGATGGAGGGCGGCTCGATCCGGATGCGTGTGCGAGCCGCGGTGGCGGGCTACATGCTGCTGCGCTGGAGCGTGGACTGCTCGCCGGACCATCGTCTCAAAGAAGAACAGTACCGTCTGTGGCTCAGCGATCCGCTGGTGCTGTACGGTGTAGAAAACGCCAAGCTCGCGCCAGGGTATCAAGCCCCGGGCGCGCAGGCATCACCCAAGGAATAGGACACGATGGCGCACAACGGCACCAGCAAGAACGGCAACGGGGGCACCCTCGGCTTTGAGGCAGACCTTTTCAAGGCCGCCGACAAGCTGCGCGGCAACATGGAGCCCAGCGACTACAAGCACGTCGCGCTCGGGCTCATCTTCCTGAAGTACATCTCCGATGCCTTCGAGGCCAAGCACAAGGCGCTGCTGGCCGAATACGCGCAGGCCGCCGAGGACAAGGACGAATACCTTGCCGACAACGTGTTCTGGGTGCCCAAGGAGGCGCGCTGGTCGCACCTGCAGGCTAACGCCAAGCTGCCCACCATCGGCACCTTGATCGATGACGCGATGCGCGCCATCGAAAAGGACAACGAGTCGCTCAAGGGTGTGTTGCCAAAGGACTACGCCCGACCCGCACTCAACAAGGTGATGCTGGGCGAGCTGATCGACCTGATCTCCGGCATTGCGCTCAACGAAGAAGGCGACCGCTCCAAGGACATCCTCGGGCGCGTGTACGAGTATTTCCTGGGCCAGTTTGCCGGTGCCGAAGGCAAGCGTGGCGGCGAGTTCTACACCCCGCGCTCCGTGGTGCGCGTGCTGGTCGAAATGCTGGAGCCGTACTCTGGCCGCGTGTACGACCCGTGCTGCGGCTCGGGCGGGATGTTCGTTCAGTCGGAAAAGTTCGTGCAGGAGCACGGCGGCCGCATTGGCGACATTGCGATCTACGGGCAGGAGTCGAACTACACCACGTGGCGGCTGGCCAAGATGAACTTGGCGGTGCGCGGCATCGACTCGGACATCCGCTGGAACAACGAGGGCAGCTTTCACAAAGACGAGCTGCGCGACCTCAAAGCCGACTACATCCTCGCCAACCCGCCCTTCAACATCTCCGACTGGGGTGGCGACCGCCTGCGTGAAGACGTGCGCTGGAAATTCGGTGCGCCGCCCGTGGGCAACGCCAACTACGCATGGCTCCAGCACATTTACCACCACCTCGCACCCAACGGCACGGCGGGCGTGGTGCTGGCCAACGGCTCGATGAGCTCCAACCAGTCCGGCGAGGGCGAAATCCGCAAGGCAATGCTCGAGGCCGATGCGGTGGATTGCATGGTGGCGCTGCCTGGGCAGCTCTTCTATTCCACGCAGATCCCCGCTTGCTTGTGGTTCCTGGCTCGTAACAAGAACCCTGGCAAGGGACTGCGCGACCGGCGCGGACAAGTGCTGTTCATCGACGCCCGCAAGCTGGGTGTGCTGGTGGATCGCACTCGGCGCGAACTCACCGATGAGGAAGTCCAGAAAATAGCCGACACCTATCACGCTTGGCGCGGTGCGAAAGACGCAGGTGAGTACGCCGACGTTGGGGGCTTCTGCAAGTCAGCGTCAATGGACGACATCCGCAAGCATGGCCATGTGCTGACACCGGGACGCTACGTGGGTGCGGCGGAAAAGGAAGACGATGGTGAGCCCTTCGAGGAAAAGATGGCGCGGCTTTCCGCGCAGTGGCGCGAGCAGCGGGCAGCAGCGACCAAGCTGGATGCGGCGATTGAAGCCAACCTGAAGGAGCTTGGGTATGGCGAATGAATGGCCGACAGTTCGCGTTGAAGACATCGCAGAAAAGATTGCGATGGGGCCATTCGGCTCGAACATCAAAGTCGAAACCTTTGTAGAGGCAGGTGTTCCCGTCATCAGTGGCGCTCACCTGCGCGGCGTTCGCTTGGATGATGGCGATTTCAACTTCGTCACCGACGAGCACGCCGAAAGAATGAAGAACTCGAACGTTTTCCGTGGCGATGTCATCTTCACGCACGCAGGCAATATCGGTCAGGTCGCCTACATTCCGCCGAATTCGCAATACGCACGATATGTGATTTCGCAACGCCAGTTCTATCTGCGCTGCGACTTGAGTAAGGCTGACCCTGCTTTTGTTTCCTACTTCTTCCACAGCAACGACGGGCAGCACAAATTGCTCGCCAATGCGTCACAAACCGGCGTTCCATCAATCGCACGACCATCGTCCTATTTGAAGACGATTGAGTTATCACTCCCGCCACTAACAGAACAACGTGCCATCGCTCGCATCCTTGGTACGCTGGACGACAAGATCGAACTTGCCCGGCGCGCGAACGAAACGCTTGAAGCGATGGCTCGTACCTTGTTCAAGGCGTGGTTCGTGGACTTCGAGCCGGTGCGCGCCAAGATCGAAGGCCGCTGGCAGCGCGGTCAATCGCAGCCCGGCCTGCCCGGGCATCTTTATGACGTCTTTCCCGACCGGCTTGTCGAATCGGAGTTGGGGGAGATTCCGGAGGGGTGGCGTCATTCGACGATTGGCGAAGAAGTGACGGTCTGCGGAGGGTCTACGCCCAGCACCAAGGAACCAGAGTTTTGGGAAGGTGGGCAACACTGCTGGGCAACGCCCAAGGACCTGTCCGCCCTCAAGTTTCCTGTTCTGCTGGATACGGATCGAAAGATTACGGATGCCGGTATTGCAAAGATCAGCTCTGGCCTCTTGCCGGTCGGCACGGTGTTGCTCTCGTCACGGGCGCCAATCGGCTATTTGGCGATTGCCGAAGTTCCGACAGCTATCAACCAAGGCTTCATCGCGATGAAATGTGATGGCGCTCTGCCGAATGTCTTCGTGCTGCCCTGGTGCAGGGAAAGCATGGATGCCATCGTCGGAAACGCCAACGGCTCGACGTTCCAGGAAATCAGCAAGAGCAACTTCCGACCACTTCGCGTCGTAGTTCCGTCCGCCGCTGTGCTGGAAAGTTTTACGAAGTCGGCAGGCTCGCTTTATCGACAAATGGTGGAGAACGAAAGGGAGTCACGCTCCCTCGCCGAGCTGCGCGACACACTGCTGCCCAAACTCATCTCCGGCGAGTTACGTGTACCGGATGCCGAGCGCATCGTCGGAGCGGCGGTATGACCTTGGATTGGTGCCCCGGCATCCGCGAGGCCTGCGGGCATTGGCGCGACGCGCCGATGTTGCAGCAGACCTTCGAGGCGATGGAGCGCAATCTGGAGCAGAAGAACGATGCGTGTATCGACTGCGCCAAGACCGTCGTCGAGGTGGTGTGCCGTGTGGTGGTGGAAAGTTTCCACACCCAGCAAGCTCCGCTCAAGCCGACTCAGGAGACGCCATCGCTGTCGGACTGGCTGAGTGCCGCCATTCGCGCGCTCAAGCTGGGCGATGTGCGTGATGACCGGTTCAAGAAGCTGGTGTCAAGCCACCACAAGTTGGCCGACGCGCTGAATGACCTGCGTAACAAGGCGGGCCCCGCCAGCCACGGCAAAGACCCGTATCTGGCGCGGTTAGCAGAACACCATCGCCGCAGCGCCGTTCTGGCGGCTGATGCCATCGTGGCCTTTCTGCATCAGGCTTATCTGGATGCGCAGCTCGACCCGATCAGCTCTCGCGAGCCGTGGGAGCGATTCGCAGATGACAACGCGTTGATCGACGCCCACGTGGGGCTGGCGGTAGACGCCGAGGACGGCGACTCGCCGACCCTGCGCTTCCTGCTACCGGGCGGCGATGAACTGCCCATCAACATCGAAGTCAGCCGTTTGCTTTACCAACTGGATCGGGATGCCTACGTCGAAGCGCTGAACGCTGCGCGCGGCGCACCTGCTCCGGCTGTGGAGCTCGTCGAAGGACAAGGAGAGTCGGCATGAGGTTGACTCGCATCGCCAAGCTACGGCTCCGAGTGTTCCGCGACTTTGCTTGGCCAACAGAACTGCACCCGTTCGCGCAGTTCAATGTCATCTATGGATGGAACGGCAGCGGGAAGACGACGCTGTCATGGCTGCTTTCGCTCGTTGAGAAGAAGATGGCGCTCCTCGAAGGTGAAGCGGCACTGGAGATCGACGGCACGACGAAGGTGGCAGGTTCCGCTTTCGCTTCGGCGCAACTGCCCCAAGTGCGCGTCTTCAACCGGGATTTCATCAATGCCACCCTGTCACAAACGGGCGGCATTGCGCCGATCTACTTTCTCGGCGAAGACAGCATCGAGAAGCAGGCACGGGTCGAGCAGCTCAAGAAGGAACTTGCCACGACCGACATCAAGTCGCGTACTGCTCAGGCCGACAAGACAAGAGCAGAGTCGAAGCTGGACGATTTCTGCAGGGACAAGGCGAAGCTCATCAAGGAGCTGTTGACCACCGCGAACAGCCAGACCTACAACAATTACGACAAGCGAAATTTCAGGCGTGCCGTTGAAGCAATGGATGCGCAGCAGGCGGCGGCCGCGACTCTGTCCGATGAGCAGAAAGCACAGCTCCACAGCCAGAAGAACGCCCAGCCAAAGCCCCTTGTCGGCAAGGTTGTTGCGCCATCCATCGAACTTGATGAGTTGACGAGTGAAGTAGATACGCTGGTCAGCCGCTCCGTCGTCGCGCAGACGCTCGATGAACTGACCAGCAATGCCAAGCTTGCCGCGTGGGTGCAAGAAGGGCTTCATCTGCACTCGGGCGAGCACGCCTCCGACACCTGCCGCTTCTGCCAGCAGCCGCTTCAGGCAGCGCGTCGCGCTGCGCTCGAAGCTCACTTCAACGACGCCTTCGCGGGATTTCAGAAAGACCTGTCCGCCCTTCTCTCGAAGCTGAAGGCGGCCAAGCAGGCTGCAGCCTCACTGTCGCTGCCCGATGTTTCACGCTTCTATGAAACGCTCGCGTCCGAAGTGCCATCAGCCTGCACGATGGTGTTGACGGCGCAGTCTGAGATCCAAGCCGCGCTCGATGCCCTCATCGCACGTGTCGAGGCCAAGCGGGATCAGCCGTTCGCCCCCGCCGCCACGCAGGCACAAGCTACGGCGAGACCCTCCTCGATTACCGACTCAGTCGCCGCATTCAACGGGATCGTGGATAAGCACAACCGCATCTCCGCAGAGTTCACGGCGTCGGTCGACAGTGCGTGCAAGAAGCTTGAAGCCTCGTATGTCGCGGAGGCACACACCGAGTTCGTCCGGCTCTCCGGGGCTGTGAAAACCGCGACCGCCGAACTGGATGGCATAAAGGCTACGCAGGCAGAAACCCAGACGCAGATCAATGAGCTGGAACGCGCGATCCTCGAACATCGCCGCCCCGCTGACGAGCTGACTGCAGAGCTATGCGCCTACCTTGGGCGCGACGAGTTGCGCTTCGAGGTGAAGGGCACCGGCTACGCGCTGACCCGCAGCGGCCAGTACGTAGCGCATTTGAGCGATGGAGAGCGCACGGCGATTGCATTCCTCTATTTCCTCAAGTCGTTGCAGGACAGAGCATTCGACTTGAAGAATGGGATTGTCGTCATTGATGACCCGGTGTCGAGCCTCGATGACAACGCACTGTTCTCGGCCTTCGGCTACATGAAGGATCGCACCAAGGAGGCCGGGCAGCTTTTCATCTTGACGCACAGCTTCTCGTTTTTCCGGTTGGTGAAGAACTGGTTCCATCACCTGCCTGGGCAACGAAAGAAGAAGGTCGAAGACCGGCCCGGTCGGTTCTTTCTGCTTCGTACCCGGCGTCACGCGGACGGATCGCGCACCAGCGAGTTAAGCCACCTTGATCCTCTACTTGAGGAGTACGAATCGGAGTACCAGTACCTGTTCAAGCGCGTCCACGAGGAGGCTCACCGCAATGACGTTGTTCAACTGGAACACCACTACGGTTTGCCAAACGTCGCGCGCCGATTGATCGAGGCCTTCCTCGCATTCCGATTCCCCGAGATGAGCGGCGATCTTGGCCCACGAATCGAGCGGGTGAATTTCGACAGCGCGAAAAAGACCCGCATCCTTCGCTTGCTCAACACGTACTCACATGCTGGCGCAATCGCTGATCCGGGGCACGATCTTTCTCTACTTGCAGAAACCCAACCTGTGTTGCGCGACGCGCTCGAAATGATGATGGCTGTCGACCGTGAGCATTACGACGGGCTATTGAAGCTAGTGGCGATTCAGCCCATCGAAGAACAAGGAGAACCGTAATGGCGTTTCTGTCGGAGGCCGCCGTGGAGCATGCGCTGCTGGATCAGCTGCGTGCTCTCGATTACAGCATCGAACGTGAGGAGGACATCGGCCCCGATGGACACCGCCCGGAGCGTGAGAGCCACGATGAGGTCGTGCTCAAGAAGCGGTTCGAGGACGCCGTTGCACGTCTGAACCCTGGCCTCCCATTGGAGGCACGTCAGGATGCAATTCGGAAGGTGACGCAGTCCGAACTGCCCTCATTGCTCGAAGAAAACCGCCGCCTCCACAAGCTGATGACGGAAGGCGTGGACGTCGAGTATTACGCCGACGACGGCACGCTGACAGCGGGCAAGGTCGCGCTCATCGACTTCGAACACACGGAACAGAACGACTGGTTGGCGGTGAGCCAGTTCGTGGTGATCAACGGCCAGAACAACCGGCGGCCCGATGTGGTGGTGTTCGTGAACGGCTTGCCGCTGGGCGTGATCGAGCTGAAAGCGCCTGGCAGCGCAGGGGCGCATCTGCTGGGTGCGTTCAACCAGTTGCAGACTTACAAGAAGCAGATTCCGGCATTGTTCAACACCAACGCGCTGCTGGTCACGTCGGACGGCATTGCAGCCCGGGTGGGTTCGCTGTCGGCAGACCTTGAGCGCTTCATGCCGTGGCGCACCACCGACGGCACGGACGTTGCCCCGAAAGGTGCGCCGGAACTCTCGACCCTGATCGAAGGCGTTTTCGAGCATCGTCGCCTGCTCGATCTGCTCTGTCACTTCACGGTCTTCGGCGAAACCGGTTCCGGGCTCGCCAAGATCATCGCGGGCTATCACCAGTTCCACGCGGTGCGACACGCGGTCAACAGCACGGTGACTGCGTCCTCGCCAGAGGGCAATCAGCGGGTCGGCGTCATCTGGCACACCCAGGGCTCCGGTAAAAGCCTGCTGATGGCGTTCTACGCCGGGCAACTGGTCAAACACCCGGCAATGGCCAACCCGACACTGGTGGTGCTGACCGACCGGAACGATCTCGATGACCAGCTCTTCCCTACGTTCTCGATGTGCCGCGATCTGATCCGGCAGACGCCGGTGCAGGCCGAGAGCCGCGAAGATCTTCAGAAGGTCTTGAGTCGGGCATCTGGCGGCGTGATTTTCACGACCTTGCAGAAGTTCGGCGAGATTGCGGAGCCCCTCACTACGCGCCGCAACGTGGTCGTCATCGCGGATGAAGCGCACCGCAGCCAATACGGCTTCAAGGCGAAGGTGGACGCGAAGACCGGCGAAATCTCCTACGGCTTTGCCAAGTACATGCGCGACGCCCTGCCGAACGCATCCTTCATCGGCTTTACCGGTACGCCCATCGAAGCGGACGACGTCAATACCCCGGCGGTGTTCGGCAACTACATCGATGTCTACGACATCAGCCGTGCTGTCGAGGATGGCGCGACCGTGCCTATCTACTACGAGTCTCGGCTGGCGCGCATCGAACTCGACGAGGAAGAGAAGCCGAAGATCGACGCAGAGGTCAACGAATTGACCGAGGAGGACTCCGAGGTCGACCAGGAGCGCTTCAAGAAGAAATGGTCAACGGTCGAGGCCCTGGTTGGCAGCGACAAACGCCTTGCACTGGTGGCCAAGGACATGGTCGCCCACTTCGAGGATCGCGTAGCAGCCCTCGACGGCAAGGCGATGGTGGTGTGTATGAGCCGCCGCATCTGCGTCAAGCTCTACGATGAGATCGTCAAACTTCGCCCGGACTGGCACAGCACCGATGACAACGCAGGGGCGGTCAAGATCGTGATGACTGGCGCAGCGAGCGACCCCCAAGAATGGCAGCAGCACATTGGCAACAAGGCCCGGCGCGATTTGCTGGCCAAGCGCGCCCGCGATCCCAAAGACCCGCTCAAGCTGGTGATCGTTCGGGATATGTGGCTGACCGGCTTTGACGCGCCGTGTATGCACACAATGTACGTTGACAAGCCGATGCAGGGGCACGGACTGATGCAGGCGATTGCGCGCGTGAACCGCGTGTTCCGCGACAAGCCTGCCGGGCTGATCGTGGACTACATCGGCATCGCGCAAAATCTGAAGTCTGCCCTGCAGCAGTATTCCAAGAACGACCAGGAGAACACCGGCGTAGACGAAGCGCAGGCCATCGCGGTGATGATGGAGAAGTACGAAGTCGTGCGGGACATGTACCACGGCTACGACTACGTTTCCGCGATGAGCGGCACGCCGCAGGAGCGCCTATCGATGATGGCCGGGGCCATCGAGTGGATTCTCGACCTGCAACAGAAGCTGGCAGCGAAAGAGAAGACCAAGGAAGGCAAGAAGAACGCTCACCGTCGATACCAGGATGCGGTGCTAGCATTGTCCAAGGCGTTCGCCCTGGCATCCGCTTCCGACGAGGCCCGCGAAATCCGGGAGGAAGTCGGCTTCTTCCAGGCGATCCGTGCCGCGCTGGTCAAGAGCAGCACTGGCTCAGGCGTGACCCAGCAAGAACGCGAGCTGGCGATCCAGCAGATCGTCAGCCGCGCGGTGGTCTCAACCGAGATCGTCGACATCCTGGCTGCTGCGGGCATCAAG
>JAANMW010002928.1_pt1 | contig 14326 bp, 9 predicted proteins | sample 7279671 | NCBI WGS metagenome assembly JAANMW01 (sample SAMN14094541, study PRJNA606508) | bioreactor metagenome | isolation source: A lab-scale SPAN reactor treating ammonium-rich wastewater day 247 | place: Ireland: Galway | collected 2017-09-19
ATTAACCGCTTGTTAAAGCACACATTTTTAAATGCTAAAACCATTTTTTGTGTTTGAAAAAAAGAGTCATACCGGCTATAATTAGTATTGTAAAAGCCCAGAAGCCCCAGGGATACATCCACTCAAGCCCAAGCTCGGGAAAATTTTTAAAATTCATTCCAAAAACACCAGCAATAAATGTAAGAGGAATAAACATAGTAGAAATAACTGTTAGTACTTTCATTACTTCATTTAGTTTGTTGCTTGTGCTTGAAAGATAGGTATCAAGCATACCAACAATCATATCGCGGTAAGATTCAATTGTATCAATAACCTGGATTGTATGGTCATAAACGTCACGCAGATAGACTCTTATTTTCTCATCGAAAAACTCAATTTCATTTCTTTGTAAAGATGATATTACCTCTCTTAAAGGCCAGATAGCCCTTCGCAGCAGAATCATTTCTCTTCTTAATAAATGAATTGTTTGAATATCATTTTTATCTGGATTAAGAACAACCGAGTCTTCAAGTCCTTCTATTTCTTCACCTTTTTTTTCTAATATATGAAAATAACTATCTACAATTGAATCAATAAGTGCATAGGCAAGATAGTCAGTTCCACTTTCCCTCATTTTTGTTGCAGATTTTCTTAATCTTTCTCTAACAGGATCAAATACATCGCCGGCATCCTCAAGAAAAGTTATAAGATAATTTTTTGTTAGTATAAAACTAACCTGTTCGTTCTTTAACGAATTGTCTTTTTCTTCCATAAAGAACATTCTTAAAACGATGTAAAGATAATTTGAGTATTCATCAACCTTGGGACGTTGATTTGTATTTAAAATATCCTCTAATGTCAGCGGGTGAATATCAAAAAGTTTTCCGATTGATTCTAAAATTTGTACATCGTGCACTCCATCAACATTTATCCAGCTTATTGTATCCGATACTTTATAATTCAGCAGTTCATCAAGATTAGAAATTGTTTTTTCCTCAAAATGCTCAGCCTTATAATCAAACAAACTAATAGTAATAGGATTTTTTTCTTTATCCCCGACATAAACAAGCGAGCCTGGAGCCAAACCAATATTTTTGGGCTTGTTCTTTATAAGCCTGGCAACTTTTCTTAGTTGCTTTTTTGTTTGATGTTTTATTTTTTTTCCGGCATTGTCAAGCATAATATTCTCAAGATTTGTTAAAACTTGTGGGTGCGAAAGAGCTGACCCTGATCGGGCAGGACACAGTCGCCTATGGAAAGGATCTCGACAGGGAACGACGGCAGAACCTGCGCCTGCTGCTCGAACGCCTCCACGAGCTGGAGGGACTGGCCTGGATCCGGGTGTTGTACACGTATCCCACCCGCCTGGCGGATGAGCTGGAATGGGTGTATGTGAACCTGCCCAAATGTATTCCATACCTGGATTTGCCATTGCAGCACCTCTCGGATCCGCTGCTGGAGCGAATGCGACGGGGAACCCCCTACAAGGCCATCCGGGCGCATGTGAATCGGTTGCGGGACGCTGTTCCGGAACTGGTGCTGCGCTCGACCTGCATTGTGGGTTTCCCGGGTGAATCTCCCGGAGATTACCGCCTGCTGAAAGAAAGATTTGCGGAGCTCCAGGTCGATCATCTCGGAGTTTTCCGTTACTCTGACGAAGAGAATACACCCGCTGTCAAACTGGATCGAAAAGTAGGCGATCGAACCGCGAAGAAACGTTATGAGGAGATGAGCGCCTGGGCGGCGGAGTATTGCCAGGCCCGTGCGAGAGAAAGGCTGGGGAAAGAGTTTATGGTTCTGGTGGATCACCCAGCCGCCGCTCCACAGGAGCTGTTCGATGGCATCCAGGAGTCCTCTGGCTGGTGGGTCGGAAGGTGGTGGGGGCAGGCCCCGGAGATCGATGGGGTGGTCTATATTCGATCGGAGCGCCTGAGGGCCGGGGATTTTGCACAGGTCCGATTTGAACAGGTGTCTTATCCGGATTATCTTGGAGTCAAAGTTTCCAGCAGGAAACCGAGGGGATCGGAACATTCTTCTCTCCAGAAGAGCCGTCCGAACTGATAGACTGCTGCTCGATGCGAACAGCACCCACCCAAAATAAATCCCAGCTTCATCAACTGCCAGGGATCGGAATCCTCAGCCTGCTTGTCGCAGGGATTTCGAGCGTCTCGCTGGGAGTTTTTATCTTCGAATGGATCAAGACTCCGGAAAACTACCCGTATTATGAACAGGCCGGCAGAGCCTGGCTGGAAGGAGTTGCGGCGCTTCTTCCCGCGGGTGGCCGGGTTCTGGAAAAATGGAACCTGACCAGCCACTCAGGACTGGCTGCCCGATTCCCTTTTATTCTCCTGTCGCTGCTGGCCGGGATTGGGTTTTACTTCGCGGCTTCGATGGCTGCGGCCTGGCAGAACTGCCTGATACTGAGAAAATCCCTTTTTACACTGGGCTGGGTTTACAGTCCTTTGCTGTTTTATCTTCTCCTCACAGGTTTTCTTGCCCGGACTGATCACTCGGTCCCTGCGATCCTGGCATCGCTGCCTCTTTCTCTCAGCCTGTTTCTCTTTCACCAGAAGTCTCGTGCCTTGCAACGGGAAGCGCTGCCGGGGCATGCCTTGCTGATGTCACGGCACAAAGTATCGGGTCGGATTCCTTCCTGGATTGTGGGTGGTATGGCCTTGCTGATGTTCTTTGCCTGGTTTCGGCTCTCCTGTCTGCGGCATCAGAATTTTCAGAGCCAGGGATATGACCTGGCCCTGATGAGCCATATCTTCAATCGATTGATCCTGGGGGAGGGGCTGACCTCTTCGCTGATAGTGGCGGGCGGGAGTTTTCTGGGGCACCACTTTTCACCCCTGCTTTATCTGCTGGCGCCTCTCTACTATCTCTGCCCGCACCCGGAGGTCCTGCTGGGGGTGCAGGCTGCATCGATCGGCCTGGCAGCGTGGTCTCTTTACCGGCTGGGGCAGGAGGTTCTGGGATCCGCCTGGGCAGCCTGTGCGATGGCCCTGGCGTATCTGTTTTTACCGGGGCTTTCGGAAGGGATATTTTCCGATTTCCATGCCATCTGCCTCGCCCCGCCTCTGTTTTTCTGGCTGGCGCTCGAGGCCTTCAGAGGTGGTATCCGAAGGGGCTGGATTCCATTGGCGGGAGTCCTTCTGGTTCAGGAAAATCTGTTTTTATACACGCTCTCCTTGGGGCTGCTTTTGGGATTGCGCGGCTGGTGGAGCCATCATCAGGTTCACCAGCGGATGGGCCTGCTGATCGGGTCTGTGTCACTGGCCTATGGGGTTGCCGCCTTCAGCCTTATTCAGCCCTGGCTCCTGCCCGAAGGGGTCAAGGGATATGGCTTTGTTCAACGCTATGTTCATCTTCTTCCCGAGGGGAGCAGTACCGAAGGCCTCGGGCTTGGGGAGCTGATCCTGGGACTGATCAGGCATCCGGCCGGGGTTTTCAGCACCCTTTTTGAATCCGGCCGGCTGGAGGCATTCGCGAAAATGTGGGGAGGAATCCTGTTCCTGCCACTCTGGAATCCAATGAGCTGGATTCTGCTTCCCCCCTTTCTGGAAAACTCGCTGGCGAAAGATGAGTATCTGTACTCATTCGGCGGGCATTATGCCTTCGGGCCTTGCATGATGACCGGAGCCATGCTGGTTTTTTCGTTTGCTGTTCTGAAAAAGATGGACTGGACATCCAGGAAGCTGGCACCCATCGCATGGAGCCTTCTGGCCTGCTCGATATTCTGGAGTCTCGAGGTGTCGCAACTGCCCATATCCCGGAAAAGCCCCGGGATCGAGTTTGGCCTGATGCAGGCACCAGCCTGGACAGACAAGCTCCTGCACACCGCAATTCCGATGGGAAAAAGTGTCTCGGCTCAATCCCATCTGCTGCCGCATCTGACTTATCAGAACAGCCTCTACCTGCTGCCTCCATCACAGCCCGAAGTGCGTTTTGTGGAGGGTGTGGAAATGAAAGAACCCCAACAAGGCTGGCCGGATGTGATGATTATGGATGAAAAGGCCGTGCAGCTTCCTTACTGGTATAATCTCTGGTTCTATGATCCGGATCAGGTGCGAACCTGGGTTCATCAGCTGGAAGAGTCCAGGAAATACCGGCGTATCAACCAGCTGGAAAGCCTGGTGATTCTGGAGAGGGTACAGGCCGGTCCATGATCGAGTTTGTCTGGAAGGGTTCTTTTCGGTCGCGGTTGCTGGCTGGGATTGGCATCCTGCTGATTCTGGTTCAGTGGTGGTGGATTCCGGCTCTGTCGGAGGAGTTCCGCGAGAAATGGCTGTGGTCGCTCTCCGCATCGAGTTATTTTCCCTTCTGGTTCCGATTGCTTTTTCCGCTGCTGCTGGTGTGTGCGCCGATCCAGAGCTGGCTTGGCGCTGTGGTTGGCTGGTTTTCCAGGGATCCCTCGAAGCTGTTTAAGCTGCTTTTGATAACCTTGGCTTCCGGAACCCTGTTCTGGCTGCTGAGGGTCACTGTCCTTGAATTGGGTGATTCCCATATGATCATGGACAATTTCATCTCCCTGACCACCTATGCCTCGATCCGGGAACCGCTCGAGTCGGTCACTCATACAGATCTGGCGCGTTTTCTGTATCGTCATTGGGGGATTCATCCGCAGACCAGCTTCCAGCTGCTGTCCTGTTTCTGGGGGGTGATGGTATTCCTGGTGGCCGGGTGGGGGCTGGCTTCCTGGTCAAGAGAGGGCGAGAGCCACCTCTGGGCGCTTCCCCTGGTTTTTCTGATCGGGCCGGTGCACCTCTTTTTCGGTTATATCGAATGGTACACCCAGCTGGTATCGGGCCTGATTCTGTTTCTGGTTTATGGGACTCGCCGGATCCTCACAGGCAGGGGATTCTGGATTGCCTTTCTGGGGTGGATATTCGCTTCCTGCAGCCATCTGGTGGGTTTTGGTTTTTTTCCGGCTGTTCTGGTTTTGATGTTCGTGACAGCCCCACAGGCCAAAAGAGGGCGCTGGCTGATCTTTGCCCTGACTCTCACTGTGCTGTTTATCGGGATCACCTTTGCCTGGATTGACCGTCACATCAACCTGCGATACAGCACCGCAGCAACCGCAAAGCTGTTTGCCACTCTGATGCCCCTGATGAGCGCAGACAATCCGGACAACCCGCCGGGAGCCTGGCAGTACCCCTGGCTGTCGATGAACCACCTGGTCGATCTGGTCAATGAGTTGATCCTGTGCAGCTACTTCTCGATCATGATCCTGATGGGTGTCCTGCCCGGGTGGCAAATATGGAAAACGATCCGAACTGCTTTTTCAGTCAGCCTGGTCCGTAACCAGCAAGGTTCCGAGCGGAAAACCAGCCAGCTGGTGTTGTTTTTCATTCCCCAGCTGGTGCTGGGGGGGCTTTTCCTCCTGCTCTGGAATCCCTGGCTTGGGTTTCCGACCGACTGGGATCTCTTCTCGTTTTATGCCTGGCCGCTGCTGGCGGTTGCCTTGCTGGTGTATTTCGCCTGGGGAACCCCTGAAACAGCGCGCACTCTGCTCTGGATCGCCGGGATTCCCTCCTTTTCAGTGGTCATGGCCTGGATCCTTTTTTACCACCGCGCCGAGCTGCCATCATCCAGGGAGGTTCAGGCTTATATTGATGGGACCCGTGCGGATTATTTTTCGGAGCAGGCACAGCAGGCTATCGCCGAAAAGAAATGGCCGGAGGCATTCTCTTACGCTGAGGACCTGATGCGGGCTGATCGAAAGAGGATTCCGGAAGCCCTGGAAATGTTCAAAGACCGCACCCTACAGGTCATGGCGGATGAATGGCCGGATCCAGACCAGATCACCCGGATGGCGGTGGACTTCGAGATTGTTTCCGCCTCACCGGTTCCGCGCCTGGGTGTGCTCGATTGCTGGGGAAGGGTTTTTCTCTCCGAGGCAGGCTATCTCAATGCCTGGTCGCTGGAAGGGATCCCCGGAATCCCTGAGCATCATGCAGTCGCCATGGAAATTGTCCCCTGGAAACAGGCTGCGGTCATTCTGCGGGAAGATGGAGCCTTGTTCGAAATCCCGATTCCAAGCTGGGTGGATCCCCATCCTGGAGAGCGCCGTAAAACCTTCATTCTGGATCCCCCCCTGGACCGTTCACCGCGCCCGATGGGGAACCTGATCACAGAATATGCACGTGCAGAAAGGCACCCGGGCAGCTGTGCCGTCGATCTTGCAGTGGATCACCAGGGGCAGCATCTCGTGGCTCTTGAATCCTCTGGGAAGATCTTCGCCGATTCCCCTCACGTGGACTATAAGGTGGACAAACCGGTTCCATTTCTCGGGTGCAGCCTGAAGCTTTACTGGGATGGAAGCCAGGCTTATGTCCTCGATGTGTTCGGCGGCCTCAAAGGCTGGCCCGGGGGAACTTTTCATATCGATCTGGGAGGATTTGGCTTTCCCTGGCATGCGGTAGCCGATATGGATTTCGGACGGGGCGGTTCGGATCTTTATATCCTCGATGCCCAGGGAGGAGTTCACAATTTTTCGAACCTGGGAAGGACAGTCATCGATCCCAAGAAGATGAACCACTACTCTCCGCATGGGCTGCTCGAGAAAGAAATCCGTTATCAGCGCAAACCTGTATCAACATTTCACCGCATCAAGATGGTTCCGAATGATATTTCGTTTTACCGGATGACCTGGAATTTCGGAATTTACTACTCCGATCTCGCGCTGGACCGGGTTGAACCTTTCGAGTAGAAGCGAGGTGGTTTACCCGGGTGAATCAGAACCCGGCTATCGAGCTCACCCCGCCGGGTCAGGCGAATCGTCTTCGGCCGGGCGGATATCTTCGAGCCGGCGCACACGCCGCAGTTCCGGAAAGAGCACCGACCAGGCCAGCACCACCAGCAGGGTTCCAATCCCTCCGATGACGACAGCGGGGATGACACCGAACCAGTCGGCTGTGACACCGGATTCAAACTCCCCGAGTTCATTCGAAGCCCCGATGAAGACCAGATTGACCGCCGCCACACGCCCCTGCATGGAATGGGGTGTGAGGACCTGGACCAGGGTGTGGCGGACGATGACACTGACCATATCGAAAGCACCCAGAAGGAACAGGCACGCCAGAGAGAGAAGAAAATGGGTCGAGATCCCGAAAATGATGGTCACCAGGCCGAAACCCGCCACACACCACAGCATGGTCGGGCCGGCACGGCGCATGGGAGGGAGATGGGCGACCGCCAGGGCTGTCAGGGAGGCCCCAACCGCTGGTGCGCCTCTCAGCACCCCCAGTCCGGCAGGGCCGATGTGGAGGATATCCCTGGCATAGATCGGCAACAGCGCCACAGCCCCACCCAGCAGAACCGCGAACAGGTCGAGGGAAATGGTTCCCAGAATGGCTTTCTGGCGAAAAATGAAATTCAGGCCGGCGGTGAGGGTTTCCCTTGAAAAGGCAGCAGTTTCCATGCGGCCGGTGCGAAGGTTCAGGGCGAAGATCGCCAGCAGTGCCAGAGAATCCAGCAGGGCATGGCTGAGATAGACCACATGGGCGCCGCCACTCAGGCTGTAGAGTATCCCGCCCAGGCTTGGCCCCAGGATAACCGCCAGCTGCCAGATGGATGAGTTCCAGGCAACTGCATTGCTGAAATGCTCGAGAGGGACCAGCAGAGGCAGAATGGCCTGGCTGGCCGGACCCTGAAAGGCATTGGCGGTCCCCAGGATGAACAGGATCGTGTAAATCGGCCAGAGGTCCTCGATTCCTGACAGTGTCATCACCGCCAGGCTGATCGAGCAGGCAATCTGTGTGAGATGGCACAATAAAACCACCAGGCGCCGGTCAAAACGGTCCGCTACATGCCCGGTGACCATGACGAAACCAGCACCGGGCAGAAACAGGACCAGGCCGATGATCCCCAGTGCGAGCGGATCCGATGTCAGGGCATAGACCTGCCAGCCGACCGCTACGGACAACATCTGGCCAGCGGCAATGGTAAAGAAACGTGCGAGTTGAAAGAACCGAAAGTCGCGGTGGGTGAAGGCGATCCGCGAATTATGGTTTACCGACAAGACTGCAACTCCTCTCGTGGAGTGGCCCAGTGGGTCATCCACCGAAGGTAAAACTGCTCCCAGGTCCCCTCCTGGATCGCATTTCGTGAGGCCTTCATGACATCCTGGTAGAAATGCAGATTATGAATGGTGCACAGAACACTGGCATTGATCTCACGGGCTTTGTCGAGGTGGCGGAGATAGGCCAGGGAAAAATTTCGGCAGGTGTAACAGGTGCAATTCTCATCCACAGGGCGTTCATCGAAACGGTACTGGCTTCTGCGGATATGCAGCCGCCCATTCCAGTTGAACAGAACGCCATTCCTTCCGGCACGGGTCGGGAAGACACAGTCAAACAGGTCGATTCCGAGATTGATGCCGAAAAGGATATCCTCCGGGATCCCCACCCCCATCAGGTAGCGGGGCCTGTCGGCGGGGAGGTGTGGCGCAATCGCCTGCATGACCTGCCGCATGGTGGCTTTCTCTTCCCCCACAGAAAAGCCGCCGAGGGCATATCCCGGGAGATCGAAAGCTGCGGTTTTTTCAAGGCTCTGCAGACGGAGGTCTTCGAACATGCCTCCCTGGATGATTCCGAAAAGCGCCTGGTGATCCTGGCGTGGTGTGCGGATGCACCGTTCCAGCCAGCGTACAGTCAGATCCAGCGAACGGGAGACCTCCTGCCAGCTGGCGGTTCCGGGAGGGCACTCATCCAGTGGCATCAGGATATCGCTTCCCAGGCTGGCCTGAACCTGGATCGATTTTTCCGGGCTGAGGAGGTGGGTGGAGCCATCGATATGAGACTGAAAACAGACTCCTTCTTCAGTCATCTTTCGCAGCTTCGCCAGGGAAAAAACCTGAAAACCACCACTGTCCGTGAGAATCGGCCCATCCCAGTGCATGAAACGGTGCAGGCCGCCCAGCCGCTCGATGACCTCTGTGCCAGGCCGCAGGTAGAGGTGATAGGTGTTGGACAGGATGATTTCAGCCCCGAGGGCCTGAAGCTGCTCCGGCAGAACCCCTTTGACAGTTCCCTGGGTGCCGACCGGCATGAAAGCCGGTGTGGAGAATGCGCCATGTGCGGTGGAAGCGATCCCGTGGCGGGCCTGACCTGACTGGGAGAGAAGCGAAAAACGAAAAACACTCATCCGGGCGACATTTCTCTGATTGACCGGGGAGGATGGAGCAGGAGACGGGATTCGAACCCGCGACAACCACGTTGGCAACGTGGAGCTCTACCAGCTGAGCTACTCCTGCCCGGAGACGCGATTACGCCAAAATAATAACCCACCCGACTCGACTGTCAAGGTTTCTGAACAGTCGGCGGGCGGACATGCAGCCCGGCTCGAGGGTCTTCTGCTTCGAGTTTTTTCGCCCCGACAGGCTCGAAGCTGAAAGTCACATATTCCGGCTCGATCAGCGGTTCATAGCCGGGGATAGGGAAGGTGGCGGTTTCGAAAAGCCCGACAGCGGTCCTCTCGACCGCTTTGACAGTCCCGACAGTCAGCCCGATAAACAGATCCTCAAAAGGGGTCCGATCCCCAAAGAGTGTCTGAGTGAATGTTTTATAGGGGATTTCCAGCCAGCCGGTGGCAGTATTGGAGAGTCCACGCCTGAGTTTATCCCGGCTGAGATAGACCTGAGATTGCTCTCCCCCTTGGGGTGGAGCCTGAGCGGCAGAAACCCCTTCCCACAGGAGGAATCCCAGGAAAAAGAAAATCGCAGTTGAGCTCTTTCTCATCAAATCCGAATTATCGGCCATGAAAGTGCAGCCTTGAATCCAGAATCGATCAGAATTTGATGACAAGATCCACACGGAAGAAGCTGTAATCGGCACGATTCGCGGGATATTCCATGTAATTGCCTTCGAAGAACCACTCGTAAAGGAGATGGGTGGTCAGATATTTTGTCGGGCTCCAGGCCAGGTTCACCTGAGGGTTCCACCCTCGGAAGCGGCCGCTGTCGCTGAAACCTGGCCGGCCCCTGTAAGTGTTTTCATCGGCGTAAAGGGCCTGGACAACTCCAGTCAGGGTCCAGTTTTCTGCGGGCGTGATTTCAGTCTGAACCCCAAGAATGTGCATGTTGGTGAAATAGTAGATGCCATCTTCCGAAGGACCCATATATCCGATCAGCTCACCCCATTTGGGCCAGCGGCCATAAACCTGCTGCCAGGCTTCAATGGTGTTTGTATCCGGATCATCCCCGGATAGATAAGCATGAAACAGCTTGGCTTTGGGTTTGTATCTGCCTTCAAAGGTCTGTTCGACTGATTCCTGGCTGGCAAACGCACGGACTTGCCGGGTGTCTTTGACCCCCCATTGAGTGGCTCCCTCGAGCTCGAAGTGAAGATCTTTCCGGAGTTTGCCGCTGTAACGGAATCCCGCGGTGTTGACCACACTCCCGATAGCGGTGGTTTTTTCCCAGGGTTCTCTGATCAGCTGATCTTCGGTTTTATAAATGTAGTACAGGTCGATCTGTTGATCCTCGAGCCATGAGGCATTCTTGTAATACAGCCCAAGCGCATTGCTGTTCCATGAATCCAGACGTTTATAGGAGTCGATCCCGCCGATGTTGGGGAGATGGTCATGGGAATAGGCATCATTGTGGATCACAAAAATATCGAGGCTGGATTTGGGAATCCACTCATCGAGATCGAGGGTGGCGCGGGCAGCATCGAAAAAGAAACTCCGTGAGCCATCCCCCGGACTCCCATCCATAAGGATCAACCCGCTCCCGAAGCCTGTCCCCATTATCCCGGTGGCCCCCGGCATGGCGAGCATATCCTGACGGCCGATGCGCCAGGTGACTGGAAGGACTCCATCGGTCTTCAACTCAAGGAAAAAATTGTCGAAGAGGGTGACATCGAAATGATCGTAACGGTCATACGGATTCGGCGACTGGTAATGATCAGGGGATTCAATCAGGCGTGACTCATTTGTCACACGTGTTTTCAGCTTCAAATTATCCATCAGCTTGAAGTCGGCGAAGATCCGGCTTCGGATACGGATCCACTCGCGGATGGGATCTCTTTTGTGCGGGATCCGGTCGAGTGCATCCGGAAAACGTTCATCCCGGATGCGCAGATCCCAGCCCCACTCGACAAATTCATTCGGTTTCTTGGTTTTTTTCAGGGAATCCGGCCAATCCGGCTGTTCGGAGAGCGCGGGGCTGAATGGAAAGATGAAAAGAATGGCAGCCAGAATGGGCTTAAGAGCCGAAAAACATATCCGCCTGCCCACAACCCCGCCTCCTTGCTTCATCCAGACAACACACCAGCATGAATAACGGACTATGATAGCAATTATTGCCAAAGGGAAGCCTTCTGGCTGGAAGTGAAGGCTATCGGTAACTGCCTGTCAAAAAAGGCAGTTGTTTCCAATATTTTTGAAAAACTCAAATTCTCACTGTCTTGGGCCGATATTTCGAGTTGGAGAAAGTGGGGAGCATGTTTCTATTCCGGCTTTTGTACAATTCCGTGCGCTTCGGTTTACGGCTGATGCTGGTCGGAATCTTTTCCGTGGCGATCGGCCTGGTGGCATACACTTTCTTCTGGCTGCCCGATGTTGCTTTCCTCAAAGAAAAAAATCCGGAGACAACGGCATTTATGGAGCAGGCCCGTGCCCGCTACCGGAGCGCGGGGTTGCGCACCCGGATTCGCTACACCTGGGTACCGCTCGATAAGATATCGCCGCATCTGGTCGATGCGGTCCTGGTGGCGGAAGATGATCGTTTTTTTCAGCACAATGGATTTGATCTGGTGGAAATCCAACGGTCCATCGAAGAAAACATTCGGGAAAACCGTTGGGCACGCGGCGGCAGCAGCATTTCCCAGCAGCTGGCGAAGAATCTGTTTTTAACCCCCACGAAAAATCTTCGCCGCAAGTTTGATGAAATGCTGATTACCTGGAAGCTCGAAACGACCCTGACCAAGAACCGAATTCTGGAGATCTATCTGAATGTGGTGGATTGGGGAGGGGGGTGCTTTGGCGCCCAGGAGGCCGCCCTGTTTTACTTTTCGAAAAAAGCCTCTGCTTTGAGCCAGGATGAGGCTGCCAGCCTGGCAGCGCGATTGCCCAATCCGGACCTGTTGAACTCCGAAAAAGGGGAGGACCGTCTGAAAAGCCGTGAAGGAATGATCCTGGCCCGATTGAAAGGCAAAGGCCCGGGCGAGTTGCGCGGAACGAGCGTTGTTGCAAGGCAGACCCGCCAGAAAAATGAAACCAGCCCCGCTCCGGTTCGTGGGATTTCCCCGACAGTGACATCCACCCGTGAGATGGTCGGGCAGGTGACACAAATTGGAAATGACCTCAAAGACAAGCTCGGTGAATTTATCGGGAAGCTGGATGCCTATCCGCTGGGTGGAATCGCGGGGTCCTCTGAAGAGAAACCCCAAGCCGGTTGGAAACCTTTGGCTCCCCAATCATCCGTGGAAGACTCTCCATCTCATAAGGAAAAGGTTGCTGACAGCCGGTTGAAAAATGAAGCCCCAATCAATTCCGGCCTGCGCGGGAATGGCGATTCACTGGCCATCTCTTCCTTGCAGCCAATCCCTAGGAAGGGGGATTCCGGGACTCCATCACAGGCAAGGCTCTCCCCACAGAAGGCGCAAAGTGAACAACCGGAAGGCCAGAAAGAACCCGAAATAAAAAAAGAAGAACCGAAGCCGGATGTCCCTCGATCCCGCCGGCTCAAGGAATCATTGAAACGCCTGGAGCAGGCACTCGGCAAGTGAAAGCTGTGATGTGATGATGTGTACCACTTGATGGATTGATCCTGTAATATTTTCTCCCAGCTTTAATCTGAAATTAAAATCGATATTATCCATTTGTTTTTTCTGTCATATAGTGCCATTTTTCAGTCACTGAACTCTGATTTCACTGGCAGCAAAGGATGGTCTGTCTGAATGGAAAGCAAGCCACTTTCGATGCCGCAGGGCATTCATTCGGATAGAAATTCGAATGAATTGACTCCCTCGTTTGCGTGGCAAGGCCCCGCATTTCTGTTAGTTCTCGCTTTTTTTATTGAAACTTCCTCGCTGTTTGGCATCAGAGCGGGTTGGTTTGATAACCCCCTGTTGGGGGGTTGCATCAAGGTTTCTTCAAATATTTTACTAATTGTCGCAGTTCTGGTCGTGTTTGTGCGCCTGAAGGCCAACCGAAACACTTTCAGACTTGTCACCACTGCATTTATTTTGATCATGATTAACCGGCTGACCCGGTTAACCCGTTACATTCCTTTTGTGGTGCAGATCCCGGTAATGGGGACCGATTCGTCAGTTCGGTTTGCGATCGAAACAGTCTCGATTACCGCCGGGTATCTGCTCCTGATCGGGACATTTTTCACGATCCTCCGCCAGCTCCAGGTTTCGGAACACAAGTCGGCCAGGAGAGCCGGGGAACTGGCTGCCGAGATTGAAGAACGGAAGCGGATCAGTGCAGCCCTGCATCGCCATGAGGAACGTTACCGGCTGCTCTTTGAGGGAAATAATGATGGCATCCTGCTGATCGGAATGAACCACGAGATCGAAGTTTTCAACGCCCAGATGGAAAAGATGCTCGGATACTCACTGGAAGAGATATCCGATCTGAAACCGGCAGCGATTGTGCATTCGGATTATCAGGCCATTTTTTCAACAACGCTGGAAAGCTTCTTGACCAATCAGCCTGTCAGAAGAACCGTGGAAATCCCACTGTGCTGCAAAGATGGCTCCCAGCTGGAAACCGAGGCTTCGTTTGATCTGATCAAATCCGATAAAGAACCAATCGGGGTGCAGGTGATTTTCCGGGATATCAGCGACCGCAAAGAGCTGGAGGAAGAACGGAAAGCCACCGAGGAACAAATCCAGCATGCACGCCGCCTGGAATCACTCATCACCATGGCAGGCGGGATTGCACATGATTTTAACAACCTGCTGCAGGCCATTATCGGACATGTGGAAATGATCCGGATGTCTTTGACAGAAGCCTCTCCCATCAAGGAAGATGTTGAGCGCATCCACCAGGCAGCCTGGCAGGCAGCAGTTCTGACCAACCGCATGCTGTCCTATTCGGGCCGGGGAGGTTTTTACAATCAGGCGCTCGACCTGAATGAAGTGATCCGTAAAAATGAAACGCAGATTGCACAGTCAGCCAACTCCCACATCCAGCTCCAATATGATCTGGCTCCCGGCCCGATAACCATCTGGGGGGATCCCAACCAGGTCCGGGATTTGACTTTGAACCTGGTGACCAATGCAGCCGAGGCGATTAACCAGCACCAGCTCTTCGCCGCTGCCGGAAATCCGCTCCAGCCCGATCACCGAGCGGTAGAAATCCCCGACCCGGTCCAGGTCGTTGACGATCAGGGCCA
>JAANMW010002932.1_pt1 | contig 14297 bp, 5 predicted proteins | sample 7279671 | NCBI WGS metagenome assembly JAANMW01 (sample SAMN14094541, study PRJNA606508) | bioreactor metagenome | isolation source: A lab-scale SPAN reactor treating ammonium-rich wastewater day 247 | place: Ireland: Galway | collected 2017-09-19
TCGTCGCCGCATTCCATGCCGATCCGCATTTTCCCGCTGCCCAGGAGGCCGTGGCTGGCGGTCGATGATCGGTCGCAGGTTTCCTCGGACAGTCGTGAACGCGTGGGGTTCTCTATAGCGGTTTCGAGCGAAGCATGGCCTCGGGCTTGACCCTAAGGATGGACACCGGTTCGCGTAAAGAAAACGCGTTAGATCAAGATCAGAGACTTGCCTCTGATTCCATCAGAAGCGAGGCTCTAGAATTTGACGGACGCAAATAAACGAATGTTGCGTCCGGGTTGCAGAACCTCGTCTTTCTTGTACGATTGATGAAAACGAATGCTGTCGTTCAGCAGGTTCTCTCCCCTCAGGCCGATCGTCAGTTCCGTCGGGAATGTCGGAGTAGGCAGTTTCGCCATATAGCTCACCTCCGCGTTGAGCAGATTGTATCCGGGGGTGGGAGTCTCGAATGCGCCCAGATTGTTCTGGGCAAACGCGTGCAGGAGATTGATGCGCGCGCTCCAGCTCGGATCGCGGTAGAACAGCCCGCCGCCGAGGCGATAGGGCGGTATCTTGGGCACGTAGCTGCCATCTGCGAATGTGGCGCGGACGATATCGTATTGCGCCTCTACGCCCCATATTCCATCCCACAGGCGCGCCACGTCATGTTCGATCTGGAATTCGCCTCCCATGAAGGTGGCGTCACGCTGCGAATAAATGATCTGATCGAAGCTCGCGCCCGGCGCGCCGCATGTTGCAAAACTGTCGTTGCACATCAGCCCTGTAAAATTCTTGTAGATGAAGTTTTGGTATTTTGTGTAGTAGGCGGAGATTTCGAACCGCGTATCGCCGCGTCCGCGCTTCAATCCGATTTCCAGCGTGTCGGCCTTTTCCAGCGTCATCGTCGGGTCGCCGATTTCGAATGTTCGCGGTGTGTCGTGGGGGCCCTTGTAGAAAAGTTCGACAGGGTCCGGAGCTCGCTCGACATGCTGCGCCGTGACGCGCGCAACCATGCCATACGGCAGGTCGTACAGCAGTCCGGCGCTTGCGCTGACAGGCAGGAAGCTGCGATTGACTGCGAAGAGGCTTGGTTGGTCGGGGGGCGGAAGATACGACGATGGAAAGCTTGCACCGGTGCCGGCAATGGCGGTGCGTTCCGTTCGAACGGCGCCTTGCATGCGCAAGGCGGGCATAAGCTGCAGTTCCTCGAAGATGAACGCCGCGAGGTTCTCCGCGCGCGCCGGGGACAGCAATTCCTCTTGCGCACCTTTAACGGAGAGTCGGCGGCGTCCCCATTGCAATCCCGCTGCGCCCGTCAGTTCTCCGAATGCCGTATTGAACGGCAGATGCGACACCTCCACGCGTGATTCGAGTTCTCTGTTCCGGAACGTAGAGCCGATATTGGTCGCCGCGCCCAGACCGTCGATCTCGTCGTGCTTGTAGTCGGTAAACCCGAGCCAGTAACGAAGTGTATCGATCCCGCTTTCGCCGAGCCGCCATTCGCCCCGGCTGCTCCATTTCGACTGGCGCAGGTCGATATGATTTTTCTCGCGGGCAGAATCGATGCCCGGAATAAAGTATGTCGTGGCCGTGCTTTGGTAGGACACGCCGATGAAGCCATCCTTGAAAAGATGGGAGCCGCCGATACCATATCCTTGCGACGCGTAGCTTGAATTTTCCTGGATCCCGCCCGGAATGCGATAGTCCCCGGCGGTTCGTTTGAAGGTGTCGACATGGAGAGCGAAATCCCCGCCTCCGGCATCGAGAAGCAGCGCGCCATCCTTGCCGCCGCTGACGCTGTTCAAACCACCACGCGCCTCGAACGCAACTCCGTTCGGCGGAATCACCGTTGGAATGCGTCCGTTGTTTGCGCTGACCACGCCGCCGATCGCCTGCGAGCCATAGCGCAATGTGCCCGGACCTCGGATAACTTCGACGCGGCCGGCAACAAGCGGGTCGATGGTCACAGCGTGATCTTCTCCAAGATTGCCCATGTCATGAGAGCCGATCCCGTTCTCCTGTGTTCTCACGCGGAAGCCGCCCAGTCCGCGAATGACGGGTCGGCTGGCAACCGGTGAAAAGGTGGTGGATGAGACGCCCGGCGTTGTGCTCAGCGCGTCGCCCAGTGAGGCGGCGCCTCGGGTCAGCCCCTGCTGGGAGGTCATGACGGATACCGACGTAAACGACGATGCTGCGGCAACGGACTGAGAAGTCGCCCCTGGGTAGCCGGTCTCGTCGCTGTTCGGCGCTGTCTGTATCGGGTTCGGGGATGTGACGACCACTTCCGGAAGATCGATCGTCTGCGCCACGGCAGCGCTTGAAAAGGCCATCACGCACGTCTGCAAAAACCACCGGGAAAATCTCACGCTCACCACCTTAGATCGCGAATAGGTCGCAATAGCATTTATTACTATAGTTGCGAATGCCTCGCAAGAGCGAAAGATGTGATATCGCGAGAACTCCGCGGGGGTGTGCTCCGGTCCTGCCGCTCGGGGATGCGGTGTCACACTGAGGGTTGCGGAAAATGCCAGACCTGGCTGGCCGCGAGCGGACGGGTACGACGAGGGAGGATGGCGTTACCGAGAGCCGGGTTGCGCGCTGTTCGCGACGGCTGGCTCCTGAAGATCCTGCGGAAGCGGCGATCCCGTCACCGGGTCGTCCACGAGCGCTCCCGCCTCGCTGCCGGCTGCATCAGGATCTTCCCGGAGCGGACGACGAAAGCTGCGGATCGTCGTTCTGACGGGTTTTCCTCACGCGAACCGAAGTCTGTCCCCGGATCAAGCCCGAAGCCATGGCGCTCGAAATGCTAGCGTCTGTTTCAACTGCGTTGAATCCGGTTCAACTGCGTTGAATCAGACCAGTCGCTTATCTTTTCATTTGAGCACGATCCTGAAAGCCGTTTTCCACTTTGCGCTGGCGCGGCCCTTCGGGTCGGGATCATGCTCTACAGGCCGCCGATGCGTTCAAGCTCCGCGACCAGCCGCTCCAATGCATCGGCAAGCATCGGCCCGCCGCACACCGTGAGATCTTCAGGAACGATGATCCGCCGCGATGGGGGATACATCTTTTCCAGCGCGGGGTGCAGGAGCAGCGCGCTGCCCTGGTCCTCGGCGATATTGCCGCCGTCCGATATCAGGATGAGATCCGGCCGGGCGGCGACGATGGTTTCAAGCTTGGCGAATCCGCCGTACCGAATGCCGAGGTCGGATGCTGCGTTCGAGAGTCCGGCGACCGAGAGCAATGCACTGGCGAGGCTGTCGGCGCCGGACACCCAGCCGCGTCGCGACAGCGCCAACACCTGATAGCGCTTGCGCGCCGTTGCCTTCCTCGCGCGGGCGATCGCGGCGTCGAGTCGCGCGATCTGCATTTCCGCGCGATCCGGATGCCGGACGAGATCGCCCATCCGGCGAATCTGGTCCTTCACGTCATCGATCGATTTCGCGACATCGAACTCGGCCACGCGCATCCCCTGCTGCTTCAAGAGCTCCCGTATCGCATGCTTGGTGTAAGGGGTGGCGACGACAACGTCGGGTCCGAGCATCAGCACGTCTTCGGCCTCGCCGGAGAGCCGCCGATAGTTCTTCGCCTTGTCCGCGGCGTGGGAACGCACGGCATCGCGCGAGTAAGGGCTGAGGCCGACGATCTGTGCGGGGTCGGCGAGCGCCATCAGAAGCTGGTCGGTGCATAGATTGATCGAAGCAACGCGCGGCGGATCGGCGGCGTGCGCGGGCGTGACGATTCCGATGGCGAAGGCCAGGACGGCAGCGGCAAGATCGACGCTTCGGGCGGCGAAATCCGCGCGGATCGCGTTGCGAAAGAGATGCGGCCGCGAAAGCCGCGACATCGCGATCACGCCTCCGCCCAAGGCACCAGAACGATCTCGCGTTCATGGTCGGCGCGATAGGTTCTGATGCGAAAGACCTCGGCCATGACCGCTTCCGACAGCGCGCCGGCGGGTGGGCCCTGCGACACCAGACGTCCCTCCGACATCACCAGAACGGTATCGGCGAAACGTGCCGCGAGTCCGAGATCATGCGTCACCACGATAACCAGCGTTCCGTTGTCGGCCGTTGCCCGCAGCTTGATAAGAACCTCGATCTGATAGCGCGGATCGAGCGATGCGGTCGGTTCGTCGGCCAGAAGCACCGGCGCTTCCACCGCCAGCACCCGCGCCAGCGCGACCCGGCTGCGCTCGCCGCCCGACAATTCCGTCACGCGGCGATCGCTCAGATTGAGCACGTCGGCCATCTGCATCGCCCGCGCCACGGCGTCGGCATCATCGCCGGACAGCCTTCCGGGATCATATGCGCCATGCGGGTAACGTCCGAGCGCCACGACATCCCTGGCCGGCAGCGGCCAATGCACCTGGTGCCCCTGTGGAAGATAGGCGAAACGGCGCGCGCGTTCCCGAAGGCTGAGAGATGACAGTGCATTGCCGCGGATCTCGATCCTGCCTTCGGACGGCAGCAGTCCCGCCAGCGCCCGGAGCAACGTGGTCTTGCCGGCGCCGTTCGGCCCGACCAGCGCGACAAGGCGCCGGCCCGGCAGCGTCAGCGAAATGTCGCTCAGGACAAGCCTCTTTCCGAGATGCACGGACAGCGACGACGCGACGAGAACAGCGTCCTCGCTCATGCCACCCCTCCACCCAGAGCCCGCCGCTCGCGCACGATCAAATAGAGGAAGAATGGTACGCCGATCAACGCGGTCAGGACGCCGACCTTGATATCCGAGGTCGAAGGAATGACACGCACCGCGATATCGGCCGCGAGCAGGAGCACAGCGCCGGTCAGCGCGCTCGGCACCAGCAGCCGTGACGGGTCGTAGCCGATCAGAGGGCGCATCAGATGCGGGGCCACCAGCCCGATGAAGCCGATGGCGCCGGACACCGCGACCGCGCCGCCAATCCCAAGCGCAACGCCGAGGATCGTCCACAGCCGAAGCCGGCCGACATTGACTCCCAGGCTGAGCGCGGCCTCCTCACCGAGACTGAGTGTGCGAAACGCATGACGCTGGCTCATCAGCGTCACGGCTCCCGCGGCGATGAACGGCAGCGCCAGCGCCACATGCCGAAAGCTGCGGTCCTCCAGCGACCCCAGCAGCCAGAATGCAATCTCCAGCGCCGCGAAAGGGTTGCTTGAAAGGTTCATGGTCAGCGACGTCGCCGCACCGGCAAGAGCGGAGATCGCCAGCCCGGCGAGGATCAGGATCAAGAGGCTGGTATCACGCCCCGCGATCACGAGCAGCACGAACACGGAAGTAAATGCCGCCAGGATCGCCGCCACCGGCAAGGCGAAGGAATGAATGTCGGCCCATCCCAGCGCGATCAGCAGCACCGCGCCGAACGCCGCCGCCTGCGGCGCGCCGAACAGCGACGGCGACGCCAGGGGATTGCGCACGAGTCCCTGCAGGGCGGCGCCTGATAGACCGAGAATTCCGCCGATGACGATCGCGAGGATCGCTCGCGGCAAACGGATCTCCAGCACGATGATCCGCTGGACGTCGCCGCCGCCACCAAACAAGGCATGGAGGATCGTTGTCGGTGACAGCGCCACGGGTCCGATCCCCAGCGACACCAGCGTCAAGGCCGCGACACCCGCACACAACGCCAGCGTCACGATCGTGCGCTGGCGGCCGGCGGGGTGTGTGATCACCATGTGACGTTGAAAGCAGGGCAAGCCGCGGATCCGGTCTGCCGGGCAGCCAATTTCAGAAAGCTCATGACGCCCCCATTTTTCCTGACCGGCTATCTTTCCGACCCGCCGAGAGATAGCCGGGCAGCTCCTGCTCGAATTCGGGGAAGTAGCGGGAAATCACGGAAATGTCGAAGCGGGCGAGGATCGACTCCTTCGGCTCCCGGTCGAGCAGGAAGCGAAAGGCGGCCTCGATGCATCGCTCCGGCGTGTGCTTGCCTGCCGTCAGTTGCTGGCTGCTGGCTTCAGACATTGTAACGCGGTGGCGGGTTTCGCCCTTTCCCTCCCGCACCACGACCTCGAAACCGAGGGGGTCGCCGTCGTCAACCCGCTGAACCTCGACCATATCCTGCTCCTGTCCCGGAGACCGCTGCCCGTCTCCGTTTCATCGTTCTGATATCGCGCCGGATCCCATCCGCCGTATCCATCCGCCTTGAAGCCAAGATCTGAATCCAAGAGATGATGCCGAAATGATAGAACTCTCGCAAAAGGCTAAATACTAAATAGCGAGATTGACTGGTATCATTCGATAAATCAGCAGAATCCGTTTCCGCGATTTTCGTTCTCGATTTTCACTTCGGGATTGAACCTCGTTGTATCAACACAACACGAAAGGACATTCAATAAGGCGAAGGACACATCGGTCTCATGCCGCAAACCGAGCAACAGCCCGAGACGCCTTCGCCATTTGCGGCCCCGCAGGTGAGCGTTCCAAAGGGCGGCGGGGCTATTCGGGGATTGGGCGAGAAGTTTCAAACCAATCCGGTCAACGGCACGGCAGCCCTCACCATTCCCATTCCTCTGAGCAGTAGTCGCGGCGGGTTTCAACCGGCGCTCGCTTTGTCTTACAGTTCCGGCTCGGGCAACGGCCCTTTCGGGCTAGGCTGGACTCTCGGCCTTCCGTCCATTTCCAGGCGGACGGATAAGGGTGTTCCGCGCTACGTGCCTTTCGCGCGTCATGCCGAAAATGTTGCGGCAGCCGATGCGGCCGCGGATATTTTCCTGTTGTCCGGATCGGAAGATCTCGTCCCGGTCACCGCGGACGATGCGCCGTGGGCGGCCTATCGGGAGGTGAACGGTTACTTCGTGCGAGCCTTCCGGCCTCGTATCGAAGGGACGTTCTCGCGGATCGAGAGCTGGACCCGCATCGCGGACGGCGACACCCACTGGCGCACCATATCCGCGGGCAACATCCTCACCGTATATGGCGAGACGCTGGCGTCACGCGTTGCGGACCCGGAAGATACACAGCGGATTTTCGAGTGGCTCATCTGCCGCAGCTACGACGATCGCGGAAACGCCATCGCGTACGACTACGCGGCGGAAGGTGATGACGGCGTCGATATCACCCGTTCGAGCGAGCGGCTCCGGGTCCGAAGCGCGAACAGGTACCTGAAACGTATCCGGTATGGAAACCGCAGGCCGGTTCTGCTCGATGTTTCATGCGACTCGGCGCGCCGCCATCATCTTCCGCAGCCGCAGATCGATCCGCAAACCGGGTGGCTGTTCGAAGTCGTGCTCGACTATGGCGACGAAACATTCGCGCATGAACCCGAGGCCGAAGGATTTGGACGCGTTCGCTGGACGGAAGCCCGGCCGTTGCCGAGGCATTTGCGTCCCGATTCATTCTCAAGAACGCGCGCCGGTTTCGAGGTTCGCACGCATCGATTATGCCAGCGGATTCTCATGGCGCATCGGATGCCGGAGCGGCTCGGGGCCGCGCGAACGCTCGTGCGCGACATTCATCTCGATTACGATGCCAGATCGCTCGGCACACGTCTGGCGCGCGTCACGCAATCCGGATACCGTTTGCTTGACGAAGGGTTGTACCGGCGCCGATCCCTGCCCGCGCTGCTGCTGGACTATACGCCCAGTCCGCTCGACGATGCGGCACCCCAAAAGTGGAAGGTCGAGCATCTTTCACGCGACAGTCTCGAGAATCTTCCCGCGGGCGTCGCTGGCCATGGCTATCAGTGGACAGACCTTGATGGCGAGGGAATCGCGGGCGTGCTCGCCGAGGAGGCGGGTGCCTGGTACTACAAGCCCAATCGCGGGCACGGCAGGTTCGGCCCCGTTCAGGTGGTTCGCTCCAGGCCCATCGGCGAGAGCGGCCGATCGCAACTCATCGATCTCGATTCGGACGGCCGCCTGGAGCTTGCGACGCTCGCGCAGGGCACCGGCGGATACTTCGATCGCACCGAGGAGGGCGGCTGGACGCCGTTCCGGCCGTTCCGCGCCTTTCCGCTCGTCGATTTCAGCAGTCCGAACGTTCGTCTGACCGATCTGTCGGGTGATGGGCTGGCGGACATTCTGATCATGGATGATCAGGCGATCACCTGGCATCCATCCCTTGGCGATGCCGGTTTCGGCGAAGCGGTGCGCGTGCGGGTGCCGTGGAACGAGGAGCGCGGTCCTCGCGTGCTGTTCGGGCATGCGGATCAGGCGGTGTTTCTCGCCGACATGTCGGGTGACGGGCTGGCCGACCTCGTTCGTGTTCGCAACGGCGAGGTCTGCTACTGGCCCAATCTCGGCCACGGCCGATTCGGGGCCAGGGTCACGATGGAGGGCGCGCCTTGCTTCGACGAGGACGGCATCTTCGATGCGCGCCGGCTTCGCTTCGCCGATGTCGATGGCTCCGGGCCAACCGACATCATCTATGCCGGGCGCAAGGGCGTCCAGATCTTCCTCAATGAAAGCGGCAACGGACTAAGTGAGCCGCGCACGATCTCAGAGATGGTGCTGACGGAGGGTGTGTCGCTCGACGTCTTCGATCTTCTTGGCCACGGGACGGCTTGCCTTGTGTGGTCGACCGCGCTTGCGGGCATCGCGTGGCGTCCGGTCGAGTTCATCGATCTTGCGCGCGGCGTCAAGCCGCATCTGCTGGCGCGTTACGACAACCAGCTCGGTGCGGAAACCCGGCTGACGTACAAGTCCTCCACCGAGTTCTATCTTGCCGATCGAGAGGCGGGGCAGCCCTGGATCACGCGCCTGCCGTTTCCCGTGCACGTCCTTGAACGGACCGAATCGATCGACCACGTCAGCCGGAATCGATTCGTGACGCGCTTCGCATACCATCATGGCCACTATGATGGCGAGGAGCGCGAGTTCCGCGGCTTCGGCATGGTCGAGCAGTGGGATACCGAACGGCTTGCGGCGTTCGACGGCGGCGGCTTGCCGACGGACAACATCGCCGCCGGCTCGCACGTGCCCCCGGTGCACACCAAGAGCTGGTTCCACACCGGTATCCAGCTCGGGGATTCACGCGTCTCCCGTCTGTTCGAGCGCGAGTATTTTCGCGAGCCTGGATTGACGCTCGCGGCGGCTCGCGCCGAGCTTCTCGATGACACCATCGTGCCGTCAGGCTTGACGCCGGAAGAAGAGCGGGAGGCGTGCCGATCGCTGAAAGGCGCAATGTTGCGCCAGGAGGTCTATGCGGACGATGCCGAGGGGCCGCTGGCGACGCCTGCGCGAATCCAGCGAGCGCGCACGCCTTACACGGTGACGGAGCAGAACTTCAGCGTCCGGATGCTTCAGCATCGGGGCCGCAATCGCAACGCGGTATTCTTCACGCACGAGCGTGAATCGATCACCCATCATTACGAACGCAATCCGAAAGATCCGCGTTGTCAGCACAAGCTGACGCTGGAAGTGGACGGCTATGGAAATGTGCTCAAGCAGGTTGCGATTGCATATGGCCGACGTACCTCTCCGCTGCCGACGCAATGGGATCGCGCGCGGCAAACCGCTCCGCTGTTGACCTATATCGAGACACGCTTCACCAACGCCGTCACGCTGCCCGATGCCCAACGCAATCCGCTTCCCTTTGAGACGATCACCTTCGAGCTGACCGGCTATGCGCCGACGGCGAAGAACCGCCGATTCCAGGCCGCGGATTTCATCGAGCCCGATCCGGTGCAGACAGGCCGTCTGCACCTTAAGCGATCAGGCCCTGATGTTGCTTATGAAGCGACCGCCACGGGAGATCAGCGGCGGCGGCCAGTTGAATGGGGCCGAACCCTTTATCGGCGCAACGATCTGGACGGGCTGCTGCCGCCCGGCGAAATTCAATCGCTCTGTCTGCCCGCTGAAAGTTACAAGCTCGCATTCACGCCGGGTCTTCTTGATCAAACGTTCCAGCGCCGCCGTGCGGGGCAGCGCCCTGAAGCTTTGCTGCCCGATCCCGCGGCCGTGCTGGGCGGACGGGATGCGTCGAGCGGAGGCTACGTCGATCTCGACGGGAACGGCCACTGGTGGGCGCCCTCCGGCCGCTCGTTCTTTCACGTGCAGGATGTCTCCGCCGCCGAGGAACTTGCGGAAGCGGCTGCTCACTTCTTCATGCCGCGTCGTTATCGCGGTCCGTTCGGCGCGGACTCGTTCGTCGATTTCGATGCCTACGATCTGCTGATCACGGAGACGCGCGATGCGCTCGGCAATCGCGTAACGGTCGATAACTATGACTACCATGTGATGCAGCCGTCCGCCGTCAGCGATGCCAACCGCAACCGGACGGAAGTCATCTTCGACACGCTCGGCATGGTCGCGGGCACCGCGGTCATGGGCAAACCGCAGCCCGCGCCGGCGGAAGGCGACACGCTGGCCGGATTCGTCGCCGATCTCGATCAAGCGCAGCTCGACGGTCTGTTCGGCGACGGCGATCCACACGCGATCGCCAAGATGCTCCTCGCGGGAGCCACCACGCGCGTCGTCTATGACGTGGATCGTTTCCGACGCACGCGGGCGGCCTGTCCGGACGATCCGGCGCGATGGCAGCCGAGTTGTAGCGCAACGCTCTCTCGCGAGACGCATGTCAGCGCGCCGTTGCCCCCACAGGGCCTGAAGGTTCAGCTCACCTTCTCTTACTCCGACGGTCTCGGTCGCGAGATTCAGCGGAAGGTTCAGGCGGAGCCGGGACCGCTCGACGTCAACGATCCGCATGCACCTTTCCTCGATCGGCGCTGGGTCGCCACCGGCTGGACGATCTTCAACAACAAAGGCAATCCGGTTCGCCGGTTCGAGCCGTTCTTCAGCACCACGCAGCGATACGAGTTCGGCGTGTGCGTCGGCGTAAGTCCCGTGATTTTCTATGATCCGACCGGGCGGGTGATCGCCACATTGCATCCGAATCATACCTTTGAGAAGGTGGTGTTCGATGCCTGGAGCCAAACGACATACGATACCAACGACACCTGCGCGGCGCGCAACTCGCAAACGGGCGATCCACGTACCGATGAGGATATCGGCGGATTTCTCGCCGGGTACTTCAAGGCGCTGCAATCCTCGTCGGACCAGCCGTGGAAGACCTGGTACGAAGAACGCGTCGACGGCGGGCTTGGAAAGGAAGAACGGGTCGCCGCTGAACGCGCCGCGGCGCATGCGGGCACCCCGAGCACGGCGCACCTCGATGTCCTCGGACGTCCGTTCCTCACGGTGGCGCGGAATCATGTGGTCTGTCCCGGTCACGATCTCGACGGCCGGGAAGAGGATTTAGCCACGCGTGTCGAGCTTGATATCGAAGGCAATCAACGCGTGGTGCGCGACGCGGTACAGCAAGACGGCGATCCGCTCGGCCGGATCATCATGCGCTACGTCTACGACATGGCCGGCAATCGCATTCACCAGTCCGGCATGGAGGCTGGCGCGCGCTGGACGATCCAGGATGTGCTCGGCAGCTCAATTCGAGCGTGGGACAGCCGCGGACACCTCGTCACGACCGCGTACGACGCGTTACGTCGCGCAACGGAGACAAGGGTGCGCGGCACGAGCGCCGAATCGGATCCCCGGACGCGCGACCGCGATATCCTGATCGAGCGCAGCGAGTACGGCGAAGGTGTTGCGAATGCTGAAGCGCTCAATCTGCGAACGCGTGTTTTCCGCCAGTTCGATGCGGCCGGCATCGTCATCAGCGCGAGGGTCGACGCGAACGAGACGCCTGTTGAATCCTTCGATTTCAAGGGGAATCCGATTCACAGCACGCGTCGCCTCGTTGCGGATTACAAGGCGATTGTCGACTGGAGCCTGAATCAGAGGCTGGATTGCGAGGTCTTTGAAAGCAGCACGCGCTACGACGCGCTCAATCGGCCGATCCAGTCGATCGCGCCTCGCAGCAACCTCGTGCGGGGAGGGCGGTCCAGGCCGTTCAACGTCATCCAGCCGGTTTTCAACGAAGCGAACTTGCTGGAGCGCATCGATGTCTGGCTTGAGCGCGCGGATGAGCCCGCTGCGTTGCTGGATCCGAGCGATGAGACGCCTTCACCGGCGGGAGTGGCGGGTATCGACTATGACGCCAAGGGCCAGCGTTTGTCCGTTCACTACAAGAACGGCGCGCGCACGTCCTATCGCTACGATCCGCTCACGTTCCGGCTCGCTGAACTTCTGACCCGGAGCGAGGCGGCCGACCGGTTGCAGAACCTGCATTACACCTACGATCCAACGGGTAACATCACGCACATTCGCGACGACGCGCAGCAGGCGGTCTTCTTCAGAAACAAATGCGTCGAGCCGAGCAGCGATTACACCTACGACGCGCTCTATCGATTGATTCAGGGAACCGGCCGGGAACATCTTGGCCAGGGTGGCGCATCCGTTGCGTATGCCCCCGACGATTCCGCTCGCCTGGGCCGCGGCCTGGCGGACTCCGCCGGACACCTGGCTCCCGACGATGGCAATGCGATGGGCCGGTATATCGAGCGTTATGTGTACGACGCTGTCGGAAACTTCCTGAAGATGCAGCATCGTGGCAGCGATCAGGCGAAGCCAGGCTGGACACGATCCTATGACTACCAGGAATCGAGCCTGACGGAAGATGGAGTGGACGGCGCGCGGCTCAAGACGAGCAACCGTTTGACCCGCAGCACGCTTGAGCAGGGAAGCTGCTCCCCGCAGGCCGAGTCCTATCTGTACGATGCCCACGGCAATTTTGTCCGCATGCCTCATCTCGGTGGGGGCGCGCCCGGTCCCAACATGCACTGGGACTACAAGGATCAACTGCGTCAGATCGATCTGGGCGGCGGCGGAAAGGCGTTCTACGTCTACGATGGATCGGGCGCGCGCATCCGAAAAGTTTGGGAGAAGGCGGCGGGTCTCACGGAAGAACGCATCGACTTCGGCGGTTTCGAAATCTTTCGCAGGCACGAAGGCGCGGGCGCGGACGGCATCGGCCCGCAGACAGCGGCGCTGGAGCGCGAGACCTTGCACGTGATGGACGACAAGCAGCGCATCGCGCTGGTGGAGACGCGCACCGTCGACACCGCGCAGGATGATCCGATGCCGCGCCGGTTGATCCGATATCAGTTCGGCAACCATCTCGGCTCCGCCTGCCTCGAACTGGACGACCGGGCGCGGATTATTTCCTACGAAGAATACGCGCCTTATGGCAGCTCGACCTATCAGGCGGTGCGCAGCCGGACCGATACGCCGAAGCGATATCGGTACAGCGGCAAGGAGCGCGATAACGAAAGCTCTCTGTATTACAGCGAAGCGCGGTACTACGCTGACTGGCTGGGACGATGGACGGCGTCCGACCCGAAAGGGCTCGTCGATGGGTCCAACACCTACGCCTATGTTCGCAACAACCCGCTGAGCTTCACAGACTCGACCGGCACGCAATGTGATCCGGCCACTCAATCCTGCCTCGATCCGACCCTGGCGACCCTCGACGAGCAGTCGATGACGTGCCGCGCGCCGGATTCCTTGAGCGCGACGGCCGCGAGCGGGACGAGTTCGCTGCTCGGAAGTTTCATGAGCGTCGCCGGTTCGACGCCTCCGGTCCCGGCCGCCGCGCCGGTGCAAGCGGCGAATTCGGTCGATGACCTGCTGACGTTCCTGCACGCGCAGTCAGGATTCGAGACCGGCGCGGTGAGGCCGCCGACGTTCAACTCCCGCTCCGCAAGTCCGTTCGGGACGGCCGCTCATGCCCAAGCGACGGGCGTTCTCGATGAAATGAAACAGCTCGGCTTCCTGGGCGCAGAAAATATCTACTCGGAGGTACGCGTCGTGAATGGCGTCGTCACGCAGATCGGCGGCGTGCCGGGCGGACCAAGAGGCGCGCACAATCTGGACATCCTCGTGACCCGGCCGGGGACGACGCTCGCGGTTGGCGATGACATCTCCGGTGGTTTCGCCGCACAGCTTGGCGATTTGAAGTACGGCGGCGGCGTCATGGACCCGAAGTACGCGGTCCATGGATCGCCGCTTTCCACGATCAACGGCCGCACGACCTCAGGTCCGATGCCGGCGTTTCCCGAGGTGGCGGCTCCGGGAATGACGGGCGGCGCGCGCTGGCTCGCCGCAGGTGGAGGTGCGTTCAACGCTGCCGGGGGCTTCTTCATGCTGGCCAGCATCGACACCGAGACCGATCCCGGCATCGTCACCGCAGGCAAGGTGACCAGCGGCGGCGCAAGCCTGGCTGGAGGTGGAATGATGGTCGGCGGCGCCTGGCTGGGCAGAGCGGGTCTCGTCGCGGTCGGAGGCACGGCAGCCGCGGTCGGCCGACGCGGAGGTCTTCCTGGCGAACGTCGCGGCGCGGAGCCGCCTGTACGGCGACGCGGTGCGGTTCGCCCAGGCGGGAGCCGAGCGCGACTCCCTGTCGGCGCGCGCCCTGTCCCTCCTGGGCATCAACGCCCTCCGGAC
>JAANMW010002934.1_pt1 | contig 14292 bp, 17 predicted proteins | sample 7279671 | NCBI WGS metagenome assembly JAANMW01 (sample SAMN14094541, study PRJNA606508) | bioreactor metagenome | isolation source: A lab-scale SPAN reactor treating ammonium-rich wastewater day 247 | place: Ireland: Galway | collected 2017-09-19
GCGCGGGTCCGGAAGGGCGCACCCGGCGGTCGCTCACGCCGATCCGGCGCGGCGGGCCGAAGGCCGCCGGGGTGGCCGGATCCCGGCCGGGTGGCCGGATCCCGGCCGCGGATCGTCCGGATCTCGGACGCGGACTACGAGAGATCGCGGACTTGGCGGTGGCACGGGTCGTGCGAGGGCGGCGGGGAGGAGGAGACGGGCGATCTTCATCGGTAAGGCGAACCGCCTGAGGTAAGAGTATCGATGCCTAAGTATTAGGCGTGCCTAACTCTTTGTGCAAGTGCGATCTAAGAGTTGGCCCGGCCTGGCTCCCTTCTTCGACGCCGAAGCCGGCGGGCTGAGTGGCGCACACCCACCCCACCGGCAGCGGCCAGGGAAGAGCCGGGTCTCCTCCATCCCCTGCACGTGAAACCCGGTCCTGTCCTGACCCCTCATTGAGATGGAAGGCGCGAGCCCAACTGCAGCAGTGTCACCCTTCCTGAGCGTTTACTTAGCTTGCAGATGTAGGACAAGGGGCCACACCGAACTTGCGGGGCCAAGGGGCGGGGGAATAACGTCGGGCGTGGTGGGGGGTGTATTCCCGTGTGCAAAAGGGGTGGAGGATGCGACTCATTCGGAAACCGACGGTGATTCTCGTTTTTGCGATCGCTGTGATCGCGACCGCGACGTTTACGGCCACGTACACGATGCGCGGATCCGACCCAGTGTCCCGCGCGGCGACCGGAGCAACGCCGCTCGACCATACGGTCACGCCGGCACCGGACACAACGCCAGACACTTCACAGCCGTTCTGGTATCAGCCATACCTCAATCAGGATGCCCAGCGCCAGCCGTTTCGCGGGGAGCTAAACGGGCTTGAGATCGACCCGTTCTCGCAAGGCAGGACCGGCTTCGACCTCTGCCCCGGGACGGGACTCGAGCCTGCACCACCGCGGACGGAGATTTCTGTCGCTACAGCCCCCGGGCCTTTGCGTGTGGACCCTGAATCGATGCCACCCGGAGTGGTGCCATCGAACGTCCCTGATGTCTTTCTCTGCGGGGAGGAGCTGTTCGAAATCGCCTGGACCTTCTCTGTCTCGCCCGGCACCCCAGACGTTAACGAGGGGGGCAGCGGGCTGCTAGTTCATCGTATCCGAGGTCGCGAGCCCATTACCTACGGGTCCCCCAGGGAGCGGTGGTTCGAATCTACCGTCAACAATGTACCCGTCGTCGTCTCCCGGCCAATCGTCTCGGTGGGAAGCAAACAGTTTGGAGGGTGCTTCCTCGCCGGCTACAACCCGGAGACGGACGTGTTAACAACGATCTCCGGCCTGGCAGCCAACGAAGGTTTTTGCCTCCAGGTCGCAGCGGCGGTGATGAAATGAGAGTCACGATAGCCAGGGCCGTCGGTATCGCCGTCCTAATAGGGGCCATGGCTGGTCTCGCCGTTCCGAAGGAGACCAAAGCCGTTAATTACTCCGTCTATATCGAACTATGGCCCGGAGGTTCTTCCGACCTTACCTGCGGCTGGCATAGCGGGCCCTGTTACGACGATGACTCACAGGTTAGCTCTGGTGCAGCTCTCGACTGGGCAGCAAGCGCTACCATAAGCTTCTACGTCAAGTCGTCTACCGATTCTGGCTTGTTCTCGGTGTCTGGAACCGCATACTTGACGAGTCAGACCCAAACTAGTTGTAGCCACACGATGTACGCGAGTGTTTACGATAACACGGCCACATGGCGAGCGGGCGTGTGGTACTACCATACCGACGACTCACTATCGAGTTACAACCAGGACATCAACACTCAACAGTACAATCTCGTGTCCACGTCGAAGGCAATAGGCACGACTGCCAACGAAACCGGGTGTGGCTCGTCCTGGACCGGGTATCACGTACACCAAATGAGCGATGGCGGGTGGACGCTAGCTAACTACCCAGACCACTCAACTTGCAACAAGGACTACCCTGAGCCCTTCACCAACGACGTTAGCGACTGCTGGGTGTCCAACAGCTACTCCATGGGCTACGCGAACTGGTCCGTGCCCTATCCGTGATCTGATGACCAAGCCGCGAAGCCCCGGGGGCGCGTTGGCCCCTGGCCATCCGCTGCCCACTTCGCCTTAGCTCGTCATCCCCTGGAGGCCCACGAGCGCGCGGCCGTGCTCGATCTCGCCCATGTGGCGCAGGCCGTGCTGGTAGACGAAGCATTCGAGCACTTCGAGCTTCCGGAGCGGCGCGCCTGGCCCAATGACGATCGCGCAGAAGATGTTCTGCATGTGCGGCGGCAACAGCGGCAGGATGACTTCGGCCAGCATGTCCGCGGTGAGGCTATCCAGTACGCGCGAGGTGCGCGCGATCACTTCCGCCTGGTACTGCTTCCAGGCCTCGAAGTCGCCGAACCGCAGGTGCTGCATCTCCTCGACGGTCTCTTCGCGCCCGAGGACATCGATGCTGACACCCACCTTGGCGGCCCAGCCCCCGCTGACCCACAGCGGCTGCTCGCGAAGGAACATGACGCTCACGGACTGGTCCTGCGCGCGCATGTAGTGGCTGAAGCTGAAGGCCATGGGCAGCACGCCTTCGCGCTCGTGGTGGTTCACCTGGTCGAGCGTGAGGTCGCTCGCGGCCCGCTCCCAGAGGATGTTCATGGCCCGGATCCGGTTGCGCAGGGAATCGACGAACATGGCTTCGTTGGTCATGCGGTTGCTCGCTTCTCGACGGCGATACGTTCGGTATCGCGGGCGACGTGGATGGGGCCGCCATAGAGTTCGGCCATGCCTTGCGTAAACGCCTGCACCTCCGGCCCATCGTTCGGGATGGGCGGGATGAGGTGGGAGAGGACGAGCTTACCGACGCCCGCGCTCTTCGCCAGCCTCGCGACCTCGTCCGTGGGGATGTGGTAGCTGGGGATGTCGCCGAAGAGCGATGCCTGGAGCTCGCGCCCCATCATGCGGAGGGCGTTGCGGCGCATTTCCAGCATGGGCACGTTCATCGCTTCGCAGACGAGCATGTCGGCGCCCTGCGAGGCGTGGAGGAGCGACTCGCAGAAGATGGTGTCCCCCGACATGACGACCGAGCGCCCATCAAAGCGCATCCGGTAGCCGAAGGCGGGGACCACCGGGAAATGGTTGACTTCGAAGCTTTCGATGCTCATGCCGCCGATATCGAGGAACTTCTCCGCATTCTGGCTCACCGGGACCTCCCTGACCTCGACCTTGATCCCATCAGGGTGGAGCTTGCCCGCGTGGTGGGCGAGCCGGAATCCGATGTCGCGGCGGAGTGCCATGAGGAAGCCATCGACCATCTCCTGTGTGCCTTCGGGCCCGAAGACGCGCAAAGGCTTGCTCGCACCGGCGGTCCAGCGGAGGAAGAGGAAGTCCGGGAAGTCGGTGATGTGGTCGGAGTGCATGTGGGTGAAGATGGCCGTGTCGATTGCTGACGGCATCACTCCGCTGAAGAGAATCTTCCGGGCCGCGCCCCAGCCGCAGTCGACCAGGACGCTCGTATCGCCAGCCACGACGACATGGCCGGCCCCGCAGCGATCGTTATTGGGGAGGGGGCTGCCGGTACCAAGAAAGACGACATCGAAACGTTCCGCCATGTGCTCCTCCGCGCCGGACTTGGCGCGTTGGTGACACTAGCAGTGCCAGAAATGCCTGACAAGGCGCTCAGGATGGGCCCGGGTGGCCCCCGGAGGTCTGATAGACTATTCGCAGAAGCTTAGCCAGGCGGGGCTGCGGGCCGGCAGCGTTCTGGGCAGTGCCCGCCACGCACGCCACTTCCGACGGACCACAACAGATCAGGGAGGCGCGAAAATGCCAGATACCACGCACGTTCCGGCCGGGGAGTATCCGATCTCCGCACCGGTCCATCACATCGACCTTGAGTCAGAAGCGAACAAGCTCCTTGGGTCGCTCCCGGGCCACCGGCGGCAGACCAGGAACCTCGCGCGCGAAGCGGGTGTTTCCGTGCTCATGATGGCGATGGAAACGGGTGACACACTCCGCGACCACGCGGCGAATGGGGTCGTCACAGTCCAGCTCCTGAGCGGCCGCGCCGTGCTGACCGCCAACAATCAGCATCTCGATCTCCGCGAGGGTCGCCTTGCCGTACTCCAGCCGGGCGTGCGCCACGATGTGGCCGCCGAGGAGCAATCGGTCTTGCTTCTCACCATCACCGGCGGCAATGAATAGCCTGCTCCAGTACGCCTACGTCCAGAGCCGTTGCAATGCCTGTGGTGGAACCCTCGACGTGACGCTGCTGGACATGTTCATGGAGTACCAGGTGCATCGTGAGTGGCAGTCTCCACGGCCTTGCGTCAATTGCGCGCTGGCGAACATGCAGCTCATGCGGGTACTCCCGGAAGAGCTGGTGACGGACCTCCACCGTGCATGGGAGAAGGTCGCCGCCGCCGCCAGTGCCTCCGGCGCCGAACTGCGGCTCGGCCTGCCACCCCAAACCGCCTGACGCCGGGATCGCACGCCCGGTCCGCGCCCCCACCCGCCGGCCCGGTCGCCCAACAGCGGGGGCTATCTACGACTTCGTATGTTCAGTGAGATAGCGCTGGAGGATCACGGCATTGTTGTGCTCGGTGTCGTGGCTGCTGTAGAGCAAAGTGACCGGCCCGTCCGCACCAGCGTCGCGCACGGGAGTCCAGGCCCCGGGGTTGGCATCGAGCTCAGCCCGGTACCGCTCGCCAAACACTTCCCACTTCGCCGGGTCGTGCCCGAACCACTTGCGCAGCTCCGTGCTCGGGGCGACATCCTTGGCCCATGCGTCGAAGTGGAGGCTCTCCTTGCGAATGCCCCTCGGCCAGAGCCTTTCGACAAGGACGCGCCAACCGTCATCGGGCGTCGCCGGCTCGTAAACACGTTTGAGCTTAAACATATGCGTCCCAGTGGATCCTCTACGAACTGCGCCCACGGATACCCGGCCTCCTGTGGCTCGTGCGGGAACCGAGGAACAGGGTTCCCGCGGCGATGACGACCGGTCCGCCGATTGTGAAGAGCGTGGCCAACACGCCGGACACCATTCCACCTCCTGGGCCGGGGTTCCGGGCGCTCACGGCCCGCCGAGCTCCGGCAGCTCCGGGAGCGGGGCGCTAACCCCCCTCTCCGCCCTCCACCCGGAAGTACGCGTCGTACATCAACGTATCGACCCGCCCCAGGTGGGCCTGCAGAATTGTCCGCAGGATTGTCATCTCGAGGCAGACTGCATCTGCGTCGAAGTCGTCTGACACGATCTGCAGGGCAGCCATGCTCTGGAGATCGCTCGCGCGGCGGAGCATCTCGGCATGCTCATCCTTCACCCGCTCGCTCTCCGGTATCAGTCCGGGTTTCAGGTCCGTCGCCGACACGAGGAGGCCTCCTTCGGTCTCGGAAACGTTCTGGTGCTGCTCCAGGATGCTGAAGAGTACCCGGGCTGTTGCCTCGACAGCTTCGAGCCACGTTCGTTCGTCCGCCTTCCAGTCCCTCGCCAGGACTTCATCCAGTTCGATCAGGCGGGACTTGAGTGCCTCGTAGTGCAGGCTTTCCGACGGCGACGACTTCATGTGACACGCTCCCCGGGTACATCGTCCCCACGCTCTCGCGGATTCGAACGCCGTGAGCTCGGCTCCCGTGCACGTCCAATTCCTACAACTGGCGTGAATGATGGCGGATCGCTCGCCGGAAACGAATCAGCGAGCATCAGGTCCAGGTCTGCCTCTCGCCGGCAAGGTTCAGGGTCATCCATGGCATCTCGGATGGTGGTTGCCCACGATCCGGCTCCTTTCAGTTGGCATGTCGTCCAACAGCCCGGCGACTCCCAAGGATGGAGCCCCTTCAGTCACCGGGAGCTAGCGGTGCCCTCTTAGTGTAGCGCGGCGCCTGTGCCCCTGCGATGGCGGTACCGATGCGTGCGCGTGCGCCGGCAGGCACCAGCCTCGTGTCCGCCGCAGTGTGGCCTGCCTCACAGTTGCTGTTGCGCTGGTCATGCTATCCGCGCATACTGCGGGCCGCTATTCATGCACATGGAGTTCGTCATGATTACGGAACGTATTTCCTTTCGCGCCGGATACGGCAAGGGCGACGCATTGGTCGCGCTCTTCAAGGAACAGGCCGACGGCCTGTTCAGCACTCCCCTGGTGCTGGGGGCCCGCCTCTACACTGACCTCACCGGCCCGATGTTCAGCGTCATCGTCGAGACCGACTTCGCCGACATGGAAGCCTATGCGGCGTTTGTGAAGCAGGACATGGCGGAGTACGGGACCAGGGACTTCCAGGAGTGGTTCGGGCGCATGATGGCGGTCACCGAATACGGCGAGCGCCAGCTCCTCACCAGCGAGAAGCTGCGCTGACCGGCTAAATCCCCGCCACCTCGGCGTAACGCTTCAGCGCCGGGATGACTTCCGCCGCGCCCTGCGGCCGGAGGCCGAAGATCACGCGCTCGACGCCCATGCCGGCGAGGTTCTCGATGGCCTCCCGCGAGGGCGCCACGCCGAAGACCGATACCGGGATGGTGCCTCGCCCCGCGGCCTTCGCCATCTGCTGGAGCTCCTGGATCTTCGCCCCGAGGATGGCCCCCGTGCGCCCGCCGATGGGTATCCAGCCATCGCCATACTCGATCACGCGGTCGAGGGTGCGCGGCCCGGCGCCACCGATGAGGATGGGCGGGTGGGGCTTCTGCGCGGGCTTCGGCCAGCTCCAGATCGGGTCGAAGTTCACGAACTGGCCGTGAAATTCCGCCTCGTCCTTCGTCCAGATCTCCTTCATCGCGAGGATGCGCTCCCTCAGGATCTTCCAGCGGAGCGTTGGCTTCGTGCCGTGGTTCTCCATTTCGTCCTCGTTCCAGCCGCCGCCGACGCCGAAGAGGAAGCGCCCGCCGGAGAGGAAGTCGACCGAGGCGACCTCCTTGGCCAGCGTGATCGGGTCGCGCTGCATGACCAGGCAGATGCCGGTGCCGAACTTGAGCGTCTTCGTGACGGCTGCGACGGCGCCGCAGGCAACGAAGGGGTCGAGCGTGTGGCTGTACTCCATCGGCAGCTCCGCCCCGCCGGGCCAGGGGGTGCGGCGGCTGGTGGGGATGTGGGTGTGCTCGGGGAAGAACACTGACTCAAAGCCGAGGTCCTCGCAGGCCTTACCGAGCTCGGTGACCGGGATGGCGTAGTCGGCCGGGAACATCTGGACGCCGTATTTCATGGGTGTGCTCCTGCGTGAACCACCATGGTGCCGAGGACGCCAGGGCGAGCGCCGTGGATCTTGAGTGGCACGGATCTTAGCGGGTTCACCGCCGGTGGGTATTGTCCTCCGCTGATTGGGGGCATTGTATCCGCTGTGGGAAGGCCCATTGGCCCATGACGGTGGCCACATCCGCCGCTAGAGTGCCCCGTGATGCGCACAGCTGAGGAGCCGTTGCCTTGATTGAGCTGGAACACGTGACCCGCGCCTACGGCGAGGGGCCGCACCAGGTTCGGGCCCTGGACGACATCTCGGCGACCATCGCCGAGGGCGAGTTCGTCGTGGTCCTCGGGCCATCCGGTAGCGGCAAGACGACACTGCTGAACATCATCGGGGCGCTGGATACGCCCACCAGCGGCACCGTCCGGGTAGCCGGCCAGGACATCACCACCGCTTCCCGCGGACAGCTGTTCGCCGTCCGGCGCCGGACCGTCAGCTTCATCTTCCAGGGATTCAACCTCTTCCCCGGGTTGACGGCGCGGGAGAACGTCCAGTTCGCCATCGACGCCTGCGGGCGGAAAGGCGGCGCTTCCGCCGATGAGGTGCTGGAGAGCGTCGGCCTCACCGTCCAGGCCCGGCAGTTTCCCCACCAGCTCTCGGGTGGCGAACAGCAGCGTGTGGCCATCGCCCGGGCCCTGGCGACCGGCAACCCCGTGCTCCTGGCCGATGAGCCCACGGGCGAACTGGACTTCCAAACGGGCGTACGCATCCTGGAACTGCTCCAGAAGCAATCGGGCCCCGGACGCGCGGTGATCGTGGTGACCCACAACCGCCAGATTGCCCGGGCGGCGGACCGGGTCATCGAGCTGAGTAGCGGCCGGATCTCCAGCGATGGGCCGCCGCAGGGTGGGAAGGCCAACGTTGCCGACCTCTACTGGTAGGTGGAGCGCAGCCGGGCTGTGGCTGCGCTGGTCGTGGCGCGATTTGAAGGCGCGCTGGATCCAGGTCGCCGCGATCGCGCTGGTCATCGCCCTGGGGACAGGGAGCTACGCCGGGCTATCGAGCGTGACGAAGTGGCGGCGCGCATCGACCGATGACGGCTACGCCCGCCTGAACATGCACGACCTGCGGGTAGAGCTCGCCCAGGGTTCAACGGTGCCGGAGGGTGCGCTCCTCGAAGTCGCGCGCGAGCTTGGCGGCGGTGGCGTGGTGGACCAGGCGGAAGAACGGCTGGTCGTGCCGATCCAGGTGGACGCCTCGACGGAGGAGCGGGCGATCCTGGTCCCCGGATCGATCTACGGCGTGAACGTGGGCGATTCGGGCCCCGGAGTCGATGGCCTGTTCGTCGACGTGGGCCGTGAGCTGACTGACGATGACGTGGGCAAGCCTGTGGCGTTACTCGAACGGCACTTCGGCAAGTACTACGACCTGCCACCCACTGGCACCCTGGAGATCAGCGGCGGGCAGCGCATCGACTACGCCGGGCAGACGCTGACCCCGGAGTACTTCCTGGTCACCACCGACCGGGGAGGACTGATTGCAGAGGCAAACTTCGCCGCACTGTTCACGTCGCTCGCGACCGCCCAACAACTGACCGGCCGGGAGGGGCTGGTGAACGACCTGGTGCTCACCGTGGTCCCCGGAAGCGACCGGGATGCCCTGAAGGCGGAACTTACCGGGCTGCTGGCCGCGCGGTTCCCTGCCGTGGGAGCGACCGTGACAACGCGCGAAGAAGACCCGGCATTCAAGATCATCGACGCCGACATCGATGGAGATCAGCAGATCTACGACATCTTCGCCGTGCTGATCTTCGCCGGCGCCGTGGTGGCGGCCTTCAACCTCATCGCCAGGATCGTCGAGTCGCAGCGGCGCGAGATCGGCGTGGCGATGGTCCTCGGGGTGCCGCCAGCGCGGATTGCTATCCGGCCGCTGCTGGTGGCGGCCGAAATCGCCTTGCTGGGCGTGGTCTTCGGCGTCGGCGTGGGCGTGTTGCTCGGGCAGGCCATGGTGAGTGTGCTGAAGGACTTCTCGCCGCTGCCGGCCTGGCATACGGACTTCCAGTGGGGCGTGTTCTTCACCGTCGGCGCAATCGGGTTCCTCTTTCCGTTCCTGGCGACCACCTGGCCTGTCTGGCGAGCCGTGCGCGTGCCGCCGGTGCAGGCGATCCAGTCGGGCTACCGCGCGGCGCGCGGCGGCGGGCTGGCGCCCCTCTTCCGGTGGGTGCGAGTGCCCGGAAACACGTTCGCCCAGGTTCCGGTGCGCAACGTGGTCCGGGCGCCCCGGCGCAGCTTCCTGACGAGCCTGGGGATCGCCGCCGCAATCGCCGCCCTGGTGGCCTTCGTGGGCCTCATCGATTCGTTCCTCGCCACGATCGACCGGGGCGAACGCGAGATCCTGTCGGCAAACCCGGACCGGCTCGAGGTCGACCTCGACCGCCCCTACGCGCTGGACAGCGAGGTCGTGCGGGTCATCCGCGAATCGCCCCTGGTGGACCAGGTAGAGCCGCAGCTTCGTCTTGGGAGCGTCGCGCTCAAGGATGGCGAGGAAATCGGCCTCCAGGTGCAGGTCCTGGCGCTGGATAGCACCGTCTGGGCGCCACGCCTGACCGCCGGTGCGGTGGACCGCGAGCAGCAGGGGATCTACCTCTCGGAGTTGGCGGCACGCAACCTCGGCGTTCGTGTGGGTGATTCCCTGACCCTGCGGCACCCGCGCCTCGAAGCGACGGGCACGTTCTCGCTGGTGGAGACCGAACTGACCGTGCTCGGTCTGCACCAGCACCCGTTCCGGTTCGTGGCCTATATGGACAGCAACCAGGCCGGGCTCTTCAACCTCGCGGGCACCACCAACCTGCTGGAGGTCGTGCCGGTGGAGGGGCCCACGCGGGACGACATGAAACGCGCGCTGTTCCCGCTCCCGGGGGTCGTCTCGGCGCAGGGCGTCTCAGAGGTGTCGGAAGTGATCGATGACCTGCTGAGCGAGTTCGTGGTCCTGCTGCGCGTCATCGAAGGCGCGTTGCTGGTGCTGGCCCTGCTGATCGCCTTCAACTCGGCAAGCATCAACATGGACGAACGCGCGCGGGAGCATGCGACGATGTTCGCCTTTGGCGTCCGCGTGCGCACCGTGCTCCGCATGGCCGTGGTTGAAAACCTGATCCTGGGGATCATGGCGACGATCGCAGGGGTGGTAGCCGGGTGGCTGTTGCTCCGCGCGATCATCGCCATCCGCATCCCGAGCACGTTGCCGGACCTCGAGGTCATCCCCGTGATCAGCCCAACGACGCTTGCTATCTCCGTGTTCCTCGGGGTGCTCGCGGTCGCCCTCGCACCGTTGCTGACCGTGCGCAAGCTGCGGCGAATGGACGTGCCGGCGACGCTCAAGGTGGTGGAGTAGGCGCCTACTCCGCGGCCCCCAGGCGCGTCACCGCGGCCGCGATCTCCAGGCTGTCCGTGATGAACCCGTTGACGCCCCACGAGTACAGCCGCTGCAGCATCGCCTCATCGTTCACCGGCCAGGACATGACCAGGGAGGCGTGTTCGCGGAGCCGCCTCACGACTTCCGGCGTGAGCAGCTTCTGGTCGATGGATACCGCCGCGTGCCCGGGCCGGGAGATGTGAGCCATCGCCTGCTCCACGCGCGACTCCTTGCCGATCGAGTGGACGACGATCGCCTCCGGGACTGCGTGGAACGGTTCGAGCATCGCCCAGCGCTGGGCGCAGACAGCGTACGGCCGGCCGGGCGCTATCCGCACCATCTCGCGCTGGACCGCCGGCCCGAGCCGGTTGTTCCAGCCCTTCAGGTCCAACATGAGGAGCGTATCGGCCGCGGCCGCGGCGACGAGCTCGCGGAGGAGCAGGCGCGGGGTGCGCAGGCTGGCCAGGTACCAGCGATCCCAGAAGATCGGGATGGGGCCGATGGTCTTGAGGTGCCGCACTTCGAGGCGGCCCCGTCGGCGCCAGATGTCGGCCTCGATGACGTCGGCCCCGGCCTCTTCGGCGGCCCGGAGGCGGGCCAGGTCGTTCCCCGCCCGGTGGGCCACGGCGACCGGGCGGGAAAGGTCCAGGAGTCTAGCCGGCATGGGGCGGTCGCCCGGGTGGAGCTACCGTCATCGGCTTGAACCAGAGTTCCCGCGAGAACGGCGACAGCCTGCGGCCCCGCAGCCATTCGGCAAGGTAGAGCGCGGCCAGGGCCATCGCCCCACCGATGACGGGGTCGATGAGGTAGTGGTTCGCCGTGGCGATCGTCGAGATGAACATCGCCACCGGTGCGAGGACGCCAATCGCCCGTACGGGCGCAGTCCGCGCGCACCGTACGATGCCGATTCCGATGAGCAAGTTCCAGCCGAAGTGGAAACTGGGGATGGCCGCGTACTGGTTCACCAGCGCGGGCGGCTGGAGTATCCGGTAGGCGCGTGAGTGCTCCGTCACTGTGTCGACCAGGCCGATGCCTTCGATGAGCCGCGGCGGGGCGACCGGGAAGAAGAGGAAGATCACGAGCCCGGCACTCCCCGAGATGAGGAATGCGTTGCGGATGACCCGGTATTCGGCCGGGTGCGATAAGACGAGCCAGACAGCCACCACGGTGATGAACGGCCAGTGCCCGTAGATGTACACCCAGTTCATGAGCGTCGTGAGGATGCTGTATTCGAGGAACGGGCGCTGAAGCTGCTCTTCCCAGAAGATCCCGAGGCCGCGTTCGAAGTCGATGACGTGCCAGGCATTGGCGAAAGCATCGCGGCTGCCGCTTTCGACCAGCCCCCGGATGGCGAAGTAGGCGATCACGGCGGCGAGCATCATCCCGAGTTCGCGCACGACCGCAAGCCGCGCGGTTGCCGGTGCGCGGCGGGCCTCGATGGAGCCGTCAGCTGGGGCGGACCGCAACCGCATCCAAGGAGGCTAACACGTTCTATGGGCCTTGGGCGCTACCCGTTTGGGTGATTGGCGCCCGGCGCGTTACGGCGTCGGCGTGGCCGCCGGGGTCGCGTCGACAGTGGCCGCGGGGCTGGCCGTGCCGGTAGCGGCAGGGCTCGCGCTGGCGTTGGCCGTCGCCGTCGCGATCGCGCCCTCGACCTGCTCAACGAGCTGGCGCCACGCGTCGATATCCGATGGGGTGCCGGCCCCGAGCGGCTGGCCATTGACCAGGAAGCCGGGGGTGCCCGTGATGCCGAACTGCTTTGCAATACGCCCCTGTTCGGTGATCAGGTCCAGGTGCTCGCTCGAATCGAAGCAGGTGTTGAACGCGGCCGTATCGAGGCCCAGGTCGGCGGCGAACTTCTTCAGGTTGTCATCCGAGAAGCGCCCGACGTTGTTCTTCTCGTTCCCGAACTGGTCGTTCTTGGCCTGTTCGAGGAAGAGGCGGTTGTGGTACTGCCAGAACTTGTTCTGGTCGGCGGCGCACTGGCTGGCAAGGGCCGCCTTGACCGATTCGGCGCCCAGGATCGGGAGGTGCTGGTAGTCGAACTGCACGCGTCCCGTCTTCACGAACTGCTCGATGACCTCGCCTTCCTGCTCAGCCGTGAACTGGAGGCAGAACGGGCACTGGAAGTCTTCGAACGCGGTGATCTTCACCGGGGCGTCGTCGCTGCCGATCTTGGCGCCATCGACCATGTCGGTGGGGAGGTTGGTGCTCGCTTGTTCGAGCGATTTGACGAAGTCGTCGCTGCTGCTGCCACCGCTCGTCGCGATGAACACGCCGAGGACAACCACGAGCACGACGACGAGGGCGCCGGCAATCAACAGGAATGGGCGGGAGAGAAGGTCCGAGCCGCCGCCGCCACCACCGCCGCGCTGGGGCTTCGCCGGTGTGACACGGGCGGCGCGGGTGCTGCGGGCGGGCCGCGTCTTCGATTGCTCTCGTCGGGATTGGCGGTTAGACATTCCTGCTGTTGTTCCTGGGCGAGTATTCGGTCCGCGCGAGGGCGGCCATTGCTGTTCGCGTGTGCGGGCGAGGATACCATTCGGTTCCCCTATGAAACACGGAAGGCGGCTTTACGCGCGGGCTACTCCACCGTGCCAAAGAGGTTGTCGATCCCGAACGTTTCGCACTCGGGGAGCTGGCCGGCCGCGGCCGCAAGGCGCGCCTGCACCTGCCCGGGCGGCACCGGCACGTCCTTCGAGAAGCGCGAGAGCTCATCCGGGGTTGGCGCCTGTCCGTCCTTCGCGCGCTTCGCCATCTCTTCGATCCGCTTCACCAGCGCGTCGTGGAACTTCGAGAGGTCCTTCGGGGCCTTCGCACGGTCCAGGTCCCGCGCGAAGCGATCGAGGATGGGCGCGGCCGTACGGAGCAGCTTCGCCTGGTCGGCGAACAGGTTCGGGTCCTTCGCCGTCTCCGCGGTGATGGCCTCCACGTACGTATTCACCGCCCGGCAGAGCCCGCCAGCGTAGGTGATGTCGCCCTGCGTGGGGGTGCCGACCAGCACCGGGCTGCCGGACGAGTCGACGCTAACTACCGGAGTTGGGCCGCCTTCGCCGCCGCCCAACACGCAGGCCGAGACGGCCAGGCCAGCGCCAATGGCCAGGAACACCATCTCGAGGGCTCGGGTGCGCATAGCGGGAGTATCGGCTGCCGGTGGCACTCTGCGGTAGCGCCCGGAAAGGAGCGGTGCGGTTGAAACGCCCGGCGAGGCCGCTACGATAGCCCGGCCCGCGGGGCAGGGAGGCGAACATGAGCACACGGCGAAGCTTCTGGGCATGGGGTCTCGAATCGGACGAGCCGACTCCGCAGCAACGGCAGGAGGCCGCCGAGCGCCTTTCGAAGCGCTATGGCGTGGCCATCGAAGCACCGCCAACACCCACCATCGACCAGGTGCAGCTGCGCGCGCCGCGCATCCAGCCGCCCCCCGCCCTCGCCGCGTTCTGCACGATGGAGACACACGACCGCGCGGCCCACAGCTACGGCAAGAGCTACCGCGACGTCGTCCGGGCGGTCCGTTGCGAGTTCCCGAACCCGCCGGACTTCGTCGCCTACCCGCGCGACGAGGCGGAGGTCACCGCCATCCTCGAGTGGTGCAGCGAGGCGAACGTGGTGGCCGTGCCCTATGGCGGCGGCTCGTCGGTGGTTGGGGGCGTGGAGCCGCCCGGCGGCGACCGCCCGGTCGTAAGCATCGACCTGAAGGAGCTGGACCGCGTGCTCGAGATCGACGAGACCTCGCGGGCGGC
>JAANMW010002935.1_pt1 | contig 14287 bp, 13 predicted proteins | sample 7279671 | NCBI WGS metagenome assembly JAANMW01 (sample SAMN14094541, study PRJNA606508) | bioreactor metagenome | isolation source: A lab-scale SPAN reactor treating ammonium-rich wastewater day 247 | place: Ireland: Galway | collected 2017-09-19
ACAGGTCTGTGTGGTGTCGGCTGGGTGCCTGTTCGAGAAGAGGCCGATGACGGCTCACGGGAGCGCGCTGACACCGACCCGGCTGGCCCTCGTCGATCTCGACCGCTGCGGGGCCGACCTGGTGCATCGCCCCGACGACACGGCGGCGGTGGTGCGGGAGCGGTTGGCGGCTTACCGCCGGCAGACCGAACCGCTGATCGAGCACTACCGCGCCGCGGGCAGGCTTCGCCGGATCGACGCCGAACAGTCGATCGAGGCGATCAACGTGGAGTTGGATGCGATTGTCGCGCGGGTCGGGCGTACCGCCTGAGCCCGACGCCGCGACCGGACGTGCAGAGGTGATGACGATCACGCTGAAGTCCGCCGCCGAGATCGAGCTGATGCGCCAGGCCGGCCGCGTGGTCCACCGGGTGCTCAGCCGCCTGGCGGAGATGGCCCAGCCGGGCGTGACGACGGCGGACCTGGATGCCGAGGCGGGGCGGTTGATCAGCCAGGCCGGCGGCGTCGGACTGTTCAGGAATTACCCGAACCACCGTCCGGGCGGACCGCCGTTCCCGGGCTACATCTGTGCCTCGTTCAACGAGCAGGTGGTTCACGGCATCCCCGGCCCGCGGGCCATCCGTCCCGGCGACATCCTCAGCCTGGACTGCGGGGTGCGCCTGGCGGGATGGTGCGGCGATTCGGCGGTCACCGTCGCCGTCGGAGCGGTGGACCCGCGGGTCGCCCGGCTGGTGGAGGTGACCCGCCAGACGCTCCAGTTGGCGATCGACCTGGTCCGCCCGGGGCGGCGGTGGAGCCAACTGGCCCGGGCGATGCAGAAGCACGTGGAGAACGCCGGGTTCTCCGTCGTGACCCAGTACGTCGGGCACGGCATCGGGCGGCAGATGCACGAGACCCTCAAACTGCCCAACTTCTGGTCGCGGCAGTGGGCCGGAGAGGACTTTGAACTGGCCGAGGGCATGACGCTGGCCATCGAACCGATGGTCAACCTGGGCCGACCGGAGGTGGTGGACCTGGACGACGACTGGACGGTCGTCACCCGCGACCGCCAGCCGTCGGCCCATTGCGAGCATACGGTGGCCGTGCGGCCCTACGGGGCCGACGTATTGACGGACGGGCGTTAGCGGAGATTGCGAAAGCGGGCGAACATGGCCAAGCAGGACAGCATCCGCGTCGACGCAACGGTGGTCGATTCGCTGCCCAACGCGATGTTTAAGGTCAAGCTGGAGAACGGGCACCTGGTGCTGGCCCACGTCAGCGGCCGGATGCGGATGAACTTTATCCGCATCCTGCCCGGAGACACGGTGACGGTCGAACTGTCGCCGTATGACCTGAGCCGTGGGCGCATCGTGATGCGGAAGTAGGCGCGGGTGTCGAGGAGAAAGCCCGGGACTGATTCTCTCCGGGCAGCCTCCGGGGAGGATACTCTCCGGGTTTCGGGAACGACCGGGTGCAACGATGAAAGTGCGAAGCAGCGTCAAGCGGATCTGTGAGAACTGCAAGGTCGTCCGCCGCAAGGGCGTGGTGCGGGTGATCTGCACCAACCCCCGCCACAAGCAGCGGCAGGGCTGAAAAGAGCGATGGATGATAGATGATGGATGATCGATGAGGGTTTCCGATTCGAATCGGCATCCAGCATCCATTATCCAGCATCCAGCATCAGTTTCGAGGTGAACCATGCCACGCGTCGCAGGCGTCGATATTCCCAATGAGAAGCGGGTCGACATCGCCCTGACCTACATCTTCGGCGTCGGTCGGCACAGCGCCGGGCAGGTCCTCAAGGAGGCCCAGATCGACCCGGCCACCCGGGCCAAGAACCTGACCGAGGACGAGCTGGGGCGGATCATCGGCATCCTGGATCGCTCCTACGTGATCGAGGGGCAGTTGCGCCGCCGCATCGCCGCCGACATCGGCCGGCTGCGAGACATCAACTGCTATCGCGGGCAGCGTCACCGCCGCGGGCTGCCGGTCCGCGGGCAGCGGACCCGTTCCAACGCCCGCACCCGCAAGGGCCCGCGCAAGACCGTCGCGGGCAAGAAGGGCGTCAAGGAAATGCACTGAGCGCGGGCCGGCGGCGGCGGACGGACGTCCGCGGCTGATCGCCCCGCGCCACACCCCATCCGGGACCGGCGGTCCCGGGGCAGGCACTGGAGAAGTCCGGCATGGCCAAGGGCAAGCGCAAAGTTCGACGGAGCACGGCCAAGGCCGTCGCCCACATCAAGGCCACGTTCAACAACACCATGATCACCGTCACCGACTTGGACGGGGAGACGCTGGCGTGGGACTCCGCCGGCACCATGGGCTTCAAGGGCGCCCGCAAGAGCACGCCGTTCGCCGCCCAGCGGGCCGCCGAGAGCGTCGCCTCCAAGGTCAAGCGGATGGGCGTGGTCGAACTGGAAGTCAAGGTGAAGGGTCCGGGCAGCGGGCGGGAGAGCGCGATTTCCGCCCTCCAGATGGCCGGGCTGAAAATCGGCAGTATCGAGGACGTGACCCCGCTGCCGCATAACGGATGCCGTCCGCCCAAGAAGCGGCGGGTCTGATCGCGCGACACGCAGCACGGGCGGCCGGCGGCCGCGACGCGTAACCGGAGGTTGGGACAAATCGATGGGAAGATACGTCGGACCAGTGTGTCGGCTCTGCCGCCGCGAGGGCATCAAGCTGATGCTGAAGGGCTCGCGATGCGAGACGGCCAAGTGTCCCATGGAGCGGCAGTGGCGCAACAGCCCCCCGGGCGTGCATAGCTGGCGCCGCGGGCGGCACAGCGAGTACGGGCTTCGCCTGCGCGAGAAGCAGAAGGTGAAGCGATTCTACGGGCTGCTGGACCGCCAGTTCATGCTGACGTTCCGACGGGCCGAGCGGACCCCGGGCAACACCGGGGAGATCTTCCTCCAGCTCCTGGAGCGCCGCCTGGACAACGTGGTTTACAAGCTGGGCCTGGCCCCGTCGCGCAAGGCCGCCCGGGCCATGATCAACCAGGGCCACCTGCTGGTCAACGACCACAAGGTCGACATCGCCAGCTACCTGACCCGTCCGGGCGATCGCCTCGCCATCAAGCAGTCGCAGCGCAGCCTGGGCTACGTGCGGGCGCAGATGGAACTGGCCGGCGGGGTCGCCGTCCAGCCGTGGCTGGGCTTCGACCCGTCGCAGATGAGCGGCACGGTGCTGGCCCTGCCCACGCGCGACGACGTGCAGATCCCGATCGAGGAGCAGTTGATCGTCGAGCTGTGCTCCAAGTAGGCGATCGAGGGCGGCCCGCCGCCGCACAGGACCCGCGCCGGTCCGCCGACCGGATCGCGGACCGATCCAACTAACCGGAGGCCTAGATCCATGCGTATTCGATGGCGCGGATTGGAACTTCCGCCGCAGGTGGTGCTGGACAAGTCCGTCTCCACCCCCACCTACGGCAAGTTCGTCATCGAGCCGTTCGAACGCGGCTTCGGCACCACCGTCGGCAACAGCCTGCGGCGGATCCTGCTGAGCAGTCTGGAGGGGGCGGCCGTCTCGGCCATCAAGATCGCCGGCGCCGATCACGAGTTCACCAGCCTGGACGGCGTGCTCGAGGACGTCACCGAGATCGTGCTCAACATCAAGAGTCTGATCATCCGGATGGAGGACGACCAGCCCCGCAAGCTCAAGATCAACGTCAACAAGAAAGGCGAGGTCAAGGCCGCCGACATCGAGACCGACGCCAACGTCACCGTCCTCAACGGCGAGCAACTGGTCTGCACCCTGACCAAGCAGCGCAAGCTGGAGATGTGGATGGAGGTCCGCGTCGGGCGCGGATACGTCACCGCCGCCGAGAACACCCGCCCCGACCAGGAGATCGGCGTCATCCCGGTCGACTCCGTCTTCAGCCCCGTCACCCGCGTCCGCTACGCCACCGAGGACACCCGCGTCGGGCAGCGGACCAACTACGACAAGCTGCTGATGGAGATCTGGACCAACGGGACCATCAGCCCGGAGATGGCCCTGGTCGAGGCCGCCAAGATCCTGCGAAAGCACCTCAACCCCTTCGTCCAGTACTTCGAGCTGGGCTCGCGCGTCGCCTCGGCCACCGGCGACCTGGACACCGCCCGGATCGACGAAGGCCTCGAGGCCAAGAAAAACATGTCCATCCACGAACTCGACCTGTCGGTCCGGGCGACCAACTGCCTCGAGTCGGCCAACGTCAACACCGTCCGCGACCTGATCAACCTGAGCGATCACGACCTGCTGGAGATGCGCAGCTTCGGCAAGACGTCGCTGGACGAGGTGAAGCGCAAGCTGGCCGACCTGGGCCTCTCGCTCAAACCCATGGAGCCGGACCTCCAGGCCGAGGAGGGCGAGGACGAGGAGGAACCGACCGGCCTCGAGGACGACCTGGTGGACCTGGCCGACGAGGAAGACGACCAGGACGAACCGGAAGTGAAGTAGCGCCCGGGCGGCCGACCGTGAGGCGGCCCCCCGCGGCGCGGCAGTTCGCGGAGGAGAGGACAGGACATGCGGCACGGAATCGTCGGAAAGAACCTGAGCCGAAAGACCGCCCACCTGGTGGCCTTGCGGCGGAACATGGCCAGTTCGCTGTTCGAGCACGGGCAGATCACCACCACGCTGGCCAAGGCCCGTCACGTCCAGCCCTTCGCCGAAAAGCTGATCACCCTGGCCCGGCGGGGCACCCTGCACGCCCGCAGGCTGGTCATCGCCCGTCTTCAGGACCGCGACCTGATCGATCCGAAGAACGACACGTTCGTCGGCACCGCGGTCCGCAAGCTGTTCGACGAGGTCGCCCCCAAGTACGCCGACCGGCTCGGCGGTTACACCCGCATCATCCGCACCGCCCGGCGCCGCATCGGCGACGGCGGGGAGCTGGCCATCCTCCAGTTGGTCGATCCGGCGGAGCCGGTCCGCAAGAAGCCGACCAACCTGACCCCGCGCCGCAAGCAGGCTCGGGCCCGCTACGCCCTGGCCGAGAAACGGTCCGCACGCGGGACCGCTCGCACGCAGGAGTCCCAGGAGCAGGAACAGGCCGACCAGGCCGCCGCCGACCAGGCCGCCGCGCCCGAGCAGACCGAACAGCCGTCCGCCCAGCAGGGCCCGTCCGCCGAGCAGGCCGCGCCCCCGACCGGCCAAGGCGCCAAACCATAGACCCGCGCCGCGCCCGGACGCTCGCCCCCAGGCCCCCGGACCGACCGCCCGAGGCGTGACGCGGCACCGGCGCCGGCACCGGCTGGCCCCCCCGACGCAGGCGGCGGCATGGGTCCCGTCGCCCGCCCGCTTGCTCCGATTGCCCGGCGATTCCCCCGCCAAATCCCTTGACGCCCCGCCGGGACGACGCTAGACTGGTCCCAAATGCGATCACGGTGCGGGGCAACCGGGGCGGGGGTGTGCCGGTCTCTTGTGGCGACGTGATTCCTCCTGGGCCAATTACTGTGCTGCTCTTCGCTCAATACGTATTCCTCATTTTCTACAGCCTGGTGCTGGGCGTGCTGGCGATCTACGGCCTGCACCGCTACCACCTGGTCTACCTGTACTACCGCAACCGGCGCAAGGAGCCCCGGCCGCTTTCCCGCTTCGAGGAGCTGCCCAAGGTCACGATCCAGCTGCCGATGTACAACGAGCAGTACGTGGCCCGGCGGATCATCGAGCATTGCTGCCGCATCGACTACCCGCGCGACCGCCTGCTGATCCAGGTGCTGGACGACTCGACTGACGAGACCGGGCGAATCGCCCGGGAGACCGTCGAGCGGATGCGGGCGGACGGGCACAACGTCGTCTACCTGCACCGCGACGACCGCTCGGGCTTCAAGGCCGGCGCCCTGGATTACGGGATGGCCTCGGTCGAGGGCGACTTCATCTGCATCTTCGACGCCGATTTCGTGCCCGAGCCGGACATCCTGCACCGCACGATCCACTACTTCACCGACCCGAAGGTCGGCATGGTCCAGGCCCGCTGGGACCACATCAACCGCGACCACTCGATGCTGACCCGGACCCAGGCGATCTTCCTGGACGGTCACTTCATGATCGAGAAGACCGCCCGCAACCGCACCGGGCGGTTCATCAATTTTTCCGGGACCGCCGGCCTGTGGCGCCGCCAGGCCATCGACGGCGCCGGCGGCTGGGAACACGACACCCTCACCGAAGACCTGGACCTGTCCTACCGGGCGCAGTTGGTCGGGTGGAAGTTCGTCTTCCTGCCCGACGTGGTCAGCCCGGCCGAGCTGCCCCCCGAGATGAACGCCTTCAAGCAGCAGCAGTTCCGCTGGACCAAGGGCGGCACGCAGACGGCCATCAAGCTGCTGCCCCGTGTCCTCCGCAGCAAGCTGCCCCTGTTCGTCAAGGTCGAGGCCTTGTTCCACCTGACCGGATGCATCACCTACGTCCTGATGGTCCTGCTGACGCTGATGCTCTTCCCGGCCTTTTACATCAAGCTGTCCAACATCGGGCTGGGCGGCGTGGCCTCGGTGCTGATCGACATGGGGCTGTTCCTGCTGGCCAGTTGCTCGGCCAGCACGTTCTACCTGTGCAGCCAACAGGAGATCTACCGCGACTGGCGGGAGAAGCTGAAGTACCTGCCGTTCCTGATGAGCCTGGGCATCGGTATCAGCCTGAGCAACACCAAGGCCGTCCTGGAGGTCCTGTTCGGCAAGAAGTCCGACTTCATCCGCACCCCCAAGTTCGGCGCCCAGTCCAGCACCGATCGGTCCTGGCGGCAGCGGGCCGGCCAACTCCGCCACAAACTGAACTGGATGCCCTACGTCGAATTCCTGTTTGGCTGCTACGTCGCCGTCTGCATCGGCGTGTCGCTGCTGACCAAGAACTCGATGCGGCTGAGCCTGCCGTTCCTGTGCCTGTTCATGTTCGGCTACTTCTACGTCTCGCTGAGCACGCTGATGGGCGGTCGGCTGAGCCGCTCGGCCGGCGCCCCGACGGCGGCGCCGCCGGCCCCGGCGCCCCTCGCGCCGCAGGCCCCTCGCCCCCCGAGCGACCGCTGAACCCCCGGCGGGGCGTCCGGCCTGGTCAAACCACTCCCCCCCGCCGGCGGGGCCCGCCCGATTCGCCGGTCCGCAGACCGTTGACAGGCCTCCCCGCCGCCCCTACAATGAGACCTTCCTGGGACGGGCCGCTACGTGCCGGCGCCCCGTCACGGCGGCTCTTTGAAAACCGACCGCATCGACGTTTCCACGACCGGGGGCATAGCTCAGTCCGGGAGAGCGCTTGCATGGCATGCAAGAGGTCACGGGTTCGAATCCCGTTGCCTCCAGTCGGCGTGGGAGAGCCAACCGCTCTCTCGCGCCCAACCGCCCGCTGGACACGATCCAGCGGGCGGTTGCGCTTTAGGCCCGTCTTCGCGGGGATTCTGGCACTTTTCGAGTTCGGCCCACGACACCGGCGCGAGAACACGCTCGGCCCTATTTTGCCCCCGGCCGGGCGATTTTCTCCCTTTTCCGGCCAGCCCTCTCCAAAAGACGAGGACACGCCCCAAGTGTGTCCTCTAGTTTGTAACGGCCGGAATCTACGGCGTTCAACTGCCGGGCGACGACCAGGCTGGACCTGGCCTCGATGAACGACTCGAAGATAAGCTCCTTTGCCAACTTCGCACAGGCCCACTTCCTGGACAATGTGCAGATCCTCTGTTTGACCTGCCCCCGGGAAAAGACCTGTGCCCAGTCGAGTCAAGAAACATAGGGAAAGCTGGATGCCTGGAAACTTGCACGTCCAGTTTGGGGTTGGGCCGAGGTGGAATTCCTCGGCCCACACCACCTGAACCGCCAACTGAAGGACCGAGATACCGATTGACCCGACCAGGTTGAGCCAGGGCGAACTGCTCCGGGCGGTCAACGCGACGTCGCCGGGCGTCATGCGGGCCGGCCGCGGCCGGTCAATTGCCGGGAAAGCCGCGGGCTTTGGCGGCAAAGCCGGCACGCTGCTGGGGGGACAGGGCCGGGTCGGCGGCGGCCTTGTGGCAGGCATCCCCGGCAGCGCGGAGATTGCCCCGTTTCTGGTAGATGTCCACGAGCAAGGCGTAGGCCGACGCGTCGGCGCGGCCCGCATCCGCCATGGCGAGCAGGACTTCGGCGGCCTTGTCCGGGTGGCCTCCGCCGTTCAGACAGAAGGCCAGGGCGAAGCCATATCGGGGCTCGGTCGGCGCCAGGTCGTGGGCCTTCTGGAGCCAGGGCAGAGCCTCCGCCGTTCGGTCCCGGGTCAGGACCATTCCCAGGTTGTAGGCGGCCTGGGCGGACGTCGGGTCGCTGGCAGCGGCCCGGCGAAACGCGGTCTCCGCCTCGTCCGGCCTGTTCATCTCCGCCAGCAGCATGCCCAGGTTCAGCAGGGCGGTGGGATTGTTCGGCTCGATCACCAGGGCTTGGCGGAGGCTGGATTCCGCCTTGGCGTTCTGGCCCAGCCGGTTCAGCGCCAGCGACGCGTTCACCAGAGGCAGGACGGAATCAGGGCGGAGGCGATGGGCGATGTCGTAGCACGCCAGTGCTTTTTCAAGCTGAGCGCGATCGGCGTGGTAGTTGCCCAGGTTGAAGTGGGCGAAGCCGTCGTCCGGGCGCGAGTGCAGGGAGGCCAGATACTCGGCGACGGCGTCCTTCACGCTGGCGCCGGCCGAAGCGGCAATGGCGTCTTGGGGCACAGCCGACAACGCCGCCCCCGCCCGCACCCGCACCAGGCGACAGGGGTCGCGGCATGCCTCGGCCAGCGGCTCCAGCGTCTGGCTGGTCAGGCGGTCCCCGAGGTTGGCCGCCGCGCTGGCCCGGACCAGCGGCGACGGGTCTCCCTTCAACTTCAACAGTCCGACCATTACCGGCCCGGTCCGCTCGTCTGGGCAGGCCCTCAGCAGGCGGACCAGGGAATTGGCGAAGACCTCGTCGCGACCTGGGGTCTGGAGGTAGTCGAGCATCTCGCCGAGGTCCGACCAGTCCCGCCTGCGGGCGGCGGCGACCCACCCGCCGACGCGCAGGGTAGCCGCCTGGTAGTTGCGGCTGTGCCACTGCCGCACCTGGGCGTCGGCCCAGGCGGCGTCCTGGTCCGCGTGGCACTGGTTGCAGGCGTTGGGGGAGTTGAACGCCAGCGTCGCTGCCGGCATGGGCGGCCGCATCGAATGGTCGCTGCGTTTCATGCGGGCGAATTCGGTGGTCGGCATGTGGCAGGCGACGCAGGTGGGGCTGTCCGGCTTGTCGCCCCGATGGTGCGTGTGGGCCGCGGCGCTGTCCACGCGCTGCTGGTGACACGGCAGACAGGCGGCGTTGGGCTGCTCGTCCTTGAAACGGTAGCGACCGCTGGAGGTGTGGCAGTGCAGGCAATCCAGCCCGCCGGACCTGACGCAGGGACTCATTCGCCAGGACGTTAGCGTGTAGTTCTCGCCGAGATCCCGGCCGTCGGGATAGAAGTCCGGACTCTCCAGCGTGACCAGGTCGAAGTGGTCGAAGTAGCGATCGCCCGGCTGGAAAGAGTTGGTGACCGGAGAGAGCTTGGCGTGGCAGATCGCACAGGAGTCATTGACCTGCTCGGCCGACCAGCCCCGCGCTTGGGAGACCCTCTTCAGCTTGAAGTCCTGGGTCGACCAGCCCTCGGGCGCCGCGGCGAAGAGGCGGTTGTGCTCGCTGGCCGGTCCGTGGCAAGTCTCGCAGTTGATGCCGGGCTCGGCCCAGGCGGTGTGGTAGGCGTCGGAGGCCACGTCGTAGTTCGTGGCCAATTGGCTGACGTGGCAGTTGTAGCAGGCGGTGTTGAACGTGTACGGCCATTCGGTCCAGTGAGTCGGCTCATCGCCTGCATCGGCGAAGTGTCGGACGCCGCTGGCGGCCATGTCGTACCACTCCCGGCGCCGCCTGTCGTAGGCCAGCGGAAGCGTCTGGAGTTTGCCCCTGTCCAGGGGCGTCAGGAAGTAGTAGACGTTCTTGCCGCCGATGGCGTACTGGATGGGGTATTTCGTTTCGCCCTTCGGGCCGCGCTGGACAACCCACCCGGACCGGTCATCCCATTGCGCCCGGTAGGAGTGCCCCCTGACCACGATCTCGCTCGATTGCGGCATCAGACGCTCGCGGGCAAAGGCCGGGCTGAACAGCAGCATCGACCGGCCGTGATTCGACGTGGACCACAACGAGTAGAACTTCTCGTGGCATGGTCGGCAACTGGCCGACCCGGCGTAGGTTGCAGACTCCACCTCTGCGAGGCGATGCGGTGCGGGCGGCGCCGGCCGGATGACTACATACAGCAGCGTGCAAACGAGGGCGACGCCGAGGAGGACCAGGGCGGCTCTACGGATTGGCCGGGCCCCTCGTTTCATCCTGCTTCATCCGGGCAAACTCGACGGCGTACCGCTCCTGCGCCGCGGCCTGGTAGTAGACCCCGGCCAGCCGGTCGGTCCGCGCGTCGTAGGTAAGGGTGTAGGTGCAGCCAGGGTAGCCGGTGTCGCGAAGTTCCAGGAATAGCCGGAGCGTGCCATCCCTAGTAGCGGCCTGTGCTTCGGCCACGTTGATCGGTCGAGGGTTCAGATAGCTTGCGTCGAGAGTCCCCGAGGCGTTCACGTCGCGGATTTCGATGACGTAGCCATCCGGGCGGGCCCATCGGCCTTTCAGCGTCTCGAAGCCGACGCCCGGGGCGGCGGCTCGCCCCGGCGGGACGGATGGGCCGGCCGCCTGGGGCCCCGGCCATATCCAGCGCACTGTAAGGAACGCGGCCACACCTGCCAGCATGCCGGCCAGCACCACCGATCCCAGGAATCTTGCTGAGGCAGGCGTGGTCATGCCCGGTCCTCCGCGCGTGCGGCTCGCTGCAATGCGGGCATTATACCGGCCCATTGCAGCGATACCCGCAGAATCCGCACTGCGCTTCAGGGATTTTCTGCTTGCCAATAAGGAAACGCCTGATTATACTGCCTGCCATTCGGCATGATGCAATTCGGCCGAGCCTTGGTCTGACAGAGTTCACCGATCTCCGCCCGACTGAATCTGCACCACCGATCGAAGTAGAGAGCATTTCTATAGGTTTTCTACAGACCGACGTAGCGGATCGTCCCGTCAGCGCCTCGCCGCATGGTTAAGCGGGTCCAACAGCGCGGCAGCGTAATTTGGTCGGCTCACGGCCGAGCCAGAATTTCCTCCTTTTTCTGGCCGACCGGCTTCTCGTTCTCGCGCATCGCTCTTCGGCAGCATGTCTCATGTCGCATTCACCAATTGACGCTTCGTCCAGGAGACGCACATGAGCACATCGAAGTCGTGGCAGAACTGGTCCAGGCCGCTTCCGGTCGCGTTGTTCCTGTCGGCGGCGGCGCTGACGTTGGGGCTGGCTCTAGCGCTATCCGCCCAAGACCAGGCGGCGGCACAGCAGACCGGGCAGACTTCGCCGGCACCGGCCGCCCAGGCCCAGCCGGCCGGCAAACCCAATATCCTGGTCATCTTCGGCGACGACATCGGGCAGGCCAACATCAGCGCCTTCACCAAGGGCTTGATGGGCTACCGCACGCCGAACATCGACCGGCTGGCCAAGGAGGGCATGCTGTTCACCGACTACTACGCCGAGCAGAGCTGCACGGCCGGGCGGTCGTCGTTCATCACCGGCCAGTGCGTTCTCCGCACGGGCCTGAGCCGGGTCGGGCTGCCGGCCGCCCGGGTGGGTCTGCAAAAGGAGGACCCGACGATTGCCGAGCTGCTCAAGCCGCTGGGCTACGCGACGGGCCAGTTCGGCAAGAACCACCTGGGCGACCGCAACGAGTTCCTGCCGACCGTGCACGGCTTCGATGAGTTCTTCGGCAACCTGTATCACCTCAACGCCGAGGAGGAGCCGGAGCTGCGCGACTATCCGCAGGACCCGCGGTTCCGCCAGATGTTCGGCCCCCGGGGCGTGCTCCGCTGCAAGGCCACCGATACGGACGACCCGACGGTGGACCCGCGGTTCGGCAAGGTCGGCAGGCAGACTATCGAGGATACCGGCCCGCTGACCCGCAAGCGGATGGAGACGATCGACGACGAGACCTCGGCGGCGGCGATCGACTTCATCGGGCGCCAGGTCAAGGCCGGAAAGCCGTTCTTCTGCTGGTACAACAGCACGCGGATGCACCTCCGCACGCACGTTCGGCCCGAGCACCGCAGCCCCAAGGGCGCCAACGCCCTGACCGAATACGCCGACGGCATGGTCGAGCACGACGGCACGGTGGGCTCGCTGCTGAAGGCCCTGGACGACCTGGGCGTGGCCGAGGACACCCTCGTGATCTACACGACGGACAACGGCCCGCACGCCAACACCTGGCCGGACGCCGCGACGACCCCGTTCCGCAGCGAGAAGAACACCGGCTGGGAGGGCGCCTTCCGCGTGCCCTGCTTCATCCGCTGGCTGGGGCACATCCAGCCGGACTCGGTCTGCAACGAGATGGTCAGCGGGCTGGACTGGATGCCCACGCTGCTGGCGGCGGCCGGCGATCCACAGGTCAAGGAAAAGCTCCTGGCCGGCCACAAGGTCGGCCAGACGACCTACAAGGTTCGCCTCGACGGCTACAACCTGCTGCCGTATCTGACCGGCCAGGCCGACCGGGGGCCGCGGCGGGAGTTCATTTATTTCAGCGACGAGGGCGAACTGCTCGGCCTGCGCTACGAAAGCTGGAAGTTCGTGCTGGCCGAGCAGCGCGCGGCCGGCACGATGGCCGTCTGGATGGACCCGTTCACGCACCTGCGGATGGCCAAGCTGTTCAACCTCCGCGCCGACCCGTATGAGCGGGCGGACGTCACCAGCAACACCTACTATGACTGGTACATCGACCACCTGTTCACGGTCATTCCGGCCCAGGCCTACCTGATGAAATTCGTCGAGACGTTCAAGGACTTCCCGCCGCGGCAGAAGCCGGAGGGCCTGGAAATCGACCAGGTGCTCAAGAAGTTGCAGCAGAGCGCCGGGCAGTAGAAGCCATCGGCGGCCCCAGCCGCCCGGCCCCGTCAACCGGACGCAGGACGTCACCAGGGTGTGCAATCAGCGAGTCCGAACATGACCAGCTCACAGAACCTGCACCTGGCGACCCTGGCGGCGGCCGCGACGCTGATCGGCTGTGCGAGCGATCCTTTGCCCTCGTGGAACGATGGGCCCGTCAGGAGGTCTATCGTCCGGTTCGTCGGCCAGGTGACCCGGGCGGGCTCGCCGACCTTCGTGCCGCCGGTTGAGCGCATCGCCGTCTTCGACAACGACGGCACGCTGTGGGCCGAGCAGCCGATGTACTTCCAGGCCCTGTTCGTCCTGGACCGGGTTAAGGCTCTCACCCCGCAGCATCCGGAGTGGAAAGGCCAGGAGCCGTTCGCCTCGATCCTCCGGGGCGACGTGAAGGCCGCCCTGGCCGGCGGCGAGCAGGCCGCCGGGCGGCTGGCCATGGCCACCCATGCGGGCATGACCACGGACCAGTTTGAGAAGATCGTCCGTGACTGGGTCGCGACGGCCAGGCACCCGACGACCGGCCGGCCCTTCACCGAGATGGTCTACCAGCCGATGCTCGAACTGCTCGCGTACCTTCGGACCAACGGGTTCAAGACCTACATCGTTTCCGGGGGCGGCGTCGAGTTCATGCGCCCGTGGACGGAGCGTGTCTACGGCATCCCGCCCGAACAGGTCATCGGCAGCAGCATCAAGACGGAATTCCAGCTGCGCGACGGCAAGCGGGTGCTTGTTCGCCTGCCCGAGATCGCCTTCGTGGACGACGGCCCGGGCAAGCCCGTCGGCATCCAGACGCACATCGGGCGGCGGCCGATCACCGCCTTCGGCAACTCCGACGGCGACCTCCAGATGCTCCAATGGACCGCCGCAGGACCCGGGCCGCGCCTCTGCCTCTACGTCCGCCACACCGACGCCCAGCGGGAATGGGCCTACGACCGGCAATCCCCCGTCGGCCGGCTGGACAAGGGTCTCGATGAAGCGACGGCCAAGGGCTGGACGATCGTGGACATGAAAACCGACTGGAATCGCGTGTTCGTCTTCGACAAGTGAGTCGCGCAAATCCGTCCGGACTGCGATTAACAACCCGAGGAGACTGCGATGAACACGAGGAACTGCTGGCGACGCTGGGCGGGGCCGTTGCCGATTGCGCTGTTCCTGGGGGCGGCGATGGCGACGTTCGGGCTGGCTCTGGTCTCCGGCCAGGGCCCGCCCGGGTCGGTGCTGCCGCAGCCGGACCCCCCATTCCGGGGCAAGATCGGGCGGACCTACAAGGACTCGCAGCCGGACAAGATTCCGATCATCACGGCGCCGGCCGGCGCCCCCAACGTCTTGGTCGTCCTCATTGACGACGTCGGCTACGGGGCGTGGAGCACGTTCGGCGGGCAGATTC
>JAANMW010002941.1_pt1 | contig 14277 bp, 6 predicted proteins | sample 7279671 | NCBI WGS metagenome assembly JAANMW01 (sample SAMN14094541, study PRJNA606508) | bioreactor metagenome | isolation source: A lab-scale SPAN reactor treating ammonium-rich wastewater day 247 | place: Ireland: Galway | collected 2017-09-19
TCGAAGACGGAATAGACCATGCCGCTTGTCCCCGCCGCCCTTTCGCAATCGCTTCAGTCGCAATGGTTGCCGCGCGACGAGAACGGCGATTTCAAGGACGACGCCTCGGCCTCGGCGCAGGCCCTGGCGGGGGCCGTCGCCGACTGGTTCGGCATGGCGATGGCGGCGGGCATTCCCTGCGCGACGGCGGCGGCGCGCAAGGGCCAGTTGCAGGCGCAGCTGGTGCCCGTGCTGCAAGCCGGCGCGGCTGGGGCGGCGGGACAGGGGATCGCGCTGTCCTTCATGGCCTATGTCGCCGGCCAGTCCTTTGGCCCCGGCGTGGCCGCGCCGCCCGTCGCGACCGCGGCGGCTGGGGCAGCGATCACCGCGGCCCTGTCCGACACCGGCGCCGCGCAATCCTCGCGCGCCGACCGGATCGCGGCGGCGCTGCATGCCCAGGCCCTGTCCGCGATCGTGACCTTTCCGCCGCCCATGCCCCCCGCGCCCGTCACCTGAAAGGAAAGACAGGATGGCCGCCCGACATATCGCCGATCCCTTCGCCCTTGGCCCGCCGCTGGTGCGCGCCGGCACCCGGCTGCGCCGCGAGGGGCTGGCCGAGACCGAGGATGCGCATATCCATGTCCGCGACCGCATCATGGCGGTGCTGTTCACCCGCCCGGCCGAGCGCGTCATGCGCCCGCGCTTCGGCGCGGGGCTGGATGCGCAGGTGTTCCAGAACATCTCTCCGCTGGCGCTGTCGGCCATCGAATACCGCATCCGCGAAAGCCTCGACGCGGTTTTCGCCGGCGAGGTCACGCTGGAGGAGCTGACCGTCGAGAATGGCGGCGACGAGGGCACGGTTCTGGTCTCGATCGACTACGCCCTGCGCGCCGACCGCACGCCCCACCGGCTGGAGGTGGTGCTATGAGCGAGCCGGGCGCCTTCGGACTGCAATGGGGCGAGGCCGAGATCGGGCCGGGCTGGCAGGGAATCGCGGCGCTGAGCTTTTCCGAACCGCCACCGCCGGGCTTTGCCGTGGCCCTGTCGGTGCGGCTGGCCAAGCCGGCCGCGGGCCTTGCGCCCCAGGACATCGCCGTCACAGCGCCCGGCGGCCTGCCGCTGGAGGCCGAGGTGATGCCGGTCGCGGATGGCGACGGCACCATCACCGTCCGCTTCGTCCAGCAGGGGCCGCGCGGCCGGACGCTGGTGCGGCTGCTTTCGGGCGGCGACGACCCGCTCGACCCGTTCTTCGCCGAGGCAGGCTTCGATTTCTTCGTCGCCTGCCCGGCGGGCGATTGCCGCGAACCCGCCGCGCCGCCCCCGCCGCCGGGGGTGCAGCCCGCCATCGACCTTGCGACCAAGGATTTCACCGGCTTCCTTGCGGTGATGCAGAACTGGGCCGCCGCCACCGATCCGAACTGGGCCGGCACCAACCCCGCCTCGACCGAGGCGATGCTGGTCGAACTGCTGGCCCATCATGCCGAGATGCTGTCGCTGCACCAGGACCGCGTCGCGCAGGAGGCGTTCGTCGACACCGCGCGCGAGCGGCTTTCGCTCAGCCGCCATGCCGCCGCGCTCGGCCTGGCGCTGGACGAGGGCGGCTCGGCCCTTGCCGTCGTCGCCGTGGACCTGCCGCCCGGCCGGGCGGGCTTCCTGCCCGCGGGCACCCGTTTCGTGCGCGAAGAGAGCATGGGCCGGATCACCGCCACCTTCACCAGCCGGGCCCCCGCCATGCTGGACGCCGCCTGGAATGCCGGGCTGCAGCGCGATGCCGACCGCGGCCTGCTGCGGCCGGCGGCCTGGCCCGGCGCGCCCGATGCGATCCTGCCCGCCGGCGCGCGCGAATTGCTGCTGTGGGGCTGGGGCGCGCATCTGCTGCCGGGCCAGCGCATCGCGCTGGTGCAGGGCCGCGCCGCCCATGTCACCCGGATCGCGGCCCTGGCCGAGATCAGCCAGCCGGGCTGGACCGCCGCCCCCTCGGACCCCGCCCACACGCTGCCGCGCGAGCTGACGCGGCTGGAACTGGCCGAGCCGCTGCCCCTGCCCTTCCGGCCCTGGTCGGACCCCGAGGGCGCGCCGCTGCTGATCACCGCGAACCTGGTCGAGGCGATCCATGGCGACCCCGCCAGCGCCGCGAACGAGGAAGGCGCGGCAATGGGCCTGGGCGCCGGCCGGCAGGACGTCGTCACCGCCACCGACCTGCTGACCGGGGCAGTCACGATCCGCGCGCTCAGGACGCCGCAGCCGCAGGTGCTGACGGACGGGGACGGCCGCCCCTCGGTCCGGCTGCATGTCGGGGCCGAGCCATGGGAATGGCAGCCGACGCTGATGAACTCGGCCGGCTTCGACCGCCATTTCACCACCGAGACGGAAGAGGACGGCGCGGTCTGGCTGATGTTCGGCGACGGCAATCGCGGCCGGGCGCTGCCCCTGCCGCCGGGGTCGGGGCCGCGGGCGCTGGCGAACCAGCCCGCGCACCAGCGCATAAGGCTGGGCTGGCGGCAGGGCGATGCCGAGGCGGGAAACCTGGGCGCCTTCGCCCTGACCGGCGCGCGCGCGCCGGGCGGCGGCGATGCCGGGGCGGCGGCGGATTTCGCGACGCTGGCGCCGGTCGCCGCGACGAACCTGCTGCCGGCGGCGGGCGGGCGGGCGCGGGTCTCGACCGCCGTCGCCCGCGACCTGATCCCGGAATCGATCCGCAACCCCGCCCGCGCCCGCTGCGTCACCGCCGACGACTACGCCCGCGCGGCCGAGGACATCTCCGGCGTCGCCCGCGCCGCGGCAAAACCGCTGGGAGGGGTGTTCAACACCATCCTGGTCCTTTGCGCCCCGGACCAGGGCGACCGGCTGGACGCCACGACGGCCGCGGCGGTCCACGCCCATCTCGACGCGCTGCGCATGGCGGGACGCGAGCATGTGCTGGGCGCGCCGGATTACGTGGCGCTGGACCTGCATCTTGTCGTCTGCCCGCGCGCGGGCGCCGGCGCCGCCGCGATCCGCCGCGCCCTGCGCGAGGCGCTGGCGCCGGGCAGCGCGGCGCGGCCGGGCTTCTTCCACCCCTCGCGCCGGGGCTTCGGCGACACCGTGCTGCTGTCCGAACTGCTGGCCGCCGCCGCCCGCGCGCCCGGCGTGGGCGCGGTCAAGGCCGCGACCTTCCGCCCGCTGCGCCGCGCGGGCGCGCCCGCCGTCCTGCCGGCGATCGAGCTGGGCCCGACCGAGATCGCGCAATTTTCCGGCGACGAGGCGCGGCCCGAACAGGGCCGGCTGACCGTCACCGTCATGGGCACCGACACGCCGCCGCCCGGCCAGGGCTTCGTCGTGGCCGGCCCCGCACCCGAACCCGCAAGTACGGGGTAAAGCCATGTCGCGCCCGCCGATCCATCGCCCCAGCTCCTCGCCCCGCGGCGGCAGCCGCTATTTCGGGCCCGATTTCAACGCATTGGTCGGGCTAGCCGAAGCCGTCGCCCGCGACGGCCACGGCATCGAGATCCCGGCCAAGGGGCGCGGCCTTGCCCGCACGCTGATCGAACTGCCGGCGCTGGTCGCGCATATCCTGGGCGAGCATCAGGGGCTTTATGCGCGCGAAGCCTGCCTCGGCTCGGCCCGGCTGGCCGAAAACCTGACCCGCCATGCCCGCAAGCTGGCCTACAGCCCCGGCCCCGGCGCGGCGGCAACCGGGCTTGCGGCCTTCACCGTCAAGCCCGGCTTGTCGGGCAGCCTGCCGCAGGGCTTCGCCTTGCAGACTTCGTCCCTGGGCGAGGCCAGGGCGCAGACCTTCGAGACCCTGGCCGAGGCGCAGCTCGACGCGCAATGGAACGCCATCCGCCCCGCCGGGGCCGAGATCCCCGACCCGGTCCAGGCCACAGACGGGCATCTGGTGCTGCGCCTGAAAAAGCGCCACGGGCTGGGCAAGGACGAGATCGTCGTCCTGGACGGCGCGCGCGGGCTCGGCGTCTTTCGCGTCGCCGACGCGATGGAGGGCAGCAGGCCGCCGCAGATCGGGCTGCGGCACATCGGCGGCCATGCCTTTGCCGAGGCGGGCACCGGCGCGGACTGGCTGGCCGGCTATCGCATCCTGGCCCGGCCGCGCCATGACGCGCGGCTGTTCGGCTGGAACGCTCCGGGCGCGCTCTGGCCGGCCGGGGCGCTGGCCGCGGCCCAGCCCTATGCCAGCCCGCCGACCACCCAGCCCGCGGGCACCACCGCCTTCGGCTATGTCTCGCCCGCGGCGCTCGGCAATGCCCTGCTGCTTGCGGAAGCGCTGAACGATCCGCCCGCGCCCGGCGACGCGGCCGTGGTGCTTTTCCCCGACCGGGCCGAGGTCTATTGGCTGGAAACCCTGGCCGAGACGGTCGTGACCTTCCTGCGCGGCGAAGTGACCGAACAGCCCAAGGTCGCGACCTCGACCAATGCGGCGGGCGCGGCCGTGGTGTCGGTCACGACCGAAAAGACCGTCACCGAAACCGCGCTTTCCGGCCGGGCGACCACGCTGGGGCTGGCCATGCCCTCGCCCGCCCGGCCGCTGCGGTCATGGACCGAGTTTCCGCTGGACGCCCATGTCCTGACCGGCTGGTCCGAGGTGCTGGAGCCCCTGCCCGCCATCCCGAACCCGGCGCCGCTCCAGCCCGAGTTCGCGGTCGCGGCGGACCTCTCTGCCATGCGCCCCGGCCGCCCGGCGATCCTGCGCCGCGTCTCGACCGGCGAGGCGCGCGAGGCGATCTTCGCCGCGATCAAGCCGCCGGCCGCCGGCAGCGAGGGCTGGACCCTGCGGCTGGAAGTGCCGGGCGGCTTTCCCGCGGGCTGGCCGATGGGCGATGTCGAGGTGCTGGGCAATGTCGTCCGCGTCAGCCATGGCGAGGCGAAGCAGGAAATCCTGGGCAGTTCGGACGGGGTGACGCCGCACCAGGAATTCGCGCTGAAGAACGCCCCCGTCACCCGCCTGCCCGGCGCGCTCGGCAGCCGCATGGCGCTGGAAGTGCGCGTCGACGGCGTGCTGTGGGATCTGGCCCCCGACTTCCACGGCGCCGGCCCCGACGCGCGGGTCCATCTGGCCCAGACCGATGCGGCGGGCGAGGTCCGCATCCGCTTCGGCGGCGAGGGGCGGGGCGCGATCCCGCCCTCGGGGCGGCGCAACGTGGCCGCCGCCTATCGCTGCGGGCTGGGGGCCGCGGGCAATGCCGGCGCCGGCCGGCTCAGCCGCATCCGCAAGGCGTCGCCGCTGATCGGGGCGGTGACGAACCCCCTGCCCATCGCCGGCGGCGCCGATCCCGCCGGGGCCGACGACATCGCCCGGCAGGCGGTGCGCCCGGTCCGGGTCTTCGACCGCGCCGTCTCGATCGAGGACCACGCCGACCTGGCGCTGCTTTTCCCCGGCATCAGCCGCGCCTCGGCCCGCTGGCGCGACGGCGTGGGGATCGAGCTTGTCGCCGCCGATGCCGAGGGCAACGGCCCGGCCGATCTTGCGGGTTTCACCGCCTTCCTGGATGCGCGCCGCGATACCGGGCAGGCGCTGGTCGTCGCCGCCCCGCAGGCGGTGGACATCGCGCTGGCCCTGCGGATCGAACGCGACCGCGCCTGGCTGGCCGAGGCCGCGCGGCAAGAGGCCGAGGCGCTGTTGCTGGGCGGGGGCGGCCTGCCGGGGCTGTTCAGCTTTGCCGGGCGCGAACTCTCGGCGCCGCAATCGCTGTCGGGCCTTTATGCGCAGCTGCTGGATCGGCCCGGCATCGCCGCGGTGCTGGCGACGCGCTACCGGCTGGCCCTGCCCGCGGCGGGCACGGCCGAGGTCGCCGACATCATCCACGCCAGCACCCGGCAATGGCTGCGGCTGAAGCCCTCGGCGCTGGAGATCCAGGTGCTGGAACCCGGCGCCTTGGGCCGCCTGCAACAGGGGGGCGCGCCATGAGCTATCCCTATGACCGCGACCACCTGAACCGCACGCGCGACCTGCTCCATGCGCTCGTCCCCGAATACTACAAGCGCCGCGACCGGGCCGCCGCGCTGGCCGAGCCGCCCGAGCCCGCCGAGTTGCTGGCCATGGTCGAGGCGCTTGCCGCCCCCCTGGCCGCCCTGCGCCAATCGGTCGAGGAACTCCATGCCGACCTGTTCATCGAAAGCGCGGGCGAAGAGATGCTGCCCGTGCTGGCCGCCTCGATCGGGCTGGAGCTGGTGTTTCGCGACGCAGACGCAAACCGCCGCAACCTCGGCGCGGCGATGGGCTGGCGGCGGCGCAAGGGCACGCCCGCGATGCTCGAGGAAATGGCGCGGGTGCTGTCCGACCGGCAGGTGGCGCTGAGGGAAGGCTGGAAGGCGCTGATGCTGACGCAGGATCTGAACCTGCTGCGCGCCGAGCGGGTGATGGCCGACCTGCGCCCCGCCTCGGTCGCCGACCGCGCCTCGGGGCCCTTGGCGGGGCTGATGCGGCTCTTCGACCCGCGCCCCATCGGCCCCGATTCGGGCCATGTCCATCCGCGGCACCTGGTCCATTGGACCTTTCCGACGCAGCTTCAGCCCCTGCGCCGGGCGGCCTGCCATGAACTGCCCGCAGGCGCGGGGGATCGGCGCTTTGCCTTCGACCCGGACAATGCCTGGCGGCCGCTGCGCGTGCGCGCCTCGGGGTTCGACGACCGCCCCGGCACCGACCGCGTGCCCGACGGGCTGTTCGCCGAGGAACCGGGTGCCTGGTTCGGGCGCGAGGGGCGCTTTGCCGTGCGGCTGACCGGCGTTCCCGCCGCCGCCGTCCGGCCCGCCACGCCCGTCCCACGCAATGCCAGGCGCGATCCGGCCGACAATATCCTGGGACGCAGCCCTGCCGTGCTGGGCCTGATCGACGCCGACACCCGGCGCTATTCCGGCCCGGTCCAGATCGAGCTGGTCTCGGCCCCGCTTGCCGGCAACCTGCCCGACCTGGCGCTGGCAGAGCTGCGCGGGCAGATCACCGTCGGCCCGGCGGGCCAGGCCGGGACCGCGCCGGGCGCGGGCGATGTCCCCGACAACCATGCCATGCTGCTGCGCCTGCGCCCCGAGGCCCCCGCCGCCAGCCGCATGATCGGCGCGACGGTGATCGAGGTCGCGGGCAGCGCGCCCTCGGCCGGCCGCGCCGCGGCGGTGGCCGAGCTGGCGCTGGCGGGCTATCTGCGCGGCGCGCTGTATCTGCGCATCCCCGAACAGCGGATCAGTGGCGAAAGGCTTTACTGGATCGGCGCCGACGGCGCGCTGCACGAACCCCTGCCGCTGGCGGCGGGCGCGCTGCCCGGCCGGGCGCTGGCGTCGGCCCCCGTCGGGCCGGTCTGGCCCGAGGCCGAGGGCACCGCCGAGCGCGCGCCCTTCGCCCCGGCGCTGGCCGCCCCCGCCGCCGCGCCCGCGGTGCTGCATGGCGGGACCGTGCTGCGGGCGAACGGCCTGCTGCCAGCGACCCCGGCCACCCGCTGCGCGCTGGTGCTGGCGCTGTCCTTTTTCGCCGGCCAGCGCCGCTTTGCCCCGATGCTGCGGCTGGACTGGAGCGGCTCCGACCCGCGCAGCGCCAGCTGGTCGGCGGTTGGCGCGGACGGCGTGCCGCTGGCCGCCGCCGCGCTGCCCGCGCGTTTCGCCGCGCTTGGCGCGATCCTGGCCGCGGGGCCTTCCGACCTGGCGCTGGCGCTGCGTTTCGAATCCGGGCTGAACGGCGCGGTCATGACCCCGGCCGAGGTCGCCTTTACCGCCTATGATGGCAGCGCGGCGCTGATCCACCTGCCCGAACTCGTCGCCTCGCAGACGGCCGAGACGGCGCCGGACGGCAGCGCCTTGTGGCCGCGCGGCCCGCTGCTGGCCCGGCACAGCCTGGCGGTCCAGGTCGGCGCGGACGGCTCGACCTGGCTTGCGGGGACGACGACGCCGATGCGGCGCAGCCTGGGCGATGCCGCGCCCCTGCCCGGCCCGGTCCCGATCCGGCGGCGCGAGGCGGGCTGGCGCCGGCTGTGTCCGTGGCAAAGCGAATCCGGCCCCGACGTTCTGGAACCGGCCCGGCCGGGGCGGCTGGACATCGACCCGCGCTTCGGGCTTTTCGCGATGAACGCGGGCGACGGCATCGTGCCGCATCCGCCCGCCGCCGGCATCGCCGAGCCGGGCCCGGTGACGGTGGACCTGCAAGAGGGCGCGACCATGCCCATGGGCGCCCTGCCCGTCGACCACCGCCGCTGGCTGGGCCTGCGCCCGGCGCCGACGCGGCTGGTCTCGGCCTCGGGGCATCTTGGCAGCGGCGCCTCGCCGGATCTGCTGGGCCTGCCGCTGCACCGCACGGTCGCGGCGGCGCTGGCGGCGGCAGGCGCGGGCCAGTCCGAGGAGATCATCGAAATCGTCGATTCCGGCTTCTACCCGGCCGAGGCGCTGGCCTGGCCCGCCGGCCCCGCCCGGCTGGAACTGCGCGCCGCGCCCTTCGAGCGGCCGGTGATCCAGGTCGCCTCTTCGGCGCCGGGCGCGGCCAGCTATGACAGCCTGGCGCTTGGCGGCATCGCCCTGACCCGCGCGGGCGCGGGCGGCATGACGCTGGAGCTGCCCCCGGCGCAGCAGGTCTTCCTGGGCTTCCTGGGCGTGCTGCGCGCCGACATCACCCTGCGGCTGCGCCTGCTCGAGGCCGCGGGGGTCGAGCGCGCGACGATCCGGCGCTGCATCCTCGGCCCGCTGCTGGTCGATGAACCGGGCGAGATCGACATCGCCGATTCCATCCTCGCCGCGGCCGAGGACATCCAGCCGGCGCTGACCGCGCCGCTGGCACGGCTGGCCAGCGAACGCGCCACCCTGCTGGGCCGGATCGAGGTGGGCCAGGCCGAGCTTTCCGACACCATCGTCGCCGGGCTCCTGCTGGCGCATGAACGGTTTCGCGGCTGCCTGCGCTATTCGCTGGTCGGCCCCGGCAGCCAGACGCCGCGCCGCCACCGCGTGCTGGAAACCGACCCCGCGACCGGCCAGCCGATCCGCCCGCCCTTCGAAAGCCGCGAGCGCCGCGACCCGGCATTCCTGCGGCTGGATGCACGGGGCGACACGCGGGTGCTGACCGGCGCTTCGGACGGGGGCGAGATCGGCGCCTTCAACGCCGCAAGGCTGGGCGAGCTTTACGCCGAGCTGGAGCGGCGCCTGGCCGAGCATACGCCGGCCGGGCTGGGAACGGGAATCGTGGCGCGGGCCTGACAGGGCCCGGCCGGACGGGAACGACAGGGAGGACAGGCCATGGAAGGGGATTTTTCGCGCGGACACCGGCCTGACGCCAAGCGCGGGCGCAGCTATCGGCGCCTGCTGCCGCGGCAGGGCGCACCGATCCTCGACAGCGACCTGCATGCGCTGATGGACGCCGGCGACCGCATCGACCGGCAGGGGCTGGCGCATGTCGCCTGCGAAAGCGGCTCGACCGACCTGGGGTTCTTCGTCACGCCGGGGCGGCTTCTGGCGATGTTCGACCCGGTCCTGGGGCAACAGCCGCAGGCGGCGGGCGGCGCCAGCGCGACGCGGGACTTCTCGCGCAAGTATCTGGACCGGCTGCCGGGGCTTCAGCTTGGCGGCGGGGCGGGAACCGTCGCCGTGCCGCTGCGCAGCCCGCTGGCCGCGCCGACGCCCTGCCGGGTCTGGATGCGCGCCGACCAGCCGGCGACTGTGGCGGTCGCGGGCACCGTGCTCAACATCCCGGCGGCCGGCAGCTACGCCCCCTTCGTCGTCACGCTGAACGGGGCGCAGGCCGTCTTCGCCCCCGGCGCGCAGCCCTGCTGGGTCGCCCTGATCGAAACCGAGGCCCCCGCCGCCGCCGCGGCCGTGCTGCATTGGTGCGCGGGCGGCTTCCAGATCGGCGGGCTGCTGGCCGATGCCCGCGAGGCCGCCTGGCCGGACCTGACCGGACCCGCGGCGGACCAGCTGCGCGCCGCCTCGGCCGGGGCGCCGGGCTCGCGCGTCGCGGCCTATCTGGAACTGGCCGAGCGCGTCGTCACCGCCGTCGAGGATCCCGGCCTGCGCGAACAGGCGCTTGGCCCCGGCCGCGAGACGACCAGCCGCTCCGAGGTGGTGGCCCAGGTCAAGCTGGCCCCCGTCACGGGGCTGAGCGATCCCGCGGCCATCGCCGCCGCCTTCGGCCGCCTGACCCTGCCCACGGGCAGCGTCACCTTCGGCACCAGCGCCGGCACCGCCGCCGCCGATCCCTGCGACCTGCCGGTGCCGGGCGGCTACAGCGGCACGGAAAACCGCCTGTATCGGCTGGTCGTGCATGAGGTCACGACCGGCGGCGGCGCGGTCACGCGGTTCAAGTGGTCGCGCGACAATGCGGCGGGGCTGTGGCCCTGCACCCTGATGCCCGACCAGCCGCCCGGCGCGGCCGTCACCCATGTCCGCGTCGGCGCGAACGATCCCTTGCGCGCGGGCGACCTGGTCGAGCTGACCTCGGACGCGATCGAGCGCGGCGACACCGCCCCCGGCGCGGTCAATGCCGCGGGCTTCCTGCGCCCGCGCAGGATGCAGGGGATGCTGTTCCGGCTGGACGGCGGCGATGTCGTCGCCGGCTCGCTGCGCGAGTTCCGGCTGCTGGACCCGCTGACCGAAACCCCGGCACCGCCCTTCAGCCCCGCACCGCTGGGCAGCGACGGGCTCAAGCTGCGGCTGTGGTCGGGCCTCCTGGAACGGCCCGGCACCGGCGCGGCCACGCTGACGCTGGAACACGGGCTGATCGCCGAGGTCGCCGGCGCCTTCGAGCCCGGCGACTGGTGGCAGGCCGAGGCCCGCGTGCTGGCGCCCCAGGCCAACGGCCCCGCCGTCACCACCGCCCACGGCCCCGAGCGGCAGTTCGCGCCGCTGGCGCTGCTGGAGCGGGGCGCGGCGGCGACGCCGATGATCCTGCGCGCATGGCTGGACAGGCGCAGCCGCAAGCTGTGCCGGCAAGAGGCCGATTTCACCGGCTACGACGGCGCCCGCGTCGGCACCGAGGCCGATACCGTGCAAGAGGCGCTGGACGAACTGTTCCTGCGCCTGTCGGACGGCTGCGGCGAGATCGCGGTGCCGCCGGGGGCCTCGGTCCAGGCGGTGATCGACACCATTCCCGCGGACGGCAACGCCCGCATCTGCCTGAATGCCGGCGTGCGCGACCTGGCCGCGACCATCGTCATCGCCGACAAGGGCGACCTGATCGTCGGCGGCATCGGGCCGGGCACGATCCTGCGCGGCAACCTGCGGCGCATCATCCGCTTCGAGCGCTGCCGCTCGGTCGACCTGCGCGACTTCGCGGCCGAGGCGCTGGCGGCGGGCGACGGCGCGGTCATCGACTTCGTCGACTGCGGCGAGGTGCAGCTGGACCAGATCCGCATCACCGCGGCCGGCCTTGCCGCACCCGGCCCCGCGGCCGTGCGGCAGGTGTCGGGGCCGGCCCGCCCGACCCGCCGCTTCGCCATGCGCCGCTGCACGCTGAGCCTGGGGCAGTTCGACAGCGGCGTCACCGCTGCCGATCCCGGCCATGCCGAGATCGAGGACAACGTCATCGCCATCCGCCCCGATCCGCTGAACCTTGCCGCCGAACTCGCCGCCGGCGGCGAGACCCTGCGCGCGGTCGGCGAGGTGCTGCTGGACCGCATCACCCTGCATGACGGCGACGGCGGCTTCGACTTCGTCGGCGGGCCGGTCTTCGCCTTTGCCCCGCCGCCGGGTCCGCCCGTGGTAGCGCGGCACGGCATCGCCATGGCGAACGGGATGTGGGGTCGCGACACGCTGAGCTTCTCCACCCATGCGACGCTGGGCAGCGAGCTGTGGGAACGGGTCGCGGAAACCAACCAGCCCCCCGGCGGCACCAGCCACCCGCCCGAGATCATGGACGATTTCCTGCGCGACTTTCGCCGCGACCTGGCGCGCGCGGTCTTCGGCCTGGGCTCTTCGGCCACCATCCCGGCCGGAATGGGGCCGCTGTTCCAGCCCCTGCGCGACGGGCTGACCGCCACGAACGGGCTGGTCCACGGGCGGACCGGCATCACCGTCGCCGCCTCTCGCGGGCCGGCGCGCGGCAAGACGCTGGCCCGCCCGGTCGCCGCGCTGCTGGCCCTGCCGGGCCAGGGCGCGCGCATCCGCGGCAACCAGGTTTCGGGCTTCGCCCAGGGGATCCGCGTCGCCGGCTCTTCGGGCCGGTCGCGGTCGAACTTCATCTTCCTGCGCTCGGTCGAGGTGCAGGACAACCGCATCGACCTGCGCCTGCCCTGGCAGGCCCGCCAGCGCGGCGGCATCTGGATCGGCAGCACCCTGTCGGCGCGGATCAACGGCAACCAGGCCATCGACGCCGGCTATGTGCCGCTGGCGGATGGCGAGCAGCCGATCGGGCTGGATTGCGACGGCATCCGCCTGTGGGGCTGGTTCGGGCCGCTGGTCGAGGTCAGGGGCAATTTCTGCCACGGCCCCTCGGTCGGGATACGCTGGGTCAGCCTTGGCAATGACGAGCCAAGCTGGGGCCGCCCCGACGTCTTCATCGGCGCCTTCGCCGACAACGCCTATTCGGGGATGGGCAGTCCCAGCCTGCCTGCGACCCTGCCCTGAGGCGGAGAATTGCTTTGGAGCGGACCTGCGGAAATGCTAGGCTGAAGGGGATCTCGAACCGGGAAACTGCGTTCGAGTCGTCTGGTCGGCGGATGCCGAAGGGTTCAAGTCCCTGGGAGTGGACCTTGCTACGGCTTGGTCCACTTCCTCTTTCCGGCGTGCCCCGCAAGGCGGGAGGCCCAGGATGAAGACCAGGTCCGGCCCCGTTTCGACCCGTTCGGCCGACGCCTCGCGCAGCCCGGCGGCGCCTGCCCCGGCCCCCGCCGCGGTTTCGGCCTCGACCGGCCGCGACAACGCCCCCCAACCGCTGAACCTGCTGCAGCGCAGCCTTGTCGGCGGCGCGGCGCTGCCCGCCAGCCTGCGCGCCCGGATGGAAACGGGCTTCGGCGCCTCGTTTTCCGATGTGCGCATCCATACCGGCGGGGCGGCGGCGCAGGCGACGGGGCGGGCGCGGGCCCAGGCGCTGACCTCGGGCAGCGACATCGCCTTTGCGCCGGGCCGCTATCGGCCGGGCTCGACGGCGGGCGACAGCCTGATCGCGCATGAGCTGGCCCATGTCGTGCAGCAGCGCCGCTCGGGCGGCGGCGGCGCGGTGCAGGCGAAAGCGCTGGTCTCGAATCCCGGCGATGCGGCCGAAACCGCCGCCGACACGGCGGCCGCGATGGTGCTGGCGGGGGGGCGGGCGCAGGTCGGCGCGGCGGGGCAGTCGCTGCGCGGCCGGATCATGCGCCGCGCCCTGGCGGGGGCCGCGCCCTTCGCCGCCTCGCCCGCGCTGTCGCAGGCCCCGGCCCGGCCGGGTGCGGTGGCGCCGGGGGCGGGGCCGGTGCTGACGCCGATGATGACCTCGCAGGTCTCGGCCGCGGGCGGGCGGGTTTCGGGCCTGACCAGGCCCGGCGGCCGGCCGGGGGCGACCGCGCCCTCGAGCAAGGCCCCAGACGATTCGCAAACCGCGCGCGGCGAGAACGCGGCCGAGGCGAAGCCCGCGCCTTCGGTCGCCATCGCCGGCGCGTCGGCCGGGGCGGCCGAGACCGCGCCGGACCGCACCCCGCAGAAGAAAAAGGACAGGGACGGCGCGGATCGCCGCCGGACAAAGGACGAGAAGGGCAAGGCCGCGGCCGCCAAGGACAAGGGCGGCCCCCGCGCCAAGGGCGGCGGCGGAGGTGGTGGCGGCGGCGGTGGCGCGAAGCGTTTCGGCCAGAACCTTGGCGACCGCGGCGAAGCCGCGGCGGAAGAGGCGCGGGAACGGCTTTCCGAACGCGCCGACGCCCTGCAGGTGAACGAGGGCGCGGATGCGCGGATCGGTGCCGCGCGGGCCGCGGCAGAGCCCGCGCCGAATGCGGCCGAGGCCGATGGCCAAAGCCAGCAGGCAGGCCGCCTTGCCCAGGCCGCGATCCCCGCCCCCGACGCGGCGGCGGCGCAGCAAAGGGCGGGGGCGGCGCTGGCCTCGGCCGCGCCCTCGACCATCGAGGAGCTGGACAATTTCGCCGGGCCGGGCGGCGCGGGCACGCGCCAGCAGATCAGCGCGCAGGTCGCCGCCGAGGCCGGCCAGCAGGCGGCGCCGGTCCAGTCCTCGATGTCGGCGGTGCGCGACCCGCCAGCCGGCGCGGCCCCGCCCCCGGCCGTGCCCCAGCCCGCGCCCGTCGCCGCCCCGGCCACGGCGGCGCCGGGCCTGACCGGCGCGGCGCCCCCCGCGGTGCCCGAGGAATCGCTGGACGCAAGCGAGTTCCGCGAAGCCGCCGACGAGACGCTGGCCGAACATGACGTGGACGACGCGAC
>JAANMW010002942.1_pt1 | contig 14272 bp, 27 predicted proteins | sample 7279671 | NCBI WGS metagenome assembly JAANMW01 (sample SAMN14094541, study PRJNA606508) | bioreactor metagenome | isolation source: A lab-scale SPAN reactor treating ammonium-rich wastewater day 247 | place: Ireland: Galway | collected 2017-09-19
GGGTCATCGGATTCCGGACAAGCTGGCAGGCCAGGACCCCGTGATTGTCCCACAGTACGAGCACACGATCCCCCGGGGACGCGTGGCGCTCGAGCATCTTGCGGAGCAGCCACTGTGGAACCTGCGGGAGGTGCTCGTGACCGTGACCACTGATGAGGCTGGTCCGTCGCTCGCCGCCCCAGTTGATGTCCTTGATGTCCCAGATCCCTTTCTCGGGGCCGGGCCCGACGGCCCAAAGGATCAGCGACATGTCACGGGGATATCCATCCAGCGGGCAGTTATCCCAGCCGCGCGGATTGTGCCAGTAAATCTCGCCGACCGGCTCCATCCCGAGCTTCACACACCACTTCTGGGCGTCCATCACGTGGACGACCCCGACCCCGCCGAAGAGCAACAGCTGGCTGTTCGCGTGCAGATGAGGTTTGATGGCAGAAGCGACCTTGTCCTCGAGTGTAGACCACCCGAGCGGGCTGTAGAGCACCAGGTCAAAGGGCTCCTCCTGGCCCAGCTCGTCGAGCGACAAGACGGTTGGGGCTAGAAGCTTGTCTGTCTCCCGGACCGACGTAGCCAGCTCGGCCAGCTGCTGGGTCTCAATCTGGCTGACTTCGCGTCGGGCCGCCCTGAGACTCATCTCCCCAGACTTCACCTTCTCCAGCAGCTCGGGGGCCTGCTTGTCCAGCTTCGCCGCGTCACGCAGCTTGCGACTCTCCGGGGGGAGCCCCACGGCCACGGCAGCTTCCCGGCGCGAATCGCGCTTCACTGGCCCGCCATGGCGCGACTCGTACTCAGCGGCCAAGAGCGCTTCCCAGGGTTGCTCCATGGCAACCCCGTCCTCCACCAGCGAACGGAGTCTCTCGCCCACGGCGGCATCCGCCTTTATGGCCCGCTTGACCATCGCACGGCGTTGGGCAGCAGTCAACGTGGAGAATCCGACCACATAGGTCGGAGTTATCTGCCCCACTGACGGCTCCAGGCCGAGAGCCACCTCCAGGGCGTTGATCGCAGTCTCGTGCTCGCGGATGATCCTGCGCCCTTCGTCGGCGGTGCCTGCCCGGCCCGTTCGATCAGCGAAGCTCTGCTCGAGCGGCGCGCCCGGGTCCACCTCAGGGGCGTCGGACTCTGGCTGGAACAACCATGGCTCCTCGTCCTCCTCGAGCTTGTCGGGCAACCTGCCCGACAAGCTCTCCCCAGCCCGCCCTCGGGCCGAGGCCTGTCCCCCGCGTTGAGCCCGCTCGGTCACCGCCTGCTGGCGCAACTGCTTCTGCAGCTCGACGGCCAGGGCGGCCCTCTGGTCGTCGGTCAACTGGCGACGCAGAAGGGCCTGGCGCAGCATGTACTCCACGGGGCCCTCTCCACCCAGCTCGACCACGAAGATAGGAATCTCGTGCAAGCCTGCGGCCCTGGCGCATCGGAAGCGATGGCGCCCGTCCAGGATTTGCCAGAGCCCATCCACCTCGACGACGTGGATGGGTTGCTGCACACCGCGGGCGCGGATGTCCGCCTCGAGCTCGGCCAGCTCGTTGGCCCTCATCTCTGGCACCAGGCCAGCCCGGGGGTGCTCGCGCAGACTGTCCAGGGGCATCATCTTGGCGGTCGCGTTCATGGGGACACCTCCTCGTTGATCGGGCTCTGAGCGCCACGGCGGGCGCTGCTCCAGCGGGCAGGGTCAGCGGCTGGCCCGCTGGACACCTGGAGCGGATGGACAGGTCGGTGCACCTCGTGGACCAGCTGGCCCTCGGACTCCCGGCGCAGCTGCTCGGCCATCCAGCCGAGCAGGGTGGGGTCGGAGTCATCCGACAGGTAACCCTGGCGCAGGCGCGGCGACAGGTAGCTCGGCACGTTCTCCGGCTGGCGGGCTCTGGCCCGCCTCCGGTCCAGCTCGGCTGGCTCCAAGGCCAGGAGCCGGGTCATGTAGTCCACCGAGGCCGAGACCGGCTCCGGGACACGCTGGCGGGCCGGGGGCCGCCGGTCGAGCACGGTCCCCCGGAAGTCGGGTGGAGCGAGCTCGACCCGGGGCATCCTGGCCGGACGAGGCCAGCGGTAGGCGTGGATCTGGTCTGGTCTGAGGGCGGCCGCGGCCACCACGTGCAGCTCGAGCTTGCCTGCACGCAGCTCGCCGCGCGGGCAGGTCCAGGGCAGCAGCACCTTGCCGGGGTAACGGGCCTCCCCGACCTGCCACTCGTGCCAGGTCTGCAGGAGGCACTCGCGCAGACCTGCGCTCAGGGCGTCGATGCCGTGCAGAGCGCCCAGTCGCTCCACCTCGGCCCGGTTCTCGTCCTCCACCTCCTGAGCGCCCGGCCAACCCACTCGGCGCATCCAGGAGAGCACCCAGGTGGCCAGGTCTGTCACCGAGTCCGCGGCCGCCGCGGAAGAATTCAAGCCGAACGAGTCCGACGAAGCTTGCTCAGAGGCCTGGCCAGAGAGGGGGAGGTGGCGCCCCTCTCTCGCTGCCCCAACTCGCTGGGGCAACGAGACGTTGGAATCATCTGCAGCAAGATCCCGCCCGCCCGCGCCGGCGTCAGCCGGCTTTGAAAGTTCGGCTGGGACGTCAGATTGTTCCGCGGCGACAGCCGCGTTCTCAGCAGCTACCTCGTCAAGGTGGCCGACAGGCCGTGCCGTTTCGGTGGGGGCGACAGCCCCCACCTGCGGGGTGTCCGTTTGCCGGGATTGGCCGGCGTCAGCCGGCAGTGACATTTCTTCTGGGGGTAGGGGGGGATGGTTTCTTTTTTTACAAGGGATCTTGTACTGTGCGACCGATTCGCACCCTGTAGCTGCGACCGATTCGCACTCGTAGTTGCGACCGATTCGCTTGGCGTTAGGACCGATTCGCACCCCTTTGCCAGGGCGGATTTGCCCCAGAATGTCCCCCGGGCTCCGATCGCGCGACCACACCCGCCAGGCCTCGTAGTCTTTCTGGAAGCGATAGACGTTGGACCCGCGCCCGCGGCCCTGGCGGACGCAGGTGAGGACGCGCAGCTGGACGGCCTCTGTCAGAGCGTCCTGGACGTGGCGCTGGGCCATCCCTGTCCAACTCGCCAGATAGCTCGCCGCCAGCGGCGCCTCGGTCGCTCGCTGTCCCTCCCGACCGTAGGTGAGGCGGGCCACGTAGAACACGACCCGCCAGACCTGCCACCGGAGGGGGGCGTAGGCCAGCACCTTGACGAGCTCGACCGCCAGCTGCCACCACCCTCTCAGCGGGACGTGCACCCGGTAGAGCGCGCCGTCGAGACGCTCGAGCAGGCCACGCTCCTCGAGTCTGCCGAGGGTGCGGCGCACATCCACCAGGTGGAGCCCGGTCTGCCGGGCCAGGTACTGCGGCTGCAGCTCGGCTTGCTCGCGCCGGAAGCCATGGGTTTCGTGGACGGCGAGCAGCAGCACTTTGGACTCACGCAACGAGGTCAGCAGGTGGTCGTCGGTCAGGGCGTAGGGGATCGGAGCCCAGCCATTCTCTCGCTGGGGGCTTGCCATGATGAGATTCTCCTTTGGTCAAAGCAGTAGCTAGTGAGGGGGTTTGGAGCCCTCGGAATGAGGCAGCTAATGAGGCCGAATAAGGCAGCTATGGTGGCCGAATTACGGTGGCCGCGGGGCGCTCCAGGCGTGCCGCACGAGGCCAACGAGCGGGTCGCCTGGTGGAGGTCCCGGTGGAGGTCCCGGAGCCCCGGCACCGGGACGTGCGCCAGTTGGTACTGACGCCGGCGGCAGCACTTGGAGGAGCAGCCAGAGCAGCAGGAGGCTGGTCACCTGGGAGTGACCTCTCGGGCGAGGAAGACTGGGCGGATGGACACCTCTATCTCAAAGCGGCGCGGTGCCTGACCTTCCACCCGCGCAAGCACCTCGCTCACGTGCCCGTTGGCATACTCGTAGTGGCCATGCTGGTGATGGCAGAAGTCCTCGACCGCCTCGCTGTAAGAGTCGGCAAAAATCTTGAGCGCATCGGATTCCTCGTGGTAATCGGGGCACCAGACCTGATAGATCACGTCGACCTCCCACTCGCCAACTGCGGCTCAGCTCTCAGCCTGCGCACCTCGGCGATCAGCGCAGGCACCATCTCGGGCACAGCCCGGAAGAACGCCTCGGTGTGGGTCAGGTGGTCTCCTATCCCGTAGACCTGGACGCAGGTCGCCCAGGGGTCAGGGCCAGTGGGATCGTAGGTCGAGGGAGCCACGAACCCCTCGCCGTCGCACAATGGGCACGGGCAGTAACCGTCAGCCTCTACCACGAGCGTCCACTCGCGCGGCACGGCGGACAGGAGGCGCTCCCACTCGGCGAGTTGCTGCTCGGTCACGGTGCGCCCTCCAGTGTAGCCAACGCGGCTCTGCAGATAGCGAGAGGGACGGTGTCGGCTTCTGCCATCCCCCATCTCCCCGGCCGCCCATCCGCCCGGTCAAAGCTGCACTGGTGATGCCCTGGGTGTTGTGGCTCGGGTCCGCCGAGAGGCCCCTTTACGCTGTAGGTGAAACCGAGCTCGGCCATCTTCTCCACGACCAGCCAGGCCTGATCGATGTCGTTAGAAAGGCCCGGCAGAGTTTTGCTCACGTCAGTGAGATAAGGCTCACAGGCAAATACATGCTCGAGCACGAGGTTGTCCACATCGACTCCAGCCGGGAGGGCCCGCCACCCGGCCGGTAGGGTCACGCAAGGCGCCTCGGTCTTACGGAGCCGGCAGGTCATGCAGGGCGCCCCTATCTGGTGGAGCACCCCGCATGTGGGGCATTTGGTGTAGGGGGGTAGGTCGTGCTCTGGCATCATCGCCCTCCCAGCGGGGAGTCGGCCAGCTCGATCAGCCAGCAGGCGAGCTTACGCCAGCCGGCGCAAGCCAGCACCAGCAGCACGGTGGCCAGGCTGACCGGGCAGCCGAGGCGAACCAGCTCCCACTGCACCAGGCTCAGAGCCAGCCAGCCAGATCCGACCAGCAGGGCGACACGGAGCGCGACGTCCCCGACGCGGCGCCTCACGATACACCGCCTGCGACCGGCTCACGGATCTCACGGTACAGCCCCAGCGCCTCCATGTAGGCGTGCAGCGTGCAGTCTCGCTCCAGGCGGTCTTCGTGGTCGAGCTTGCGGAGCTTGATGACCTCTTTGAGGGCCCAGACATCCAGCCCTTCGAGCTTGGCCTGGGCGAAGGTCTCGCGCAAGGCCGCAGCGACCGCCTGCTTCTCCTCTTCGAGCGCCTCGATCCGTTGGACGTAGCGTGTCAGTTGCTCGGTCAGGCTCTCCACGTTCAACACGACTCCCATCGTCATCCCACCTTCCTGTGCTTGGCGCCGACGCGCCGCAAACTTATCCGGTGCCGAGGCCGGCACGGCCGTCTCGACCACGCCCGCCGAGCCGCCAACCGCCGGCAGCGCGCGCAGGCCGGGCAGGGGCACCGAGGTGCCCCCAGCTCGAGGGCCAGGAGATAGCTCTCCACGATCACGCCCCCCCCACCCGGCGCACGTTACCGGCGGCGGCCTCGCCCAGCCCCCGGAGCAGTTGACGGGCGGCCTCCTCGGGTTGGGTAGCGTTCACCGGCCAGGCCAGCTGCTCGACCGACCGCCACCAGCCCCCGGCGTCCTGCACCAGTCCGCCCACCTTGGCGGGTTGGCTCTCGACGTCGCGCTGCACCCAGACCTCCAGCACGGCGTCCTCCTGGATCAAAAGCAGGGCTGGCCAGTGGTGGACCTGACCCGGCTCCCACCGGTCGAGCAGCTGATCGAGCACCTGGTCGACCAGGTGGGCCAGCTCGCGGATCTGCTCCTGGCCCTGGCACACGGTGGTGCGGTCCTGCACCTGCACCGCCCGCACCACCCGCATGAGCCAGTCGCCCAGCGCGACCCCGCGGTGCTCGAGCAGCAGGGGCAGCTCGCGGGGGTCGACCACGGAGGAGATGGGGTGCACCATCACGGCAGCACGCTCGAGAGGAGGCTCGGGATCGGGGGGTCGAGCGGACGCCGTGTCCGCTCCCCTGTGGCCCGGTAGCTGCCCAGCGCGAGCCCGCCCTCGTAGCTCGGGTCGAGGATCTCCCCGGTGACGGGGCACACCAACCAGCGGTGCGGCCGCTCGACCCCGTCCAGCGTCCGAAGGAGCCCGGACTCCCTCATCAGCTCGGGGAACCTGGCCTGCATGGCCAGGGTCAGGTCGACAGACGAGCCCGGCACGAGGATGCGGATCATCTGGATCCAGATGAGGTAAGGTCCTGGCACCCTCGTCTTCATTCCTGCTCTCCGTGCAGCCTCTGCAGCTGCTCGAGCAGCTGGTCGATGAGCAGCCCCAGATTGCTCAGACACGCTCTGCCCGTGGTCAGCGTGACCGCGTCCTGGGTATTGGCGGCGGAGTAGACTTTGTAAAGCCACTGCTCGAGCTGGCGGCTACGAGACTCGAGCAGCAGCAGCAGCTCGTGAGGCTCGACCTGAACGACCGGGGGCTCAATCAGAACACTGCTCACACTGCACCAGCCTGACAAAGGAAAGAAGATACTCTCACCTGAATTTACCTCCCAGTTGGTAGGTTGCAGGGCTCCCGAGCAGGCGGCATTGGATCGCACCCCCATACTCGCCTGCCGGGAGCCCCGGAACTCTTTCTCCCCGGCTCGCCACGAGCGCGGCCATCACCAGACCCTCCGGTAACGGGGGCGTCCTGCCCGGGTCAGGCAGGAGATGCGGTCAAACCTGACCCGGGCGGTTCCAACGCGGCCTCCAGGCACTGGTGCCAGCAGCGCCGATCTGGAGCTTGGGGAGCGGCTCCAGACGATTGCCGGTTCCGGCTCGTAGCCGGCCCGATTAAGCACCGGTTCCTCCGGTGAGCTTCATTTTGCCCGCCCGCTCAAGGGCTGCAATCATTCCAGGGACATCCTTGGCATCGACGTCAGGCCATTGGTTGGCCGCGTCGAGCGCCGGCTGACGCAGCTTCTCGGGCAAGGCCGCCATGAAGAGCACGGCCGCCATGAAGACGCGCTCCGTTCCCCACGGTGCCATCCGTTCCTCATGGAGCATCTCAGTGAGAGCGGTCATGGGCAGTCCTCCAGTCGAACAATTGACGAACGTTCAAGCACGGGCTCAAAAAAAGGAGGATCTGAATCGTCCTCCGGATCCAACGACCCTTCGGACGACAGCCATTGAGCAGGTATTGCAATGCGACTATAAGGGCCAGGTCCTTGTCCATGGATGGAATGCGTATCATCTACAGTCTTCGCTCCTCGATGGTGCGGGCGGCGAACCAGCGCTCGAGCTCGCTCAGCCGGATGTAGATCCGCCCGCGCTCCGACCCGTCGCGCCGTGTCTCGCGTCGGTAGGTCAGCTCGCGCAGCTGGACGGCGCTGCGGATGGTGTCCTGAGTCAGGCCGCAGTGCGCAGCCGCCTCCGAGCTGGACATCCACGGGTCGAGCTCGCGTCGCTTGTGGCGCGTGACCGGGCTACCCATCGGCCGCACCTCCCCCCGAAGTTTCGCCCACCTGTTCGGCGGGAAGAGAGCCCTCCTCGGATAACCCTGCGCGACCCGAGAGGATGGAGGTCGCAGCCGTTGTCAAAAGGGAAACCCCGATACCCACCAGGATGGAGCCGAGAGCAAGTTGGGGAAACTCGGATGACCAGGGCCTCGATGGACATGCAGGTCCTGAAGCTGGAGTGGCAGCTGAAGCAGATTTAGGCAGCACGTCCCAAGTGAAGGTCGATTGGAACCAGGCGGCCTCGCGGTTTACGTAGCCCATCTAGCCCTCCCCGCCGGTGGCGCAGCTCATCCGCCGGGACCCCCCCGAGCCCTCAAGTGGACCCTCCGAACGTCGGGGGGGGTCACCGCCCAGAGAGTCCGCTTCAGGGCTCGGGACCAGAGTTTCGCTTTTTGACCGGTGGCAAGCAGGCGAGGACATCCGTGACGAAATCTTGGACAACCAGAGCGTAGCCAACACGATCAGGGGGCGGGTCCAGACGAAGAAGCGATCCATGCTCGCGCTTGAATTCCCCTCGACGGGGCTGGCGGGCTGGGCCGCCGAAGCGCCCTGGTCCGTGATGTCAGGTCTCATGTCAGGCCACCTCCTCGCCCGACGGGGGCGCCAGTTCCTCGGCAGTCAAGTGCACGTGCACCTCAGGCCCGAGCACCCGCTCCAACGCGATGGCGTTGGCGCGGGAGGGAGATTTCGTGCCCGCTTCCCACGCGGCAACGGCCTGAGAGGAGACGCCCACCAGGTCGCCCAGAGCCTTCTGCGACATCTGCCCCCGCATAGCGATCAGCCAGTCCCTCCTCATTGTCTGCACAACCTCTGGTTGAGATTCTGGTTGCAGATTACCCCAACTCCCGGTTGCGTGTCAACCCCTGGTTGAGATGGTTTACTGGCGAGGATGAGACCGCAAGAGACGCTGGGCACGCGAATCCGACAAGCTCGCCTGGCACGAGGCTGGAAGCAGGAGGAGTTCGCTGAGCGCATCGGTGTATCGCCCACGACCGTCGTCAACTGGGAGACAGACAACAAGCCTCCGGGACGCAAGAATATGCTGCGCTTGAGCGAGGAGTTGCAGGTCTCGATAGACTGGTTGGCTGGCGGGCAGGAGCGAGAGACCACGTCAGGCCACCTCCCGGAAGACCAGGCTCCGGCGACCGGCGCTCGGGTCAGGCGGGCGCGTCAGACCGAGCGCGACGTTCTGGTGCAGAGGCTGGACGAGGTGCTGGAGCGCCTCGAGCGCATCGAGCGAGCCCTGCGCGACCGCTGACTTGTGCCGCCCAGATTCGACCGCCTGTTCGGCGGGAAGTGAGCGCCCCCCGGATAACCCACGCAGACGCAAACCAACCAAGGAGGCCAGCTCAATGGCCCAACTGCCACAATGGTGCAAGCGAATGGAGCCCGAGGACCCGCGCCTGCTCGAGAAGATCGTAGAGAACCTTGAGCTTTCCGCCGAAAGGATAAATCGGCTTGAGCACGAGGTGCGGACTTTGAGAAGCCAGTTGAGCCAGCTGGGCACGCGCTAGTCCCTCAACCTTTCCAGAAGCGGTCGCGGCTGCCCAACCGTGGCGGCGATGAGCGCGGCCAGGTAATCCAGCAGAAGGCACACCTCGTAAATGGGAATGTCCCCGCTTGAAAGCTTGTCTCTCAGATTGATGACGGCCAGAACGTCATCCGGGCGCAGTTTGCGCGTCCCAGTCATGTCTTGCTCCTGCATGTCAGGCCACCTCCTCGCCCGACGGGGGCGCCAGCCCGGCCTCGGCGGCCAGCGTATCTGTAGCAGCCGCCAAGCCTTGGCGAGCACCTCGAAGCGCCCGCTCGAGCTCCCGGACCGTCCGCTCCCACGGCCCGGGCCGGCCCGGGAACAGCAGGGTAAGCGAGACGTCCTGGAGGGCGGATCCGAGCTGGTCCACCACCAGCTGGGTGAGGCATTTTTGGCTGAGGGCCTGTTCCGGGATTGAATTCCCCTCGACGGGGCTGGCGGGCTGGTGCGCCGAAGCGCCCTGGTCCGTGATGTCAGGTCTCATGTCAGGCCACCTCCTCGCCGGAGGGTGGGTCGGCCAGCTCCTCGGCGGCCAGGTGCACGTGCACCTCCGGCCCGAGCACCCGCGCGAGCGCGTAGGCATTCTCCCGGGAGGGCGACTTGGTCCCCGCTTCCCAGGCGGCTACATTCTGGCGAGCTACACCGAGCTGGCGTGACAACTCCGCCTGCGTCAACCCTCGTCCCACTCGTAATGCGGCCAACCAGGCTCTCACTAGTCACCTCCAGGATGACAGTAGTATGCACCCTGTAGATGACTATTGTCAACCCCCCTCCGATGTTAACCTGGCCATGATGCATCCTGAGGGTGACAAGCTCCGAAGCCGCATAAAACTGGCGAGGAAGTCGCGTGAGCTGTCGTTAAACGACCTCGTGTCTAGCATAGGGGTCGCTCGCCAGAACGTAGCCGCCTGGGAATCAGGCGTAAAGCGCCCGAGTCGGGCGAACCTCGAGCGCCTGGCCGAGGTGCTGGGCGTGTCGATGGACTGGCTGGCGGGCCGGGTGGACAGCGGGGGGCCGGAGGAGGGACGCAATGGAGATGGACTGGGCAGAGCGGCTGGAGAAGCGGCTGGCGCGGCTGGAGCAGAGGACGCGGCGCGACCACGAGCACCTGATGACCGTCATGGCGGTCCAGCGCGGGAGAATCGAGAAGGCGTTCGACGAGGTGAAGCTGGCCCTGCTCGAGCAGGAGGTGGCCGTGCGCCAACGGCTCACCAACCTGGAGGAGGAGTTCCAGGACCTGAGGGAGCTGGTGCAAGAGCTGGGCTCGGGAATGGTGGACCACGAGAGAAGGCTGAGAGAGCTGGAGCGCCGCCCCCCGGCGGCCTGAGCGAGCAGCTGCTCAGGAGGGTGCTGCGCGAGGAACTGGGGCTGACTGACGAGGAGGGACCAGATGGACGAGATCGATCTGAAGGTGATGCAGGAGCAAGTCACGGCCGACTTCCAGATGACCTGGAAGATGATGGGCGACGTGGCCAACCACATCGAGGCTCAGGGCCGGGAGACGGCGGAGCGACTGAGGCAGGTGGAAGGCCGCATGCGTCTGACCGAGGAGCGCTTCACATCGATGATGCAGGCGGTCACGCACGAGCACCAGAGGATTCGCCGCAGCATCGCCGAGCTGAGAGCCGAGGTCGAGGCTCTGCAAGACCTGCCCGCCCGGGTGGAAGCCCTGGAGCGCCGCCCCCCGGCGGCCTGAGCGAGCAGCTGCTCACCAGCACGGCCGAGCTGCTCGCCGGCCAGAACCGGCTCATCGAGCTGTTGGAGGGACGCAATGGACAACACGGAGCTGCGCCTGATGCGCGAGCAAATCACGAGCGACTTCCAGATGACCTGGAAGATGATGGGGGCGACAGCCGACTCGGTCGAGACGCTGCGCAAGGCGGTCGACCAGGGCTTCGCGGACGTGGCCGAGCGCCTGAGACAGGTGGAGGGACGCATGCGCCTGACCGAGCAACGCTTCGACGCGATGCTCCAGGCGGTGGAGAACCAGATCGCCAGGGCGGCCCCCATGGAGCTGGTGCTCGAGCTGCGGGCCCGGGTGGAAGCCCTGGAGCGCCGCCCCCCGGCGGCCTGACCGAGCAGCTGCTCACCGAGCTGCTCGCCGAGATGCGCTCGATGCGACAAGAGATGCAGGCCCTGACGCGAGGGCTGAGGCAGGTCGAACGCGCAATCGGCCACCGCGGCGAGCCGGACGCGCCGCGGGTGGGGGAGACGGGGTAGAGTCCGGCGGACACCCCCCTACTCCCCTGGGCGTTGAGCGAGCGTTGAGACCGATCTGGTAGGGTGGGAGGGAAGGCCATTGAGGTTGAGTCAATCTGAAGCCGATGCGCTCATCGGGACCTCAAAAATCCCGGAGGACCCATCCGCCATTTACGACTTTCCGAGGCCAGGAGGGAGGATAGTCATCCCTCTGGTGTCGGAGGACCATCGCGAGGCCTTTAAGATGGACGTCAACCGATCGGGGAAGCTTGCCCCGGTCAGCTTGCGGGTGACGCACCAGCTCCGTGCCAGGCAGGTAGTCCAGCTGGTCCGACTCGACATCGGGGGGCCAGACCACGTCAACCCTGATGGCCAGCGGATGCCCTGTCCCCATCTCCACGTTTACCGCGAGGGATACGGCGACCGGTGGGCGGAGCTCCCGCCTCTCGACAGGTTCAGCGACCTGACAGACCTGCAGACAATCTTCCGAGACTTCAGCTTCTTCTGCAAGGTTCTGCGACTTCCAGCGGTGAACTACCCTCTGCTATGACCGCTGCCGTCGAGGAGCTCCTGAACTCGTACTACAGCTGGCTACGCAGTCAGACCACGGCTTCTGCCACGGGTCAGGATGACTGGATCGAGGTGCAGACCCCTTTTCTCGATCGTCATAACGATGTTATCCAGATCTACGTCAGGGTCGGGCCTGACGGTCAGGTCGAGCTGACCGATGACGGCTACGTTTTGAACGACCTGGCCATGTGCGGCTACGACGTAGACGCCTCGCCACGCAGGCGCGAGCTTCTCGAGGCAATCCTGCGCGGCCACGGCGTGGCTCGCACGGGAGATGACCTGACTGCCACCTGCAAGGCCGAGGCTTTTGGCTGGAAGAAGCACAACTACATTCAGGCAATCCTGGAGATAAACGACCTCTTTTACCTCTCCAAGCCTACCGTTGAGAGTCTCTTTGTTGAGGACGTGCTGGCCTGGTTCGACGAACACCTGATTCCCTACACCCCAGACCTCAAGCTCACCGGACGATCCGGCCTCGATCATCACTTTGACATTGCCGTCCCGATGAGGGGCAATCGCCCTGAGCGTCTGATCCGCGCGGTCAACCATCCCGACAAGAATTCCGCTATTCGGCTTACCCACAGCGCCATGGACCTGCGCGAAGTGCGCCCACGGAGCCAGACCGTGGCTTTCGTCAATGACACGGAGCGACACGTGCCGAGTGACTTCACGGAAGCGCTCAAGCAATACGGCATCTGGATGGTGCCCTGGAGGAGTCGCGAGGGGGCGCTGTCTACTCTAACTGAGGCAGCCTGAGTTTTCAGAAGAAGGGCGAGAGCGGCACGCTCACTGTGCTCTTGGAGTCCAGGCTTTGTAGCCGTGGTCGCGGGCCCAGATAAGCTCACCCGTCACCGAGTGCTTGAGAGATGCAGGCCCTGACGCAAGGGCTGAGGCAGGTCGAACGCGCAATCGGCCACCGCGGCGAGCCGGACGCGCCGCGGGTGGGGGAGACGGGGTAGAGTCCGGCGGACACCCCCCGACTCCCCTGAGCGTTGAGCGAGCGTTGAGACCGATCTGGTAGGGTAATGTTGACTCTCATCCCGACGACACCGGATCATTTTCTCCCCAGGAAACCGGTGACCAGCGGAAAAGGTCAGGCAGGCGCTTCAGAGCGCCGGAGAAACGAAGGGGGTTCGGGCATTGAGACATTCGAGAACCATCATCCTGGCGGTTATTCTTTTCGCCGGAGTGTGCGCCACTGGTTGGGCCCAGGCGCCAGGTGCAAAGGACTGGCGTCCTGTAGGGACCGGCGGTGAATGGAATTACTTCGTGGACTGGAGCAGGATCACCAACGACAATTTCTACAGCCGTTTCTGGATGCTCGGCGTCCACAAGGTGACCGGCCAGGAAGTAGAGTTCGAGGTCGAGTGCAAGAAGAGTAAGAGGCAGTACCGCACAATCGGAGCAGGTCAGGTCAGTGTCACATCCAACTCCTACGTCAACATTCCGGCAGGTTCTGTCATCGAAGGCGTCTTTGAGCAAGTCAAAGACCTTCGAAGGGGTTCGAAGTAAGGCAGCCTGCGCCTCCAGGAGTCGTCTCACAGCAGGTATCTGAGCGCATTGCCGAGGCGGCTGGCGTCGACTCGTGGTAGGAAAAAATTTACTTGCGAAAATGCATGACCTTTGGGCCTTCGCGTCGAAGGTATAGAGAAGGCGCCGGTTGTTACAGCAACCGACGCCCGGGAGATGGCTCCCTACCAGTTGTTAGGCGTATACAGGGATGCGCCAGGCTTTGTAGCCGTGGTCGCGGGCCCAGATAAGCTCACCCGTCACCGAGTGCTTGTAGTAGGGTCGGAAGATGTAATACAACACCTTCCGACCTTCTTGCTTGGGAGGCCTCATGCCCTCACCTCCTTTCGGGTCCGGCTCATTGGCGGAGGCCGCGGACCTCTACCAAGCCGGACCCAGCGACGAGGGGAGCACATGGTCACGGGCACCTCCTCGCCGACCAGGGGAGGTTGAGGTAAATTCTTCACGTCTTCATGATCGTCTGTCCCGAATCGAACCTCCTGTCGAACGCTGGCGAACGCTGGCGAACGCTGGCGATTAGGTTGAAGAGAGCCAGCTAATTGGAGAGCCGGACCGCCGGCTTAACCGCCGGCGAACAAGATGCTGATCGGTAATCCCTAACGTCCAGGCCGATTCCTGGCTCACCTGTTTGGGACTCATAAGCCCTTGGTCGGCAGTTCAAATCTGCCTCCCGCCACCACCAAAAAGCCCGACTCCACGGGCTTTTTTGTTGTTCAGGACCTGGGGGCTAATTCCAGTCCTCGTCCAACTGGTACCAGTCCGCGTCCAGCGCAGTATAGCGCATCTCGTTTCCCTGATCGGGCGGCGGAGTGCCGTAACCCGGCGCGTAGATATAGGAGCGCCGGCCCCAGCCGCCCAGGCTGAACTGCGCTTCCACCAGCTTTCGGTTGCGGTAGTGGGCGGTGATCCAGAGCACGCTCACCCGGCTCTTGCCCACCGCGCCGCCGATGCGATCGAAGTCGCGGCGGGCGAGCTGGTCGAAGGGGCGCGCCTTTCCCTGGAACAGACCGCAGGTCG
>JAANMW010002944.1_pt1 | contig 14268 bp, 13 predicted proteins | sample 7279671 | NCBI WGS metagenome assembly JAANMW01 (sample SAMN14094541, study PRJNA606508) | bioreactor metagenome | isolation source: A lab-scale SPAN reactor treating ammonium-rich wastewater day 247 | place: Ireland: Galway | collected 2017-09-19
CGCGACTACGGCGATTTCGATGCCCACAACGGCCTGTGGGAGATGGCGGAGAAGACCGCGCACGATGGACTGGCCCGCATGGCGCTGGTGCCGCGGGTGCTGGAGGCACGCGGGCTGGACGTTACGCCCGGGATGATCGTGAAGCTGCACGCACTGGGCGATGCGGCCACGGTGGAGATTCTGGAAACCATCCTGCGCGAGGAAGTGGCGCACGTCGCCGCAGGGTCGCGCTGGTACCGCTGGCACTGCGATCGCGCCGGCGTGGAGCCGCGCGCACGCTTCCGCGAGCTGCTGCGCGAATACGCCAGCGGCGTGCTGCACAAGCCGTTCAACACCGAGGCGCGGCTGCAGGCGGGGTTCGATCCCGAGGAACTGGAAAGCTTGCTGGCGGAGGCGGACTGATCCCCGATGCCGCGCCGTGGCGGCGGTTGCGGCACACTGGCCACCCGTCCTGCGGAGGCCCGCCATGAAGCCTGTCATTGCTGTCCTGTCGTTGCTGCTGGCGGCCTGCAGCGCGCCGCAGCCGTCCGACTCCATGCCTGCATCGGGCACCAGCGCGGCCGGCCCTGTTGCGGCAACCCCGGGGCCGGTGGCGATGGGGAAGCGGGCGCCCGGCGACGAGGCCCCACCGCTGCAGGTATTCCGCGTGTTCGGCAATGAGCCGTTCTGGAACGCCGGGGTCGAGGGCGACAAGCTGACCTACAGCACCCCGGACGATCCCGCCGGGCTGGTCTTGCAGGGGCGGCGTCGCGCCATCCCGGGTGGCTTGGAGATCGCGGGCAGCCATGACGGCCGCCCATTCGTGCTGACCATCATCGAGGACGAGTGCAGCGACGGCATGTCCGGCAACAACTACCCGCTGGCGGCGAGGTTCCGCTTCGGCGACATCGATTTCGGCGGTTGCGGCGAAGCGGCGAAGTGAGTCGCTACAGGCGGGCGAGATCGCATCCGTCCGCACTGACGCGCAGCACCGAGCCCTGTTCGTACCAGTCGCCCAGCACGATGCGGGTGCGGCCGTGGCCTTCGTCATGGATCGCCGGGCGGTGGGTGTGCCCGTGGATCATGCGCCGGACGCCGAAGCGCTCGAACCACGCCTGCACGGTGGCCGGCGCCACGTCGCCGACGGTTTCCGCCATCCCCTTCGCCACCAGCTCGCCGTAGCGGGCCTGGCTGGCCGCGCGGGCCTGCGCGGCGAACGCCAGCCGCGCCGCCAGCGGCTGGGCAAGGAACTGCGCCTGCCACTGTGGATCGCGCGTCTGCGCACGGAACTGCTGGTAGGCGGCATCGTCGGTGCATAGCAGGTCGCCGTGCAGCAGCAGGGTGGGCGTGCCGTACAGGTCGACCACGGTGGGGTCGTCCAGCACGGTCATGCCGCAGCGCGTGGCGTACGCATCGCCCAGCAGGAAATCGCGGTTGCCGCGGATGAAGTACGCCGGCACGCCGGCCTCGGCCAGCGCGCGCAGGCGTTCGGCCACGAAGGCGCCGGCCTCGGAGGGATCGTCGTCGCCCACCCAGGCTTCGAACAGGTCGCCGAGGATGTAAAGCGCGTCGGCGCCGCGCGCCTCGCCGTCGAGGAAGCGGCCGAACAGCGCGGTGATCTCCGGGCGTTCCGGGTCGAGGTGCAGGTCGGAGACGAACAGGGTGCTCATGCGGAAATTGTAAGTCCCCCGCCATGGCCGGGTGCGCGCTTGCGTCCTTCCGCCGCGGATCCGGGCTCCAGGCGGTGAGGGCGGCCTGTGCCGAGCGTGTGCCCGGCACTTCTCCTTTCGGGCAATGGCGGAAGGACAAGCTAAAATGCGCGATTCCGCTCGACTCCTGCCGCCCCATGACCGTCCGCACCCGCTTCGCCCCGTCCCCCACCGGCTACCTGCACATCGGCGGCGCCCGCACCGCGCTGTACTGCTGGCTGGAGGCGCGCCACAAGGGCGGGCAGTTCGTCCTGCGCATCGAGGACACCGACCGCGAGCGCAGCACGCAGGCGGCCATCGACGCCATCCTGCAGGCGATGGACTGGCTGGGCCTGGATTACGACGAGGGCCCGGTCTACCAGACCCATCGCCTTGATCGCTACCGGGAAGTGGCCGAGCAGCTGGTCGCGTCCGGCCACGCCTACTACGCCTACGAGACCAAGGAGGAACTCGAGGCGATGCGCGAGGCGGCCATGGCCGCGGGCGAGAAGCCGCGCTACAACGGCGCCTATCGCGATGCCAACGCCGGCTGGCGCGACGACCCCAACCGCGTGATCCGCTTCCGCAACCCGCACGATGGCGTGGTGGCCTGGGACGACAAGGTCAAGGGGCGCATCGAGATCGCCAACAGCGAGCTCGACGACCTGGTGATCTTCCGCAGCGACGGCTACGCCACCTACAACTTCGCGGTGGTGGTGGACGACATCGACATGCGCATCACCGACGTGGTGCGCGGCGACGACCACGTCAACAACACCCCGCGCCAGGTCAACATCTACCAGGCGCTGGGCGCACCGGTCCCGCACTTCGCGCACCTGCCGATGATCCTGGACGAGCAGGGCGCCAAGCTGTCCAAGCGCACCGGCGCGGCCGACGTGATGCAGTACCGCGATGCCGGCTACCTGCCGCACGCGCTGCTGAACTACCTCGTGCGGCTGGGCTGGTCGCATGGCGACCAGGAAGTCTTCAGCGTCGCGGAAATGCAGTCGCTGTTCGACCTGGCCGACGTCAACGCCAAGGCCGCGCGGTTGGACATGGCCAAGCTGGGCTGGCTCAACCAGCAGTACCTGAAGGCCGACGATCCCGAAGCCGTCGCCAAGCACCTCGTCTGGCATCTGCAGCAGGCTGGTTACGACTTGAGCAAGGGTCCGAAGCCGGCCGACCTCGTGGTGGCGCTGCGCGAGCGCGCGCAAACGCTGAAGGAGATCGCGGAGAAATCGGCGGTGTGGTTCCTGCCGCTGACGGCCTACGACGAAGCCGCCGTCGCCAAGCACCTCAAGCCGGAAGCGCGCGGCCCGCTGCAGGACGCGCGCGCGCGCATCGCCGCGCTGCCGACGTGGACGCCGGAGGCCATCGGCGAGGCGCTCAAGGCGACCGCGGACGCGCAGGGCATCGGCATGGGCAAGGTCGCGCAGCCGATGCGGGTGGCCATCACCGGCACCCAGGTCAGCCCGGACATCGGCTGGACCGTCTACCTGTGCGGCCGCGAGCAAGCGCTGGCCCGGATCGATGCGGCCCTCGCGCGGATTGGCTGAACCGCGTCCGCTGCCTCCCTTCCCCTTGCAAGGGCGGGCGTTGACGGCCGCGGCTTGAGCTGCGGCAGTCCAGCCCGCATCATCAGCGCATGGGTAAATCGCATGCCTGCACCGATCCACACCATCATGTCGACGACGCCGACGCGTTCGTGGCCGCGGTGGAGCGCGCCTGCGGCGAACGCGGGCTGCGGCTGACCCCGCAGCGCGCCCGCGTGCTGGCGCTGATCGCGCAGGCCGGGCAACCGATCAAGGCCTACGATCTGCTGGACCGGTTCCGCGCCGGCGAGGACGGCGCCAACGTGGCGCCGCCCACCGTCTATCGCGCGCTGGATTTCCTGTTGGCCAACGGCTTCATCCACAAGCTGGAGTCGATCAACGCCTTCGTGGCCTGCCACCACCCCAACGCCGCGCAGCACTCGGTGCCGTTCCTGATCTGCAACCGCTGCCATTCGGCTACCGAGCTGGAAGATGCCAGCATCGTGGCCACGCTGGATGCGGCGGCGCGTGCGCTGGGCTTCGCGCCGCAGGCGCAGACGCTGGAAGTGCACGGTCTGTGCGCGCGCTGCGCGGGCGCCGACGCCGCCTGACCCCGGTGCCTGCGCGCAGTTGGCGCGCAGGCATCGCAATCAGAAGAACATCCGCACGCCGAACGCGAAGTTGCGGCCCTGCAGCGGCACCACGTCCTTGAGGAACGAGGTATGCGGGCGCGCCTCGCGGTCGGTGAGGTTGGCGGCATCGAGGAACACCTCCCACTCGCGGCCGCCGGCCGTATCCCTGTGCCAGGTCAGGTGCGCATCGACCAGGGTGTAGCCCGGCGTGGGATGCTCGAACGCCGCCACCCTGTCCTGGCGCGCATGACGTACCGCGCCGACGCTGGCGCGCCACGCATCGCGTTCCCAGCGCAGGCGGACGCCGGTGCGGGACGGGGCGATCCGCGGCAGGTTGCCGCCGGTGGCAACCTGCGCCTGTCCAATATCGACGTGGTCGCCGTGCGGCACCTCCACCGCCACCGCCACGGTGGTGCCGGCCGCCGCCGCTAGTCGCCCGCGCACGCTGTCCGCGAACAGGCCCAGCGACCAGAGGCCGCTGTCGTTGTCGACGATGTCCCAGTCCAGCTTGGCCTCGAAACCGGCCAGGCGGGCATCGCCCTGGCGCCACAGGCGCAGCGGGGCGCCGTCCACGGCCAGATCGGCGTTGGCTAGGTAGATGAAGTCGGCGTAGCGGGCGTGCCAGCCGGACAGCTGTAGTTCGAACGGGCCGTGGTGCAGGTGCATGCCCAGCTCTGCGCGGTTGGCGGTTTCGATGCCCAGCCCGGCATCGCCCAGTTCATGGCTGCCGGTGGCCACGTGCAAGCCGGACGAATACAGCTCCTCCGCGGTGGGCGCACGCTGGGCGCGGTCCAGGCCGAGGCTGAAGTGGAGCGCCTCGCTGGCCTTCCAGCCCAGGCCGGCGGACAGGCTGGTGGTGTTGAAATCACGGTCGGGCGCGGCCGATGCGGCGCGATCCACGTCGACGTGGTTGCGGTCGTGGCGCAGGCCCAGGTCCAGCTGCAGCGATCCGAACGCGCGCTTGCCGATCCAGAACAGGCCGGTGTCGTCGGCCATCGTGCCCGGTACGAACGCCTCGTCGCCGATGGCGGTGAAATCGCGCTGGCTGGCCTGCAGGCCGAACGCGCCGTTCCAGCCGGCCAGCGGCCGATGCACCAGTTCCACCCGCGCCTCGCGGCTGCGGTTGTTGAACACGGTGCCCACCGCATCGCCTTCGAATTCGGTATGGGTGTAGTCGGTGCCGGCGTACTTCACCCGCAGCGAGGCGAACGGGCCGAGGTCATCCAGCCCGCCGCGAAGTTCTGTGCGGCGCTGGTCCATCTCGACGTGCACCAGGCCGGCCTCTTCAAGGGCATGGTCGGCATGGTCGTCCTCCCCGGGCGCGTGTGCGTGGCCGCCGGGGATGCCGTAACGGGTGTTGTAGAGGCTGTAGGCGGCCCCGAGGAAGCCGCGCTCGCCGATCCATGACAGCCCGAGTGCGGCGCTATCGGTGCGCACGCCGCTGTTGTCGAGGCGGCCGGCTTCGCCTGGCGAGGGAGTTTCCCCGAGTTCGGCGCGGTGTTCGGCGCTCTCGGCGAAACCGGGGATGCGGTAGTCGCCGGCTTCGCGGTGCAGGGCATCGAAATGGAAAGCGAAGCTGCCGCTGCCGCCATCGATGCGGAGCATGCCGGTGTTGCCGTCGCTGACGCCGTCGTGGCGGAGTTCGGCGCGGCCCGACAGCGGGGCGTCGGGACGGACGATCGGGATCCGGCCATCGACCACGTTCACCGCGCCGCCGATCGCGCCGCTGCCGTAGAGCAGGGTGGCCGGGCCCTTGAGTACTTCGATCTGGTTGGCAAGGAAGGGTTCGATGCTCACCGCGTGGTCGACGCTGACCGTGGACACGTCGCCCGAACCCAGGCCGTCGCTCAGCACCTGCACGCGCGCGCCATCGAGGCCGCGGATGATCGGACGGCCCACGCCCGGGCCGAAGTTGGAGGTCTGCACGCCGGGCAGGCCGGCCACCGTTTCGCCGAGGGTGCCGGCCTTGGCCTCGTCCAGCTTGCTGCCGGCCAGCACTTCCACCGGCGCGGTCAGGTTCTCGGCGGTGTCCGCCAGCGGCGTGGCATGCACTTCCACCGCGCTCAGGTTCTTGGGCGCGCTGTCGTGCTTGGCCTGCTGGGGTGCGTCGGTGGCGTGGAGGTTGGGGGACAGTGCCAATGCGAGTGCGCTGGCGAGGATGGCGGGCCGAAGGGTGGGGACGGGGCGTGGCATGGAGGTCTGTCGGGGAAGAGGGGGGGGTGTGTCGATATCAATAATGTTATAACATTACAAATCAAACCCTCCCCTGCCGGACGTCATGCCCCGATGAACCCTCGCCTGCACCTGCTGCTGGACCGTATCGGTGCCACCGGTTCGCTGCTGTGCGCCATCCACTGCGCGCTGATTCCGCTGGCGGTTGCGCTACTGCCGTCGCTGGGCGTGGCGCTGTGGCTGGACGATGGCTTCGAGGCGGCGTTCGTGACCTTCGCCAGCCTGTTCGGGCTGTCGGTGCTGGCGTGGAGCTACCGCCGCCACCGCGTGATGCGCGCGCTGGGCCTACTGCTACCGGGGCTGGGTGCGCTGTGGCTGGCGGTGCTGTATCCGCCGCTGCACCACTCGGTGGTGATGCATGCGGTGGTGATGACCTTCGGCGGCACCCTGGTGGGGCTGGCCCACGTGGCGAACCTGCGGCTGAACCACGGCCACGTCCACGACGCGGCCTGCGCGCATTCGCACTGAGCGAGCCGGTGATTCCCCGCCTCCCGCGTGCCGCCCCGGGCGCGTGCTAGAATCCCCGGTTCTCGCGCGCGGCGCGATCCACCGACACGTATCGATCCAGGAGCAACACGATGGGCAAGGGCGACCGCAAGACCGCCAAGGGCAAGCGCTACAACGCCAGCTACGGCAACGCGCGACTGAAGACCGTGACCAAGGCCGCCGGCACCGCCGCTGCGCCGGTCGCGAAGAAGGTCGCCAGCAAGAGCGTGGCGAAGAAGGCGGTCAAGAAGACCGCTGCCTGATCCCGGCGCTGCCGTGACCACGAAAACCCCGCCTCGGCGGGGTTTTCGCGTTCCAGGGCCGAGCGCCCGGTTGACCGGGCGTTCGGAGTCCGCGGGGTTACTTGCCGGCGCCGGCCTCGATGGCCGCCCAGGCGCGCAGCAGGTTGCCGCCCAGGATCTTGCGGATGTCGGCATCGGAATAGCCGCGCGCCTGCAGGCCGGCCACCAGGTTGGGGAAGTCGGCCACGGTCTTGAGTTCGTTGGCCAGCTCGCCGCCCACGCCGTCGAAATCGGAACCGATGCCGACGTGATCGACGCCGAGCAGCTTCACCCCGTAGTCGATCTGGTCCAGCACCTGCGCCAGCGTGCTGCTGCGCACCGGATGCGCCTGCTCCCAGGCTTTCTCGAACGCCGCGCGATCTTCCTGCGGCTTGCCTTGCGCCTTCAGTTCGATGTTGCGCTGGTCGAACGCCACCCGCGCGCGGAACTGCGCCTGCAGGTCGGCGGCGCTGTCGGGGTTGATGAAGGCGGTGCCGAACGGCACCTGCACCACGCCGCCGCGCGCCGCCACCGCCTTGGCGATCTCGTCGCTGATGTTGCGCTCGAAGCCGGGGGTGAAATGGCGGAACGCCGAGTGGCTGGCGATCACCGGTACCTTGCTCAGCCGGATCGCCTCCAGCGCCGAGGCGTCGCCCAGGTGGGAGACGTCCACCATGATGCCGAGTCGGTTCATCTCCGCCACCACCTGGCGGCCGAACGGGCTCAGCCCGTTCCACTTCTTCTCGGCGGCGTAGGAGGAATCGGCCAGCCGGTTGGCGGCGCTGTGGGCGAGGGTGATGTAGCGCACGCCGCGGTCGAAGAAGAACCGTACGTTCTCCAGCTTGTCCTGCAGCGGCGCGCCGTTCTCCATGCCCAGCGGCAGCAGCACGCGGCCGCCCTCGAGCAGGCGGGCGGCATCGCCGGGCGAGGTGAGGACGGCGAACTTGTCCGGGTGCCGCTGCACCAGCGCTTCGACGCCGTCGATCATCGCGTTGGCGGCCTGCCACGCGCTGCCGTCGGCGTCCTGCCGCGGGGAGGTGTAGATCGACATGAACGCCACGTCCAGCCCGCCGGCGCGCGCCTTCGGGTAGTCGAACTCGCGGTCCTTGTGCTCGCCGGCAAGGTCCGCCCACTTGTCGGTCAGCACGCCCGGTGCGTCGATATGGGTGTCGACGATGATCGCGTCCTGCGCCAGCCGGCGCGCGGCGTCGGTGGCCTGGGCATGGACGACGATGGGGGCGGACAACAGGCAGGCGGCGGCAAGCAGGGTGAGGCGCATCTGGATCTCCGGGTCAAGGAAGCGGGTGGCCGGCCACGTAGGTGCGTGCGGCTAGTTGACCGCCCAGCCAATAGCACAGTTCGGCAGGGTGGGCGACCTCCCACGCCACCAAGTCGGCGCGCAGCCCCGCGCGCAGGATGCCGCGGTCGGCCAGCCCCAGTGCGCGCGCGGCGTTGGCGGTGGCGCCGCGCAGCGCTTCTTCCGGGGTCAGCCGGAAGTGCGTGCAGGCCAGCTGCATCGCCTGCCGCAGCGACAGCAGCGGCGACGTGCCCGGGTTGCAGTCGGTGGCCACCGCCATCGGCACGCCGTGTTCGCGCAGCAGCGCGATTGGCGGCAGCTTCGTCTCGCGCAGCACGTGGAAGGCGCCGGGCAGCAGCACCGCCACCGTGCCGCGCTTCGCCATCGCGCGCACGCCGTCTTCGCCGGTGTATTCGACATGGTCGGCGGACAGGCCACCGAATTCGGCCGCCAGCGCCGCGCCGCCAAGGTCGGTGAGCTGGTCGGCGTGCAGTTTCACCGGGATGCCCAGCGTGCGTGCGGCCTCGAACAACCGGCGGGTCTGCGCCGGCGAGAAGCCGATGCCCTCGCAGAACGCGTCGACCGCATCCACCAGTCCTTCCGCATGCAGCTGCGGCAGCCAGTCGATCAGGGCATCGACGTAGCCATCGGCGTCGTCGCGGTATTCCGGTGGCAGCGCGTGCGCGGCGAGATAGGTGGTGCGCACACTGATGCCCAGCAGCTGGCCGATGCGCCGCCCAACGCGAAGCATCTTGCGCTCGTTGTCGAGGTCCAGCCCGTAGCCGGACTTGATCTCCAGCGTGGCCACGCCGTCGTGCAGCAGCGCGCGTGCGCGTGGCAGCGACTGCCGCAGCAGCTCGTCCTCGTCGGCCTGCCGTAGCGCCGCCACGCTGGAGCGGATGCCGCCGCCGGCACGCGCGATCTGCTCGTAGCTGGCGCCATTGAGGCGCATGTCGAACTCGTTCGCGCGGTTGCCGGCGAACACCAGGTGGGTGTGGCAGTCGACCAGCGCCGGGGTGAGCAGGCGGCCATCGAGGTCTTCGCTGCGGCCGATGCTGGTGCGCTTCGGCAAGGCATCCATTGGTCCCAGCCAGGCGATGCGGCCATCCGCGATCGCCAGTGCGGCGTTTTCCACCAGTCCGAACGGCGTCTCGCCGTCCAACGTCGCCAAGCTGGCATGGGTAAGCAGCAGATCCCAGCGATGGGCTGGCATGGCGACGACTCCCTGGTGCGCGTGCGGTCGGGGATTATCGCAAACGCGGTTGCCTGATCGGCGCCGTGGCGGAGGCGGGCGTCGTGCCACGACGTTTCCTAGAATGGCGCATCGAAACCAAGGAGTTCGCCATGCATTCCTTCACCGCCCGCGAGCTGCCGGCATGAGCGCCATCGAAGGCTGGAGCGGCCGGGTCGACCTGCCCGAAGACGCTTCGACCCGCCGCTGGCACCAATGGGTGCGCGCGCCGCAGCCGGGCAGCGCGCCGGGCGTGGCGGTGCTGGGCTTCGCCTGCGACGAGGGCGTGCGCCGCAACCACGGTCGGGTGGGCGCGGCGGAAGGCCCGGCGGCGCTGCGCAAGATGTTGTCCAACCTGCCGGTGCTGGACGAGGTGCCGCTCTACGACGCCGGCACCGTCGCCTGCACCGATGGCGACCTGGAAGCCGCGCAGGCGCGCTACGCCGAGGCGATGGCGGCGCTGCTGGACGGCGGCCATCTGGCGGTGGGGCTGGGCGGTGGCCACGAGATCGCCTACGCCAGCTACCTGGGCCTGGCGCAGCACCTGCGCGCGCGTCGGCCGCGGCTGGCCATCGTCAATATCGACGCCCATTTCGACCTGCGTCGACAGGCGCAGGGCAGCTCGGGCACGCCGTTCCTGCAGGCCATCGATGATGCGCGCGAACGCGGCCTGCCGCTGGACTATCTTGCCTACGGCATCAGCGCCGCCGCCAACACCCGCGTGCTGTTCGACACCGCCGATGCGCTGGGCGTGCACTACGTGCGCGACGACGAACTTGGCCTGCTCGAACTGCCACGGCGATTGGCCGAGCTGAAGGAGAAGCTGGCCGACGTGGATGCGGTCTACCTGACCATCGACATCGACGGCCTGCCGCATGCGATGGCGCCCGGCGTCAGTGCGCCGGCCGCGCGCGGGGTGCCGATGGAGGTGGTGGAGCCGCTGCTCGACGCCGTCGCCGCCACTGGCAAGCTGATGCTCATGGACGTGGCGGAACTGTCGCCGCCGCTGGATCGCGACAACGTCACCGCGCGCGTCGCCGCGCGCCTGATCCACCGGGTGACGCATGCGGCCATGAAGGCCGCACGCGCGGCATAGGGGACCTGCTGCGCGGGCTGCAAGCCCACGGATGCCGTCAGAAAAGGCTGGCGGTGGCCGATGCCTGGCCGAACAGATCGGCAGCCGGCGGCAGCGCGCCCTCCAGCCGCAGCAGTGCCTCCTTCACCGGCAGGCCGCCGCCGAAGCCGGTCAGGGTGCCGTCGGCGCCGATCACCCGGTGGCAGGGCAGCACGATCGGCAGGGGATTGCGGCCGTTGGCCGCGCCCACTGCACGGGTGCCGTTGGGATTGTCCAGCCGTTGCGCCAGCTGCGCGTAGCTGAGGGTCTCGCCATACGGAATCCGCGCCAGCTCCCACCACACGCGCAGCTGGAAGTCGGTGCCCTGCGGCGCCAGCGGCAGCTCGAAGCGCTGGCGCTGGCCGGCGAAATATTCGCCAAGCTGCGCCTCGGCGGCCTGCAGTACCTCGTTGTCGCCGCCGTGCCAGTCGGCGCGGTCGGCGGGGTGGCGATTGTGGCGGAATTCGATGTGGCGCAGCCCGCTGGCGTCCGCCGCCAGCATCAGCGGCCCCACCGGGCTGTCGATCCGGCGGCACAGGATCACTGCGTTGGCTCCAGCGCCGGCAGCAGCGGAGCGATATCGCCGTCGTTGCGCTCCGGCGGCAGCGCCAGCAGGCGCATCAGCAGCGGATAGACATCGACGTTGTCGAACACCGGCAGGCGGGTGCCGGCGCGGAACGCGGGGCCGGCGGCGATGAAGGCCGCACGCATCGATGGCAGGTCGGGATCGAATCCGTGCGAGCCGCGCGTCTCGTTGCCACGCTTGAGCGCCGCTGCGTACTTCTTCGGCCAGAGTGCGTCCCAGCCCGGCGCCATCTGGCAGACGATGGCGGGGATGCGCGGATGCGCGCCGTAGTGCCAGCGTGCCGGCAGTCCCTGCTTGCGCCAGCATTCGTAATGCGCGTGCCGGCCCAGCAGCCGGCGCTCGGCCTCGGCTGCCTTGCCCGGCAGCGGCGCGAAGCCGATCACCTGGCCGTCGCTGACCGCCTCGGCTACGTCCGCAGGCGCCATGTCCTCGACGCGCAGCACATGGCCTGGCGGGATCGTCTCGAAACCGTGGTCGGACACCACCAGTAGGTTGGTGGCGCTGGCCTGCCCCAGCGAGTGCAAGCCCTGCAGCAGCTGCGCCACGGCGGCGTCCACTTCGCGCCGCGCGACCGCGGCCTGCGGCGAATCCGGGCCGTGGTCGTGGCTGGCCTCGTCTACCTGGTCCAGGTACATGGTGATGAAGCGTGGGCGCTCGCCCGCGGGCAGGGCCAGCCATTGCAGCACCTGTGCCACGCTGTCGGCGGCGCGGGTGCCGCTGCGGTACGGGTGCCACTGCCACGGTCGTGCGCCGTCGATCTCCGCTTCGCTGCCTGGCCAGAACATGGTGGCGCTGCGCACGCCCAAGCGGCTTGCGCTGACCCAGACCGGCACGCCCCCCCACCAGCCCCCGGTTTCCACCGCGGTGCGATCCGAAGTGCGGAACCGGCCCAGGCTGGCATCCGCCATTGCGTTGTGGACGATGCCGTGCCGATCCGGCCGCAGCCCGGTGACCAACGCGTAGTGGTTGGGAAAGGTCAGCGCCGGATAGGACGGACGCATGCCCTCGGCGCGCACGTTGGCGTCGCCCAGCGCGGTTAGCGCCGGCATGGCCGCGGCGTTGATGTCGGCAGGCCGCAAGCCGTCCACGGACACCAGCAGCAGGGTGGCCGGCTGCGTTTCGACTGGGGCGGTGGAAGGGGGGCGGGTTGCGCAGGCGGAGGCCAGCAACGCGCAGGCCAGCAGCCCGGCTCGGAAGAAGATTCGCATCCTTCGGATGATAGCGAAGCCGGATGGCGGTTGATCGCGCGCTCAGCGGCGCAACCCGTCCAGCAGGTGGTGCAGGGAGGTGGTGAAGAAGGCGCGGAAACCGGCCTCGTCGAAGCTGAAGCGGCCGGCGCGCTGCAGTGCGATCAAGCCGTGCGCATGCGCCCACACGGTCATGGTGAGCGCCCAGGCATCGCCCGCGCGCAGTTGCCCGCGCGCCTGTGCCTCCACCACTGCTTCGTGCATCACGTTGGCAGTGGGCGATTGCGCGGCGATGAAGTCTTCGGGGAAGCGCCGCGCGTTGCGGCGACGGGCCAGGAAGGCGTGGTCGAACAGGTGCGGATAGGCCAGCGCGTAGTCGAGATAGATCTGCTGGGTCGCCAGCAGGCGCGCGACCGGGTCCCTGGCCTGGCGGTGCGCGTCCCAGTGGCGGGCGATCTCGTCGAAGCTGTCGTCGCTGATCCTTTCCAGCAGCGCCTCGCGGCTGGGGAAATGCCGGTAGATCGCGGTCGGGGTGATGCCCACCGCGTCCGCCACCTTGCGCATGCTGACGCTGTCTGCGCCCTCGCGCTCGAACAGCGCGCGCGCGGCGTTGAGGATGCGGGCGGCGGTATCGGGGCGGGCCATGTTTACAGCGTAAACAAAGCAAACGAATTTGCGCAAACCGGGGCCGAAAACCGGTGAAACCGCGGCCTGCGCGCTGGCGAGGCGCGCGGAGGCGGCGCAGACTTTTCGCCATCCCCATTCCGTCGTTGGAGCGCGCCATGATCGCCAGCAACCGCCATGATCCGTCCCGTTCGATCCGCGCCCCGCGCGGCAACCAGCTCAACTGCCGGAGCTGGCTGACCGAGGCGCCGTTCCGGATGCTGCAGAACAACCTGGACGCGGAGGTGGCGGAGGACCCGGCCTCGCTGGTGGTGTACGGCGGCATCGGGCGCGCCGCCCGCGACTGGGACTGCTACGACAGGATCATCGAAACCCTGAAAACCCTCGGCGACGACGAAACCCTGCTGGTGCAGTCGGGCAAGCCGGTCGGCGTGTTCCCCACCCATGCCGATGCGCCGCGCGTGCTGATCGCCAACTCCAACCTGGTGCCGCACTGGGCCAACTGGGAGCACTTCAACGAGCTCGATAAGAAGGGCCTGATGATGTACGGCCAGATGACCGCCGGCAGCTGGATCTACATCGGCAGCCAGGGCATCGTGCAGGGCACCTACGAGACCTTCGTGGAGATGGGCCGCCAGCACTACGGCGGTTCGCTCAGGGGCAAGTGGATCCTGACCGCCGGCCTCGGCGGCATGGGCGGCGCGCAGCCGCTGGCGGCCTCGCTGGCCGGCGCCTGCAGCCTCACCATCGAATGCCGCCAGAGCAGCATCGACTTCCGCCTGAAGACGCGCTACGTCGACGAGCAGGCCAGCGACATCGACGATGCGCTGGCCCGCATCGCCAAATACACCGCGGCCGGCGAAGCCAAGTCGATTGCGCTCTTGGGCAACGCCGCGGAAATCCTGCCGGAGCTGGTGAAGCGCGGCGTGCGCCCCGACTGCGTGACCGACCAGACCAGCGCGCACGACCCGGTGCACGGTTACCTGCCGATCGGCTGGACGGTGGAACAGTGGCTGGCCGAACAGAAGGCGAACCCGGAACAGGTGCGCGATGCCGCCAAGCAGTCGATGCGCGTGCACGTGGAAGCGATGTTGGCCTTCCATGCGCAGGGCATCCCGACCGTGGACTATGGCAACAACATCCGCCAGATGGCGTTCGATGTCGGCTGCGCAAACGCCTTCGCCTTCCCTGGCTTCGTGCCCGCCTACGTGCGCCCGCTGTTCTGCCGCGGCATCGGCCCGTTCCGGTGGGTGGCGCTGAGTGGCGATCCGGAAGACATCTACAAGACCGACGCCAAGGTCAAGGAACTGATCCCGGACGATGCCCACCTGCACAACTGGCTGGACATGGCGCGCGAGCGCATCAGCTTCCAGGGCCTGCCGGCACGCATCTGCTGGGT
>JAANMW010002946.1_pt1 | contig 14262 bp, 16 predicted proteins | sample 7279671 | NCBI WGS metagenome assembly JAANMW01 (sample SAMN14094541, study PRJNA606508) | bioreactor metagenome | isolation source: A lab-scale SPAN reactor treating ammonium-rich wastewater day 247 | place: Ireland: Galway | collected 2017-09-19
AGAGACAAAGCCGCTGGAAAGGTCCAACGTGGGGCCAAAGGAATAACTATCACCGTCGGGGGGCCACGTACCAGCTATCAGGGCGCCACCATTCAGCCTGTATTTTGGCGTCCAAGCCCCACGCCAGGCAAAAACTTGACCAGAATCGTCAGCGGCCCATTGGAATTGAAGATGAGCGGTCGTGGCGTCGTAGCCCGTCAGGTCGAAGGTTTGGCGGAACACGAAGAAGGTCCAAGTTCCGATTGAGCCGTTAGTTCCAGTCGAATTGTTGGCAATCCACCCAGGCCTCCACGTAATCGCAGTGGCCGTATCGAACCCCGTGGTAGGAAACGAGGAAAATGAACCGTCCGTACCGCCCACCTTGGTAGCGACCTGCCAGTGAGAAGCATCGGAAGTCGCATAAAAAATGGGCCCGGAATAGCCTTCGGTGGCGCCCAAGGTCAGCCAGACCGCCACGGCGCTGACCGCCTGCAAGCTCATCAGACTCGAATACCTCATCGGTCGGTCCTCCTAAATGAAGAGACAGTTTAGAGTCGTCATGCCGCCCTGCGGCACCCTGAAACCATGAAAAGTGCGGGGCCTCAGCTAGACAGGCAATCAGGATGGCCCCTTCTTTTCAGAGCAGCGGTTTGCATTTGCATTGCTCCAGCGAGCCACGACCGTCAGGGATCGCCCCGTCCGAAGCGCTCCCTGACGGTCGCGGCTCGTATGCCAATCATCTGCAATTCGAGGGCAAGGGGTTAAAATAACCGTAGGCAGTCGCCCAGGAGGGCGCAACCATGGCGACAACCCTACGCTGGCCGATTGCTGCCTGGTGCCGCAGGTGTTCAATGCGCAGCGTTTCCAGGTGGACATGGCACCGTATCCCACCGTGCAGCGCATTGCGGCGCACTGCGACAGTTTGGCTCCCTTTCAAGCGGCCCATCCGGCCCAGCAGGCCGACGCTGGCTGAGTCAAGCGTTCAAACGCTCTGGCGCCCCGCCAGCAAACCGCGCACCGTGCCATGCACGATGAAGGCCTGGGCGGCGTAATAGGTGACCAGTACGCCCACCTGGGCCAGGGGCAGCGGCAGTACAAAGCGGTTGGTGGCCAGCAGCGCATCGCTCAGCATGAAAATGCAGGCTCCCAGCGCGACCTGGTGCGCTGCACGGTCTCCCAGCGCGCGGGCCCGGCCCAGGGCCTGCGCCGCCATGAGGGCAATCACCAGCACATACACCGCCACCGGCACGCGCAACGCCGGCGGCAGGCCCCCTTGCCAGAGGAACAGATACATTGCGGCGCCCACGCCCACGGTGGCCACCAGCGCGCCGCGGTGGGAAAACCAGGGCACGCCCTGTTTGAACAGGGCGATATAGGCCAAGTGCGCCAGCAGAAAACTCACCAACCCGGGGATGAAGAAACCCTCCACCATGAGAAAGGCGTCGCCCGCCAGCGAACCCACCAACGCCGCCACCAGCAGCCCCCAGGAATTTGAGAGAAATTGGCCTCTAACGCTTATCTGGTGAGCGCTGTAAGCTACAAAAATAATAGCAATCACCATGGTCAGTGGTTTGAACAGCCAATGCCAGTGCAGCAGTCCCATGGCGCTGGTGGCCGTGGCCAGCGCCCCGGCCTGCACCATCAGCGCCTGTAGGCAGCCGATGCGCCTGCGCAGTGCCGCCCACAGCGCCCATGCGGACGCCAGCAGCGTGACCGTCCACAGGGTGCTGTGCAGGGGTGGTGCGCTGGAGGCCTGCACGCCCAGGGCCACCAGACCGGCCAGCAGAAGGACGCTTTGCACGGCGGCAAAACCGCGCAGACCGTGAGAAAAGGGTGCAGCGACAAGAGGCATGGCAAGGTGGTTCCAGTAGAAGGAAAAAACGGCCCCGGCACCGAAGCACTCAGGTCAATGCGCCCCGGGCGTCCACGCGGAAGATGCGCTCGACCGTGCCATGCTCCAGCCCGCCGCGCACCCCGATCATGTAGTCGTGCAGATTCACCGTAGGGTCGCAGTGCCCGGGTATCAGCCACAGCATGCGCCCGATGGCAGGCAGCAGCGCCTTGGGGCCTTCGGTGGTCAGCAGCCCGTGCTCGTCGCCCCCATTGCTGTAGCGCAGCGCTCGCTCGGGCGGCAGCAGCGCCACGCGGGGCATGCCCGAGTCGATGGCGTGGCTCTTGTGGCCGGCGTCGCACACGGCGCGGTCGCCCTGGCGTGAGATCACCTGGGTTTTGATGAACAGCGCGTGCTCGAAGCCTGGTTGCGCGGGCTCGCGCTCGTTTTGCGCATAGCTTTCGTCCATGAACAAAAAGGAGCCAGCCTGCAACTCGCCATACAAGCCGCTGGCAGCTTCGTGCACCAGCGTGCCGGTGCCCGCGCCTGTGACCAGCGGCACCGCCAGGCCCGAGGCCACGATGAGGTCGCGCGTGTGGCGTGCCGCCTGTACCGCGGCGGCAATGGCGTCGCGGCGCCCGGCGGCGCTGCGCAGGTGCTGGGCGCCCCCGTGGTAGGCGTGCAGGCCGGCAAAGTGCAACCGTGGCTGGCGCGCCACCGTGTGGGCCAGGGCCCGTGCGGGTTCGCCGGGTGGTACGCCGCAGCGCCCCTGGCCCACGTCGATTTCCACCAGCACCCCAACATGGGCGTGGGGCGCTGCCTGGGCCATGGCTTCGGCCAGGCGGTGGATGCCGTCGGCGCTGTCCACCGCCAGCGTCAGTTGCCCGCCCTGGGCCTGCAAGCGCTCGGCCAGGCGGGCCACGCGCATCAGTTTGGGCAGGGCAATCACCTGGTTGGTGATGGTGATGTCGTGCACGCCTGCGGCGGCCAGCGCTTCGGCCTCCGCCGTTTTTTGCACGCAGGCGCCCGTGGCACCGGCGCGCTGCAGCCACAGGGCCAGTTCGGCGCACTTGTGCGCTTTGGCGTGGGGGCGCCAGCGCACCTGGTGCTTGCGTGCAAAGTCGGCCATGCGGGTGATGTTGCGCTCCATGGCGTCGAGGTCGATCACCAGTGCGGGCGTGTCGATCTGGTCTACGCGCAGGCCCATGCTGGCGCGTAGCGCTTCAGGCAGAGGTTTCATCGCGGGAGGCTGCGTTCAGGTGCAAAGTGTCGGCCCAGCCGACCAGGGTCAGGCCGTCGGGCGTCCAGAGCAGGCGGTTGATGGCGGTGTTGGTCAGTTGCCAGGTGCGCGGTGCCTGCAGCTCCTGGCCTGTGGCCAGGCGGTAGAGCACGTCGAGCACGCCGCCATGCGCTACCAGCACGATCAGCCCGCCGCTGTGCTGCGCTGCCAGGCGGTGCGTGGTGGCCTGGATGCGTTCGCGCAGCGCGGTCAGCGTTTCGCCGCCCTCGGGGGCAAAGTGCGGGTCGCGCTGGCGCCAGCGGCGCGCCTGCTCGGGCAGCTCGGTTTCGATCTCGGCGAAGGTGCGCCCTTCCAGTTGGCCAAAGCTGCGCTCGCGCAGGCCAGGTTCGACCACCAGGGGCGCGCCGGTGGCATCAGCCACGGCCTGGCCGGTGGCATGGGCGCGCTGCAGGTCGCTGGCGTAGATGATGCTGGGCGGCTCGACTGCCAGCGCGCGTGCCAGCTGGCGCGCCTGCCACTGGCCGGTGTTGTTGAGGGGAATGTCCAGGTGCCCCTGGATGCGGGTGTCCACGTTCCAGGCGGTTTCGCCGTGGCGCACGGCAATGATGCGGGTGGCTTGCATTTCAGCGGGCCGGTGGCACAAGGGGCAAGCGCACCTGGCGCGGTCCACCGGGTGGCTGCGGGAAGCCGCTCAGGGCGGCGTCGAACAGCACGCCAAAAATGGCGGGGTCGTCCGTCCACACTTCTTCGAAAAGGGCCGAGCTTTCATACACCACCTGCTGCGTGGCGGTGTCGCGCAGCACCAGGCTGGCCTCGCGGCGCTGCAGCGTGGGCGGCATTTCGCGCAGCATCATCCCGGCGCGCAAGGGGTAACGCCCGCCCCAACCGGGGCCCCAGCCCCACAGGGGCGGGTAGTGGGGCCAGTCGGGCAGGGCCTGGCTGGCGCGCACGCTGACTTGCACCGCCAGGCGCGCGGCGGCATCGTCACGCTGCAAGCCGGCGCGCTGCAATGCCTGGTGCGCCAGTGCCTCGATGGAGGCAAAAGCCTTGTCGGTCGATTGCTGCGATGGAAGCTTTTCCAGCCGGTAGGTGGGGGGCACAGGCAGCGCACGCAGGGTGGACCAGCTTTGCACCTGGCTGTCCACCTCGCGCACCGTGGCGCAGCCCGCCGCCAGCACGGCGGTCAGGCCCAGCACCAGCATCTGAAACCAGCGTGAAACCATGGCGTGTCTCCTGTCTGTAGGGATAGCGGTGTGGGTGCCTTACTGTGCCAGTGTCAGGAGAGGCGCACCACCTGCAGGCCTGGTAGACCGGGCGGGGTGGGGAATTCTTCCTGGTCAAAGGCCTTGTCGCCGTCTTCGCTGGCAACGCCAGTGGCCTGGGCGCCCTTGAAATCGTACAGCGCACCGTCGAGCAGGTGGCTGGGCACCACGTTTTGCAGTGCACTGAACATGCTCTCCACGCGGCCCGGAAACTTCTTTTCCCATTCGCGCAGCATCTCACCCACCTGTTTGCGCTGCAGGTTTTCCTGGCTGCCGCAGAGGTTGCAGGGAATGATGGGGAAATTGCGCTGCGCGGCCCAGCGCGTCGTGTCCTTCTCGCTCACGAACGCCAGCGGGCGAATGACGACGTGCTTGCCGTCATCGCTGACCAGCTTGGGCGGCATGCTTTTGAGCTTGCCGCCAAAGAACATGTTGAGCAGCAGGGTTTGCAGAATGTCGTCGCGGTGGTGGCCCAGGGCAATTTTGGTTGCGCCCAGCTCGTCGGCCACGCGGTACAAAATGCCGCGGCGCAAGCGGCTGCACAGGCTGCAGGTGGTCTTGCCCTCGGGGATCAGTCGCTTGACGATGCTGTAGGTGTCTTCGTTCTCGATGTGGAAGGGCACGCCCGTGCTCTTCAAATAGTCGGGCAGCACATGCTCTGGAAACCCCGGCTGCTTCTGGTCGAGGTTGACGGCCACCAGGTCGAAGTGGATGGGTGCGCGCGCCTTGAGCTTGATGAGAATGTCGAGCAGGGCATAGCTGTCCTTGCCGCCCGACATGCAGACCATGACCTTGTCGCCTTCCTCGATCATGTTGTATTGCACGATGGCTTTGCCGACCTCGCGGCACAGGCGCTTTTCCAGCTTGTGCGCTTCGCGCTCAATCTTGAAATCGACCGGGGCGCGGGCTGGCGCCGCCGCCATAGTGTCTTCGCCCGTCCAAGCGCTGGTATCCATTGCATTCATTGCGTTCACCACTGTCCTGTGTCCATGCGGATGGCGACCTCGCAGTCGCCAAAAATTTCGAGTTTGGCAATTTTCACGCGTACGCCCAGCACGCCGGGCAGTTGCATGAGCCGGTGCGAGAGCTTGCCGATCAGCGTCTCCAGCAGATTCACATGCTCGGCCGTGCACTCGTCGATGATGATCTGGCGCACGCGCCGGTAGTCGAGCACATGCAGGATGTCGTCGTCGCGCGGCGCCAGGGGTTGCTCGCCCAGGCTCAGTTCTGCGTCCACCTGGATGGGCTGGGGCGCATTCTTTTCGTGCGCCAGGATGCCGACGTTGGCGTTGAAACGCAAGCCGGTGAGAGAGAGGGTCTGCTGGCCCGATGCCGGAGAAGTCATGGTGCGGGTGTGGTCGGTAAAAAGGGGGCCATGGGCTTGGCCTTGAAGGCCTCGACGCCTACCGCTTCGCAGTCGTCGTACACATCGGGCTTGCGCGTGGACACGCGCGCCGCCGAGACTTGTGGGTGCGCCAGCAGGGCGTCCAGCACGGCGTCGCACAGGGTTTCCTGCAGATCAATGTGGCCGCGCTCGATGATGCGGGTGACTTCGCGGCGGACAAAATCGTAGTCCACCACTTCGTCGATCTGGTCGTGCTGTGGGGTGTTGTCGCTCAGAGGCACGTACATATCGATGTCGAACAGGATGCGCTGGGCCGCAGCGCGCTCGAAATCGTGGATACCAATGCGCACCGTGCGGCACAGGCCACGCAGAAAAATACGCCGGTAGTGTGTGAGCAGCGGGTCGATCAGGAGGGGAGAGGTCATGGCTTGCCTGGGGGCGCAGTTTGCGCCAGTTGCTCGGCCACGAACATGATGTCGCGCTCCAGGGGCACCAGGTGTTGACCCTTGTCCACCGTGATGGTGATGCCGGTCATGGATGCATTTTCAGCCATAAACACCGCGGTGCGCGCCACATCGTCCGGGTCTGTCGGGCTTTGCAGCAGGTTTACGCGGCTGGCGCGATGGAAGTTATCGCCCGTTTGTGGACCGCTCACGTAAACCAGGCCCGGGGCCAGGCCGCAGACCCGCACATGCGGCGCCAGCGCCTGCGCCTGCAGCGCTACGGCGCGCTCCAGCGCCAGTTTGGTGAGCGTGTAGGAAAAATAGTCGGGGTTGAGGTTGAACACCTTTTGGTCCAGCACATGTACCACGATCGGCACCGCGCCCCCTGCAGAGGCCTGCTGCACTGCCCGCGCCAGCAGGCTGCCCAGGTGCAGCGGCGCTGCCAGGTTCACTTGCATCTGCTGCTGAAGCAGGGCGGGTGAAAAATGGACGCCCGTGTCGGCCTCGAACAGCGAGGCGTTGTTCACGATCGCATCGGGCCAGCGGCCCAGGGCTTGCACGGTGCCATCAAAAACGTGCTGCTGCGCTGCGGTATCGGCCAGCGTGCCGCCAATGGCCCAGGCCTGGCGGCCCAACGCCTCGATTTCGGCGCAGGTCTGCAGGGCTTCGTCGCGCGAGTGCTGGTAGTGGCAAGCCACATCCCAGCCGGCCCGGGCAAAGGCCAGACTGAAAGCACGGCCCAGGCGCCGGGCGGCGCCGGTGACCAGAACGGTGCGTGGAGGAAGCGGGGAGGACATTCGGGGACAATGCAGGCCGTGACAAAAGAACCCACAAGTTTAACGACCGCCCTGCAAGCCCATATCGCGCAGGCCATTGCATCGGCTGGTGGCTGGATCGGCTTTGACCGCTTCATGGAGCTGGCCCTGTATGCGCCTGGCCTGGGCTATTACGCCGGCCCCTTGCCCAAGTTTGGCACCCTGCCCAGTTCGGGCAGCGATTTTGTGACCGCTCCCGAGATGACGCCGCTGTTTGGCCAGACGCTGGCCGTGCAGGTCGAAGAAGCCCTGGAGCGCACCGGCACTGACGAAGTGTGGGAGTTTGGCGCGGGCTCGGGCGCTTTGGCGCTGCAATTGCTGGACGCCCTGGGCGCGCGCGTGCGCCGCTACACCATCGTCGATCTTTCGGGCAGCTTGCGTGCGCGCCAGCAAGCGCTGTTGGCAGGGCACGCGGAAACGGTGCGCTGGGTCGATGTGCTGCCCCCGTCTTTTGAGGGCGTGGTCGTGGGCAACGAGGTGCTGGATGCCATGCCTGTCAAACTGCTGGCGCGCCATGGCGGGGCGCAGAACGGCGTGTGGCATGAGCGCGGCGTGGTCCTGCACGATGGCGCGTTTGCCTGGGCCGACCAGCCTACGGCGCTGCGCCCACCGGTCGAAATCGAAGGCCCCCACGACTACCTGACCGAGGTGCACCCGCAGGCCGAGGCCTTTCTGCAGACCCTGGGCGACCGCCTGGTGCGCGGTGCGGCCTTCTTTGTTGACTATGGTTTTGGCGAGAGTGAGTACTACCATCCACAGCGCCACATGGGCACGGTGATGTGCCACCGTGCGCACCAGGCGGACGACAACCCGCTGGTGGACGTGGGCCTCAAGGACATTACCGCGCATGTCAACTTCACGGCCATGGCGCTGGCCGCGCAAGACCAGCTTTTGCCGCCAGGCCAGGGCTGGAGCGTGCTGGGCTACACCACGCAGGCGCACTTTCTTATCAACTGTGGGTTGCTCTCAAAAATGGAGCTGCAACCGCTGGAGGGACGGGTGATTGCGGCCAAATTGATCATGGAGCACGAAATGGGCGAGCTGTTCAAGGTGCTGGCCCTGTGCAAGGGCGAACCGTGGGACGCCCTGGGTTTTGTGCAGGGTGACCGCACGCACCGGCTCTGACAACGATTCTCCATCGCCATGATCCGCTGGCTCATCGTTGTCTTTCTGGCGCTGGTCTTGATCAATGGCCTGTCGCCGTGGCTGCAGCGCATGGGCCTGGGGCGCTTGCCGGGGGATTTTCGGTTCCGGCTGTTCGGGCGGGAATGGTTCATTCCGCTGGCCAGCACGGTGTTGCTGAGCTTTGTATTGAGCCTGGCCGTCAAGTGGTTGTGATCGGAGCCCGGGCGCTTGAATTTCGCGGCCTGTGGCCCGATGTCGGAATGAGAACGTTCTGAAAGCACCCACCATGACCGAAGCCCTGCACATCGTCTGCCCCCATTGCCACACCACCAACCGCGTGCAAGCCGCGCAACTGGGCAGCGCACCGGATTGCGGCAGTTGCCACCAGCCGCTGTTTGCGGGTGCGCCGCTGGAGCTGGATGCCACCAGCTTTGGCAAGCATGTGCAGCGCAGCCATATCCCGGTGCTGGTGGACTTCTGGGCGCCCTGGTGCGGCCCGTGCCGCCAGATGGCGCCGGCCTTTGCCCAGGCAGCGCGTGCGCTGGAGCCGCAGGTGCGCCTGGCCAAGCTCGACACCGAGGCGCATCCGCAGGTGGCGGCGCCCTACAACATCCGCAGCATCCCGACCATGGTGCTGTTCAAGGGCGGGCGCGAGGCGGCACGTATCTCTGGCGCGCTGGGCGCGGCGGACATTGAGCGCTGGGTGCGTTCGGTGCTGTGAAGCAGCGTGAGGGCAATGCTGAACCAGTCCCTCACGCGCCTTGCATCCCATCCCGATGCACGGCGCGCATCATCGCGGTGATTTATTCAGCATCGCCTTAGCGCATGTTGCCCGTGTGCCCCAGCGAGTAACGCCCCGGCTGCGGCCAGACGGTCAAGCCGTGGGGCTCGGCGCCCACGCGCACCTTGGTCACTGCGCCGGTCACCGTATCGAACCGGTACACCACATCGTCATACCGACCCGACAGCCAGAGCCACTTGCCGTCGGCACTCACGTTGCCCATGTCGGGGCTGCCGCCCCCGGGGACGGGCCATTGCGCGACGACGGTCTGGGTGGCGAAATCGATCACGCTCACCCCGCCCGGGCCCTTTTTGGTGCCGTGGATCTTGTGCGTTCCGCGGTTCGCCACATACAGGCGCTTGCCGTCGCGGCTCGGGTACAGCCCGTGCGCGCCCAGCCCGGTAGAAATGAAGCCAACTTCCGTGAACGCATCACCATCCAGCACATGCACGCCATCGGCGTCCATGTCGGCCACAAAGAAGCGCTTGCCATCAGGGGATATGCGGATGTCCTGCGGCATGCCCTTGGTCGATGTGCAAATCTCGGTTTCCAGAGGGTTGAGCATGGCCTTCGACTCTGCAAAGCGCACAGCGGGCATCTTCAGCTTCAGGTAGCCCAGCACCACCCGGTTGATGAGGTCGATTTTTGCCACCGTGCCGTCAAACTCACAGGTGAAGAGCGCGAACCGGCCGTCGATCGAGAATTCGCCGTGGTTGATGCCTCCACATCGGGGCGTGCTGATCGAGTACTGCATGGCCAGCGTCTTCGGGTCTCGAAAATCCAGTCTGCGCCGGTCTTCGGCGACGACGATGAGTGAGGCGCCATCGGGCGTGAAATACACGTTGTAGGGGTCGTCCACAGGCACCGGTTTGCCGGCCTGGCCGGTTCGCGGGTCGATGGGTGTCAGGCTGCCCTCGTTGCTGCGCTCGGCGTTGTTGGCCACCCAAAGAGTCGACAAATCCCATGACGGAACAACGTGTTGCGGGCTTTTCTGCACGCGCAGGGTGTCTACCACTTTCATGGTGTGGGGGTCGATCACGGACACGGACTTGGAGCGCAGGTTGGGCACGTAGATCCGCTCAAGGTGGTCTTTCACGGCAGAACCCATGTGGTTCGGCGTGGTTTCGCTGTAGATATTTTTCGCGTCGGGCACTGGCGGCATGCCAGGTACGGTCTTGATGGGGGGCGTCTGTGCAATCGTCGCTGCCGTGCCTTGCGCCTGCGCCGGTGCGCTGGCCTCCTGGCGGGGGGCTGCGCTGGCGCCTAGCACGCTGAACGCAGTCAGAAAAAGGAGCGTGGCTTTCATGGGAGCAAATCTCATTTTTGGGGGATGGTTGGCGAAGGGCCAGAATTGGTAGGCGCCTGCATGAGCGCATGCAAAGCGGCCACGCTGCTGTCCACGATCAGATCCACGCCGATGTGCCCCAGTGCAGCCGTCGCGCGGCGCGGGTCGCCGTAGACGCCGCCTCGCTTGCCGGCCTGCGCTGCGGTGGTCAGTGCACCAGCGCGCACCAGCGCGGGGTCCACCGCCAGCGCCAGCGCCGTGTCGGCCAGGCCGGCATGGGTGCCGATTTCAGCACGGGTGAAGCCTTTGTCCAGCAAACCGGCCACGTAGAGCGATTGCGTGACCTGGTAATACTCGACCAGCGCATGCACGCGGCAGCTGGGGTCGCTCGCCCACGCGCGGTTGAGGCGGTTGGCCACCCGCGCTTCGAGCGGCTGGTAGCCGCCGTGGTCACCCAGGAACACGACATGGCGAAAGCCGTGCTGTTTGAATGAGCGCGCAGCGCCCTCCAGCACGGCTTCAAAGGCGGCATCGGGAATCGAAATCGTGCCTGCAAAGCGCATGTGTGCCTGTGGCGGGTCAATGGAACCCTCCGGCACATAGGCCAGCACGGGCGCCACCAGCACACCCCCGGCGCGCTGCGCGATCTGCCCGGCCAGGAAGTGGACGCGCGCATTGTGTTTGCCCAGCACCATGTGTGGCCCACTCTGCTCGGTGCCGCCAATCGGCACCAACACGGTGGTGCTGCCCGCGGCGATGCGGCCCTGCAGCTCGGTCCACGTCAGGTCTTCGAGGTAGACGCTGGCCGATGGCACGTCAGCCGCCATCGCAGCACCAACGCCCAGGCTGCTGCAGGCCAGCACGATGAGCCAGGCGGCGTGCCGACATCCTGGCGCAGGCCTAGTACCGCCAGTGCGGACCGCTTTGGGGGAACCGAAAGGCAGGCAAAACCGGACAACGCGAAAGAAAAGCTGAGCGAGAAGGCGCATAAGTGCTTGATGGTACAAGCCCGCAGCGTGGGATCAGGCGCCTTTTTTGCACTCGCCACAGCGGCTGTGGTAGTTTTTTGGAATCGTTCAGGCCGCAAATACGGCGGCGATGGCGCGTACCCGCGCCGCGTGAATCTGCTCCCCTACCTGCGGCCCCTTGAAGCCGCGCGCTGCGGCTTCGGTCGCGATGGGGGCCGTGTCTACCGCGCGTGCTGCGGCCAAAGCGGCTAGCAGCCGTTCGCGCTGGGGGTAGGCCGACTCTTCGAAACCCAGCCGCCCGCGCGCATCGCATTCGCAGGCCAGCAGCACGTCTTCGAAGCGCGCTGGTTTGCGGATGGCATCGCAGCGCTCCAGCAAGCGCAAAAGCGCAGCAGGTGCCAGCTCGCCACTGCGGTGGATGTTGCCGTGCTCGCGCGCCACCACGTCGGCCAGCTCGCGGCAGTCGGTGGGTATGCGCAAGCGTTCGCACAGGCCCTTGAGCAGCTTTGCGCTGCGCTGTTCGTGGCCAATGTGGCGTGGCAGCATGTCCTGGGGCGTGGTGCCCTTGCCCAGGTCGTGCGTCAGGCAGGCAAAGCGCACGGCCAGCGGTGCCTGCAGACGCGCTGCCATGTCCAGCACCATCATCAGGTGGATGCCGGTGTCGATCTCGGGGTGGTATTCAGGGCGCTGGGGAACGCCCCACAGCCGGTCCACCTCGGGCAGTACCACCCTGAGCGCCCCGCAGGCGCGCAGTACGTCGAACATGCGTGAGGGCTTGTCTTCCATCAGCCCGCGCGCCAGCTCTTGCCACACACGCTCGGGCACCAGGTGGTCTGCCTCGCCGTTGTGCACCATGGAGCGCATCAGGGCCAGGGTTTCGGACGCCACGGTGAAGTCGGTGAACCGCGCCGCAAAACGTGCCACGCGCAGGATGCGCACCGGGTCGTCATGGAAGGCGCCGGTCACATGGCGCAGTACCTTGTCGCGCAGGTCGCGCGCACCGTTATAGGGGTCAAAAATGCCTGTAACGCCCGTCCATTCTGCGCTGGAAGCTATTGCATTGATAGTGAGATCGCGCCGCGAGAGGTCCTCTTCGAGCGTGACCTCGGGCGAGCTTTGCACTACAAACCCCCGGTAGCCGCGCCCGCTCTTGCGCTCGGTGCGCGCTAGCGCGTATTCCTCGTGCGTCTCGGGGTGCAGAAAAACCGGAAAGTCGCGCCCCACGGGCAGGTAGCCCAGGTCCAGCATCTGCTGCGGCGTGGCGCCTACCACCACCCAATCGTGGTCGTTCACGGGGCGGCCCAGCAGCCGGTCGCGCACAGCGCCCCCCACCATGTAGATTTGCATGCGGGCAGTGTAGTTACTATTCACGGCCCTTCAAGGCACCCATTGTCTCTGGAGTCCGCCCATGTCCTCATCGCCCCACATCACCATCGTTCAGCCCAACCTGGACGGCAGCCTGCCCATTCCCGTGCCGGCAGCGCCCTCGGCCACCGAGGCGGCTGCCGCGCAACTGCAGCAGCGCGCCGAGGCGCTGCAGGAGCAGCTCGAAGGTTTGCAGGAATTGCTGGCCAAACCCCTGAACGAAATCCTGGCCGACCGGGACAAGGCCCTGGAGGCCGCCAGCGCGTGGGACGCCTTCGGTGCCATGTGGATGCTCTCGCAGCGCGCCATGCGCCGCGTCGCCATGGACCTGGCCGCGCAGCAGGGCGTGAGCGAGGCCGACGTGGTGGCGCGCGCCATGCAGCACGCCAACGCAGTGCTCAACACCGAGGACGAAACCCTGGGCGGCTCCATCGCCCCCGCGCAGCTGGCGCACATCGCGCGGCACAAGCCGTTTTTGCGCAAGCAGTTCCGGCCGGGGTGAGTGGCGTTTCAGCGCTGGAGCCGATAAGGCTCCTCGAACGCCCGGAAGTCCTGCTCGGCCAGGGCGCCGTCGATCCAGGCCTTGGCACCGGGCAGTGCGCGCACGCGCTGCACGTAATCCTGGATGTGCGCAGGCAAGGGTAGACCGTAGCTGTGCAGGCGCATGCACACCGGGGCGTAGAAGGCGTCGGCGATGGTGAATGCGCCGAACAGCATCGGGCCGCCATGCTCTTCCAGCAGACCACTCCACATGTCGACCAGGCGTTGCACATCGGCGCGCACGGCAGGCTTGTCGCGCCAGATCAGTGCGCCTTGCTGGGCCAGGTCGGCCTCGATGTTCATCGGGCAGGCGCCGCGCAGGGCGGCAAAGCCGCTGTGCATTTCGGCGGTGATGCTGCGGGCCTGGGCGCGGGCCGCCTTGTCCTGGGGCCAGAGCTGTTTTTCGGGATAGGTTTCGGCCAGGTATTCGGCAATGGCCAGGGTGTCCCACACCGTCAGGTCGCCGTCGACCAGTACGGGTACCTTGCCGGTGGGCGAAATACCGGCCAGCGTGGCCTTGAATTGCGAGCTGGCGTCAAAGCTGTCAAAGCGGGCCAGCACTTCCTCGAAAGGGATGCCGGCCTGGCGCAGCAGCACCCAGGGGCGCATGGACCAGGAGGAGTAGTTCTTGTTGCCGATGTAGAGCTTGAGCATGGGGCACCTGCTGAAGAAAAAATGGACCGCGAAGGAGCAGCCCATTGTGCGGCAAGGTAGGCGGGGTGCGGCGCGCAGTGGACGGATGCCGCTGACCCGGCCAGGGTCTTCAGTCCAGCCGTGGCGTGGCGCGCTCGATGATGGCGGCCACATCCACCCCGCGCGGCAATGCGCCGTAGTTGAAGCTGCCTTGCGGCGCCAAGCGCGAGGCGCAGAACGCGTCGGCCACGAAGGCCGGGGCGCTGCGCACCAGCAGGGACGCCTGCAGCGCCAGGGCCATGCGCTCGACGACGTGGCGGGCGCGGTATTGCAGGTCGGCGGTGTCGGCAAATTCCTTGCCCAGATCGCGTACATGTTCGTCCAGCAAGCGGTTCTGGCCCTGGGTGTGGCGCAGTTCGGTGAAGAAGGCCTCCACCACTTCGGGGGTCTTGCCCATGGCGCGCAGCACGTCCAGGCACTGGATGTTGCCGCTGCCTTCCCAGATGGCGTTGACCGGCGATTCGCGGAACAGGCGCGGGAACATGCTGTCTTCCATCACGCCGCTGCCGCCGATGCACTCCATGGCCTCGTAGGCGTGGCCCGGCGTGCGCTTGCAGATCCAGTATTTGCCCACGGCGGTCACCAGGCGC
>JAANMW010002947.1_pt1 | contig 14249 bp, 14 predicted proteins | sample 7279671 | NCBI WGS metagenome assembly JAANMW01 (sample SAMN14094541, study PRJNA606508) | bioreactor metagenome | isolation source: A lab-scale SPAN reactor treating ammonium-rich wastewater day 247 | place: Ireland: Galway | collected 2017-09-19
CGGCCCGCGGGTGCGCGAGGGTGTCATGACGTCGGTCTCGGTTGAACAGGTCAGGTCCGCCGGCGTCGTCGGCGCCGGAGGCGCGGGGTTCCCCACGCACGTCAAGCTGGCTGGAAAAGCCGACACCGTCCTGCTCAACGCCGCTGAATGCGAGCCGCTGTTCCACAAGGACAAGGAAGTGCTGCGCGAGTTCGCCGGGCCGGTGCTGGCCGGGCTGGCCGACGCCATGCGCCTGGTCGGCGCCGGGCGCGGCGTGGTCGGCATCAAGGAGAAGTATGGGGAGGTCATCGAGGTCCTGCGCCCGCTGCTGCCGGGGGGGATCGAGATCTGCCCGCTGCGCGACTGCTACCCGGCCGGCGATGAGTTCATCCTGGTCTACGACGTGCTCGGTCGGGTCATCCCGCCCGGGGGCATCCCCCCGCACGTGGACGCCGCGGTCATCAACGTCGAGACGGCGCTGAACGTGGCATTGGCGGGCGAGCGGCCGGTGACCGAAAAATTCCTCTCCGTCGCCGGGGCGGTGACCAACCCCTGCACCCTCCGCGTGCCGGTCGGGGTAACGCTGCGGGCGTGCGTGGCGGCGGCCGGCGGGGCGACCGTGCCCGACCCGCACTACATGGTCGGCGGGGTGATGATGGGCCGGCTCGAGGACGACCACGACGCCCTCGTGGACAAGACGACCGGCGGGCTGGTGGTCCTGCCAGGCGACCACGTCGTCATCCGCCGACGGCGGCAGACGTTTCCGCAGATCGAGCGGATCGGTCGATCCGCCTGCGACCAATGCAGCTTCTGCACCGAGCTGTGCCCGCGGTACCTGCTGGGCCACCCGATCGAGCCGCACAAGGCGATGCGGAGCCTGATGTTCAATCTCGTCGGGCACGCCAACGTGCAGGGCACCAGCTTCTGCTGCGAGTGCAACCTGTGCAGCATGTTCGCCTGCCCGGAGGACCTGGATCCCAAGAACGTCTGCGCCGAGAACAAGCGGCGTATCGCGGCCGACGGAAACCGCTGGACCGATCCGCCGTTCAACCCGGACCGCCCGGGCATGCACATGGACGGCCGGAAGCTGCCGATGCGAAAGCTGATGCTTCGGCTGGGACTGGAGCGCTACAACAACATCGGTCCGCTCGTGCCGGAGTTGCTGCGGGCCGACCGCGTGGGCGTGCGGCTGAAGCAGCACGCCGGGCCCCCGTGCGAGGCGACGGTCGCGCCGGGTGAGCGGGTCGAGGCGGGCCAGGAGGTCGGTCGGCCGCCCGTCGTCGACGGCAGGCCCGCCCTGGGCGCCCCGGTGCACGCCTCGATCCCGGGGACCGTGACGGCGGTGCGGAACGGCGTTGTCTGGATCGGCCGGGGCTGACTGGAACCAACCATGCACTACCGGGGACGCTATCGCCTGTTCGACGCCTCGAAGGTGCGGACCTACCCGCTGGCGTTGCGGGCCAACAAGGTCGAGATCGGCGGCTTTCTCGACGTGGGCAAGCTGGCCCGCGGCCCGGTCCGCTGTGCCGCGGAGCCGTGGTTCCGCAACGGCGTCCGCGGGCCCGGCCCGGACCAGTCGGCCGGGCTGAGCGAGCTGGCCCGGCGGATCGTCCAGTGCCATCGCGCCGGTCAGCCGGTCGCGGTGCTCTGCGGCGCCCATCCGATCAAGAATGGCCAGGCGCCGATCCTGATCGACCTGATCGAGCGGGGCGTGGTCACGTCGCTCTCGACCAACGGCGCCGGGGTCATTCACTCGCTGGAGCTGGCCCTGATCGGGGCCAGTTCCGAGTCGGTCCGCGACGCCCTGCCCCGCGGCGACTTCGGCATGGCTTTTGAGACCGGGGCCTACATCAACCACGCGGTCAGTCTCGGCTGGGCCGACGGGCTGGGCTTCGGCGAGTCGATGGGGCGGCTGTTCTGCGACGACGGTTTCCGCCGACGCGTGCTGGACCGGGCGTTCCGGGACGTGAACGATGCGGGCCCGTACGTCCGACCCGACGACGGTTTCCGCTACGTCGATTCGTGCCTGCTGGCCGCCGCCTGGCGGAAGGGCATCCCGTTGTGCGTGCACGCCTCGCTGGGCACCGACATCATCGACCAGCATCCCAGCCACGACCCAGCCGCCAAGGGCGGCGCCAGCGGCGCCGACTTCCTCGCCTTCGTCCAGGAGATGTGCCGCTTCACCGCCGGGGGCGTGGTGCTGAACATCGGCACCGCGGTGATGGGTCCGGAGGTGGTGCTCAAGGCCGTCTCGATGGCCGCCAACGTCGGCTGCACGCCCGACGGGCTGTGGACCGGCGACTTCGACGTCCGCCCGTTCACCTTCGACGACGAGGCGCGTGACGAAGCGGCGGCCTACTACTATCTTCGCGACCAGAAGTCGATCGCGACGCGGGTGCCCAAGGTGTTCGGCGGGGTGGGGTTCTACTTCCAGGGCCTGCACGCCGTCACGCTTCCGCCGCTATACCAGCTCATCCTCCGCGAGCTGGACCAGGCAGCCCAGGCAGCGGAGCCGCCAACGCCGCCCAGTCGCCGAAAGCGCCAGGAAAAGCCTATGAGCACATGATCGTCCCGGCCACCCCGCGAACCCCTGCCTCGCGCACGGGTCCCCGGTGTTCAGTGATTGGTCGTTGGGTATTGGTCATTGGTCATTGGTCATTCGTTCGTCATTCGTCATTTGGCATTTGGCATTTGCCCGCGAGGTTCCCATGCCCCCTCCCCGCTCGATCGGCGCTCTGGAGTTGTCCAGCATCGGGGTCGGCTATCGCGCCCAGGACGCGATGCTCAAGGCGGCGGCGGTCAAGGCGGTGCTGGCCCGAACCATCTGCTCGGGCAAGTACTTCATCGTCGTCGCCGGCTCGGTCAGCGACGTGCAGTCGTCGGTGCGGGCCGGGCTGGCCGAGGCCGACGAGGCCATTATCGACCACCTGGTCCTGCCCAACGTGCACGCCTCGGTGTTCCCCGCCCTGGGCCAGTCGGTGGTCCTGCGGACCGGGCAGGCCGAGGCCCTCGGCGTCATCGAGACCTTCAGCGGGGTCAGCGCGGTGGCGGCGGCGGACGCGGCGGCCAAGGCAGCCGACGTGACCCTGTTCCGCCTGCACGTGGCGATGGCGTTGGGCGGCAAGGGCTACCTGCTGCTGACCGGCACGGTCGCCAACGTCGAGGCGGCCGTCGCCGCCGGGGCGGCCGCCGTCCGCGAGCGGGGCCTGCTGGTCAGCCAGGTGGTCATCCCCCGCCCGGACCCGGCGCTGTTCGGGGAATACCTGTGAACCGGGCAGCAAGTAGCGAACAGATTCTGCTCGCATATCCCTTAGCTGCAATACGTTACAACCCAATCCGGAAATTCGTTGACAGCAGCCCCAAAATTGCTATTATGCAGGGAGTAGTTGGTTGCGGGCCCGCATAGGCAGGGCCTCGGAGGAGAGTGGAACTCGAGCCGGCTGAGTTGTGCCAGCACGCCCGGGGAAGTAGTTTTTGTCGCATGAGAAGGGTTCGGCCGAACGGGGCCAGGGGTGCGCCGTGCGGCTCGAGTGGTGCGCCGGGCGATTCAGGTTCAGAGTTGACGCAGCAACGATAGTCGTGGTCGTAAGCGGCCGGTCTGCTTCGGGGTTGGAGCGGGCCGAAGGACTTGGGGAGAGGGCATGCGGAAGCCGCCGGGGGCGTGCTGCCGCTCATCCGGGGCCGTGCTGAGTTCAAATAGTAAACTGACACACTGACTCGCCGGGGCGGCGCCTTGTGGACGTTGCTTGAACCGGCGGGTTGGCGAGCAGGGAAATGAGTTTCGCCCTTGACCGGGGTGCGCACACAGGGAAAGGAAGTTGCCGCATGTTGCTCCGCAGGTTGATGATCGTAACCATCGCGGGAACGCTGGCTTTTCCGTTGTCCGCCGCGGGTATCACCTTCGTGGGGTCTTCCGGCGACCTGGCGGCCAGCGTCGACTTCGAGGTCAACGGGACGAACCTAGTCGTTACGCTGACCAACACGTCTGTCGCCGACGTGCAGGCCCCAGCCGACGTGCTTACGGCCGTGTTCTTCGACCTGAGGGACGACCCCAGCCTGACGCCGGTCAGCGCCTTTCTGGGTTCGGGCAGCGTCGTCTACTTCGGCCTTGACGGCGGCGGTAACGTCGGCGGGGAATGGGCCTACCGCGAGAACCTGTCGAACCTGCCCGAGGACTGGTCGCCGCCGCACTTTGCCAAGGCGGCGCGGGGCATCAGTTCGACGGGATTGGACTGGTTCGGCCCGGACGACGTATTCCCTTCTCCCGCCGAAGACCTGGATTGGCCCGTCGAGCCCAACGGTCTGAATTACGGGCTGCTCAGCGCCGGCGATGACACGACCACAGGCAATAGTAAAGTCACTGGAGGCGGAGGCAACCCGACGCCGCTGATCAAGAATTCGGTGGTCTTCACCCTGAGCGGTCTGCCCGACGCTTACAATATTGACGCGGCGATCAGCAAGGTCGTCTTCCAATACGGTACGGACGTCGATGCTGAGCCCTATATTGTGCGCATGCCCGGCACGACCGGCCAACCGCCGGACCGTTCGGTCCCCGAGCCGGTGACGATGCTGGGCGTGCTGCTCGGCCTGGGCGGCCTGGCCGGGTACTGCCGCAGACGCTTCGCCTGATACTGAGTTTGGATCACACCTGATGCGGGCGGGCCAAACGGCCCGCCCGTCTTATTTTCCAGCAAATCTATCGGCGAACGCCAGGCCCGTATCTCGTGCAGCAACCCGCCCTTGCGCCGGCCTCCCGCGCCAGGGCAGGGGGCTGACTTGACTACTGCATCGCTGGCGATATTATGGATAATAATTGTTGGCGGCGGGCTTGCTGGAGTTGCGGAGCGGGCCAAGGGACTTGGGGAAAATTGGAGCGGGAACCGCCAGGTGCGGACCACCGATCTGTTAGGGACGGGCTGATCTCGATGCCTGGAAGAACCGGTCGCCACATACGGCGCCTTGTAGGTGCCCGGTTGAGGTGACGGATTGCGCGAGCAGCGGATCGCTCGAGCAGCGGACCGACGATTCGCCCCTTGACCGGGGTGCGCACACAGGAGAAAGGATGGGTCGTATGATCCGAGGAAAGTGGAGCATCGTGGCTACCGCGACGGTCGTGCTGCTGGCGGTTGCGGGTCAAGCGTCAGCGGTCTCGGTCGTACCTGTCAGTGTCAAGCTGACCACGGACGCGCTGGGGCTGGGCAGCGCGGATTTGAATGGCGGCAGCAAAGTCGACCCGGACATTGCCGGCAAGTTGCTGACCAGCCCGACGGTCGGGGAAGGCAGCTTCCTCTACATCCAGCGGAGTGGACTGGCCGGCTCGGGGACGGTCCTGGATCCGCTCCTGCTGACCGTGACGGCCATGACTCACCTGGACACGGTCACGTTTCCCCTCGCCTGGGGCGGACCGGCCGATTACCAGGCAGGGATCATCTACCTGACCGACGAGAACTCAGACACGCCGGATGGCAAGGACGAGGGGTTGGGCGTCCGGGCGTTCAAGGTCACCGACTCGACGGGGCTGAGGTTGGCCGGACTGGACATCGAGGGCAGCAAGGATGTGTCCGGGGGAACCGGGTCCACCACCATCCCTGTGGACAAGAGCGGCAATCCAAAGCCAAATGGTCCTCCGCACGTCGATGAGGCTGTCTTTTTCGATTTCGCGGCGGACAGCCCGGCCGCTGGAGACTCCCTGGAAGTCTTGTTGAGCAAGTTCGACCGAGACTCCGATCCGACCAAGGCAGATCACATCAAGCTGGTCATCGACCTGGTCGGCGGCGGCAGCCTGTCATACCTGGATATCTTGCCGCCGTCCACCGGCAATGACAGCGTCTGGGAGCAGGTCGGCGCCGACAAAGACGACCTGTGGAAGCTGAAGTTTGCCGGGTTGCCCGGCGTGGATTCCACCACGGTAGTGGACGGGTTTGCAATTTCGGCCATCGAGAGCGACCCGGCAAAACCGAAGGGGACGGCTGAGCACTTCCTGATAACCGGCTTGGGGGGCGCTGTGCGCGTGCCGGACGCGACCGGCGACCCGCTGGGCGGCCACGCCCCCGAGCCGGTGACGGTGCTGGGCGTGCTGGCCGGCCTGGGCGGGCTGGCGGGGTATTGCCGCAGGCGGTTCGCCTGAACTGGGTTTGGATCACACCTGACGCGGGCGGGCCAAACGGCCCGCCCGTTTACTTTTCCAGCAAATCTATCGGCGAACGCCAAGCCCGTATCTCGTGCAGCAAGCCGGCCTTGCGCCGGCCTCCCGCGCCAGGGCAGGGGGCCGACTTGACTGCTGCATCGCGGGCGCTATGATGGATAATAATTGTTGGCGGCGGGCTTGCTGGAGTTGCGGAGCAGGCCGAGGGACTTGGGGAAAATTGGAGCGGGAACCGCACGGCGCGGATCACCGATCAGATGGGGACGGGCTGTTCTCAATGGCAGAATGAAGGACCAGCCGCCACCCACGGCGCCTCGTAGGCGCCCGGCCGAGGCGGTGGATTGCGCGAGCAGCGAATCGACGATTCGCCCTTTGACCGGGGTGCGCACACAGAGAGAGGACGGTGCCATATGTTTGTTCGAGGGTGGATATGGGTTGCCGCGACAGGGATACTGATCCTGCCGATGGTCGCATCGGGCGTTTCTTACAGCGGGACGCTGACGTATACGCCGCCGCCGCCCGCCGGCGCGGGGGATACGGCCACGATCTTCGCGAACGCCAAGGACTGGGCCGATTATGAGTTGACCATCGGCTATGAGGCCACCGACGAGGACGGCTCGTTCCCCGGGTTCCCGTGGCGCTACACCTACACCTTTGCCCTGGTCAATCCCGACGCACCTCCGGACCCCAAGGGCGGGATCAGCCACATCGTCCTGGAGACCAGCACCAGTTTCACGGAGGCGAACCTGACCGGACTGTCGGGGGCCTCATTGGCGGGCGACGATCCGATCAAGACGCAGACCGTGGGCAGCGGCAATCCGCAGATGCCGGAGGACGTCTATGGCATACGGTTTGACCCGCTGTCGGCAGACCTGACGACGATGACCTGGTCGTTCTTCAGCAACCGCAGCCCCATCTGGGGCGACATCTACGTCAAGGACGGCGGCAAGCCGGGCGAGGAGAACGCGGCCTGGAATTCGGGCTTCACCAGCCCGGACTCCGACCCGGCCGGCTTCCCATTCGTCCTCTCCGACAACCATGTCCTGGTTCCCGACACCAACCTGACCAGCCAGCCGCCGGGCGGGCACGTGCCGGAGCCTGTTACGGCGTTGGGCGTGCTGGCCGGCCTGGGCGGGCTGGCCGGGTACTGCCGGCGGCGATTTGCCTGACGGACGATCGATTTTCTGCGAGCCTTTACGGGCGGGCCAGGCGGTCCGCCTGTTTTTTTTCGACGGAATTTCACATCCAATATGATTACTGTAACTTGTTTATATACAGGTATTTGCATCATGGATGGCGAGTAAGACACGCCCCTGACGTTTGACTTCGTGTCGTAACGTGCTATTAATCTTCAAGTTGCATTGGGCGACCCGCGGTTGTTTCGGAGCGGGCCGGCGTGTGAGGGGAATTCAGGTTCGGGGCCCCCCCGGGGTGTGTTTCCGAGCAGTTGGGGTTCAACCGGAATTCAATGGCAGCATGGTAAGTCGACCGCGAAGGCCTTCCAGGCATCGCGACCGGCATTTGTGTCGAGTGAGCTACGGAGGGAATGCTCGCCCCCCAGCGGGGTGTGCACACAGCATTGGAGGGTAGCCGCATGGATTCCCGCAAGTGGATGGTGGTCGCAGTGGCCGTGGTCCTGATGATGCCCCTGGCCGCACAGGCCGTAACCTATGACGGGCAATTGAGTTATTCACCGCCCGCACCGGCCGGCGTCGATGACACGGCCGTGGCGTATCCCGGCGGCAGCGAGTGGCCCGGATGCTACGTCAGCATCACCTACCAGGTCACCGACGAGCACGCCGCCTATCCGGACCTCGCGTGGCGATATGCCTATACCGTCACGGTTTTCAACCCGTCCGGGACGACCCAGAGCGGGATCAGCCACGTCATCCTGGAAACCAGCCCCAGCTTCACGGCCGGCGACTTGGCGGGGCTGTACGGAGCGTCTCTGGATTCGATTGGGCTGCACGAGACCGGGCCCGGCAACTTTGAGATGCCCGAGGACGTGTACGGCATCAAGTTCAATCCGCCGGCCGACGACCTGATCGGCATGAGCTGGCTGTTCTACAGCGACCGCAGCCCCGTCCCGGGCGACATCTACGTCAAGGGCGGCGGCGGCAACGGCAGTCCCGACGTGGCATGGAACGCGGGCTTCACCGGTCCCGACCTGGATCTGCCCGACGACTATCACGTCCTGGTTCCGGACACCAACACGACCGGCGACCCGCCGGGCGGCCACGCCCCCGAGCCGGTGACCGTGCTGGGCGTGCTGCTTGGGATGGGCGGCCTGGCAGGTTATTGCCGCCGGCGCTTCATGTAGGCCCCGGCAGCGAAGTCCGACACACTCCAAGGCGGGCCTCCTGGTCCGCCTTTTTTTTCGCGCCGGCGTGGCGTAAATCCGCCAGCTCGGCGCAACTTTCGCCCAAAAAGCACTTGCACTTGTGCAAAAATATGGCATCATTCCATCATAGACTTGCCTTTACTTGCGCAACAACCGCCATGAGCAACGACCTGAGCATCGACGACCGCCGGGAAATGGAGATGCAGCTCCTTTCCGAGAAGACCTTCCTGCCCCTGGCCGACCTGGCGGCGGCGATCGGCGTGTCCGACTCGACCGTCCGGCGGGACCTGGAGGCCCTCGAAGGACAGGGCCGCGTTCGCCGTACCCACGGCGGGGCCGTATTTGCCGGCAACGGCGGGTCCCCACCGCCCCGCCCGGCCGCCGACGCCATCGCCGCCGAGCAGAAGGCCGCCATCGCCCGGGCCGTCGCCGATCTGATCGCGCCCGGACAGACCGTCATGCTCAACGGCGGGTCGACCTGCTACCAGGTCGCCCGGGCCCTCCAGGGCCGACGCCTCAGCGTGGTCACCAACTCCGTCGCCGTCGCCGCCCTGCTCTGCGGCGACCTGGCGACCGAGGTCACCGTCGTTGGGGGTTACGTCTATCCGCGGATCGGCGTCGCCGTCGGGGCGATGGCCGACCGCCAGCTCGAATCGCTCCACGCCAGCCGCCTGGTCACGAGCTGCGCGGGCCTGTCCCCCGACGGCGCCTTCGAGCCCAACCAGTTGATGGTGGACGTCGAGCGGCGGATGATGGCCAACGCCGACGAGGTGGTCCTGCTGGCCGACTCGACCAAGCTGGGCGTCCGCTCTGTGGTCAAGCTGGCCGGGCTGGACGAGCTGGACGTGATCGTGACCGACAGCGGCGCCGACGAGCAGGCCCGCCAGTGGCTGGAGCGGTGCGGTGCGCGGGTCATCTACGCCGCCGTGGACCGGTGAATCACCACCGAGGCACGGAGGACTGAGACATGAACGGCTTAACACGAAGTGGCACGAAGTGCCACCAAGCCACACCAAGAGGATTCTTGGTGGACCTTCAGGCCCTTTGGTGCTTTTCGAGTTGAGTCCCGACGAGTCGGGATTCTCTGTGCCCTCTATGTGCTCTGTGGTTTGCCCGCAACGCCGCCGAATGAGGGACTGCCGCGATGAGCCGAGCCTCCATCCCGATGCCGCGCGAGCAGCTCGAGCGGATCGTCCGCCAGGTGGTCCGCCAGCGGTTCGCCGAGCGGCTGGCCGCCGGTGAGCCGCAGCTCGCCGCCGCGTATGAGCCGAACCTGGTGGTCAACATCTCGGCCCGCCACCTGCACGTGACGCCCGAGAACCTGGTCCGGCTGTTCGGGCCCGGCGCCGAACTGACCGTCTATCGCTGGCTGTATCAGCCCGGGGAGTTCGCCGCCGAGCAGACGGTGACGATCCTGGGCCCGCGCCGCCGGGTGATCGAGCACGTGCGGATCCTCGGGCCGGTCCGCCGGGCGACCCAGGTCGAGATCAGCCACACCGACGCGATCGCGTTGGGCATCGACGCCCCGGTCCGGCGGTCCGGGCGGATCGACGGCACGCCCGGATGCGTGCTGATCGGACCGGCTGGGGTCGTCGAGCTTTCCCAGGGGGTCATCCGGGCCGAGCGGCACGTGCACCTGGGCCCGGCCGACGCCGCCGCCTACGGGTTCGCGGACGGCCAGCGGGTGAGGCTGCGGGTGCTGGGCGACTGCCCGACGACGTTCGAGGGCGTGCTGTGCCGGGTGGACCCGCGGTTCCTGCTGGAGGTGCACCTGGACACCGACGAGGGCAACGCCTGCAACCTGGTCGCGGCGACGGGGGTGGAACTAAGTGCGTAATGGAGGACCGGGCCCCTTCGTTTTCTTGAAAGGCAGCCACGTGAAAAGCCGTCTTCTCGTCCTCGGCGCTGTGGCCGCAGTGATGATCCTCGGTGGGTGCGACCGTGAGAAACGCCAGGCATCGGGTGGAGCGCAGCCTTCGCGGGGCGGTGAGCCTCCAGCGTCCGCGGCCGCGATAGAGCGCAAGGTAATTGAGATAGTCGCGGCACAGACAGGGGTGCGAGTGGACGAAATCAAACCCGCTACCAGACTGGTCGAGGATTTGAGGTTCGACGACTTGGATCTGGTCGAAACGGTCATGGAACTGGAGGACCAGCTTCAGGTGACTATTTCGGACGAACAGGCGAACGATGCCAGGACCGTTGCTGACCTGGTCAAACTTGTCAGGCAAACCGGCAAGAGATAACAAGGAGAAAGGTATGGCCCTACAGGCATTGGGCATGGTCGAGACTCGCGGCCTGGTCGCCCTGATCGAGGCGTCCGACGCGATGTGCAAAGCCGCCAACGTCGAGCTGGTCGGCTGGGACAAGGTCGGCTCGGGGATGGTCACCGCCTTCGTCCGCGGCGACGTGGCGGCGGTGAAGGCGGCGACCGACGCCGGAGCGGCAGCCGCCGCCCGCATCGGCGAGGTCGTCAGCGTCCACGTCATCCCCCGCCCGCACGAGGACCTGGAAAAGGCCGTGCCGAAGAAGCCGGCCGCGAAGAAGACCGCCGCCGGGAAATGAAGGCCGCAGGCCGATTGCGGAACCGAATCCAATGCGGAATTCGGACTGCGGAATGCGGAATGAGTCAGGCATGCAGTCGTCTCTGATTCCGAGTTCCGAACTCCACATTCCGAATTCCAGCGTCTCCCAACAGGAGCACACGATGGATGCCCTGGGCATGATCGAGACCAAAGGATTTGTCGGGCTGGTCGAGGCCTCCGACGCGATGTGCAAGGCCGCCAACGTCGAGCTGATCAAGCGGATCGAGATCGGCGGAGGGTTCGTCACCACCCTGGTCCGCGGCGACGTCGGGTCGGTCAAGGCCGCCGTCGAGGCCGGCGCCGCGGCGGCCGGCAAGGTCGGCGAACTGGTCGCCTCCCACGTGATCCCCGCCCCGCACGAGGGGTTGGTCGGGGTGTACCTGTGACCGGTCGCGAATGACGGCCGCCATGTCGAATGAAGAATGCCGAATGACCAGTGAATGTCCAATGACCAATGACCAATGTGCCGGCCCGGCGCACAGTCAGGCTCGGGCCCGCACTGGCTCATTCGTCATTCGTGCTTCGTCATTCATTCGACATTCGTCAATCGGAATTCGTCACTTGGCGGCCCGATCCGTCCGCCCGGTCCCATGGGTGGTTTGAACCATGAAGGTCCTCGTCTGCAACATCGGTTCGACCAGCTTCAAGTTCCGCCTGTTCCGCATCACCGCCGAGCAGGAGCGGGAGCTGGCCAGCGGGTCGGCCGACCGCATCGGACGGACCGGCGGGCGGCTGACTTGTCGCATCCGTCCGATGGAGCCGGTCGGCCTGGACGTGGACTTCACCGACCACGGGGCGGCGATCGCCCACGTGCTGGTGCAGCTCGTCGGCGGGGGGGCGCTGGCCCGCACCGACGAGCTGGGCGCCGTCGCCTTCAAGGCGGTGATGGCCGGCGACTGCGACCCCGTGGCCCGGGTCGACGACGCCCTGCTGGCCCGGATGGAGTATTTCACCCCGGTCGCCCCGGCCCACAACCCGCCCTACATCGCCGCGATGCGGATGTTCGCCAAGGTGCTGTCCGGCACGCCGCTGATCGCCGCCTTCGAGCCGGGCTTCCACCGCACCATCCCGCCGCGCCGCCGGCTCTACGCCGTGCCATTGGAATGGGCCGAACGCTACGGCGTGAAACGCTACGGCTTCCACGGCGCGTCGCACCGCTGGATAGCGGCGCGGACGGCCGAGCTGATGGGCGCCGCCGGCGCCCGGCGGATCATTTCGTGTCACCTCGGGGGCTCGTCGAGCCTCTGCGCGATCCGCGACGGGCAATCGGTGGCGACCAGCATGGGCTTGAGCCCCCAGTCGGGCCTGCCGCAGGGCAGCCGAGCCGGGGAGTTCGATCTGTACGCCCTGGAGCTGCTCAAGCGGCAGGCGGGGATGGACGCCGACGCCGTCCTGGCGGCCCTGGGCGCCAGTGGCGGATTGGCTGCCCTGTCCGGCGTGGGCGGCGACATGCGCGACATCCGCGAGGCGGCCGCCCGCGGCGACGAGCGGGCCCGGCTGACCATCGAGTTGTTCACGACCGCCGTCCGCGATTACCTCGGCGCCTACCTGGTCGAGCTGGGGGGCGCCGACGCGATTGTGTTCACCGGCGGGATCGGGCAGAACGACCCGGCGCTGCGGGCGGGCGTCTGCGCGGACCTGGAATTCGCCGGGATCGTGCTGGACGAGACGAAAAACGCCGCGCCGGGCGCAGCCGAGGGCGAGGTCCGCGTCGACGCCGACACCTCGCGCACCGCCGTCTGGGTGATGCCGACCAACGAGGAGCTGATCGTCGCCCGACAGGCGGCCCACTTTCTCAAAAGCCGCCCCTGAGGCGCCGAGGAGAGAAGACGAACCGCGAACCGGAATCCAGGATCGAGCAAAACCAGACGCCCCGGCGCCCGGCGTGCCGTTCGGCGCCGTCGTCCCCCAACCCGACATCAACAGACGGGAGATCGTCATGCCTGAACAAGCCATCGGAATGATCGAGACCAAGGGCATGGTCGCCGTCATCGAGGCGACCGATGCGATGCTCAAGGCCGCCCGCGTGACCTACGGCGGGATGCGAAAGGTCGGCAGCGGCTACGTCACCGTGGTCGTCCACGGCGACGTGGCCGCCTGCAAGGCGGCCGTCGACGCCGGGGCGGCGTCAGCCGGACGCGTCGGCGAGGTCGTCAGCGTCCACGTCATCCCCCGGCCGCACGGGGACGTGGACAAGATACTGCCCAGCCCGTAGGGCTGGAATGACGGATGTCGAATGACGAATGACGAAGGAATGACGAATTGCCAATGCCCAATGACCAATGCCCGATGGGCGGCGTGGTCTTGTGTTCATTCGTCATTGGTCATTGGACATTGGTCATTCATTCGTCATCCGCCATTCGTCATTCGACATTTGCCCCGGTCCCGTCCGTGCCCGGCCCCGGGCAGGACGCCGTGTCCGGGCGCGGTCCGATGTTCGAGAGGAGGGCCTCATGTTCATTGCCCGAGTCCGCGGCAACGTGGTGACCACGCAGAAGGTCCCGCAGATGAGCGGGCGGAAGCTGCTGATTATCGAGCCGCTCCGCGTGGACGAGGCCGGCAAGGAGATGACGCCCACCGGCCGCTGCTTCGTCGCGGTCGATTCGATCGGGGCCGGCACCGACGACCTGGTGCTGGTGACCCAGGGCTCCAGCGCCCGCATGACCGAGACCACCTCCGACGCCCCCGTCGACGCCGTGGTGATCGGCATCCTGGACAGCGCGACCGTACTGGGCAAGACGATCTACCGCAAGCAGGGATGATGGATGCTGGATGTTGGATGTTGGATGTCGGTCGGGGATCCACGGCGCGGCGTTTAACCGCAAGCCCGAAGGGCTGCGCGTGCGGATGCCCGGTCCCGGCTCCGCGGCGCGCTGCCCTCGCATCCGCAACCCGGTTCCCAGGACGATGAGGAACTGAACCATGACTCAAGTTGACGACACGCTGGTCCGTCAGATGGTCGAAGAGGTGCTGCGGCACGTGCAGTCGGGCTGGGGGGACCGCGCCGCGCCGACGGCCGGGCAGTCGGCCGCCCCGCCGCTGACCATGGGCGCGCCCGGTCGCGCCGCCGGGGCCGTCCCTGCCGGCCGCTCCGCCCCCCCGGGCCGGGCCGTCTTGGGGCGGGCGGTCAGGTCCTCCGCGGCCGGCGCAGCCGGCCGGTTCGGCCAGTTCTCCGACGTCAACGAGGCCGTCGAGGCCGCCC
>JAANMW010002954.1_pt1 | contig 14172 bp, 12 predicted proteins | sample 7279671 | NCBI WGS metagenome assembly JAANMW01 (sample SAMN14094541, study PRJNA606508) | bioreactor metagenome | isolation source: A lab-scale SPAN reactor treating ammonium-rich wastewater day 247 | place: Ireland: Galway | collected 2017-09-19
GGTGGACATCCGCACCGGCGCCGACGGCGACACGATTCGCATCGACGACCTGCACATCGCCCGCGACCTGCGCATCGAGACCGGCGACGGCGCCGACCAGGCGCTGCTGGACACCCTGGCGACGGGCGTTGGGGCGCTGACCCTGGGCGGGCGGCTGACGCTGCTGGCCGGCGCCGGCGACGACACCGTGGGCGCCGGCGGCAGCGGCGACCCGGACGCGACGGTCACGTTCACCGGCGCCGCGACCATGGACGGCGGGACCGGCGGCGGCGATACCTTCGACTTCCTCGCCGGCGGCAACACCTTTGTCGGACCGTTTCTGTTCAAGAATTTTGAATCGGTGATCTGAGGGCCATGCCGCCCGACCGGCCGCCCGCGGAAGCGACCGACCGAACTCCCTCCTGGCGGCGGTACTTCGCCCGAGGGAATGCGATTTCACCGATTGTTGAATTCCTGGTAGATCTGGCGGGCCACGAACTCCATCACGTATTCCCTCATCTGTCGGCGCTCCTCGTATTCCACGTAGCAGGCATGACAGACAGGCCCATCAAAAGAACTGATGGCCTGTCCGCAGACGACGCAGCGCCCCCTGGCAATTCGCCGTCCGATGATGTCCGCGATGATGCGCACCGTTCGTTCCATGGTTCGTCGCTCCCGCGTGGAATCACTGTGTCCGGGCCGTTTTCAATCAGGCCGGGCAGGTCTCACGGAGATCCTCGTGAGACCTTCGCGGCCTCCTGGAGCCGGCATCGACACGCGACAGGGGAGACTTAGTGCACGAGATTACCTATTGCGGCGGGAATATCTAAGTACTCTTCATCCCGAACGAAAGTAGGGAAAACCCCTACGCAATATTGCGATGCGATTCAGCGGCCTGCTCTACTCCTCCAGCGTGGTCAACCCCAAACGCAGGGCGCACTTGGTCAGTTCCGCGATGGTATGGGCGTGCAGCTTGGCCATGATTTCGCGGCGATGGGCGTCAACGGTTCGAGGCGAGACGTTCAGTGAGGCGGCGATCTCCTTGGAGGACTTGCCCTCGGCGACGAGCTGAAGAACCTCGCGCTCACGGGGCCTCAGTCGCGGCCTGTCGGTCTGCGGCGTCCGGCCGTTCCCCCCAGCGGTCCAGTCGATCACGTACTCGGCGACGGCGGGGCTGACGTAGCACTGCCCGGCCGCAACGGCCCGGATGGCCAGCACCAGCTCCTGGCATCCGTTGGACTTGGGGATGTAGCCGGAGGCGCCGGCCTCCAGGGCATCCAGCACGCGCAGGCGATCGCAGTACATGGACAGCACGATAATCCGGCAGGCGAGTCTGCCGGTCCGCACGGCGCGGGTCGCCTCGATGCCGTTCAGGTCGGGCATCCCGATGTCCATGACGGCGATATGCGGGCAGAGGCGCCGGATCAGCTCAAGCCCCTTGCGCCCGTCGTCGGCCTCGCCGACGACGCGCATGTCCGGCTCCTTGTCCACCATCAGGCGAATCCCGTCGCGAAGGATGCGATGGTCGTCGACCAGCACGATGTCCAGGCTCATGGACCGGTCCTCCCCTTGCAGGCGCGGGCGCGGTCGGGTGCGTTGGCGCGGATCGGGAGTCCGCCGCACCGGGCGGCGCTCGCGGTCTAAATCTATAGCTGTGTCCTGCGCGCTGAAATCACCGTTCGGGTCGGGGGCCGCGGCACGTCAAACTGTCACTGAATGTCCCCAGCCGCGCCGGTGTCTACGCACGGATGGCAAGGAGGGATCGGGCGCTCCGTCGCCTCGCGCAGGTATTCATTCTATTAAATGATACCTCATCCAGCGAAAATGTCAAGTTCACATATCATGTCGAACCGCACCGTCTCTGTCTCCTGTCTTTCACTGCGCAGGAGAAGCAGAGCCCCGTCCTCCAAAAACGGGACAGGAACCGCGGACCGGCCGGTCCGCTCACTCGGTATGTTTGGCCTTAATCGTGTTGGCGGAAACGTCGGTGATTTCGAGCTTCCAGTCCTTCAGGGCGGCCAGTTCCTTTGCGAAATCGTTGCCCAGGCCTTTGTAGTCGATGGTATAGAACGCGACCTTATTGGCATAGTTGCGTTCCTGCACGCCCTTGATCTTCTCCATCTTACGCAGGGCAGTGGTCAGCTCATTCCGCCTGGCGAAGCTGATCTCGGAGATCTCCACGTTCAGCGACTGGCTCTCCGCCACCTCCCGGCCCCACTTGGCGACGATGCCGTCCTGGACCTTCTGGGCGATTTCGACGCCGGCCGCCCTGAGCGCATCGTGGGCCCCGCCGGTGCGCGTCCGAGACCCCTTGCGCGTCGAGACGTTATCGCTGAACAGCGTCGCGGCGTTGTCCGTTCGCACCGCCTTCACCTTCACCGTCGTGCCGTACATGAACGCGGTCACGCCGTAGAGGTTCTCGGTCGAACCGAAGTCGGCCTGGCTGGATCCGGTGACGATCAGCTCGGCGCCGAACTGCTTGCCCAGGGCGACCACCTTGCCGATGTCGTCCTCAAAGGCGGCCGAGGTGATGTCCTTCTTCTGGATCTCGGTGAACTGCCCCTTGTCCACCAGGGGGAAATCGTTCTTCAGCAGCAGCTTTTCGACCTCGCTGGCGACCGTCGAGTCGTCCTGCTTCTGACCGTCGATCCGTTCGGCGATCGCCACCATCACGCGGGGCTTGCCCTTCTGCTCCAGCAGGATCTGTATCTCGCCCCACTCGGTCGCCACCTCCTTGACGGCCACCCGGGCGGTGATCTTCACGTGGATGATGCCGTCGGCGTCGGGGGGCGAGTAGACCGGCGGGTTGGGATCGTAACCCTTGACGAAGCCGGCCGACTTGCTGAGCACCTTGTCCAGGACCAGCTCGTAGTTTCGGGTCTCGCTCTGGGCGTGGATGAACTGCCCGGCGCCCAGTTCGACGGCCTTGCGCAGGGCGTCGCGCAGGGCCTCCTCGTTGGTCGTGCCGCGGCCCTCGACGGTGACGACGTTGATCTCCTCGACGGGCCTGGCCGCCACCGCGGGCAAGAGCCCCGGCGGCGGGGGCGGAGGGGCCACGCCGGGCTGAGGCGGACCGACCGGCTGGGCGAACACGCCGCCGGCCTGCAATCCCCCGGCCAGGACGGCCAGCCCCGCCAACGCCGCGATCCGGATCGTCTTCATGGGTATTCGACCTCTCAGCCAGGGTTCACGTGAACGACAGCCCCGCAGCTCGCTCGCAGGCTCGGCCCGGCAGAGGGCGGGCCCGCGGAAGCCATCCGATTCATATCGCGCGGCCGGCGGAAATCGGCGCCAGTCTGCGCCGTCGGAGGGCCTCAGACCTACGGGGCGTCGGGCACGACGATGGTCGTGGTCTCCTCGGTGACGACCGTCTCGTGCTTCTCGACCCTCCGCTCGCCGTCGGAGGTGACCGTCTCGCTGGAGACGCTGTGGCGCTGCACCTCGTTGGGACTGCCGTCCGGCGCCGCCATCATCGTCGGGTCGCCGCGGCCCTGGACGCTCTCGTGGCGTTCCACCCGACGCTCCGACTTGTCGCAGCCGCTCCACACCGCCGACAGGGGCAGGGCCAGCAGGGCGCCGGCCAACCACACCAGGGACATCTTCATTCCAGGCTCCTTGTCCGGATCAATCCGGTCGATGCGTTTCGGTCCGTCGGGTGCTACGGCCGGACCTCGATGGTCTCGCGGCTCTCGACGGTCGCGCCGCCGGGCCCGGACTCGACGCGGGTCTGGCTGCGGTAGCGGTAGACGATGTTCCAGAGCTGCTCCAGCGGGGCCTCGACGGTGACGGTGGCCTCGCCGGTGGCCGCGTTGTAGCTCTCGCTGACGGTCCGCACGCCGGTCAGGTAGTTGTTCACTTCGGTGCGGATCTGGTCGTTCTGGGTGATGAAGTCCCTGACGGTGGTCCGCGAGTCGATCTGGAGCCCGTAGACCTGCTCGCTGAGGTTCCGCATGGCGTCCAGCTTGGCGGCCAGCAGGGCCATCAGCTTGCCCTGGGCGTCGCTCTCGGCGGTGGCCGGCCTCACGCCGTTGCCGTTGGCCCGGGCGACGTTGGCGGCCCAGCCGGGAGCGGGCGCCTGGGCGACGCCGGCCGGCGGCTGGGGCAGGTACTTCGGCGGCGGCACGCCCACGCCGGTCGCGGTGACCCACTCGACCTTGACGGTGGTCTTGATGTCCTCGAAGTCGCGGGCCTTGAACTTGCTGCCCTTGTAGTGGGCCTCATACTCGCGGGTCAGTTCGGTGATGACGGTCTGGAGGGCGATCTTGACGTCGACCTCGGCGGACAGGTCGCGCAGGTAGCGAACCTCGGCCACCTTGGCGCCGCGCAGGAAGGTGTTCAGGTCGGTCTGGATCTGGTCGCTCTCGGCGACAAAGTCGCGCACGTAGGTGTCGCTGCGGATGCGGAAGCCCATAATCTGCTCGGCCAGGTTGCGGTAAGCGTCGGCCTGGGCGGCGCGCTTGGCCATGAACCGGGCCTGGGCGGGGATGCCCTGCCAGGCGGCCGGGATCGGCGGCGGACCGCCCGGACGCACGATCGCCCGCCCCTGGTCGTCGTACTCCTCGACCAGCACCTCGCGCGGGGCGCCGTTGCCGATGACGGTGATCTTCTCCACCTTGTTGGTGATGTGCAGGTCCTGGAAATCGCTGATCTTGTACTTGCTGCCCTTGTAGTGGGCCTGGTAGGTGCGGGTCAGCTCGGTCTCGATGACCCTCAGCGGCAGATCCATGGTGAGCTGGCAGGAGTCGTCGGCCATGTAGCGGACGTCCGCCACCTGGGCGCCGCGAAGGAAGGTGCTGACCGAGGTGCGGATCTCGTCGCTCTCGGCGACGAAGTCGCGGACGTAGGTGCTCGATGTGATCTTCAGCCCTTTGACCTGCTCGGCCAGGTTGCGATAGGCGTCGGCCTGTGCGGCCCGCTTGGCCAGCAGCCGCGCCTGCGTCTGGGCGACGACGTCAGCGGCGGCGGGCGGCGGGACCGGCTGGGCAAACGCGACCGCCGCGCCCACGGTCAGCGCCGCCAGGCAGACCGCCGTCACGACCACCAGGGACCTGTTGGAAGCCATTCGGATTCTCCTTTCGTGCCAGTTTCGCGGCGCCAAGCCCCGCCCCGTCGGCGGCGTCATTCGGCCCGCGAACCCCCTCGTCAATCGTCGTCGTCGTTCTTGCTCTTGGGTTTCTTGTCTCTGCCGGCCTGCTGGGAGATCTCTCCCGGCGTGGCCGCCCGGATCTCGGCCTGCCCGCTGGCCAGGGCCTTGTTCAAGGCCAACAGGGCCTTGTTCAAGGCCAACAGGGCCGAGGAATACTTGGAATCGGACTTGATGGTCCCGGCCCGCACGATGTCGCCGCGCCCGCCCGACACGTCGCCGAGCATCAGCTTCATCAGCCCGCGGTTGTAGAGCGCCGCGTGATCGGACTGGTTGGCCTCGAACGCCGCGTCATACAGTTTGCCCGCCTCGGCGTAATCGCCGGACAGTGCCAGGGCGTTGGCGGTCTTGGCCTGCTCGGAGGCGCCCCCGGCCAATTGCAGCTCATACAGCTCGACGCGGGGGGAGATCATGCGATGGAAATCCTCGACGCACTGGGCGGTGAGGGCATGGACGACCTGGTCCATCGAGGCCGATTCCTTGCCGCCGAACAGCCCTTTGTGCGTCGACTCGCTGCCGGAGTCGTAATTGTGCGTGGCGACCTTGCTGACGATTTCAGCACTGGTGTCCGGGCGGGCCATCTTGAAGCCCATCGACACCGTGCAGGTCCGCCGCATGGTGGCGACGGTGCGGGTCTTGGGCTGGTTGTTGTTGGCGAACAGGGCCATCGGGTCCAGCTCCGACTTGGTGCCGCGCTGCTCGTCCTTCATCACGTGGACCGTGCCGAAGATGACGGCGTCGGCGTTGAGCACCTTGCCGGCCTTGGACGCCGACGCCGAGTCGGTGATGCCCGCCTCGCCCAGGTCGACCTCCATCAGCAACTGCTTGAGGTTGGTGCGGTCCACGACGGTGTAGCGCCCGCTGCCCATCGCGCCGACGGTCTGGTTCAGACGGGCGGCCAGCATCGACGAGGCCATCTGGGCGTTGACCTCTCCGTAAGGCCCCTGCCCCACGAACGGCGTGACGGCAATGGTGCGGACGTCGCCGGGCACGGCGGCCTCGGGCGGGTGATTGGCCGCCAGATACAACCGCCCGCCCGTCGCGTCGCATCCAGCCAGCAGCATCGCGACGGCGCCCGCACACAGACAAGCCACTCGAATGAGCCTCATGCTGACCTCCTTGACCGAGGCGCCCGCGCCACTGACACAGTGCCACAGGAGCCAAACCAGGGGTGAAATCCAGGCGCTTTGGGACAGGCCGAAGGGGCCGATTCAGAGGCGTTCCGAATGCGACGTGCGAGCCGTCCACGCAAGCTTAGCGTCGTGATCGGCGGTTTTCCACCGGACCGGACCATCGGCTGTGCTGTCGGACCGGACCGCGAGCTCAAGGCATCACCGCCATTTCCAACCGCACCATCCGCGGCACCTGCCCGCCCGCAACGTCGATCGTCCAGGCCTGCGGCGCTTCGGTGACCCGCTGAACGTGCTTGTGCTCGGCGCCGTCGGCGACCCATACCCAGGTGACCTGGAAGTTGTCGCTCTTGAGCGTTTCCGGGTTCGCCACCTGGGTGGTCACCGTGTTGCGCCCCGGGCCCAGGTGCGGGCGGGCGAACATGTTGTGCTGGAAGACGGCCCGCACGTGCAGACCGTTCAGCCCGCACTTGCCGGCGTCCTTGGCGGTCGCGCACTCGGCGCGGACCCAGAAGTCCCGCGTGCCGCGGACAAGGTCGGCCAGCTTCTCCGAGCCCGCCGTCAGAACGCCGGTCGTCTGGTCCGGCTCGATACCCGTCTCGGCCGCGTCCCACACCTTCGCCCAGGTCACGCCGGCGTCGGTCGAGACGTAGAGCCGCAGCGTATCGGCCGGGTCGGAGCGCATGAAGTCGGCCGTCACTTCGGCGTTGGTGTAGACGTGCGGGGTGGACAGCTTGTAGACGATGTTGGCCGAGCGGCCCGCCTGCCGCGGGCGCAGGTAGGGCTGCCCGCCGCTGCGAAAGCCGTGCCAGGCGAAGCTGTTGCTCTCGAAGCCCTTCTTGAAGTTCTCGCCCGTGAAGCGGACGGCCAGCGTCTGCGTGCCGCTGGCCTGGTAGCGGCAGACATCCACACCGTTGATCTGCTTGGCGTAGGGCCTCCAGAAGGGGTAGTTGTGCACGTCGCGGCTGTCGGCCGCCACGCCGCAGAAATGGTTCGGCGGAAGCTGATTGGCGGCGATGCCCGTCTTGACGTTGTACTCACCGGGCAGGTTGTCCCACAGAAACGCGACGGTCTCGCCGGGTCGCAACGTCCAGTCCGGCTGGTAGAGCGACTTTCGCGGCCCGCCCATCGGCTTGGCCTTGGACGCCTGGGTCGCCATGTAGTTGGTGTCGTCCTTCAGGTCGGCACAGAACGTGACGTACTCATCGTTGTCCAGGACGAAACGCCGGGAGTCCTCGGCCAGCACGCGCCCGCAGGGCATGAACGTCGGCGAGGCCCGGCCCTGCTCGATCGCCCGCATCAGCACCGTCGGGTCGTCGGCAATCTCCTTCAGGCCGGCGACACCGCCGTCGGCCGGGCTGAGCACGTAAGCGCCGACCAGCGGATCGAACCAGTGGGTCTTTCCGCCATAGAAGGCCTGGGCGGTCGAGTGGCCCGGCACGCTCCAGTACTTCCCGTCGATGCCCGCCGTCTGCCACAAGTGCAGCACCACCAGCATCTGCTGGGTGCAGAAGCTGTAGCCGTAGGTGTTGATCAGCCGCAGGGCGTCCAGGTCGTAGGCCGGGTCCTGCTTTTCGCCGCGCTGCTCGAAATGGAACATGACCCGGCGGGTGTACTCGTAGAGGGCGATGGCCTTCTGCTCGTCGGTCATTCCCGGCTTGCACACGTCGGCGACGATCGACTCCAGGCTGTGCGTGTCCACCGACTTGTCCGTGCGGATGCGGGGGGCGGTCACGTCCGCGAGGGCCGGGCCCGCCACGATCGCCACCGCCGCCGCCAGGAGCCATCGTTTCATCGTCATTTCCTCTCAGCTCGGGGCCTCGGCCCATGGTAGTCGCGCCGCCGAGCGCCCGCCTGGCACTTGCCGCCGGGCCGGCCAGACCTCAATATGTCGGCTAAAGGAGGCCGCATGTTCAATTCCGACCTGACCGTCTGGGCCGTCGGCGACAGCGTCCGCGTGAATCCCGAGACCGGGCGGCTCATCGAGGACCGCACCGACATCCACGCCGACTACCCGCACGGCGGCTACCGTCGGCGAAACGCCGTCTGGGACGCCGGCCGGCAGCGGGTGTCGCTGCACGCGGCCCGAAATGAATTCGTCGCCTTTCAGGCGATCCTCCAGACTGACGGTCCGGTCCGCGGGATTTCGGTGCGGCTGGACCGGCTTCGCGGGCCGGGCCGGGCGAGCGTCGCCGGGCGAAACATCGCACTGTTCAAGGCCTGGCATGTCCGCGTCGAGAACCGCTCCACCGGCTACGACAGGTTGTCGCTCGGACCGGGGTGGTATCCCGATGCGCTGATCCCGACCGACGTCGGCGAACCGGTCAAGGTCGACCTGCCCGACGAGGCCAACGGGATCGGCGACGGCCAGCGGAGCCAGACGGTCTGGGTGGACATCTACGTCCCGGCCGACCGGGCCGACGCCCCGCCGGGCGTGTATCGCGGCGAGCTGACCGTCGCGTGGCGCGGCGGCAAGCGGAAGATCGCCGTCGAGCTGACCGTCTGGGACTTCGCCCTGCCCGACCAGACCCACTGCCGCGGCGATATCTGGAACGACAGCCTGCGCGACATGCCGCCCGAGCAGGAGCTGGGCTACTACCAGATCGCCCATCAGCACCGCTTCCACCCCGGCGTCTACGGCTACCGCCCGAAGCTGGCCCTGCGCGGCAACAAGGTGAGCATCGACTGGCGAGATTATGACCGCCGACTCCGACGCTACTTCGACGGCTCGGCCTTCACCGAGCGGGCCGGCTACTGGGGCCCCGGCGTCGGCGTGCCCATCGACCACATCCTGCTGCCGTTCAACTGCGAGCGGAAGGAGGACCTCAGCAAGGCCTGGCCGATGGGCATGGGGCCCCAGGGCCCGACCCGGCGGCTGGAGGCGGTGTGGATGGACGCGGCCCGCCAGGTGCGGGCCCATTTCGAGGCCGACCCCGCCTGGTCGCCCGTCGGCAAGATCATCTTCCTCAACGGGCTGGACGAATCGTACTACGACGCCGCCTACGAGAAGATGATCTACTACCACGACCTGATCGTAAAGGGCGCCGGGGCCGGATGGTTTCAGTACCGCGTCGACGGCGGATACTCCCACAGCGCGATGCGCAAGCTGGCCGGCCGGGTCACCCTGTGGGTCTGCCACACGGTCGGCTTCGACGCCCGCAAGATGGCGTTCTTCCGCCGACGCGGCGTCGAGCCGTGGTTCTACGGTCCGATGGTCTACGAGCGCCGGGCCAACGACGCCTGCGGCTCGAACACCTTCCTCGACCTGGACCTGCTGACCTGCCGCGGCGTCGGATGGTCGGCTTGGAAACACAAGAGCGGCTACTGCGAATGGGAGTTCGACGCTTTCGTCCACCGGGACAGCGGCCTGCGCGACCCGGAGCTGAACTGGTTCCAGGCGATGAACTTCCGCAGCGGGCGAAACGAGTTCAACGGCAGCGGGCTGCTGATCTACCGCGGGCGGACGATCGGCCGGGCCGACCCGGTCCCCAGCATCCGGCTCAAGGCCCACCGTCGCGGCTTCCAGGATTACGAATACTTCTGGCTGCTCAGCCAAGCCGGCAAGGCCCGCCAGGCCGACCGGCTGGTCGATGCTGTCGTCCGCAAGTTCCCGTTCGGCCGGGCGTCCATCGGCAACGTGGAGATCTGGCGGAACGACCCGTCCGCCTGGGACGCAGCACGTCTGCGGGCCGGTAAGGCCCTGCACGCCGCCCAGGCGCGATAGACCCGCCTCGGGAACGCAGGCGAGGACTCCCGGCGGTCAAGCGCCTTGGCCGCCGGCATCGCGGACATACAGGACATCATTCATTTGTCGCGGCGGGGCATGCGGGCCGTCGCCGAGGCCCAGCGTGAGCCGGCGGCCGTGGACCGCAAAGCGGACGGTTCGCTGGTCACCGCCGCCGACATTCATTCCAACCAGGTGTTCGAGGCGGGGCCGCTCAGCCCGAGCGCACGCAGGATATCGGGCAACTGGCTGTAGTCAGGCACAATCAGGTCAGCCACAGCGGAGACTCAGCCGACGGCATTGCGGAAGATGACTGGGTCATGGCTTGGGCTCACCCCTCTCGCCCGCCGGACGGCGGCGTTGGTGTGGGTGGTCCATGCTGCCTTCCCGCCATCGTGTCGCGTTCGACAATCTGGCGGAGCCTGCAAACCGTCTGAATCATCGAGCGAATGGTATGGTAGCAGATCTTCCAGTCGTGGCCCATGTAGTCCCACAGCACCTTGCCCTCGCGGGACAGCAGCGGGAACCACTCGCCCTGCTCCCAGTTGATCATCCTGGTGAATACGAAATCGTGGACGTTGCGGAAGGCATCGAGGTACTTCCGCTCGCCCAGCAGCAGGTGCGCGTCCAGCAGGCCGACCAGGGCCTCGGCCTGTTGCCAGAATTCCTTGTTCATCTCGATCGGGCCGGACTTGCGATGCCCCTCGACGTAGACGCCGCCGAACTCGCGGTCGATGCCGTCGCGAACCGTGTGCTCGAAGATCGGCCGGACCCGGTCGATGACCTGCTCGCGCGGCACGCCCAGCACGTCCATCGCATGAAGATACAGCCAGGCCAGTTCGATGTTGTGCCCGTATGACGTGATCTCCGGCGGTTTGCCGGCAGGGTCGAACCGGTCCGAGCCCCACACCGTGCCGAGTTGGATGTTGGCGATCGGCGCCCAGTCCGGCCCGTACATCGACGTCCCGACGCCGAACTCCGGATCGAGCATTCGCGTGAAGATCAGTTCCGCCACCTGGCGCAGGGCCTGCTCGTGCCGCGGCCAGCGCGTCAGCTCGAACAGCGTCGTGAAAGCCTCCATCAGGTGCATGTGAACGTCCAGCGACTTGTCGAACACCCCGTCCGGGCGAACCGAGACCAGGTTGAAGCGGCGGTCGAAATGCTCGAAGAACCCGCCGAACTGGAAGTCCGCCGCCCGGGCCGCCAGCAGGTCAAACAGCCGGCAGGCCTCCTGCCGCGAACGCCCGTCGCCCGTCACGATCGCGTGCTCAGCCAGCGCGTAGATCAGGAACGAGTGGCCGTAAATGACCTTGCTGTCATCTTCCGGCCGGCCGTCTTCGGTCACGATCCAGTAGTAGCCGTCGAACTCGGGATCGCGGAAATGCCCGAACAGGAAATCGATGCCCTGGCGGATCATCTCGCGCGAGCCGGGCCGGTCGTAGCCCATGCGGATCGCGTGCGACAGCGTGAAGATGCTGCGGCCCTGGCAGAGCAGCGTCTTATGCGTGACGGCCGTGCGTCGGCCGTCGCGGTCGTAGTTGGTCTGGAATCCGCCGAACTTCGGCTCGATGATGCGGGCTTGCCAGAACGGCAGCAGTTGGTCGCGCAGGTAGCATTCGGTTCGGTCCAGCAGTTCTTTCATCGGTGCATCCTCGTGTTGCGACAGGCGGCTCTGATTACATCCGCTCGACAACGTCCTCGGCTGCCGCATCGAGCCGGACGGACCCGATCCTGCGGTTGCCCATGTCGGCGACGCATGCCATGATTGGCCTGGCGGTCAGTGCCTGGTCTGCCGTGGGTTGGGTCGCGACCCCCGGGTTGACCGGCTCCGCCCTGGGTTCCCCCGCGGCCGGGGCGATGCCGGCCAACGCCCACGGAAGGCATTCCGTGGGCTTCTCGCGCAGAGACTTTTTCTTTCGGATCAGGAAACTGGGCGATACTGGACTTGAACCAGTGACCTCTTGCATGTCGAGCAAGCGCTCTAGCCAACTGAGCTAATCGCCCGTGTCGCTCTGGTATACCCGGATCAGCACGCGGGCGTCAAGGGGGAAATGCGGCTTGTGGAGTGTGGCGGCTGTGACGCCGGCTTGGTGCGTGGTGGGCGGGGCGGCGGACGGGCCGAGGCGCTGAGCGTCTTGGGGTGGCCGGTCAAACGTCCAGGGGGAGAATCGGGCGAGCGGACGGGATGGCGTGGAGCCGGCGCCCTGAGCGGACGCGCGGGGCGGCAGACGGGTGTCCGGCCCGGACGCGGAGATCGGTCGGGGCGGCCCGCGGGCGGCCCGACGGTGACCCCGCCCGTTTGCATGCGGCGGCGTCGCCGGTACACTTGGCCGCCATGGACGATCGGCCCCTGATCATCCTGACCGCCGCCGAGGCCAGCGGCGACCAGCACGCGGCGCACCTGGCCCGGGCGATCCTGGCGCGCCTGCCCCGCGCCCGCCTGGTCGGGTTCGGGGGTCCGCGGATGGCCGGCGCCGGCGTCGAGCTGCTGGCCGACCTGACCAGCCGCTCGGCAATGCTGCTGCTGGGTTCGCTGGGGCGCGTGCCGGAGATGCTGGCGCATTACCTTCGGTTCGACCGGTTCGTCGAGCGCAACCCGGTCGCCCTGCACATCCCGGTGGACTCGCCGGTGGTGAACCTGCCGCTGGCCGGTCGGAGCAAATGGCACGCGGTGCCCGTGCTCTACTACATCGCCCCGCAGCTCTGGGCGTGGGGGGCGTGGCGGACCGACCGCCTGCGGCGGCGCGTGGATCGGCTGGCGTGCATCCTGCCGTTCGAACCGGATTACTTCGCGGCCCGCGGCGTGGCGGCGACGTTTGTCGGCCACCCGCTGTTCGAGCCGCTGGTCGACTTCCAGCCGGACGCGGAGTTCATCGCGAGGGAGCTTCCGTCCGGCTCGCCGCGGATCGCCCTGCTGCCGGGCAGCCGGGGGCACGAGATCGTCGCGCACCTTCCGGCCCAGTTGCGGGCGGCGGCGGCGGTGCGACGGTCGCATCCGGGCGCGGCGTTCGTGGTCGCCGCCCCGGCCGCCCTGCACGGCCACTCGCTGGACCTGGGTCGGCTGATCTCTGGCGCCGATCCGCCGGTCGCGCTGGCGACCGGGCGGCTGCACGACGTGCTGAGCTGGGCGGACGCCGCGCTGACCGTCTCCGGTTCGGTCACGCTGGAGGCCGCCTGGTTCGGCGTGCCCATGGCGGTGATGTACCACGTCAGTCCGCGGCAGTGGCGGCTGATCGGGCGGCGCCTGGTTAAATCACCGTTCATGTCGCTGCCGAACATCCTGGCCGGTCGGGAGCTGGTCGCCGAGCTGATGCCGTGGTTCGGCGATGACGAGCCCATCGTCGCGGCGCTGCGCCGCCTGATCGACGACGAGGCGGGACGAGTCCGGGTCGGCCGGGAGCTGCGCGATCTGGTCCGCCCGCTGGCAGAGCTGCCCGCTTCCCAGCGGACGGCGGACCTGGCGATGGAGCTGTTGAGGCAGCGTGCCGGCCGCTCGGAGGCCTGACCGGCCCGAAAAACCGGCAACACTTCCTTGACGCTGCCCAGTCAAACTGCTAATTACAGGGTATCAGGTCTACGTGCGCCGAGAATGAAACGATACGCAATCATCGCGGCAGGGGTGATTCTGCTTGTGGTTGTCATTGTGCTGATCCGGGCCCGAGGTTCCGGCGTGGCGGCCGGGGCGCGGCTGGTCGAGTCGTCCGACGTGGACGAGCGGCTGAGCGGGGTCAAGCTGCTGGGGGAGAGCGACAGCACGTCGGCCCGCGATCTGCTGGTGAAGCTGTGCGACGACGCGGATGAGGCGGTCGCGGTCGAGGCGGTCCAGCAGTTGGCGCGGCGGCAGGACTCGGCTCGGCGCGACGCCCTGGATCGCCTGGCCAGGCAGTCTCCGTTCGGGGCCGTCCGCGGCGAGGCGGCGGCGAGCCTGGGCGGCTACGAGGACGCCGACCAGGACCTGCTGATCGGCATGCTGACCGGCGACAGCGACGACCAGGCCCGGGGAGGCGCCGCCGAGGGACTGGCCCGGCGGAAGGACCCGGCCAGTGTCGCCCGGCTGTACCAGGCGCTGTCCGACCCCAGCCAGGAGGTGCGCTTATGGGCGTCGACGGCGCTGAGCAATATCGTCGGGGTGCGCTACAATTTCCAGGCGGAGGCCCCCCCGGAGGTCCGCGGCAGGCAGCAGGCGACGATCGGCC
>JAANMW010002955.1_pt1 | contig 14166 bp, 14 predicted proteins | sample 7279671 | NCBI WGS metagenome assembly JAANMW01 (sample SAMN14094541, study PRJNA606508) | bioreactor metagenome | isolation source: A lab-scale SPAN reactor treating ammonium-rich wastewater day 247 | place: Ireland: Galway | collected 2017-09-19
CTGGAACGCGGCGCCGAACGCCGTGGCGGCGAAGACTCCGAGCGTCAGGAGGTGCAGCACGGCCAGCACACGGCCGGGTCCGATCACGAAGTTCGGAACTTCCTCCGCTACCCAAACGACGCCGAGCCAGAACGCCAGGTGAAAAAAGACGGCGCCGGCGAAAAAGCGGAACGGGATCGAGGCGGGCAGGAGACGGCTCTTGGCGCCGCCGAGAAAATTCGCCGCTGCCGGTTTGACCGGACGGTTCATGCCGCACGCGTGAGCCGCAGCCGCACTTCGCCGGGATCGCCTTCGACGATCTCGTGCCGCCACCGGCGCTCGGCAAGCTCGGGGTAGAGGAACATCGGCTCGCGCTCGTGATGGACGATGACGCTCGCGCCGCAATCCGGCTGCTCGAGGAGGCGCAGGATCGCGAGCATGGGTTCAGGCGGTTCGAGGCCCCGCACATCGATATGGGGAATGCCGCCCTCCCGCCAGAGTCGCGGTCCGGTGGCCGCCGCCGGAGGTCGTGCGCCTTGCCCCGCTTTCCGGAAATAGACCCGCCAATGCTCCGGCGCTACGCATTCCGCATAGTCGGCAAAGCCCTTGCCTGCGAGGACGCGCCGGAGCGGGACGGGGTCAAACGGCGCGTCGAGCACCAGTACGGCGTTTGGCGCCAGCTTGGCCACGACGCCCATGATCTTCGCGAACGGATCCTCGCCCGACGAGAGCAGCGGCCGAACGTCGAGCCGCGCCGCGGCGGCGGGATCGAGGGCCACGACCCAATCCGGCTTGGCGTCCACGGGCGTGGGCGAGGCGATGGCACCGGTCGGTGCCGCCGGGGATTGCACCGACGGAGAGGCGCCATTGGCGACGTCGAGCAACGCCTCGAGCGGCACGCCCGCTACGCGCGCCGCGTCCGCAAAGCTCGCGAGCTTTGCCATGGTTCGCCGCAAGATCGGATTCCTGAGTTTGCGAAACACGGGATTGAACGCGACGAGACGATCAACGAGATCCGGATCCGCCGCGAGTGCGCGGGCTATCGTGGTTTCCGCCGTAACCCTTGGAGCGGCCATGGTACGCCTCCGACGAATGCCTGTCTGCCTGTCGCCTAAATAAGCATTCTAATACCATTATTGCCGCGACGCCTGCGACTCATTCGCACCACGTCCGGAGCGCGTTGCCGCGGCTCTTGCCGCCACGTCGCAAAGAAAATACGGTACGATAATACCAATTTGAGAAGGCACCGCCGCCATGAGCAGCCGAAGCCAGGCTCGCCGTAGCCCCGAACTCCGCGCTCCGGCCGAAATTCGTATCCGGCCGCTGTCGCCGCGCGATCACCGCGCCGTCGTGGCGCTCGATGCCGCCAACACCGGCGTGGCCAAGCCGCGCTATTGGCGCGATCTGTTCGCCGACTACGGACGCCGCCGCAAGACGCATTTCTTCCTTGTCGCGGAGGACGGCGCGAAGCTGGTCGGCTTCATCGTCGGCGAGATCCGGGCGTGGGAGTTCGGCTCCGTTCCTTGCGGCTGGGTGCTGGCCGCCGAGGTTTCCGCCAATGCGCGGCTGCGCCGGATCGGCACGATGCTCGTTGATGCCATCGTCGACCGCTTCAAGCAGGCGGGGGTGCGCAAGCTCCGCACGATGCTGTCGCGCGATGACCTCCTCAATCTTCGCTTCTTCCGCAGCCAGGGAATGATGGCCGGCCCCTTCATTCAGCTCGAGAAATCGCTCGTCTGACGTCAATCACCGGATCCGCAACCTCGATGAAACTCCAGAAGGCGACGCAATTCGCACTCTATTCGGTCCTCGAGCTGGCGCTCGATCCGGAGCGGCAATTGTCCGCGAGCGAAATCGCGGAGAAATACGGCATCTCCAACAATCACCTGGCCAAAGTGCTGCGCGATCTCGGTCGTGCCGGCCTCGCCGCGTCGACCCGCGGCGTCGGCGGCGGATACCGCTTCGCGGGCAACGCCAAGCGCACGACGTTGCTCGACATCATCGAGATGTTCGAGGACATCGGCGCCCCGGCCTCCGATTCCGGAGATCGCGGCGCGCTCACCGACATCGGACGCAGCCTGCACCCGGTGCTGAACGAGATCGAGCAGATCGCACGCGCCACGCTCGATTCGATCACGATCGAAACGCTCGTCAACCAGATCAAGCGCAACGCCGGCGCGGAGGCGGGCACGGCGCCCGCGCCGCGCGCAGCGGCCCGCTCCGCCAAATAGTCGCACCGGTCCGCACATCGGCGGCATTGACTCCAACGACGCGCTTTCGTCAAATAAGCAATAGAATACCAGAATACGTAAATACGACTGCCGGCAGCCTTGGGGATCGGGTGGCCGCAGCCAACCAGGAGGAACGACCATGCGATCCCTGCCGTTTCGCGCCCTCATGGGCGTTGCCGCTCTCTCGCTTGCCGCCAGTTCTGCCGCGGCCGAGGCGCCCCCGATCAGGATCGGAAGCTTCCTGTCGGTCACCGGTCCGGCCGCTTTCCTCGGCGACCCCGAGGAGAAGACGCTGAAGCTCTACGTGGAGAAGCTGAACAAGGCGGGCGGCGTCATCGGCCGCAAGCTCGAGCTCGTCGTCTATGACGATGCCGGCGACAGCGACAAGGCCCGCACTTTCGCGAAACGGCTGATCGACCAGGACAAGGTCGACGTCATCATCGGCGGCACCACGACCGGAACGACCATGGCAGCCGTGCCGCTGGCCGAGCAGGCCGGCATGCCGTTCATTTCCTTGGCCGGCGCCGTCGTCATCGTCGAGCCGGTGAAGAAGTGGGTGTTCAAGACGCCGCACACCGACCGCATGGCCTGCGAAAAGATCTTCGCCGATATGAAGGCGCGCGGCATCGCCAAGATCGGCTTGATCGCGGGCGCCGGCGGTTTCGACCGCTCGATGCGGCAGGAATGCCTCAAGGTCGCAGGAAAGTACGGCGTCTCGATCGTGGCCGACGAAAGCTACGGTGCGAAAGACAGCGACATGACGGCCCAGCTCACGAAGATCAAGAACACGGCGGGCGTGCAGGCGGTCGTCAATCCCGGTTTCGGCCAAGGTCCGGCGATCGTCACCAAGAACTTCCGCCAGCTCGGCATGACGGTCCCGCTCTATCAGTCGCACGGTGTTGCTTCCAAGGAGTTCATCAAGCTCGCCGGCGAAGCGGCCGAGGGCGTGCGCTTGCCCGCCGCCGCGCTGCTCGTCGCCGATATCCTTGCCGCCAACGATCCGCAGAAGGCCATCGTGGTCGGCTACAAGAAGGAATACGAGACGAAGTACGGCACCGACGTTTCGACCTTCGGTGGCCACGCGTATGACGGCCTGTTCCTCGCGGTCGAAGCCATCAAGCGCGCGAAAGGTACCGATAAAGCCAAGGTCCGCGACGCGCTCGAGGCGACCAGGGGCTATGTCGGCACGGCCGGCGTCGTGAACATGTCGGCGGCCGACCATATGGGCCTCGATCTAACCGCGTTCCGCATGCTCGAGGTCAAGAAAGGCAACTGGACGCTGGTGAAGTAGCGCATTGGCGCGCTGCGGCGGCGCTTCCGAAGCGCCGCCGCCCGCGCCCGACGAGGAGCGGCGCGGTGGCGGAACTCCTGCAATTCGTCTTCTCGGGTCTCACTGTGGGCGCCACCTATGCGCTGGTGGCGCTCGGATTTGCGATCATCTACAACGCCAGCGGCGTCATCAATTTCGCCCAGGGCGAGTTCGTGATGGCCGGCGGCATGGCCTCCTCCTTTCTCGTCGCCGCCGGGCTTCCGCTGCCGCTCGCCGTCGTCTTGGCCGTCGCGGCCGGCATTGCGATCGGCGTTGCGCTCGAGAAGTTCGCCATCGAGCCGGCGCGCCGCGCGCCCGTCGTGACCCTCATCATCATCACCATCGGCGCCTCGATCGCGATCCGCGGCGTCGCGCAACTGCTGCTCGGCAAGCAGTTCCACACCGTGCCGCCGTTCACAGGCGATCAGCCTATTGCCATCGGCGGGGCCACGCTGCTGCCCCAGTCGCTCTGGGTGATGGGCGCTTCCGTCGCCGTCGTGATCGGTCTCAGCGCCTTCTTCGGCCGCACCAAGCTCGGCAAGGCGATGCTCGCCACCGCCAACAATCGGAATGCCGCGCAGCTCGTCGGCATCAATGTGCGCATCATCCTGCTGTTGAGCTTCGGACTTTCGGCGCTGCTCGGCGCCGTGGCCGGCGTGCTGATCGCGCCGATCACGCTCACCTCATACGATGTCGGCATCATGCTGGGCTTGAAAGGTTTCGCCGCCGCGATGCTCGGCGGCCTTGGCAACGGCATCGGCGCCATCGCCGGCGGGCTCCTGCTCGGGCTCGCCGAGGCGCTCGGCGCCGGATACCTCTCCTCCGCCTACAAGGACGTCATCGCCTTTGTCATCATCCTAGCGGTGCTCGTCTTTATGCCCGGAGGCCTCTTCGGCAAATCCAGCGCCGAGCGCGTCTGATGAACCGGGCCTTCACCATGCTCCGCGGCCGGCACGGCGGCCTCGCCGTTCTCGTGCTCGTCATCGCGCTGCTGCCTCTCGCGCTGCCCAATCGCTATTTCTACGACGTCGCGATCCTCATCGGCCTCAACGCCATTGTCTGCGTCGGGCTCAACCTGTTGATCGGCTTCGCAGGGCAGATCAGCCTCGGCCATGCCGGCTTCTTCGGCCTCGGCGCTTACGCCTCGGCGATTCTCAGCACGAACTATGGCTGGCCCTCGTTGGTGGCGCTTGTCGCCGCGGCGGCACTCGTGGGCGTGCTGGCGCTTGCGCTCGGCCGGCCGATCCTGCGGCTCAAGGGCCACTATCTCGCCATGGCCACGCTCGGCCTCGGCATCATCATCGCCGTCGTCATCTCCACCGAAGAGCGCCTGACCGGCGGGCCGGACGGGATGTCGGTGGCGCCGCTCAGCCTGTTCGGGGCAGCGCTGCAGGGCGAGCATGTTTGGTATTGGGTCGTCGGCGTATTGCTTGTGGCCACGGTCTGGCTCGCCTTCAATCTCATCGATTCGCCGCTCGGGCGCGCGCTCCGGGCGATCCACGGATCGGAGGTGGCGGCGGAGGCGATGGGCGTTGATATAGCCCGCGCCAAGCTGCTGATCTTCGTTGTCTCCGCTGTTCTCGCCGCGCTGGCCGGCAGCCTCACCGCGCATTACGCCGGCTTCATCACGCCCGGCAAGGTGGGATTCCTTCATTCCATCGAGTTGGTGACGATGGTGGTGCTGGGCGGCATGGCCTCCACCTACGGCGCGGTTTTCGGCGCGGCGATCCTGACGGCGCTGCCGCAGCTTTTGACCGTATTCAAGGATTACGAATCGCTCGTGTTCGGCGTCGTACTGATGGCGACAATGATCTTCATGCCGCGCGGCCTGGTGCCGACACTGGCCAGCCTCGTGGGGCGGCGCGCATGAGCGAACTGCGCCTCGAACAGGTGAGCAAGAGCTTCGGCGGCGTCGCCGCCGTCACCGATGTAAGCTTCGCGGTGGCGCCGCGGCAGATCTTCGCGTTGATCGGGCCGAACGGCGCCGGCAAGACGACGCTCTTCAATCTCGTCAGCGGCGTCTACCGGCCCTCGGCAGGCCGGATTTTCCTCGCTGGAGACGACGTCACCGGCCAGCCACCTCATATGCTGGCGCGCCACGGGCTCGCGCGCACGTTCCAGACGCCGCAAGTGTTCCTCAACATGAGCGCCGTCGAGAACGTCATGGTCGGCGCACACCGCCACATGAGCGCGGGGCTTCTGCCGGCGCTGGCGCGCATCGGCAGGTTCCGCGCGGCCGAGAAGTCATGCCGCGCCGAGGCGGCCGCGCTCATGGAGCGGCTCGGCCTAGGCCGCTATCGCGATGCCGAGGCGGGATCGCTTCCCTACGGCGCCCTGAAGCGCCTCGAAGTGGCGCGCGCGATGGCCAGCAAACCGCGCCTCCTTCTGCTCGACGAGCCCGCCGCCGGCCTCAACGCCGCCGAGGCCGAGGAGATGGTCCACGTCCTGCGCACCATCGCCGCGACCGGCGTCACCGTGATTCTCATTGAGCACAACATGCGCATGGTGATGGGCCTCTCGGAGCGCGTTCTGGTGCTCGTCTCCGGCCGCGTGCTCGTCGAGGGCGCGCCCGCCGAGGTGCAGCGCGACCCTGAGGTCATCGCCGCCTACCTAGGCGCTGAAGCGGCGCCCCAGCCGGAGCGCCGCTGTGCTTGAGATCCGCACCCTCACCGGACATTACGGCCGCGTGCAGGCGCTGCACGGCGTGAGCCTTGCGATCGAGCCGCGCGAAACCGTCGCGCTCGTGGGAGCGAACGGCGCCGGCAAGACGACGCTGCTGAACACGATCTCGGGCACGCACCGTGCGAGCACCGGTGCGGTCCTGTTCCAGAGCACCGACATCACGCGCGTTCCGGCGCATCAGCGCGTGCGGCTCGGAATCGCCCAGGTGCCAGAGGGGCGCCAGGTCTTCACGGTGCTGTCGGTCGAGGATAATCTGTGCCTCGGCGCCTATGTCTCGTCGCGCGCCGCCGCCGCGCGTGGAATCGAGCGCGTCTTCGCGATGTTCCCGGTGCTCAAGGAGCGGCGCGATTCGCCGGCCGGAACGCTTTCGGGTGGCCAGCAGCAGATGCTCGCGATCGGCCGCGCGCTCATGTCCGAGCCGAAACTGCTGCTGCTCGACGAGCCGAGCATGGGCCTGGCGCCCGTGATCGCCGCGGAGATATTCGCCGCCATCGCCGCGTTGCGACGCGCCGGCACGACCATCCTCCTCGTCGAGCAGAACGCGCATGCGGCGCTTGCCGTCGCCGACCGCGGCTGCGTCATGGAGACCGGCCGCATCGTCCATGATGGCCCGGCCGACGCCCTGCGTTACAGAGATGATCTGCGGCGCGCCTACTTGGCCGCGTGAACTTGTCTTTGACTGTCGCAGGTACGTGACACTTGCTGCAATGAATTGTTCTCTCACCATTTGGGGGAGCGAGTCCGAGAACTGACTCCCGGTGCCTGTTGGCTTGCTTCGACCGCAATGGTCATGATGGCAACCCGTATGCCGGTCGTTCTGGCAATGTCTCTCGTGCGCCAGGCCGTTCCTATTCGATCGTTCCTTCGTATGTGACCGGGCCTACCAGCCGCACATGGATGCCGCCTCTCCGATGGATGGCGTAGCAGCCGGAAATGTCGCGCCTTACGCGCCACTCGACGCAAACCTGCCCGTCGTGCATGGACCAGATGCCTTCGTCGCCGCCCTCGACAGTGCTCGTGCCGAAGCCGCCGTAGCCACGCCGAAGCACATAGATCATCGTCGCACGGCCGTCGGCGCCGAGGCGCCAGATGTCATCCTGGAGCCCCCAGGCGATCGATCCGTAACCGCGAAATTCCACGATTGGCGGACGCGGCCCTTGAAGCGAATGCGTCGACTGCGCATGTGCGGGAATGCTTGCGAAGTGCAGGGCGGTTCCGAGTGCCATTGTTTGAATGAAAGAAGCTTTGCGCGTCATGTCTGGGCTTCCGGTGTCTGTCTGCGCAAGTTGGCCGGAGCCAATTCGCGCGGGTTGCGTTCCGAGCAAGGAAAAGAGGGCGATCCAGGGCGGGATCGCCCTCCGGTTGCAGCCGTTTAGAATGTCAGCTTGATGGCCTAGCGGCCGATCGACCCGGCATTGCCCGAGCCCTGCCCCAGATTCACCTTGGAATTCGACGGGGCCGAAGTGAGGTAGTTGAGGAGAGCCGACAGCGGGTCATTCGCGGCATTCGCCACGCCGCTGAAGCTCGCGGTCAGCGCGAGTGCGGCGCTGCAGGCGAACAGAATCAAACGTCCGGGCATGGGTTTCATGACGATCTCCTGGTACTGCGAAGCGATGGTTGTTCACGCGGGGCTAAACCTGTTGAGGCGTAAAACGATGGAACGAGACGCCCAACTGCCCGTCGACCGCGCCATCGTCACTGATGTGCGCAGAGGTTGCCTTCAAGCGGGATGAAAGTCTTTGCAGAGGCCCTGAATTTTCCTTGCTTCTACATCCAAGAGGCAGCCGCAATCGCAGTGCGGTGCCCTTTCTGCGATCACTCCGACAGGCCTGCTTTGCGCAGGCCATCCGCGAATGTGGCTAGATCCTCCGGGCGGCGGATCGGAAGCCACTCCTTTATGTTGGAGACGCAGAGCACTGGGTCGAGTTCGCGCAAATGATTCATGGCTCGCCGCGCTTCGTCCAGTCGTCCGGCAAGCGCGTGGCTGGCCGCGAGGGTGGCAACCGGCATTACAAAGCTAGGCAAGGTCCTAAACGATTTTTCAGCCCACGACGCCGCCTCGTCGAAGCGCCCAGCGAACAGATGGGCCAAGGCCGTTCCGGCTTGGGCGCGATACATCTCCGAATCCACCGGGCTCAGCCGCATCGCGCGCGCAAGGCGGCCGATCGCATCCTCATGGTCGCCCCGCCAGATTCTGAGAAAGCCGCCGAGGAACCAGACAGAGGCGAGGTTCGGGTTGAGGAACTCGGCCTGATCGATGAGTCCGATGCCGCCGTCGAGATCGCCGACAAGATGAGCGAGAGCGTGACCGCTCCGCGAGAGCGCAACTGCGTCATCCTTCCCCAATGCGACGGCGCGGCGGGCTAAGCGCACGCCCTCCTCGATCTCCTCCGCGCGATTCGTCATCAGACCGTTGAATTTGCGCCAGAAGTAGCACCATGCGGCCATCGCGTAGGCGGATGCGAAATCCGAATCGCGCCGGATCGCCTCATGAAATAGCGGCAAGGCCGCGCTGATGCCGTCCGTGGTCCCGCGATGCAAGTTCGCCATTCCACGTAGATAGTAGTCGTGCGCGTCGAGGCTTTCGGTCGGTTTCCGCTTCGCACGCTCGATCTCCGCCATCTCGAGCTGAGGCGCGATCGCACCGACGACGCTCTCTGTCACCTGATCCTGCAGATCGAAAATGTCGTCGAGAGCGTTCTCGAAACGCTCGGCCCAAAGATGCCCGCCAGTCGTCGCATCGATGAGCTGCCCTGTGATGCGCACGCGGTTTGCCGCCTTTCGCACGCTGCCTTCCAGGACATAACGCACGCCCAGTTCGCGGCCGACCTGCTTTACGTCCACGGCTCGGCCTTTGTAGGTGAAGCTCGAGTTGCGGGCGATTACGAAGAGCCAGCGAATACGCGACAACGCGGAGATGATGTCTTCCACGACGCCGTCGGCAAAATACTCCTGCTCGGGGTCCCCGCTCAGGTTCAGGAATGGCAAGGTCGCAATTGAAGGTCTATCGGGAAGGTCCAGCGTTGTCGGCGGCGTTTCATGCGAGGTCGCCGGCGCAGCTGTCCGAATCGCGGAATCGTTCGATTTGAGCGCCTGCTTGACGTCGCCAATGAAACGGAATCCTTTCCGGGCCACAGTTCGGATCAGGCGCTGTTGCTCGCCGGTGTCGCCAATCGCCTTGCGAACCGCATTGATATGGCTGGTCAGCGTCGACTCGGAGACGATACGTCCTTGCCAAACCGCGTCGAGAACATCGTCCTTGCTGACGACGCGCTCGCGATTCCGCACCAGATAGAGCAGCAAGTCGAACACTTGCGGGCCTATTGCAATGCTCTCGGATCCGCGGGTGAGCTCTCGGCGATCCGGGTCGAGCGCGTAATCTTCAAAGGTGAATTGCGTCATTTCGGAAGCCCTCGCTTCAATGCTGGCCGTCCGAGAGATGGCGAATTTTCCGACCGTCGGAAAAACCCGATCAGGATGGCTCACGCGCGGGTTCTCCGGCTCTCCCTGCGGCCGACGGCCGCTTGTGCGGCTCTCGCCCGAACGTGCATGAGCCACGTCGAGGGCTCAATCGAGCGAACGTCTAGGATAGGCACGCCCTTCGTGGGGACGTGAGCTGCGATCGTTGGCGGGCGCGGCGCTGCCTAGGGCTCATGAGGTTTCCCGGTGAATTGCAGCGTGCCCGCAGGGGGCGACACCATCGCCGAACCGGCTCCGAATCAGCCCAGCGACCTCTGGGTGGCATGCGGGCCGACGGCAGTCATGGATTTCCATAGGGTGCCGGGCCATCCACGCGGCGTTACGCTGCGGAATGGATTGGCAAACCCGGAGCGCGGGCAGGAGTGCTAGACTGGATGCCGAGACGGCGGAGGCATTTGCCGCGCCGCAGGAGCAGCCGGTCATGGATACAGTGCTGATGCGCGTTTGGTCGCGCCGCCCTCAGGTCCTGCACCTTGGGCTTTTTTTTGCGGCGTATGTCTTGGGCTGCGGATTCGCTCAGTCGCTCGCAATCGTGCCGGGAACCGGCATCTCCATCTGGCCTCCGAGCGGGTTTTTCATCGCGACGCTCGTTGTCGCGTCCAGACATAGCTGGCCATGGTGGATACTGGTCGGTTGTCTGGCTGAGCTGTTCGGCAATCTCGTGTGGTTCCACAGCCCGCTGCCGGCGGCTCTCCTGATCTACCTTGGCAACGCGCTGGAAGCGATGACGGGCGCATGGCTCGTGAACCGATTTTGCGGGCGATCGGTCCGGCTGGAAACCTTGCGAGAAGTTCTCGCTTTCGTTGTGCTTGCCGCTGGACTTGCGCCCATCGTGAGCGCGACCATCGGGAGTGCGACACTCGCCGGGTTCGGCATTCAATCGCAGACCTTCACGGCCGCATGGCCTCTATTCTGGATCGGAGACGCCACTGGCGTCTTGATCGTAGCCCCGCTCGCGCTTGTCGTGATGCAGAATTGGCGCGGCAAAGCTCAGCTGTCGGCCGCGCGATGGATGGAAGCGGGGGCACTGAGCCTCATCTTTGTCGGCGTCGCCGCGCTTTCTCTGAGCGGTTATCTCGCCTTCGCGTACCTGATCATGCCGCCTCTCCTGTGGGCCGCGGTGCGCTTCGAGTTCAAAGGCGCCGCCGTCATGTTGGCGCTCCTCGCCCTGATCACGGCCGTATTCACGGTGGCCGGCCTCAGCCAATTCGCTGGCGATGCCGAGTCCCAGAAGCAAAAGCAGATCATGCTGCACTTGTTTCTCGCGATCTCGGCACTGTCGGCGCTCGTCGTGGCAGCCATTTCGCGGCAACACCAGCTGGTCTTGACCACATTGCGCCAGAGCGAGCGCCAGCTGCAGCAAATGATCGATGCCGTTCCGATCCGTATCTGGAGTACGACGCCTCGTGGCGAGCCGGTCTACTTCAACAAGCGGTATCAGGATTATTTCCGCTCGGTCAGCCCGAACTTCGACGCGCGCGGCGAACCGAGCATCGCAAGCTTGGTGCAGGAGCTCATCCATCCCGAGGATGCTCCCGGCGTACGGACTACGATACAGGCTTGCTTCGAGGCCGGTCGCGGTTCCGTCATGCGGTTTCGTTGGCGCGAGAAGGACGGCGCCTACCGATGGGCGGAATGCCGCGTGGAGCCTCGGCGCGATCACGATGGCACGGTCGTCGAATGGTACGGAGTTTCGATCGACATAGACGATCAGATGCGCCTCTACAGCGACATCGCCGAACGAGAGGCCAAGATCCGGCGGCTGGTCGACTCAGATATCATCGGGATCGTTATTTGGGACCTGGACGGGCGGATCATCGATGCCAATGCCGCGTTTCTCCGCATGGTTCAATACGAACGCCAGGATTTGCAGGCTGGGCTTCGATGGTTCGACATGACGCCGCCCGAGTGGCAGGAGGTGCATGCCCGCGAAGAGGCTGAAGAGCTCGCGAAAACCGGCATGATGCAAGCCCGCGAGAAGGAGTTTTTCAGGAAAGATGGTAGCCGGGTGCCTGTGTTGATCGGCGCTGCGTGCTTCGAGGGGCAGTCTCGACAAGGGGTCGCCTACATTCTCGATTTGACCGAACGCAGGCGTTCGGAAGCAGCCTTGCGCCAGAGCGAGCGGCAACTGTTGCAGCTCGTGGAGACACTGCCGGCAATGATCTTTTGCGCCGCGCCGAGCGGCGAGCCCACTTATCGTAGCCGGCAGCTCCGCGAGTATCTTGGATTTGACGTCCAAGAGAAAGAGAACCCGGAAGGGTCGCGCCTCGGAGGCACGCTCGACGCCGTCATTCACCCCGACGAACTGGCTGCCGTCAAAGAACGGTATGGCCATTCGCTACGCACCGGTGAGCCCTACGCGCTGAAGCACCGGCTGCAGCGCGCCGACGGCGAGTACCGTTGGGTGGAAACGCGTGCGGCGGCGATGCGCAGCGCCGAGGGCACAATCGTGCAGTGGAACGGCATCTGCTTGGATATTGAGGATCAGGTGCGCGCGCAGGACAAATTGCGCCTCGCACAAGAGAATCTCGCGCGCGCCAGCCAAGCCGCGAGCTTGGCCGAGCTCTCGGCGTCCATCACGCATGAGGTCAATCAACCGTTGGCGGCCGTGGTGGCCAACTCGCATGCCTGCCAGCGCTGGCTCGCGGTTGGAAACGCCGAGCGGGCGCAGAAGACCGTGGAGCGCATCATTCGAGATGCGAACTCGGCTGCCGGTGTCGTCAGCCGCATTCGAGCCTTGTTCAGCCAAGCCGCGGCAACACGAAATCCCGCGGCGTTCGGCAGCGCCATTACCGACGCGCGCAACCTCATGGCCGAGGAGGCCGCGCGCCGCCGCATTCGTTTGAACATCGATGTCGAAAGCGTTTTGCCGCCGGTCGCCTTCGATCGCGTGCAAGTTCAGCAGGTTCTGATCAATCTCATTCGCAATGGAATGGATGCGATGGAGTCGACGGCGGACGACAGAGTCCTTGGGCTGCGTGTGCGCCGAATGGGAGACGTAATTCAGACCGAGATCAGCGATCGCGGCCCCGGCATCGCGTTTCCGGACAAGATTTTCGAGCCGTTTTTCACGACGAAAGAGAATGGGATGGGCATGGGCTTGGCCATCTGCCGTTCGATCGTCGAGTCTCACGGCGGGCGCTTGTGGGCGGAGAAGAACGAGCCTCAAGGAGCAACGTTCATCTTCACGTTGCCGGTTGAAGTGAAAAAGGTGTCATGACGAAGGATGACCATATTGTCTTCATTGTCGACGATGACGTGCGGATTCGCGAGGCGCTCTGCGACTTGCTGGAGTCACACGGACTGCGTGCCGTCGCATATGGTTCAGCCGGTGAGTATGTGCACGCCAAGAAGCCGGATGTGCCGGCGACCCTCATTCTCGATGTGGAGCTGCCGGACATCAACGGCCTCGATCTGCAGAAGCAGATTGCCCATGGAGATCACCCGCCGATCGTCTTCATCACCGGTCACGGCGACATTCCCTCGTCCGTGCGCGCCATCAAGCATGGCGCGGTGGATTTTCTCACCAAGCCTTTCAGCGACGACGACCTGATGCGTGCCGTCAATTCAGGATTGGCGCAAGACCGGCTGGAGCGCGTCGAGCGCGCCGAGGTCGCAGCGCTTCGTGAACGTTACGCCGGGTTGACGCCGCGGGAGCGCGACGTGCTGCCGCTCGTGGTCAGCGGCCTGCTCAACAAGCAGGCTGCCGCAGAGCTGGGAATCAGCGAGGTCACACTGCAGCTTCATCGACGGAACGTGATGCAGAAGATGGAGGCGGCCTCGCTTGCGGATCTCGTGCGCATGGCCGAGAAGCTCCGGATTCCAGTCACTCATTCCCGCGCGCGTGAGCGGGGGGAGTCGTGAGCAAACGCAGACGCACGATAGCCGTCGTCGACGACGACCCGAGACTCCTCGAGTCGCTGGAGAACCTGCTCGAATCGGCCGGCTATGTGGTTCGCACATTCCCGTCGGCCAAAGCGCTGCTCGACGCCGGATTGTCCGACATCGACTGCCTCATCACCGACATCGGCATGCCCGCCACCGACGGCTTCGAACTGCATGACCTCGTGAAGAAGGCGCGGCCGGACCTCCCGGTGTTCTTGATCACCGGCCGCCACGAGATCGGCGATCAGCAGCGGGCGAGCGCGAAAGACATCAGCGGCTTCTTCCGCAAGCCCTTCAATGGACCAGACTTGTTGCAGGCTATCGGTGACGCTTTGCACGGCAAAACGTAAGGAGGGCATCATGCGGCAAACAGGAAGCACGGCGTCGTCCCCATCTCGGCCGACGGAAGAGCAACCGCTCGTGATGATCGTCGATGACGACCCGGCCGTCCGCGAAGCTTTGCACGAGCTGATGCTCTCCGCGGGACTGCAGCCGGTGTGCTTCGCGGCGCGACGCGCTGGTGGCCGCGCTGGCGCGCCACGGGGTCGCCGCGCGCGGCGCCTCGGGTCTCAACGTCTGGGTCGCTTCCAGCGAGGAGGC
>JAANMW010002960.1_pt1 | contig 14130 bp, 10 predicted proteins | sample 7279671 | NCBI WGS metagenome assembly JAANMW01 (sample SAMN14094541, study PRJNA606508) | bioreactor metagenome | isolation source: A lab-scale SPAN reactor treating ammonium-rich wastewater day 247 | place: Ireland: Galway | collected 2017-09-19
GCCATCCTGAGTCGGCGGTTCATCGAGGAGACCCAGGAGGACGGGACGGTCAAGCGAATTGTCTGCGGCGATGGAACGTCACGGAGCCACTACTTCGGACGGTTCGAGCTCCAGTTGCTGGTCGAGGACGCGGGCTTCGCCGTGAGGAATCTGTGGGGCGGCTGGGATCGCCAGCCGTTCGGGCGCGCCAGCCGCAGCATGATCATCATCGCCACGAAGACCCAGACTGCCGCCCGGCCGGAGGAGGATCGTAGCGATGGCAGCCACGGATGAGCCTTGGGTCGGATTTCGCTGGAGAGAGCCAATGGACCAATCAACGGAACTCGAAATCGACCTCGTTCGCTCCGCTGAAGACATCGACCTGCCGGCCGCGGCGGAACTGACCATCCTGGCTTGGGGCCGCCTGCCCACTGCCGGCGAGATCGAGAGGCGAGCCAGGAGGCTCCAGGCGGAGGTGACAAACCTCGATGGAACCAGGCAAGCGATCTTTCTGGCCAGCAAGGCCGGCCGTCTCGTCGGATTCGGCAAGGTGGTCCGCGACAGCACTGACCCAAGCCACTGGTGGCTCGTTGGACTGGTTGTCCATCCGGATCGCCGCCGTCAGGGCGTCGGGCGGGCCCTGAGCCGCGCTCGAATCGCCCACGCCCAGGCTCGGGGCGCGACCATCATCCTGTCCGAGACGCACACCGACAACGAAGCGTCCATTCGATACCATGCCGCCATAGGTTTCCGGAACGACGGCGAATTCACCGCCGCCGATGGCGACAGGAAGGTGGCCTTCTCTCTGGCCGTTGAACCACTGGTGTCCGGAGCCGAGCGCTCCGAGGTCCACATCTGCGGCCTGCACCCCCGGAAAGTGCCCGGATGGGCGTACTTCGACGCACAGGTCACCGCCTGTGACTGCGTCCGCGGCGCCGCCATCGAGACCCTGGCTCCGGACGATCAGCAGGTCGCGCGGTGGTTTATCGACGCCCTGGCAGGATGCCGCCGAGTCATTGACATCGGCTGTGGGAGCGGATTCCCCGGCCTCTACGTGGCCCGGCATGTTGAGCGTCTGGTCGGGGTGGACGCGTCGCCCAACACGGTTCGGAAGGCCAGATCCCATGCGGCCAGACTTCGGATCCCGAACGCCAGGTTCGAGGTCGGCTACGCCGAGGTGCTGCGATTTCCGGGCGATGCGTTCGACGGGGCGATGCTGTGCGGCCTGCTGGAGAGCGTTGACCGGGAATCTGCCGGCCGGTTACTGCTCAAGGCCCACCGGGTGCTCAGGCCGGGGGCCAGACTGGCGGTGCTCGACCAGGACTGGTCCGACGTCATGCGCACAAAGCCGGCACGTTCATGGCGTATCGAGCCCTGCGACCAGGGCCTGCGCCTTGATGTCGTGGAACGATCAGCTTGCCCGCCGGTGGAGAGGATAACGTCCTGCCTCTTACGCGGCGACGGCCCATCCTCCAGAAGACTGGCCCAGATCCAACCGGCGAAGGGCGTCTCGGACAACGCATGGGCGGGTGCCTTGGATACAGGCGACGTTCTGGATGCGTGGTATGAAGAAGCCGCGCAATTCGATGCGTCGATCATGGCGACTGTGATCGCCTCCGCCGGCTTCCGTGATGTCAGGATCGAATCGAAGCCGATCTGGGGCCAGCAGATCCTCCTGCTGACCGCTACGGCAGACCATCCTATAGACCAGAAAGACAAAGGACACCAATGGCGCTGAACTCGCGAAGCTATGACCTTTCCCCTCTGATCGCCGAGGCCTACGACCTGCACGAGACGCACACGACGGACGTCGAGATGCTCCGCCGGTTGATCGGCCCGCGGCGGGGCTTGCGTATCCTTGAACCGTTCTGCGGCACGGGGCGGATTCTGATGCCGCTGGCCGAGGACGGCCACACGCTGGTCGGTCTGGACGCCGCCGGCGGAATGCTCGCCAGGGCACGGGCCAAAGTCGCGGCACTTCCCGGGGACGTCCAGCGGCGCGTCAAGCTGATCGAGGCCGACGCCACCGCCGGCGACTGGCCGGGCGGCTTCGACCTGGTCATCCTGGGCGGCAACTGCTTCTACGAACTCGCGTCGCCCGAGGAGCAGGAGGGCTGCATCGCGTCGGCCTCGGCCGCCCTGCTGCCTGCCGGACACGTCTTCGTCGACAATGACCACATGGAGGGCCCGCTGCCGGAGAGCTGGACCCGGCCGGGCAGACACAGGACGGGGTGGCCCAGCTTGACGCTGCCGGACGGCACGCGGTTGGAGGGCTACAGCGAAAACCTCGACTGCGACGCCCCGGCCCGCATCTGGCGAGCCCGCAGGACCGTCGTTGTCCACCACCCCGACGGCCGAACCGATACGCACGAATACCTCGAGCAGAAGCACCCGGTCAGCTTCGCCGAGGTCGCCGGCTGGCTGACCAGGCACGGCTTCGCGATCGAGCAGACCTTCGGCGGCCACGACGGCCGGCCCTACGCCCCCGACGAATCGCGGGCAACGTTCTGGGCGAAGAAGACAGTCGCCGGAGAATTCCGGATTTCATCGCTTGATCCAGGCAGGCCCGAGGATGTCCGCGACTTCCAGGCCCTGTTTCGCAGCTATCACCGCGAGATCGGGGTCGGCCCGAGCACCGACGAAGACGACTACCTGGCCAGCGTCCTGAAGCGCCTGGCCGAGTCTGACCGATGGTTTCTCCTGGCCAGGGACCGTAGCGGGAATGCGATCGCCTTCGCGTATTTCAAGATAGACCGGGACGAGCGGGTCGGCTGGGGCTACCTGCTTGAGTTCTTCGTCCGTCCCGAGAGCCGCCATCGTGGATTGGGCAGGCTTTTGGTCGAATTCTCGTGTGGCCTGCTGGCGGAGAGAAACGTCCGCCGGGCATGGTTGACCACGAATCCGGCAGCGGGAGGATTCTGGCGCAAGTGCGGCTTTCAGGCCACCGGCGAGATCCACGTCAACGCCCAGAGGATCATGGCTGCAGACTGCCAGCCGATCCACAGTTCTGCTACCTGAACGGTGGTCGGATGCTGATGGCAAACTGACCGCCGGTTCATGCAACAGCGCCAACCGATCGTGGCTTGTGCGCATCTATGACGACAGAGGTTAGACTTGGATGAAGGCCCAATCAGGTGAATCTGAAGGCGCTCCGACCGACGCCTACCTCGTCGAACGGGTTCGTCTTGGAGATCAGACGGTCTTCGCTCAACTCGTTGGGCAGTACACGCCCATGGTGCTTGCGCTGGCAGAGCGAATCCTGGGGGATTCCGACGAAGCCCTGGACGTTGCCCAGGAGGCGTTCCTCCAGGTCCACCGGCAGCTCGGCCAATTGAAGCAGGCAAGCCGACTGCGCAGTTGGCTATGGAAGATTGCCCGGAACAGGGCTTTATGGGCGAGAAGATGCCGGTCGGGCCAACCCAGCACGAACTGCCTGGGCGAAGCCGCAGTCATGTCGGGGCTGACGGCACGGCAATTCACAGACCGATCAATTGGGCCGGCCGACTACGCCGAACTAAGCGAGTTGCGCACACTGGTCCGGGAGAGGATAGGCGTCCTGGCGCCCGAGTACCGTCGACTCATCCGGCTTCATTACCTCGACCAGGTTTCGATGGCCGAGATCGCCCGGCAACTGAACATCCCTGTCGGCACGGCCAAGTGGCGGTTGGCACTGGCCCGTCGGGAATTACGAAAGGAGTTGACCATGCCAGGTCACCGTGATGCCGTTGCCACGCCCGAAGTACTGCCTCAACTGGACGTGAGCATCACCTGGGGCAGCAACGGCGGGCCGGTGGGCCTGTGCAGGACACTGCTGGCCCAGCACATCCTGTATCTGGTGCGCAAGCAGCCCAAGACGGCGGGGCAACTGGCCACTCAACTGAGTGTCGATGCTCGGTATGTTCAGGATCACCTGGACAGCCTGACGGCGGCTGAGGTGCTCACACGACGGTCACGTGGTTTCCGGGCCAACTTCCTGCTGTTCGACCAGGATGACATCAACCGCCTGCGACGACGCTTCTCCGGGCGCGGATCGGCCATCGCCAGGGTCGTGAAGGAATTCCAGGTTGACCTGGACCTGGCTCTCGGCAGAACTTCACCCGCGCGGCAGGGCTTTGGTGTTGGGTATCTTCGCTGGCTGGTCCTTCCGGTCATGGTGCTGAACTTCGGCATGGCCGTGGCTTTGGGCAAGGCGCGGAACTGCGGCGTCGAGCCGCCGCCGCGCCCCGACGGGGGCTTCTGGTTTTTCAAGCCGCGTCTGAAGCGTTCAACCGCACCGGTTGAACTGGGCTGTAATTCCTACGAGGGCCACGCAGGCGGGGCTGCCCAGTTCTGGACCTCGTTGACGAAGATCCGGATCACCCGCCCCAGTCGATCCGAGATTGCCGTTCTTCAGCGACTGGCCGCCGGCCCCGTGCCTGTGGGTCAATTTGCCGGCCAGATCACCGAATCCGGTCTGGCCACCATGAAGGAACGAGGGATGGTCCGCCTGGAGCGTGGCCAAGCAAGACTGGCTGCCCCAGTGTTCTCGGTTGAGGACCGTGCGACCCTTGCCCCCGTGGTCGAAGCGGTCGCCAACAGCATCGTGGAGCAGGTCCTCGACGAGTTTCCGGAAGACGTATATGCGACGTTTGACGAATTGGGCTTCCGATTCATCCGCCAGGACTGGCCGGCGCATGCGGTGGACTGGTCTGTTCACGGCAGCCTCCAGGCACTCATCGAAGCTGCCGTACTGCCGCCCCTGCCCAAGGCCGCTCCGCCCGGATGGGGCTTCTTCCTCTGGCAGGATGGGTTCTTCTGATCGGCGGTGTGGAATACGGCCATCCAGCGCACCCATGAAACCAGTCGCTTCGAGACGGCGGCCAGGTGTGGTGGCTCCACCCGTGACAAAGCGCCAACCGGGAATTCCGTCCGGCCCTTGCCCTTCATCGGCGTGGCTTCATGAGTTGCCGCATGATGTATGACCGATCCGATGGGATCAGTTGCGGCAGGCAGTCTCACCTGACACGAATGTGCTGGGGCGCCGGACCCATGCCCGGCGCCCCTATCGCCTCCGACCTGGCAAGCCGATCACGGCGTCAATCGCCGGCGGTCGCGGGGGAACAAGGTCGCCTCCTTGATGTTGGCTAGGTCGAGCATCTGTTTGACCAGCCGCTCGATGCCCATGCCCATCCCGCCGTGCGGCGGCATGCCGTGCTTGAACGCCTCCAGATAGCCCTCGTAGTTGGCCGGATCCAGGCCGCGCGAGCGGATGCCCTCGACGAGCTGGCTATAGTCGTGAATCCGCTGACTGCCCGTCGTGATCTCTACGCCACGGAACAGCAGGTCGAATGACTTGGTCAGCGGCGGGTTGGTCTGGTCCGGCATCGTATACATCGGGCGGTTGGCCACGTGATAGCCGGTCACGAAGAGAAGCTCGCTGCCGAGTTCCTTTTCCGCCCATTGGCTGATCAGCCGCTCGCCTTCGGTGTCCAGGTCGCCCTCGCAACCGGCCGCCTTGCCGAACCGCTCAGCCAGGATTCGCTTGGCCTCGGGGAACGAGACTTGCGGAATATCGTCGAACTGCGGCAGCGTGACGTCTCGCTCGCGGAGGATTCGCCCGCAGTTCTCGCGAACGGCGGCGAAGATGGCCGAGATCAGGCCCGCGTGCATCCGCATCACGTCCCGCTCGCTCTCGATGAAGCCCATCTCGAAGTCCAGGCTCAGGTACTCGGTCAGGTGTCGGCTGGTCTCCGATTTCTCGGCCCGATACGCGTGGCCGACCTCGTAAACCCGCTCCAGGCCGCTGCCGACCATGATCTGCTTGTAGAATTGCGGGCTCTGGGCCAGGTAGGCGGCGCCGTCGTAATACTCGACCTTGAAGACGGCCGACCCGCCCTCGGCCCCGGCCAACACCAGCTTGGGCGTGGCGATCTCGGTAAAGCCATTCGAGTTCAGGTAGGCTCGGAACGCGCGCAGTACCTCGGCTTGGACGCGGAAGACGTCCAGCACTTGCGGAATCCGCAGACTGACCGCCCGATGATCGAGCAGTGTCTCCAGACGGGCCTCCTCCGCGACCCGCGGATTGAAAATCTCCAGCGGCGGCGGCTGAGCAATCGATATCGGCGTCACACGTTCCGCGAGGACCTCGACGCCCATCGGGGCCCGCAACTCAGCGCGGCATAGGCCATCGATCGTGACCACGCTCTCGGAACCGATGGCCCCGAGATCGACATCCAGCGGCAGGACCACCTGGCCGAGGCCGGCCCGGTCGCGAAGCACAAGGAATCGGACCGCGCCCAGGTCGCGGACGCGATGGACCCAGCCCTGCATTCGGACCGGCTGGCCAACCTGTTGGGGCAGCTCTGCGGACAGAACCCTGGCGTGCATGTGGCACCTCTCTGCGGCGCTGCGGCCGCTGCGGAAACAGAAACGCCTTCCCGTCCTCCCAGAGCCTTTGGCTGCCGGCTCTGCTGAGGGACGGGAAGGCGTTCATATCCCGCGGTGCCACCCTCGTTGTCGCGACATCCGCTCATGCGGCACCGCGACCGCTTTTTCGCCACATCAATGGCTTGCCCGGGTAACGGTGGGCCTTCCGTCGCAGTCTACTTCGGCCGAGCGAAAATGCAGTCGGCCGGTTCAGTGCGCAGCTCCATGGTGTCTTCGGCGTCCGTCCAGCGCCGGGCTTCCACCGTCCCCGGCTCTCTATCGCCGACCTTGACGCCTACTGGTCCACTTCATTGCCTTTGGCAAGAGTATATCGGCCGAATCGGCTGGCGCCTATGCATAGCAAGCTCATGGCTGCTCCGGGGCGACTGAGCATGCCCGGTCCTACGACTGGCCAAGCGTCTGTTCGCAATACACCTCGCCCCAGTATTCCTGGACGCCGTTAACCAGTCGCCGGCTGGCTGGGTCGCCGTAGTGGCGTGCGAGTTCGACGAGCATCTCCGGCCGGTTGATCTTCAGCGGCATGATGCGGTCGTTCTCGAAGGCGTTGAAGATCGCGCCGACGCCATTTGCCTTCAGGTTGCCCAACCGCCACCAGGGCACGCAGTGGCCGCCCATGTTCGGGTAGACGTTGAAATCTCCGTCGACCAGGAACCATAGACCGGCCGGCGACGATGGATACTCGTAGATGTTGCCGGCCCCCGCCGGGTTGCAGAGGATCCGCGACACGACCTCGCCCTCCGTCGTCCAGATCTTGTCGGTCCGGAAATGCCTCTTCGTCGACTCGACCAGTTCGGCTGGGACAAGAGCGGCATCATCCAGCGTCGCACTCAGGTCGGCAATATTCATGCCCTCGCCGGTCAAGCCGGGAGCATGGATGAACATGTCGAATTCGCCGCCGAGAGTGGCAACTCGCTCGCGCAGCCGCATCGAATCAACCAGCCGCATCAGGCCGGCCAGGTCGGGAAGAATCCTCTTCGTCATGAACAACTGCCAGCGCGGCTTGATGCCAGCGTCGAGCAGCCGTTCCGTCGCCAGGATCGAATCGCCGAATGCGCCGCCTCGCCGGCAGAACCAGTCCTGCGTCTGCTCCAGGCCGAAGAACGTGACCTGACACGTGCCCGGCCCCACGCTCTTGGCCCATCGGGCATATTTGGCATCGCGAGCCAGCCGCCAGATGCTCAGCAGTTCGTACCGCACCGGTCGGCCGCCGTTCAATTCCGCCTCGACTTCTGCCAGCCGCTCATAATCGTCGCAATAGTCCGGCTTGCGGGTCCAGGACGCGACCGTCAGCTTCTCAACGAACGGTCGGTCTTCTCCGGACCGAACGTAGCCCTTGAACTGGTCAGCCACCCAGCGCAAGTCAGCTTCACCCAATCGCTCACTCGGCCGACCCTGACCCCCGACGAAGCAGTGCCGACACCGGCTCGGACAGCCGTGCATGTCCAGTGCGACGCCGATCTGTCGGGGCGAGATTGAGGGCATCCTACGCGCCTTCGTCATGGGCGATCCAGTCCCTCGCCGGAACGCCTCCCCCGGAGGATTCCCATTGGTAGAAGCATTGATCGTCTCGCCAGCGGCCGTCAAAATCCTCGCCGCTCGTGCCCATCAACCGAAAACCCGCCTTCACGTGCGTTGCCTGCGAAGGCAGATTCCGGCCCCAGGTGTCGCTGCGGATGTCTGTTGCGCCTCTCTTTGCAAACTCCGCTATCCCCGCCATCAACAGCTCCGAACCAATCCCCTGGCCTTGCCACTCCGGCACGACCTCCAGGCCCCGGCACCACCAGACGGCCAGCCGCGGGCACATCTGAAATCGGCAGAAGCCTGCGAGCTCCATCCCGGCGAACGCGCCGATCAGGAGCCGTTGCCCTGGGTCCAGGTGCTCCAGTTCGTCTCTGAAGAAGTCAACCGATTCGGCCAGCTTCTCCGGTTCGTTGTTGTCCAGCACCGTGATGGCCGCCAGCGACTTGACGTCCGCATCCCGGCGGCCGGTGATGACCCTGTACTCGATCGGGGACATGGTGACTTCGCTCCGGATTTACATCCGCCTCAACAGCGTAATGGGGCGGTTGACCCGCTTCGCTTTGTCCAATGGCTGGTTCAAGTTCCAGTCGTTCCACCAGCCCACAAACTCGAAGGTTCCGGATCGAACCACCGCTTGAAGGAACTCCTGCGGTTGAATCATCAGCCTGAGGGCCGTGCCAGCCAGTCGGTGTTTCTGACCTCGGTCATCAACATCCAGGACGATCTGCTCCTCGTAGACCTGGTCGGCAGCGCCCGCCGGCCGATAGGATACGCTGGCCTTGACCCGCACGCCATCCTGCTCGATCTCCCAGTCCTCGCCCTGCCCCGGCGGCTGCGGGCCGAAGTGAACACACCAATCGAGCAGGTATAGAGCCCCGGTTCTCAGGGCTGCCGCGACTGATTGAAGGTGGGTGTCCAGTTCAGCCGGACTTCGGACGTAGAGCGACCCCAGCAGCACGAACGCGAAATCGCCGGGTTCGGCCACTCTAAAGTGCACCATATCGGCCTGTTCCAGTCGGACCGAGAGGCCGGCTTCTGACGCCCGCTGCCGGGCCCGTGCCAGCATCGGGGCACTCAGGTCGATGCCGGAATACGCATATCCCCGTCTGGCCAATTCAACCATGTGCGGGGCGGTGCCGCAGGCCGGTTCAAGCACGCTCTTGACCGGCACTAGGGAAGACCGCCGGATGCACTCCTCCATGACGTCCACTTCGTGCGCGATGTCGCGAAACGAAAACGCGATGTCGTAGTATCGCGGGAAGTCGTAGGGCCCGGGGCCAGGTCCACTGCCATTGGACATCTTGAGGGCTCCTGTGCGTCCGCGGCAATTGAGCCAATGCGTTATCAGGATCGCCTTGCCGCGAGTTCCTCGTAGTCCGCCACGACCTCAAAGCCCAGGGCGCGATCACAGGCCATCAAAGAAGACACGCAAGGGCGCACTATCGCGAATGACGGTCCGCTTCATGGTCCCGCTCCCCCGTTTCCCCACAGCTTCAGCTTGGCCACTCGGCCTCCGAATCCGGCGCGCGGCCTACCCGTCTCGGACCGCCACACCGATCAGGCCGGCCCGTTCCCAGGTACCCGGTCCATCAGGCATGATCTCCTGATCAAACCGGTCGCACACAGCGATGAACTGCCGCCAGAGCGGATCATTGTCATGCAGCCCGGCCAGTCGGTCACAACCCAGCAGATTGGCCAACGAGCCCAGACCGCCCGCCCGGATTACTCGAAACCCGTTTGCCTTCAGCCGATCCATCAGCTCCTGGCGGTTGTATGCCCGCAGGGGCGGTATCCAGTTCATCGGGCGGCCCTGTACGAAAACGCAGTTGGATTCGAACTCGTCCGGATCCCACCAGCCTTCATTGAACATGGAATCAACCGCGGGGAGCATCCGCCCGCCGGCCAGACTCTCGCCAACCCATCCGGCCGCCAGACTGGCCCGGTTGCTCGTGGTGACCAGCACGGTCCGGCGCGCCAGACGGCAACTCTCCTGGATCGCCCGGTTGGCCTCTCGGCCGGAGAAGGAGATCGCCCCGTCCATGTTCAACACCAGGTCGAACGACCCGTCGGCGAATGCGGTCAGGTCCGTCGCGTCCGCCTGGACGAACCGCAAATTGGACAATCCGCCCGCCCGTTGCCGTGCCAGGTCCAGCATGACCGGAGAGATGTCGATGTGTGTGACCTGGTATCCCCGCCGGGCCAAGGGGATGGAGAACGCGCCAGTCCCGCCTCCGATGTCCGCAATGGTGCGGACGCCGTCCAGGCGGCGGCCGATTTCCCGCCAGCGCAGCTCGCGGTTGACTCTCTCGTCAGCCCGGTCCTGCTCCTCCCTGGGCGCCTTCAGGTCCCACCATTCGCGAAGCCGATCAGTGTGCGGGTTCATTGGAGATTCCCCGTTTAAGCACATCGTCAGTGTCGTCAGACCCGCGGCCTCGGCTGCGCGGGAACAACGGAGCAACCGGCCGAACCTGCCCGCTGAACAGGCATCGCCTCAGGGCCTCCCTTGTGTCGGGCAGAAACGGTTCCAGCCAGGCAGCCAGGACGTGCACCCGCCGCAGCCAGCCCGAAAGCAGTTGCCGCAGTCTCTCCCGGTCCGCCGCCGCCGTCAACTCCCACGGACGAGTCCGCTCGATATCCTGGTTGACCTCGGTTACTGTCCGCCAGAGCGTGGTCAGCGCCTTGTCAAATTCGTGGGCCTCGATGTCCCTGCGGAAGGCCTCCGGCGGTGCGGGGTCCGGCGTCGGCGGGGCGCTGATGTAAGCGACCTTCGCTCCGAGCGTCGCCAGCCTGCTGACGAGGTTGCCGAGACCGTTGGCCAGGTCTGTCCGGTAGACGTCGGCAAGCCGCGCGGGGGAGAAATCCCCGTCGCCAAACGCCGGAATCGATCGCAGCAGGTAGTAGCGCACCACATCCGACCCATACTTCTCGATCAGGCTGAGCGGGTCCACTGCGTTACCCAGCGATTTGCCGATCTTGCGGCCGTTTGCGGTCAGGAAGCCGTGAACGACCACTCGGTCCGGCAACGGCAACCCCGCCGACCGCAAAAGGGCCGGCCAGTAGATCGCGTGGAACTTCCACACGTTCTTGCCGATCACGTGAACCTTCTCCACGTCCGGGTTCCACCATTCACGCCATTGGTCATGCGAGCCGAAGCCGAGACCGGAAAGGTAGTTGACCAAAGCGTCCACCCACACGTAAACCGTCTGCGACTCGTCGCCCGGCACGGAGGTGCCCCAGCCCTTGGATCGCTCAGCCGGCCGGGAGATGCTGAACTCGGTCAAGCCCCGGCGAACGAAGCTGAGCACTTCATTTCGACGCGCGGTTGGGACAACATCCAGACCGCCGTCTTCGAGCTGATCCGCCAGCCATGAGGCGTATTGCGGCAGGCGAAAGAAGTAGTTCCGCTCAGCCACGCGGATCGGCGCCGTGCCGTGATCCGGGCACTTGCCGGCCTCCAGGTCCTTCTCAGCGTAGAAGTCTTCGCAGCCGTAACAGTAGAGGCCGACGTAGTCGCGCTGGACAATGTCGTCGGCCCGCAGGGCGTTCCAGAACGCCTGGACGCCGCGGCGGTGCCGCGGCTCAGTCGTGCGGATGAAATCGTCAGCCGAGATGCCCAGGGCCAGCGAAAGGGACCGGAACTTCTCGGCATTGCGGTCCACCAGTTCCTGGGTGGCAATTCCCAGCTTCTCGGCCGCCAGGACATTTTTCAGGGCGTTCTCATCGGTGCCTGTCTGGAAGTGCACCGTCCGTCCGGTCAGCCGGCCGTAGCGGGCGATGACATCAGCCTGGACCAGTTCCAGGGCGAAACCGACGTGCGGCTGGGCGTTGACGTATGGGATCGACGTGGTGACGTATAATCTACTCTTCATCGCGATTCTCCCGGTGGGTAAGACAAAGGCCCTGAGCGGATCGCTCAGGGCCTGGTCGGTTCGCGGTCAGCTTGGGAATCGCGTCAGAGCATGATGCCCGAGCCGCCGACGGACCAGGCCCGCGGCATCATCATCTGCTGCGATGATGCTTGGCGCGCGGCCGGGATGTCGGACTGGCTCGGCATAATGGCTCCTTCACCATGGATCATATCGGCAAGTCTGACCTCCTTCAAGAGCTGGCCATGCGGCTCGATGCCATTGAACCTTCGGCCGTGCCGCGGTGTCATTAGGATTGGGGACGCGATCCGATGCCCAGCGACACAGAACTGATTGGTCGGGTTCGCCAGCGGGATGCGGAGGCTTTCGACGCTCTGCTGTCCCGCCACGGGCCGGCCGTGCGCCGTCGGCTGCTGAAGATCCTGCGGGATGAGGAGGCGGCCGAGGACCTCCAGCAGGAGATCTTCCTGCGCCTGTGGACGCGTTCGGAGCAATGGGACGGGCGGGGAGAGCTGGCGGCCTGGCTGGGACGCATCGCCACCAACCTGGCCTTCAACCACCTGCGGACGATCCGGCGACGCCGCCAGCAGCCCCTGCAAACCCCTGTTGCTGACAGCGATCCGGATGATGACCTGCCCGTTCCGGGCTGGATGATTGACGCCTCGGCCGTTCCCCCGGATGAACCGGCCCAGATGGCCGAGGAGCAGGAGTGGCTGGCCAGGTTGATCGATGCCCTGCCCGAGGGCAAGCGGCAGATGGTCCGCATGCTCAGCCAGGGCGGCACCGACATGGTCAAGACGGCTGAGTCCTTGGGCATCCCGCAGGGCACGGCCAAGTCGCGGCTGCACTACGCGATCAAGGCCCTGTCCCGGGCGTGGCGAGAACTGGAAGACCATTGGGAGAACCCGAGATGAACTACGACGACCCCGCCCCGTGGCATGCGGAATCCTACGACCGTTTCCTGGACCAGTCGCTGCCGCAGTTGCTCAGTTCGAGGCTGCCCCTGGCATCCTACGCCGTCGAGCGGACCGGCCCGCAATCCTGCCGCATCCTGGTCGGCATTGGCCAGGCCGAGGCACGATACGAAGGCGTTCCGCGACCCGACGCGAGGGGCGTATTCGGCGTGGGCAGTCAGAACATCGCCATCCCCTCGACCGCCTCGACCGAGGATCTCGACATCGCCGAGATTCGCTGCGTCGGTGAGCAATTGCATCAGTACATCGCCAAGCGGCTGGGCGAGGCAACGGGGCAGTTGCCCTGGGACGAGACGCTGATCCGCTCCTGGCTGCCGCTGGACCGTTGGATCCGCGAGTTCCTGGGAGCCGCCGGCCAGCCGTTGGACGAACGGAACTGGTTGTCGCGGATCACCCACATGCGGCGTGTGCTGGTCCCGGACCGCAGGCAGGTCATCACCCCCAGCCAGTTGCACCGGACCTGCCCCTACGAGACACCCGAGGGCGCCAACATCGGCCGGGTGCTCAGCATCGCTCGCGGCGCGACGATCCGGGACGGACGGATACTGGTAACGGACGACTCTCCTCTCGGCGCCTTGTCGGTCAGCGCCTCATGGGTGCCGCTGATCGAACACGACGACCCCAACCGGGTGCTGATGGGCGTGAACATGATGCGCCAGTGGCTGGCGCCAGACCAGCCGGAAGCCGCCCTGGTGCGGACCGGCCACGAGCCGCCCGGCGGGGAATCCTGGTGCGGGCGAAATCTGCTGACGGCCTTTGTCTCCTGGGGTATCGACACGTTCGAGGATGCGATCCTGGTCAGCGAGTCGTGCGCTCGGCGGCTGGGTTATCCTCGGCCGCTGGAGCCCGGCGACAAACTGAGCAATCGCCATGGCGCCAAAGGCACCGTCTCGCGAATCCTGCCGGACGAGCAGATGCCCCACCTGCCAGACGGCACGCCGGTTGAACTGGTCTACAACTTCATCGGCCTGCACACGCGACTGAACTTCGGTCAGGTGCTGGAGGCCGTGCTCGGGCAAGTCGCCCGGACGCGGGGCGAGTCGATTGTCGCCCCGCCGTTCGCCGGGCCGAGCCGCGAGCAGCTCCGGTCGATGCTTCGGGAGGCCGGCCTCGACGAATCCGGTATGGTGACCCTGCGGGCCGGGCGCAGCGGCAAACCCCTGCAACGTCCGAGCACCGTCGGCTGGATCTACTGGGGCAAGGTGCATCACCTGGCGTCCGACAAGCTGCGGGCGGCGGTCCGGCCCGGCGAGCCGGACTGCCTGCAAGGTCGATTGGAATACATCTGCCTGCGGGACATCGGTGCCTGCGAGGCCATCACCTGCCTGTTCCATAGTCAATCGACGCGGCATCGCGACGCGGCG
>JAANMW010002963.1_pt1 | contig 14120 bp, 14 predicted proteins | sample 7279671 | NCBI WGS metagenome assembly JAANMW01 (sample SAMN14094541, study PRJNA606508) | bioreactor metagenome | isolation source: A lab-scale SPAN reactor treating ammonium-rich wastewater day 247 | place: Ireland: Galway | collected 2017-09-19
GATTTCGTCGAAGCGATGGCATTCGCCTGGCTGGCGCGCGAACACCTCGCCGGCCGACCGGGCAACCTGCCCGCGGTCACCGGCGCCGCCGGGCCGCGCGTGCTGGGCGCGCTCTACCCCGCCTGAGCAGGGGCTGCGGCGCGCATCCGTCGCGCCAGCCACAGGCACAGCAGCAGCGCCGGCAACCCGGCCAGCGCGGTGCCGAGGAAGAACAGCGCATAGCCGTCCAGCAGCGTGCGGCCGACGGCGAGCTGTTCCACCGCGACGCCGGAGAAGCCCTTCAGCAGCTTGCCCAGCAGCGCGTAGAACGAGCTGAGCAGGGCGTACTGGGTGGCGGTGTAGCCGATGCTGGTGAGGCTGGACATGTAGGCCACCAGCGCGGTGCCGGCGAAACCGGTGGAGAAGCCGTCGATCGCCATCGCCGCCACGAACACTGCGTGGTCGCCGCCGGCATAGGCCACCCAGGTGAACGCGGCGTTGGAGCCGGGGCCGAGGATGGCGCCGGCCAGCAGCGTGGGCACGAAGCCGAAGCGCACCGCGCTGATGCCGGCAGCCGCGATCCCCAGCAGCGAGGTAGCAAGCCCGATCGAGGCGCGCACCTCGCCCACGAATTCCTTGCTGATGCCGATGTCGGCATAGAACGGATTGTTCATCGGCCCCATCACGAAATCCGGCAGCCGGTACAGGCTGATCGCCGCCAGCATCAGCAGCGCCCACTGGCCGTGGGTCTTGAAGAAGGCGATGAACGGCCCGGCGATGGCGTCCCACAGCCCGGACACGGTCCACATCGGCGCGTGCGCGGTGGCCTCCGGGCGCTGCGAGGCGGACGGCTCGCGCGCCAGGAACAGCGCCGCGCACAGGCCCACGCCCATCAGCACCGCCATCGCCCAGTACGACAGCGACCAGCCGACGTAGGTGGCCAGGATCAGGATCAGCGCATCGGTCACCAGCAGCGCGGTGCGATAGCCGAACTGGGTGCCGGACGTGAGCAGGCCCAGCTCTTCGGGATCGTCGGCGATCTCGATGCGCCAGGCGTCCACCACGATGTCCTGCGTCGCCGAGGCGAACGCCGCCGCCAGCGCCAGCGCGCCGAACACCAGCAGGTGCTCGATGGCGAAGCCGGCCAGCTGGAACTGGCCGCCCTGTGGCTGCACCACCGCCATCCCGCCCAGGCCCAGCGCCACCACGACCTGCGACAACACCATCCAGCCGCGGCGGTGGCCAAGCCGGCCCAGCAGCGGCACGCTGGTCTTGTCGATCACCGGCGCCCACAGGAACTTCAGCGTGTAGGCCAGGCCCACCCACGACAGGAAGCCGATCGCCGACAGCTCGCTGCCGTTCTCGCGCATCCAGTAGCCCATGGTGTTGCCGACCAGGTACAGCGGCAGGCCGGAGGAGAAGCCCAGCAGCAGCATCGCCAGCACCTTGGGCCGGCGCAGCGCGCGCAGGACGTCGCGGGTGGTCTTCTTGCGGGTGGCGGCGCTTTCTGGCATCGGGATTCCTGTGGCAGCGCCTGCCGGCGCGACGGGGTTGGCGGGAGGCGATCGTGCCGGGCTGGCCTATGCGGCGTAGTCGACCAGCACCGGCGCGTGGTCGGAGAACTTCGGCTCGGGGAAGATCTCGGCGGCGCGGATCGACGCGGCGATGCCGGGCGTGCAGATCTGGTAGTCGATGCGCCAGCCGACGTTGTTGGCGCGCGCGGCGCCGCGCTGCGACCACCACGAATACTCCACCACCCCGGGCTTGGCCACCCGGAAGGCATCCTTCCAGCCCTGCGCGGGCGGCGCGACCAGGCCGTCGTGGCAGTCGTCCGCGATCATCCCGCTGAGCCAGGCGCGCTCGTGCGGCAGGCAGCCGGAATTCTTCTGGTTGCCGGTCCAGTTCTTGATGTCGTTGCGCGCGCGGACGATGTTCCAGTCGCCGCACAGGACATACTCGCGGCCACTGGCCAGCCAGCCGTCCATGATCGGCTTCAGCCAGGCCATCACTTCTTCCTTGAAGCCCTGGCGCAGTTCGCCGGAACTGCCGGAGGGGATGTAGAAGCTGACCACCGACAGGTTGCCGAAGCGCGCCTCGATGTAGCGGCCCTCGTCGTCGAAAGGCGCCCAGCCCAGTTCGGTGCGCACCTCGTCGGGCTCGCGCCGGCTGTAGATCGCCACGCCGCTGTAGCCCTTCTTCTGCGCGTCCTTGAACCACGCCTTGTAACCTTCCGGCCGGAACGCGGCATCCGCCAGCTGGTGTTCCTGCGCCTTGGTTTCCTGCAGGCAGAGCACGTCGACGTCGCGCGCGGCGAACCAGTCGAAGAACCCCTTGGAGGCGGCCGAACGCAGGCCGTTGGCATTGAAGGTGAGGATGCGCATGGATGGGATCGTGTTGCTCGAAGTCGGAGGCAGCAGCAGGTGGACGCGCCATGCGCCCGAAGCACGCAAGCATACCTGTCCAACCGCGGAGGCTCTGGCGCATGCGGTACGCTTTCCATCCCACGCCCACCTGACCCGAATCGCCGTGCCCGACCACCGCCACCGCTTCCTGCAGCTCGCGCTGCGCGCCGACGCCCTGCGCTTCGGCGAATTCACCCTCAAGTCCGGCCGCAGCAGCCCGTATTTCTTCAACGCCGGGCGCTTCGACTCCGGCGCCGCGCTGGCCGCGCTGGCGCAGTGCTACGCCGACGCGGTGGACGCGGCGGCGCTGGACTTCGACCTGCTGTTCGGACCGGCCTACAAGGGCATCCCGCTGGCCACCGCGCTGGCCTGCGAATACGCGCGGCGCGGCCGCGACCTGCCGCTGGCGTTCAACCGCAAGGAAGCCAAGGCGCACGGCGAGGGCGGCAGCCTGATTGGCGCGCCGCTTGCCGGGCGCAGGGTGCTGATCGTGGACGACGTGATCACCGCCGGCACCGCCATCCGCGAAGCGCTGGCGATCATCCGCGAGGCTGGCGGCACGCCGGCCGGGATCGTGATCGCGCTGGACCGGCAGGAACGCGTGCGCGAGGATGCCGCCGAATCCGCGGCGCAGGCGGTGGCGGCCGAGCACGCCATCCCGGTGGTCGCGGTGGCCACGCTGGACGACCTGCTGGCATTTGCCGGCGAAGACGCCGGACTGGCCGCCCATCGCGATGCGCTGCTTGCCTACCGCGCGCGCTACGGCGTCGCCTGATACGCTCATCCGACTGCCACAGGGGGCCGTCATGCCGCACCAACGCCACATCCTCCGCGCCGCCGTCGCCGCGCTTGCGCTGGCCGGCACCGGCGTCGTCGTCGCCCAGACCGCCGCACCCACGCAGAAGAAGATCTATTGCTGGGATGAAGGCGGGCGCAGGGTCTGCGGCGATGCGCTGCCTGCCTCCGCGGTGGACAACGCACGCACCGAATTCAACGCCAAGAGCGGCCTGGCCACCGGGCAGGTAGGCCGCGCACTCACCGACGAAGAGCGCGGCGCGGCGGAAGTCGCGGCCGAAGCCGCGCGCCGGCAGGCCGAGGCGGAGGCGCTGCAGAAGCGCCGTGACCTGGCGATGGTGGAGTCCTACCTGACCGAAGCCGACCTGCGCCGCGCCTATGGCGAGCGCACCGCGCTGCTGGACGAAACCCTCAAGGCCAGCCGGCTGGGCCTGGCCAACCTGCGCCTGAGCCTGCTGTCGCTGCTGCGCCAAGCCGGTGACCTGGAGCTGGCCGATGGCCCGGTGCCGCGCAAGCTGGCCGACTCGATCCGCCACCAGCACGGCGAACTGCTGCGCCAGCAGCAGATCCTGCGGGCGCAGGAAGTAGACCGCGCCGAGCTGGAACGCGAACTGGCCGACTCGGTGCAGCGCTACCGCGCGATGCGCCAGAATCCCAACGCACCGGCGCCAGCGCCGGCAGCGCCGACGCCGGCGGGCTAGGCAGCCGCCGTCAGAACGGCAGCTGCAGGCCCGGCTCCAGCCGCAGCAGGTTGTCGCGGAACGCCTGCTGGATGCGCGCCATCGCCGCGCTGTTCTCGGCATCGAAGCGCATCACCAGCACCGGCGTGGTGTTGGACGCACGCACCAGCCCCCAGCCATCCGACCAGTCCACCCGCACGCCGTCCAGGGTGGTCTGGCGCGCGCCCTCGAACGTCGCGGTCAGGCGGAAGCGCTCGACGAACGCATGCGGGTCGCCGTCCGGGGCATCGACCTTGATCTCGGCGGTGGACACGCCGTCGGGCAGCGCGTCGAACACCGCGTCCGGCGACTCTTCGCGGGCGTCGAGGATTTCCAGCAGCCGCGCCGCCGCATAGATGCCATCGTCGAAACCGAACCAGCGTTCGGCGAAGAAGAAATGGCCGCTCATCTCGCCGGCCAGCGCGGCATCGACCTCGCGCATCTTCGACTTGATCAGCGAATGCCCGGTCTTCCACATCAGCGGGCTGCCGCCGTAGCGCAGGATCTGGGTCGGCAGCCGGCCGGTGCACTTCACGTCGTAGACGATGACCGCGCCCGGGTTGCGCTCCAGCACGTCGGCGGCGAACAGCATCAGCAACCGGTCGGGGAAGATGTTCTTGCCCGCCTTGGTGACCACGCCGAGGCGGTCGCCATCGCCGTCGAAGGCGATGCCGAGGTCGGCATCCAGCCGCTGCACCATCTGCACCAGCGCCTCGAGGTTGCGCGGTTCGCTGGGATCGGGGTGGTGGTTGGGGAAGGTGCCATCGATGTCGCAGAACAGCGGCGTGACGTCGGCGCCGATCGCCTCCAGCACGCGGGGTCCAAGCACCCCGGCCACACCATTGCCGGCATCCACCACCACCTTCAGATGCTGGCCGATCTGGATGTCGCCGGCGATGCGCTGGACGTAGTCCTCGCCGATGTCGCGCTCGTCCAGGTTGCCGCGCACCTCCGCCGTCAGCAGGCGGTCCTCGGCGATGCGCGCGTGCAGGTCCTTGATCGCATCGCCGGACAGGGTTTCGCCACCGACGACGATCTTGAAGCCGTTGTAGTCCGGCGGGTTGTGGCTGCCGGTGATGGCCACGCCGCAGCCGGTGCGCAGGTGGAAGCCGCCGAAGTACACCACCGGCGTCGGCGCCATGCCGATGTCGATGACGTGGCGGCCGGCCTTGCGCAGGCCTTCGATCAGCCCTTGCGCCAGCTCCGGCCCGGACAGGCGGCCGTCGCGGCCGACCACGATGGCATCCAGCCCCTGCTCGGCCATCACCGAGCCGATCGCCTGCCCAATCAATTCGGCCACGCCGGCGTCCAGCGACTGGCCGACGACACCGCGGATGTCGTAGGCGCGGAAGATGCGGTGGTCGATCACCACCTGCACCTTGGAAGCAGGTTTGGCGGCATCCTGCTCGCGCTCCTTGGTGCGCACCGTCGGCTCGACCGGCGGCAGGGTTTGCTGCAGGTCGGACAACGTGGGGCCGGCCTCGACCGCAGCGGCGCCACCCATCGCCAGCAGGCGCGGGCGCAGCACGAACCACAGCCCGCCGCACAGCAGCAGCAGCGCGACGCCCAACCCCAGCGAGGTCCAGCCGTTCAGCCCGAACGGCGCGGCCATGCTGTCCGGTGCCGCCGCGGCCACCCGCAGCTCGCTGTCCGGCACCTTGGCGCCCAGCGCCTCCGCCGAGGCGGCCAGCTCGGCCTCGCCCCGCTCGACCACGCTGCGCGGCCCCTGGCGCAGCGCCAGGTAGGTGCCACCCGGCAGGGTCGGGCTTTCCACGCTGCTGCGCAGCCTGTCCAGCGGCAATTCCACGTAGGCGATCATGCCGCCGTTGCCAACCATCGCGGCCATTGCCAGCCGCGGCCCACCGCCGGCGCGCACCACCCGCACCGCCATCTTGCCGCTGGCCAATGCATCCTCGGCCGCGGCCAGGCTGCCGAAGCCTCCTTTCGGTAGCTGCTGATAGCGCGCATCCAAGTCGGAAGGCCACAGCTCGGCGCGCTCCACCTCGCTCCAGCCCTTGAGCGCCGCGGCCGCCGCCGCGGTGTCGCCCGCCGCCAGGGGCGCGGTGAATTCCTTCGCCGCCAGCCGCGCACCGAACTTCTGCCGGTGCTCGTTGAGGGTGCGCCGCACCGCCACCACCACGTCGTCGCGGGTGAACTCCAGCGCGCCCTGGCGGCTTTCATCGCGCTGGCGCAGGCCGCCGGCGACTAGGCACCACAGCCCCAACAGGCCCAGCAGCGCAACCAGCCACGGCAGCGCGCGCGCCGCCTGCAGCGGGTCGTACGCCAACTTGCCGTCCGCTTCCGCGCCCGCGGCGCCTTTCTTACTACCCAATCCGAACAAAGCCATCGCGTTCCCCTGTCAGCGCACGCCGGTGTGGCCGAAGCCGCCCTGTCCGCGTGCGCTCTCCTCGAAAGTATCCACCACCTGCAGCGCCGCACGCACCACCGGCATCAGCACCAGCTGGGCGATGCGGTCGCCGGGCTCCACGGTGAAGGCGGTGGCGCTGCGATTCCACAAGCTGACCATCAGCGGCCCCTGGTAGTCGGCGTCGATCAGGCCGGTACCGTTGCCCAGCACGATGCCGTGTTTGTGGCCCAGCCCCGACCGCGGCAGGATCATCGCGCACAGGCCCGGGTCGCCGATGTGGATGGCCAGCCCCGACGGCACCAGCACGGCCTGCCCGGGCGCCAGCTCCAGCGGTGCGTCCAGCGCGGCACGCAGGTCCAGCCCGGCGCTGTGCGCGGTGGCGTAGTCGGGCAGCGGCCATTCGCCGCCGATGCGCGGGTCCAGCACTTTCACCTGCAGCGTGCGTTGGCTCATGCGGCCTCCCCGGCCTGCAAGCGTCCGCCGATGATATCCAGCAGCACCGCCGCCAGTTCGGCCTTGGGCGCGGGCCCGAGCGCGCGCTCGCCATTGGCATCGATGACCAGCAGCGCGTTGTCGTCGCTTTCGAAGCCGCTGCCCGCCAGCCCGACCCGGTTGGCGCAGATCATGTCCAGCCGCTTGCGCTCCAGCTTGTCGCGCGCGTAGCGGGCCACGTCGTCGGTTTCCGCGGCGAACCCCACCACCAGCCGCGGCCGCTGCGGGTGCACGGCCACCTCCGCCAGCACGTCGCGGGTCTTGACCAGTTCCAGCACCAGCGTGTCCTGTCCCGGCTGCTTCTTCAGCTTGCTGGCGGCGATCGCGCGCGGGGTGAAATCGGCCACTGCCGCGGCGCCGATGTAGGCAGCGCAGGGCAGCGCGGCCATCACCGCGTCGAACATCTGCGCCGCGCTGCGCACGTCCACGCGGGCGACGCCCGGCGGCGTCGGCAACTGCACGGGACCGGCCACCAGCACCACCTCGGCGCCACGCCGTGCCGCGGCGGCGGCAATCGCGAAGCCCATCTTGCCGCTGCTGCGATTGCCGAGGAAACGCACCGGGTCGATGTCCTCGAAGGTCGGGCCCGCGCTGACCACGAGGCGCATGCCCGCCAGCGGCGCGCTCATGCGCCCACCGCCAGCGCGGCCACGATTTCCGCCGGCTCGGCCATCCGCCCGGGGCCGGATTCGCCCTCGGCCAGCGGGCCGTCGTTGGGGCCGATCAGGCGTACGCCGCGCGCCAGCAACGTGGCGACGTTCGACTGGGTCGCCGGGTGTCGCCACATCCGGTGGTTCATCGCCGGCGCGACCAGCAGCGGCGCCTCGGCGGCCAGGCACAGGGTGGACACCAGGTCATCGGCCAGTCCGTGCGCCAGCTTCGCCAGCGTGTTGGCGGTGGCCGGGGCCACCACCACGTGCTGGGCCCAGCCGGCCAGTTCCAGGTGCCCCATCGCCGCCTCGGCCTGCGCATCCCACAGGGAGGTGCGCACCGGCCGGTGCGAGAGGGCCTGGAAGGTCTGCGCGCCGACGAAGCGCTGCGCACTGTCGGTCATCGCCACCTGCACCTCGGCGCCGGCGTCGCGCAGCCGCCGCACCAGCTCGGCGGACTTGTACGCGGCGATGCCGCCACAGACGCACAGCAGCACGCGGACGCCACCGGCGGGGGAAAACGTAGCCTGCATCGGGCCATTCCCTGACCACTTGGAGAAGCAGCAGCTTACCCGATGCCGCGGCCGCTTCCTTTGCCCCGCGGCGCTGGCCGACGCACGCTGGCCGCATGCATATCCGCGACTGGCCCGAATCCGAACGCCCCCGCGAAAAACTGCTGGCCCGTGGCCCCGGCAGCCTGTCCGATGCCGAGCTGCTGGCGCTGTTCCTCGGTTCCGGCACCGCCGGCAGCGATGCCGTCGCCAGCGCGCGCGGCCTGCTGGCCGGTCAGGGCGGCCTGCGCCGGCTGCTGGACCGCGACCCCAGAGCACTGACCAGCCTGCGCGGCATCGGCCCGGCCCGCGCCTGCCTGCTGGCGGCGGCACTGGAACTGGGTCAGCGCCATCTGGCCGCGCAGCTGGAACGCGGCGAGGCGCTGGGCGACCCCGCCTGCGCCGGCCGCTACTTCGCCCAGCGCCTGCGCAGCTTGCAGCACGAGGTGTTCGCGGTGCTGTATCTGGACACCCGCCACCGCGCACTGGGTTTCGAGGAACTGTTCCGCGGCGGCATCGACGGCGCCGAAGTGCATCCGCGCATCCTCGTGCAGCGCGCGCTGGCGCACGGCGCGGCGGCGGCGATCATCGGCCATAACCATCCCAGCGGCAGCCCGGAACCCAGCGCCGCCGACCGCGCGGTCACCGCGCGCATCAAGCAGGCGCTGGCGCTGGTGGACGTGCGCCTGCTCGACCACTTCGTGATCGGCGACGGCCCGCCCACCTCGATGGCCCAGCGCGGGCTGGTGTGAAGGTGGCCTCGCGTACAATGGCGGGTCGCTTCAACCGCAGCATTCCCGCACGTGAAAACCCAGCTCCGCGCCCTGATCGAACAGGGCCTGTCCGCCTTGCGCAACGCAGGCACCCTGCCCGCCGACCTGCCCAGCCCCGACTTCTCGGTCGAGCGGCCGAAGGAGCGCGCGCACGGCGACTTCTCCACCAACGCGGCGATGCTGCTGGCCAAGGCCGCACGCGGCAATCCGCGCGCACTGGCGCAGCAGCTGCTGGACGCGCTGCCGGCTTCCGACGCGATCGCCAAGGTCGAGATCGCCGGCCCCGGCTTCATCAACTTCCACCTGACCCCGGCCGCGTGGCAGCAGCAGGTACGCGACATCCATGCCGCCGGCCCCGCGTTCGGCCGCAATGCCAGCGGCGGCGGCAAGACGGTGGGCGTGGAATACGTGTCCGCCAACCCCACCGGCCCGCTGCACGTGGGCCACGGCCGCGCCGGCGTGATCGGCGACTGCATCGCGCGGGTGATGGCCGCCAACGGCTGGGACGTGAAACGCGAGTTCTACTACAACGACGCCGGCGTACAGATCAACAATCTCGCCATCTCCACGCAGGCGCGCGCCAAGGGCTTCAAGCCAGGCGACGCGCAGTGGCCGGCCGACGCCTACAACGGCGACTACATCGCCGATGTTGCCCAGTCGTACCTGCGCGGCGACAGCGTGGAAGTGGACGGCCACGTCGTCACCGGCAAGGACGACGCCGACGACCTCGACGCCATCCGCGCCTTCGCGGTGGCGTACCTGCGCCGCGAGCAGAACGCCGACCTGCAGGCCTTCGGCGTGTCGTTCGACCGCTACTTCCTGGAGTCCTCGCTGTACACCGACGGCAAGGTCGAGGAAACCGTGCGCGAACTCATCGCCAAGGGCCACACCTATGAGGAAGGCGGTGCGCTGTGGCTGCGCACCACCGACTTCGGCGACGACAAGGACCGGGTGATGCGCAAGTCCGACGGCACCTACACCTACTTCGTGCCGGACGTCGCCTACCACCTCTCCAAGTGGCAGCGCGGCTACCAGCGCGCGGTCACCGAGCTGGGCGCCGACCACCACGGCTCGCTGGCGCGCGTGCGCGCCGGCCTGCAGGCGCTGGACTGCGGCATCCCCACCGGCTACCCGGACTACGTGCTGCACCAGATGGTCACGGTGATGCGCGGCGGCGAGGAGGTGAAGCTGTCCAAGCGTGCCGGCAGCTACCTGACCCTGCGCGACCTGATCGAGGAAACCAGTGCCGATGCGGTGCGCTGGTTCCTGGTCGCGCGCAAGCCGGATTCGCAGCTGACCTTCGACATCGACTTGGCGCGCTCGCAGTCCAACGACAACCCGGTGTTCTACGTGCAATACGCGCACGCCCGCGTGTGCAGCCTGCTGCGCCAGGCCCGCGAAAAGGGTTACGCGCACGACGCGGCAAACGGCGCCGCCTCGCTGCAGGTGCTAGGCGATGCGCCGGCGCAGGAGCTGATGCGCGAACTGTCGCGCTTCCCCGAGGTGGTGGAGGCCGCCGGCGCCACGCTGGAGCCGCACCTAGTCGCGCAGTACCTGCGCGAACTGGCCAACGCCTTCCACGGCTGGTACCACGCCAGCCCGGTACTGGTGGACGATGCCGCCCTGCGCGATGCGCGCCTGGCGCTGGCGCTGGCCACCCGCCAAGTGCTGGCCAACGGCCTTGACCTGCTGGGCGTGTCCGCCCCGGAGAGCATGTAATGGCGGCACGACGCGGAAAATCGCAGGCGAAGCGCAATTCTTCCGGCGGCCTGCCCGGCTGGGCCTGGCTGGTGATCGGCGTGCTGCTGACGCTGCTGGCGGTGCTGCTGCTGCCGCGCTACCTGAAGTCCGACGGCGGCGACGGTTTCTTCCGACCCAAGCCCAATCCCGATGCCCTGCCGGCCGCAGTGAGCGACGAAGGCGAGGCCATCGCCCCGGACACCGCGCCCGCCGGCGAGGCGAAGGTCGATGCCGACAAGCCCAAGCCCACCCAGTACGACTTCTACACCCTGCTCCCGGGCCAGGAAGTGGCGGTGAGCGATGCCGAACTGGCCGCCAGCGCCAAGGCCGAAGCCGAAGCGCAGGCCAATGCCGCCAAGCCGGCGGCAGGCACCGCGGCAGCGGCGGGCAGCGGCGCCGACGCCCTGCCCGCGCCGCTGGGCGAAACCCCGGTCGCGACGGCGCCAGCCCCCGCTGCGGCACCGGCCGCCAGCCCGGAGGCCGCACACGGTGCCACTGCCACCCGCTACATCCTGCAAGCCGGCGCCTTCGGCGCCTCAGGCGATGCCGAAACCACCAAGGCCAAGATCGCCCTGCTGGGCCTCAATGCGCGCGTGGAATCGGCCCAAATCGGCGGCAAGACCGTCTACCGGGTGCGCATGGGCCCGTACGGCAGCGCCTCCGAACTGGCAGACGCCAAGGCCAAGCTGGCCAGCGGCGGCCTGCCGGCGATGGCGGTCAAGACCCACTGAGTCGCGCCGCCGGCGGTCGTAGAATGGGAGGATGGAGACCACGCCCCGCACCGCCCTCATCACCGGCGCCACCGCCGGCTTCGGCCGCGCCGCCGCGCGCCGCTTCGTCGCCGCCGGCTGGCAAGTCATCGCCACCGGCCGCCGCGCCGACCGCCTTGACGCCCTGCGCGCCGAACTCGGCGAGGCCCTGCACCCCGCCTGCTTCGACATCCGCGACGAGGCCGCCATGCGTGCTGCGCTGGATGCGTTGCCGGAACGCTTCCGCGGGATCGACCTGCTGGTCAATAACGCGGGGCTGGCGCAGGGCACGAAGCCGGCGCAGGACGCGCTGCTGTCCGACTGGAAGACCATGATCGACACCAACGTCACCGCGCTGGTGACGTTGACCCACGCCCTGCTGCCCACGCTCATTGCGCGCAAGGGCGCCATCATCAACATCAGCTCCACCGCGGCCACCTACCCCTACACCGGCGGCAATGCCTACGGCGGCACCAAGGCCTTCGTCAGCCAGTTCTCGCTGGGCCTGCGCGCCGACCTGCACGGCACCGGCGTGCGCGTGACCGCGATCGAACCGGGCATGGCCGAAACCGAGTTCACCGTGGTCCGCACCCACGGCGACCAGGCCGCCTCCGACAAGCTCTATGGCGGCGCCAACCCGATGACCGCCGACGACATCGCCGAGACGATCTTCTGGGTCGCCAACCAGCCGCCGCACCTGAACATCAACCGGATCGAGCTGATGCCGACCTCGCAGTCGTTCGCCGGCTTCCAGGTGCATCGCGAGGCCTGATCCCAGATTCGACCGTTCAGGCTATTTTTCCCCAAAAGGGTATATTTCCCCCAGATACCCTCTGGAGACAGCGCCATGGCCGCCACCATCCTGAAACCGATGGCTGACCTGCCGCACACCCCTGCTTCCGACGTGAAGAAGCTGGGCTGGCGCGGGGTGATGCAGGTCGTAGCGCGCAACGGCAAGGTGGTGGTGACCAACCACAACAAGCCGGAAGCGGTGATCCTGCCGGTGGAGGAATACGACCGCCTGCTGGCCCTGCTGCGCGACGCCGGCGAGAAGGACCGCCTGCTGCTGGAAGACCTGCGGCGCAGGTTCGACGAGCGTCTGGCCTGCCTCGATGCGCCGGGAGCCGGCGACACGCTGCGCGACATCCTGCGCAAGCCGTTGCAGCTGGAAGGCCGTGTCATCGCCGGAGAAACCTGCTGACATGCCTGCGGCGCGTCCGCTGGTGTTCGTGCTCGCCGGGGTCAACGGCGCCGGCAAGAGCTCCATCGGTGGCGCGGCGCTGCGGCATGCCGGCATGGACTGGTTCAACCCCGACACCTTTACCCGCCAGCTGATGGAGGCCACGGGCAGCCCGCTGGCCGACGCCAATGCGGCGGCGTGGCAGGAAGGGGTGCGCAGGCTGGAGGCCGCCATCGCCAATGGCCGCGACCATGCCTTCGAAACCACGCTGGGCGGCAACACCATCGCCGCGAAACTGCGGGATGCCGTGCAGACCCACGATGTCGCCATGTGGTTCTGCGGACTGGATTCGCCGGAGCACCATATCGCCCGCGTGCGCTATCGCGTCAGCCGCGGCGGGCACGACATTCCCCAAGCGAAGATCCGCGAACGCTACGTCGCATCGCTGGCCAACCTCGCCACCCTGCTGCCGTACCTTTCACAGCTCCAGGTCTACGACAACAGCATCGATGCCACGGCCGGCTCGCCCATCGGCGATCCGCGCCTGCTGCTGCAGATGGAAGCCGGGCGGATCACTTGGCCCACCGATGCCGCCACCCTCGGGCAGACGCCCCATTGGGCCAAACCGATCCTGGAGGCAGCGCTGCGGCTGCACGCGCGGCAGCTCTAGGCCACGGCAGGCAGGGCCCGGCGCCTTCGCGCCAGCACGACGCCACGCAGCCGCAGGAACGGCCGTTCCACCGCGTAGTACAGCAGTGCCGCCACGGCCAGCGAGGCCGCGCCATAGGCCAGCCAGGCGACGAGGCCGCGCCCGTCCAGCCACCCGCCCCAGTGCCCCTGCACCACCGCGTACATAGGCTTGTGGACGAGGTAGAGGCTGTAGGAGATCGCCGCGACCCAGCCCGCGCCCGGCAGCGCACGCGCGCCCAGCACGCCGCGCGCCTGCGCACCGGCAAACACCAGCAGCGCCAACCCCAGCGACAGCACCGGCCAGCCGATGCTGTTACCGGGCAGCCCGACGCGGTCGCGGAACAGCCAGAACGCCAGCGCCATCACCGCCACGCCGGCCAGCGCGAACCCGTTGGCGTGCTGCGCGGCGCGCGCCCAAGAAACGGGGCGATACGCCTGCCACGCGGCCAGCACCACCCCCATCAACAAGCCGTCGAGGCGGTTCCATGTGGGGTAATAGATGTCCTCGACGAACCACGGGCGCTGCGGCTGGGTGGCGTCATCGTGCAGCCAGATGCCGCTGCGCAGGGCGATGCCGCCCAGCAACACCGCCACGCACACGGCCCAGAACTTCGCCGGCGACGGCTTGCGCGCCAGCAGCAGCGCCAGCGCCGGGAACAGCAGGTAGAAGTGTTCCTCCACGCACAGCGACCACGCGTGCGAGAACGCGGCGTTGGCGGCGTAGTCGATATCGAGGTTGACGAAGAACAGCGCGAACTTCCACCACGGCTCCATCCCCGGCGCCTCGCGGAAGCCCGGCCACAGCAGGTAGACCGCCAGCACCGCCCAGAACGCGGGCAGGATGCGGAACGCGCGCTTGAGGTAGAACGCGCGCAGCGACGGCGATTCCCCGCGCGCCAGCGGCCGCAGCAGCTGCCCGCCGATCAGGTAGCCGCTGAGCACGAAGAACAGGTCCACGCCCATCCAGCCGTAGCGCTCCAGCCACGACCAGCCTGGCCCCAGCCCGCCGACGATGAAGCCGTGGAACTGCAT
>JAANMW010002965.1_pt1 | contig 14114 bp, 17 predicted proteins | sample 7279671 | NCBI WGS metagenome assembly JAANMW01 (sample SAMN14094541, study PRJNA606508) | bioreactor metagenome | isolation source: A lab-scale SPAN reactor treating ammonium-rich wastewater day 247 | place: Ireland: Galway | collected 2017-09-19
CGGCGAAATCATCGCGCGCATGATCAAGCAGGAAGGCATTGGCCATATCTTCACGCTCTCCGGCGGCCACGTGCAGAACATCTATGAGGGCTGCCTGAATAACGACATCGGCATCGTCGACACGCGCCACGAACAGTCTGCCGGCCATGCAGCCGACGGGTACTCTCGCATCACTTTCAAGCCAGGCGTGGCCGTGGTGACGGCCGGGCCGGGCGTGACCGACGTAGTGACGGCGGTCGCGAACGCCTACCAGGCGTCCAGCCCGATGGTGGTGATCGGCGGGCGTTCGCCGCTGCGCCAGTACGACATGGGCTCGCTGCAGGACATCGAGCTGGGCGGGGTGATGCAGCCGATCACAAAGTGGTCGCAAACGGTGTACGAGACGCGGCGGTTGCCGTACTACATGGCGATGGCGTTCCGCGAGGCGATGACGGGGCGCTTCGGGCCGACATTCCTCCAGGTGCCCTCGGACGTGCTCTTCGGGCGTGTGGACGAGGATTCGGTCGAGTGGCCGACGAGCTACCGTCCCACCGGCGAGATCATGGGTGACCCGAACCTGATCAAGCAGGCGGCAGAAATGATCAGCAAGGCAGCGAAGCCGATGATCATGGCCGGCTCAGGCGTGTTCTGGCACCGGGCGCACAAGGAGCTGGCCGAGTTTGCGAAGGCGGCGGACGTGCCTGTGTACACGAACGCGATGGGGCGCGGCACGCTGCGGCAGGACAACCCGAACTTCTTCTCGCTCTCACGGAAGCCGGCGTTCGCGCAGGCCGACGTGATCGTCATCCTGGGGACGCCGATCGACTTCCGGCTGAAGTACGGCCGTCCGCCTGCCTGGAACCCGGAAGCCAAGATCATCCAGATCGACACGGACCCGCGGGATATCGGGCGCAACAGGGACTTCGACATCGGCATCGAGGCGAACATCCGCCAGGCGCTGCTGCAGCTCACGGGCGAAATCGGCAAGGGCAGCCACTCCGAATGGATGCAACACCTGCGCGGGCTCGAAGGCCAGGCTGACGCCCAGCGCGAGGTATTCATGAACTCGGACAGCGTGCCCATCCACCCACTCCGGCTTTGCAAGGAGATCGCGGAGTTCGTTGACGACGACACCATCGTGGTTGGGGACGGGGGCGACATCGTCGCGCTGGCAGCGGGCGTGCTGCCGGTGAACAACCCGGGGCAGTGGATGGACCCGGGGCCGTTCGGGACGCTGGGTGTTGGGACCGGGTTCTGCATGGCGGCGAGTGTGGCCGCGCCGGACAAGAAGGTGCTGATGGTGAACGGCGACGGCACCTTCGGGCTGAACGGGTTCGACTTCGACACGTTCGTGCGGTTCAAGATGCCGATCGTCTCGGTGATCGGTAATGACCGTTGCTGGCACCAGATTTATGTCGGGCAGAAGGCCCAGTACGGCCCCGGCCGGACGCCCGCGACGATGCTGGGGGACAACGCGCGCTACGACAAGGTCGTGGAGGGCCTGGGCGGGCACGGCGAGTTCGTGGAGCACCCGGAGCAGATAAAGGCGGCCATCGAGCGGGCGTTCAACAGCGGCAAGCCAGCCTGCGTGAACGTGATCATGGACCCCGAGCCCGCGGGCGTTAAGGGCGGCTACGAGTTCAAGTGATTTCCGATTCGCCGACTTCCGATTTCCGATTGGGGTGGTCAGGTGGATGAGAAGACCTTCATCAAGCGAGCGACCGGGATCGGCCTCGAGGTCATCCGTCTGGCGGACGAGTTGCCGCGTACGCGTTCTGCCGACATCATCGCCCGCCAGCTCATTCGATCGGCGACCTCGGTCGGGGCCAACTATCGGGCATCTTGCCGAGCCCGCTCAGTGAACGAGGTCATCGCGAAACTCGGGATCGTGGAGGAGGAGGCCGATGAGACGCTCTACTGGCTGGACCTACTGGCCGCGAGCGGCATCGCCTCCCCGGGTCGGCTGGCAGCCCTCCGTCAGGAGACCGACGAAGTCCTCGCCATGACGGTTGCCTCCAAGCGCACCCTGAAGTCGCGTGCGTCAATCGGAAATCGCAAATCGGAAATCGGAAATTGAGCCATGCAATTCATAACTTCCGAGTTGGATAACCACGTCGCGACCATCACGCTGAACCGGCCAGAGGTGATGAACGCGCTCAACCGTGAAATGTACGCGGAGCTCGAACAGGCGTTCCGGGATGCCCATCGCGACCCGGAAGTGCGTTGCGTCGTGCTGACAGGCGCCGGGCGGGCGTTTTGTTCGGGGGATGACGTGAAGCAGATCATGCTCGGCGAACAGCGGGACGAGACCGTAACGCGGCTGCGCGAGGCGCGGCCCCGGCCCACGCCGGCTGCGGCCGCGGTACTCGAATGCGACAAGCCGGTCATCGCGGCGGTCAACGGTCCGGCGGTCGGCTGGGGGATGGACCTGACGCTCTTCTGCGACATCCGCATTGCATCGGAGAGCGCGAAGTTCGGCGAACTGTTCATCAAGCGCGGGCTGGTCGCCGACATCGGCGGGCTGTGGCGGTTGCCGCGCGTGGTCGGGCCATCGAAGGCGGCCGAGTTGCTCTTCACCGGTGACGTCATCGATGCGCGGGAAGCAGAACGGATCGGACTGGTGTCGCGGGTCGTCCCGCCCGACGAGCTCAGGACGGCGGCGATGGAGATTGCGAGGAAGATCGCTGCCAACCCGCCGATCGCGATGCGCTACATGAAGGAAGGCCTGCGCAAGTCGGTCCATGCCTCGATGCAGGAGATGGGCGAGTACGTCGGATCTTCGCTGGCGTATCTCTTTACGACAGAAGATCACAAGGAAGGCGCAATGAGCTTCGTGGAGCGGCGGGAGCCGGTCTTCCGGGGGCGGTAGGGAACTTCCTGGTCGTCGTTCAGCGCGACAGTCCCTCACTGCGGCCCGCCGGTGCGGAGCCGCCGCCGGGCGAGGAGCGCGGGCCAGACGGAGTCATCCAGGGCCGCACCTCAACCGCGCCGGGGCCGGACGGCGACGGACGCGCGACCATGTGGGCGCCGACTGTTGCCTGTGTCCTGGCAACCGGGGCGGCGGCATCCTGGAGCGCGAGACGATTCAGGCGCGGCCGTTGATGTACTCGGTCATCGCGCGGATGTGATCTTCCTGGTTGATGGTGACCCAGCGGAGGAGGTCGCCAATCGAGATCATGCCCACGAGATCGTCGCCGTCCATCACCGGGAGATGGCGCAGCCGCCGGTCGGTCATGAGCCGCATGGCGTCTTCCACGTGCCAGGCGGGGTCGATGATCGCGATGTCGCGAGTCATGACTTCACCGACGCGGGTGAGGGCCGGATCGTGGTCGGCATCGACCACCCGGCGGAGGACATCGCGTTCGGTGAAGATGCCGGCGGGGCGGCGGTCGCCCATGACGAGCAGGGAGCCGACTCCCTTCTCGTTCATCTCGCGCACGGCCTCCGAAACCGTGGCCGTCCGGGGGATGGTATAGACCTGGCGGCCCTTTTCAGCGAGCACGCTGTTGACGAATCCGTACACAACCACACCTCCTGCTGCTTCGCGTATGACCAGTATAATGGCCTGTCAAGACCGCCGGGTTCAGGGCACGGTGAAGCGCTGGGTTACCCCGGACTCGTCGACTTGCTCGCGGTAGTTGCCGCCAGTAAAGCTGGCGATAACGCGGCGCCAGAATGCCTGGGCGGGGAGGTTTGCAGGCACCTGGTGGACCAGCCAGTCGCCGGGTAGCCGGGTGAGCACAGCCCTGGCCGCGGCGGCGCCCACACCGGCGCCCCGGAAGGACCTCATCACGAAGAACTCCGCGAAGACATTGACGCCATTGACGACGCGGACGAGAGCGAAGCCGGCCCGTTTGCTGTCCACCCGGATGAAGAACGCGTGGCGCTCTTCGCCCTCGTCCGGGGCCCAGTAGTGGTCGAGGTAGCGGTAGTCAAACTCGCCGTGCTCGTTCAGTTCGAGGGGTTCGAACTCGGAGAAGTCGTAGAGATAGAGCTGGACCAGGCGCCGGAGGACCGGCTTATCCTCGTAGCGGATGGGCTCGATGGTCACGTCCACGGTGCCAGTCTACGCCCGGCGGGCGTGTACCAGGATGCGTTTGTACGTGTAGAAGAATGGGCTGCGCTCACCAAGCCGGGACAGGAGCGCCTCGCGGTAGCGGACCAGGTAACGCTCGTAGAGCTCAGCGGGCATCCGGCGGGCGTAGTCGGTGAGGTAGGTGCCCTTCACCCACTCCACCACCGCGGCGGTCGATTCCAGGTGGTGGCCGTAGACCTGCATGCGGACGTTCACGTCGGCGAACCCGAGAGCGTCAAGGGTCTCGGCGTACCACTCGGGCGGCATCACCGGCCAGGTGCGCTCATAGCCTCCCAGGGCAGAGCGATACGGCTCCTCGGCTGCGACTTCGCGCGCGACGACATGAGACGCGTGGTCGTCGTTGGCGGGGACCTGGAAAGCGAACTGGCCGCCAGGGGCGACGAGCGCTGTGAGCCCCGGGATGAGGGCTACATGGCCGGGTACCCACTGGTAGGCGGCGTTCGAGAACACGACATCGAACGGCGCTCCGGCCCGGTATGTCTCGAGGGTGCCCTGTTCGAAGCGAAGGCCGGCACCGGCGAACTGAGTGCTCTTCGCAAGCATCGTTTCGGAACTGTCGACGCCGACTGTCTCAGCGGCGCCGGTGTGTTCGTGCAACATGCGCGTGAGTTCGCCGGTGCCGCAACCAAGGTCCACGACGCGGCCGCCGGGGACGGGCGCCACCATCGCGAGCAGGTCGAGGAAGGGCCGGGTGCGCTCGTTGCTGAAGCGTTCGTATTGGGCGGGGTTCCAGGGGCTGGTCACGGGGCTCCTCCGTTCCGCGCAATGGGCGGTGGCTGAAGCCCTTTCCTTTGTGGCCGGTGATCCGCGACTCCCCAGGGGGCCGGTGGGCTCGGATTCTGGCAACTCCATGATAACGCGGTGCGCCTGGAGCGAGTGTGGCCGGCTCGCGGAGCGCTGTCCGTTACTTAATGACGCCACGGGCGCGGAGGTCCGCGATTTCCGGCTCCGATATGCCTGCCCAACCGCCGAGGACCTCGCCGGTGTTGCCACCGTGTTCAGGCATGGGGCGGCCGACCACGGTGGGGGTTCCAGAGAGGTGGAGCGGCGAGTTCGGAAGCTTGAGGGAGCCGGGCTTGCCGTAGGGCATGGGGATATCGACCAGCATATTGCGAGCGGCGACGTGGGGGTCGTCGAACAGGTCCGCGATGGCGTTGACTTTCCCGATGGCGCAGACGTTCGCGGGTTCCAGGAGGTCGAACCATACTTCGGTGGTCTTCTCGGCGAGAGCTTCGCAGAGGTTCGCCTCGAGGAGGTCGACATTCTCGAGACGGGCGCGATTGGTGGCGAAGCGCTCGTCGAGCGCCATGTCATCGCGGCCGAGGAGCGCGCAGAAGAGTTCCCACTCCTTCACATTGGCGATGACAATCCAACCGTCGCTGGTGGGGAAGGGGCCGAAGGGGGCGAGGAGCGCGTGGCGGCTGCCCTGGCGGGTTGGGTGCTCATCGAAGGCGGAGTGACGGACGATGGCGTTCTCGCAGAGGGCCATCTGGGCTTCCATGAGCGCCACATCGAGCATCTGGCCCTCACCGGTCACGTCGCGGGCACGGAGGGCGGCGACGATCCCGAGGGCGAGGTAAAGCCCTGCAACCATATCGCCGATGCTGACCCCGACGCGCATCGGAGGGCCGCCCTTCTGGCCGTTGAGCGACATGGTGCCGCCCATGGCCTGGGCGACAGCATCGACGGCGGCCATGGAGCTGTACGGGCCGGTCTGGCCGAACCCACTCAAAGCGGCGTAGATAAGCCTGGGGTTTTCCTCGCGGAGGGCGCGGTAACCGAGCCCGAGCCGGTCCATCGTCCCCGGGCGGAAGTTCTCGGTGACCACGTCGGCGCTCCGCGCCAGGCGTTTCACGAGTTCCTTGCCCTCGGGAGCCTTCAGGTCGATGGCGATGCCCTTCTTGCCGCGGTTGGGGCTGAAGAAGAAGGTGGAGATGCCATCGACGTAAGGGCCGAAGCCGCGCTCCTTCTCGTGGGTCTCGGGGTATTCGACCTTGACCACCTCGGCGCCGAGGTCTGCCAGCTGCATCGTGGCGAACGGGCCGGCGAGAGCCCAGGTGAAATCGAGGACGCGAATGCCTTCGAGGGGGCCGTTCATGTCAACGGCCCTTGAAGCGCGCGGGGCGCTTTTCGGCGAATGCGCGGCCGCCTTCGGCGGCGTCTTCCGTCTTCATGATCTCCGCGTAGAGGCGGGCCTCGAGACGCATGCCCTCGCGGAAGTTCATGTCCCAGCCGCCTTCATAGGCCGCCCGTTTCATGGCCTGGACAGCCAGGGGCCCGTTCTCGCAGAGCCTTTCGGCCCATCCGAGTGCGAACGGCAGGAGTTGGTCCTGGGGAACGACGCGGTTCACGAGGCCGTGGCGGAGCGCGTCTTCGGCACTCATGCGCTCGGCGAAGAGGATCATCTCCATGGCGATGCCAAAGGGGATGTAACGGGCGAGGCGCTGGGTCTGTCCACCGCCAGCGACGATGCCGCGCTTCGCCGCCATGGTACCGAAGGTAGCGTTGGGGCTGGCAACGCGCAGGTCGCACCCGAGGGCGAGGGCCAACCCGGCCGCGAGGCAGTGGCCGTTTATGGCGGCGATGACCGGCTTCCAGATGCCTTCAGGGGTGAGACGGCCGCCGCCGCGTTGCTGGCTCCAATCGTTGGAGACATCCTGGGCGCTTTTCACGAGGTCGCGGCCGGAGCAAAAGGCCTTTTCGCCCGCGCCCGTGACGACCGCGACCAGCAGAGCCTCATCGTGCTCGAATTCGTCCCACGTTTCGCCGAGCTGCTGATACATCTCCGGGTCGATGCTGTTCATGGCGGCGGGGCGGTCGAGCGTGATGAGCAAGGTGCGGTCGCGGCGTTCGGTGCGGATGGGCATGGAGCGTAGCCTACCGCCGCGGACGGCAGGACGCACCGTGCCGCGTGCGCGGCGTTGGCGGCACGGGTATTGTGGCGCCACGGGAATCGGGAGGGTTCGCATGGCGGATTTTGAGTACGCGGTTGATGGGCAGATTGGGGTGATGCGGTTCAATCGGCCCGAAAAGATGAACGCGATTACGTATGAGATGCTCGCCGAAATTGAGGATGCCATCCGGCAGGCGGGCACCGACGAGCGGGTGCGGGCGGTTGTGCTCACGGGGGTGGGCCGCGCGTTCAGCGCCGGGACCGACCTGCAGCAGCTCTCGAGCCAGCCTCCTTCGACCGGCCGGGCCGAAAGTTACGCCAACTCATACGCGAGCGCGCGCCCCGCGCCATGGACGTTCGCATCAATCGCCAAGCCGACGGTTGCAGCGGTGAACGGCGCGGCCGTCGGCCTGGGCGTGGAGTTCACGCTGCAGTGCGACTTCCGCATCGCAGCGGAATCGGCGCGGTTCGGGTGGGTGTTCGTACACCGCGGGCTGGTGCCCGATACGGCAGCCGGGACGTGGCTGCTCTCCCGGATTGTCGGGCTGCAGAATGCCGCCTACCTGCTTTACTCGGGGGAAATCATCAGTGCTACCCGGGCACTGGAGATGGGCTATGTGCACGAGATCGTCCCGGACGCGGAGCTGGTGGAGCGTTCGATGCAGTTCGCGCACTCGGTTTCGCGAGGATCGCCACTGGCGACCGGCGAGGTGAAGCGATTGCTCTACCGGAGCCTGGCGCGCGACGCGGTGGACCACGTGAAGGACAGCACGGAGGCGCTTACGCGGATGTTCGCGAGCGAGGACTTCACGGAGGGCGTGCAGGCGTTCCTTGAACACCGCCAGCCCAACTGGAAGGGCCGCTAAGCACGACGAAGGGGAGGGCAAATGCCCTCCCCTCGCTGCTGATTCCCCGGGTGGAGCGCCAGACCTTAGCGGGCGATCTTGGTGTCCTTGTTGTTGCCCCACTCCTGCCACGAGCCGTCGAAGTTCTTCAGGCCGTCGTAGCCGAGCAGGTAGAGAGTGAAGAGTGAGTGGGCGGCGCGAACGCCCGTCTGGCAGTAGGTGATGACCTGGGCGCCGGGTTTGATGCCGGCCTCTTCGAACTGCTTGCGGAGTTCCGCGGCAGGCTTCCAGACCTGCGGTTGGGCCTCGGTGAGCGAGCGCGTCCAGTCCAGGTTCACGGCGTTCGGGACGTGCCCGCCCTTGGCCGCCCGGACATCAGCGCCCGTGTATTCGGCGGGCGAACGCACATCGAGGATGACGACGTTGGGGTCCGGGTTATCGGATTTCTCGGCAACGTAGTCGAGGGCGCAGATGACCTCGTCGTTGACGGATGCCTTGAAGACAGCCTTCGTGACAGCCGGCGCTTCCGTCGAAAGCGCGAGGCCATCTTTCTGCCATTTCGCGAACCCGCCGTTGAGGACCGAACCCTCGTGTCCGTAGTACCAGAGCACCCACCAGAAGCGGGTGGCGAGCAGGCCGTTGCCATCGTCGTAGGCGACGACGGTCCTGGTGTTGTCGACGCCGATGGCGCCGGCTTTTTCGGCGAAGAGCTCCTCGCGGATGACGTAGAACTTGTCGTCGGGGTCCTTGAGGAAGGCGGGGTCGTACCAGACGGCGCCGGGGATGTGGCCGGCGTCGTAGGACTCCTTCTTCCGCAGGTCGACGATGACCAGGTTCGGGTCGTCGAGGGCTTTTTCGAGCTGGGCGGACTCGACGAGGAGTTGAGGACGGGTGTAGGCGTTCGGGTCGACAGTGGGCGTGGCCTGGACCTGGGGGGTGCTGTCCCCGGCGGTCGCAGTGGTCGCGGTCGTCGCGGTGGCTGCCGGGGCGTCGTCGTCGTCATCGCCGCCGCACGCCACCAGGATGGTGGTGAAGGCGGCGACTACGAGCAGTGCGAGCAGACTGAGTCTCTTCATTGTTGGCTCCTTGGGGGCTTTACGCTTCGTCGGGCGCGAGTTCGGCAGCACGGGCTGCGATGGCGGTCAGGATTTGTTTCTGGTCGATTGGGGCGTTCGCCTTTTCGAGGGTGATGACCCACTCGCCGGGCGCCTTGCCAGCGATCTCGGAAAGGAACCCGAGCTTGGCGCCCTCCCAGGGGACGGTGGAAAGCGCCGGGGCGTGGTCAGTGATGAGCTCCAGCCGGTCTCCTGCGGAGAGCTTCTTGAGCGCTTCCTTCGCCTTCATGGCCGGGTAGGGACACATCTCTCCGCGGACATCGATTTGCATGTGGTGGAACTCCTCCTCCGTTGTCTGATAGCCGCCTCAGGGCAGGCGGCGAATGACCTGAACTCCGATGAACGCGCCGGCAGCGAGCCCGGCGGCGTAAATCCAACCTGCGACGGCTAACGACGGGATGGACGAAAAGAACGCACCGATGGTGCAGCCGACCGCAAGGACGGAGGCGTACCCCATCGCGGCACCGCCGATCAGAAGCTGGGGGTAGCGGGCGGTGTTGCGGGAGAACCGCACCTTGAACTCGCCAGAGAGGACCGATGCGGTGAACGCCCCCAGGACCACACCGGTCATGGTGGTGGTGCGGATGGTGAGCCATTCCGCGCCGGCAGCGGCCGAAGAGCACCCTGCCAGCAGATCAGCGCCTTTGAGCGGCAGGCCGCCGGCGTTGGCGACCCTGGCGGCATTGTCGGCCCAGAGCGCGAGGCCGCCTGTGACACCCAGGGGACTCTGGAGGTTATAGGCGACGATGCTGAGCACGCCGAGTGCGAGCGCGCCCGCGGTATAGGTCCAGCCGCGTCCGCCAAACACCACGTTCCAGGAGTTGCGCAGGTACTCACGGACGGTGAGGGCCGGTGGAGCGGGTTTCGCCTTCGGTTCGGGCAACCGGGGTGAGCGGAATTCCCACCAGAGGATCGCCACATAGGCGACTGCCAACAGCCCGAGCGTCAGAAGGACGGATGCCGTGAGGCCAAGGTCCGTCGGGAGCCAGGTTGCCTCGCGCTTGCTGATGTCGTTGTCGTACCACCAGTTCCAGGACTTGGATGCGCCCCAGAGCCCGAAGAGGATGCCGACCATGGCGACCCAGGAGTTGACGTAGCCTTCGCCCATGCGCCAGAGGGTGCCGGAGACGCAGCCGCCAGCGAGGACCATTCCGATCCCGAACATCACGCCGCCAACGATGGTGGCGAACCCCACGGGCTGGATGTGGGCGCCGGGCGGGAGCACGTTGAACGACGGGTCTGGCACGAAGCGGGCCATGAGCATGCCGAAACCAAGCGTGGTGACCGCGAGCCCGAGGATGATGGCGCGCATGAGGCGGCCATCGCCGGACATGATGAGGTCGCGGAAGGCGCCGGCGAAGCAGAGGCGGCTGCGCTGGACGATGACGCCGAAGGCGATGCCGATCAGCCAGAACGCTCCGAGCTCGAAGTCCTTCTGGCCTGTGAAGACCGCCGCCACGACGATGAACAGCAGCGCCCCCGCGATGGTGAAGGTATTGGCGGGAAGACGCGGCGAAGCCGTGACAGCTGTTGCGCCAGCCTGCATTGACGCCCCCTCAGTGATTGTTGACAAACTCTATCGACAAAGACGAGAAGGTTCAACTGCAGGGAACAAGGTTAAGCGTCGAGTCCCGCAGCAGCGGTATCGACAGCGGCGCGGATATCGGCCTTGAAGCCTTGCTCGCGCAGGATCTTGCCGAGGGAATTGAGCACGAGCAGGACGTTCCCCGGCGTGGAGCTTTCGCCCATGAGCCCGATCCGCCACACCCTGGCGCGGAGGTCGCCGAGCCCGCCGCCAATTTCGATGCTGTTCCGGTCCAGGAGCGCGCCGCGCACCTCGGCGTCGTTCACTCCATCCGGGATGCGCACTGTGGTGAGCACGGGAAGGCGATAGCCGGGGTCGGCGTGGAGGACGAGGCCCATGGCTTCGAGGCCCGCCTGGAGGGCGCGGCCGTTCTGCTCGTGACGGGCCCAGCGGCGCTCTAGACCCTCATCGAGCACGAGGGCGAGAGCTTCGTGAAGCGCGTACACCATGGAGATTGGGGCGGTGTGGTGATAGGCGCGGCGCTCGTCCCAGTAAGCCTCGAGGAGGCTGAGGTCGAGGTACCAGCTGTTGCAGGGGACCTCCCGGGCTTTGACGGCATCCCAGGCGCGCGGCGACATGGTGAGCGGGGCCATGCCAGGGGGCGCGCTCAGGCACTTCTGGGTACCGGAGTAGACGGCGTCGGCGCCCCAGGCATCCACCGTCACGGGGACGCCGCCAAGGGAGGTGACGCAATCGACAAGGAGGAGTGCGCCGGACTCCTTCGCAAGCTTGGCGAACGGCTCCACGGGAGTCTGAGCCCCCGTGGACGTCTCGGCATGGACGATGCCCAGGAGCTTCACGTTGCCGGCAGCCCGGACCGCGGCCTCCACACCCGCGAGGTCCGTCGGCGAGCCCCAGGCGGTCTGCACCCGGGTGACCTGGCCGCCGGCCCGTTCGGCCATGACCGCGATGCGTTCGCCGAAATAGCCACAGATGCCGACGACGACCCTGTCGCCGGGCTCGACCAGGTTCATCACTGCCGCTTCCATGCCGCTGGTGCCGGTTCCGGGCGTGGCCAGGGTTATGCGGTTGGTGGTGCCCATCACATCGCGAAGCATGTCGTTGCAGTCGTCCATGATGCGGAGGAACTCGGGGTCCATCCGCGCTCACTCCGCCAGACGCTTGAGCGCCTTGCCGTGCTTGGCGTTGACCTTCGCCAGCGACTTGGCCAGTCGGCCTTCGCGGCTGGCGTCGCTGGCCCGGCTGATCGTGAGAACTTTGCCGTCGGTGCTGACCTCCAGGGGCTCTCCCGGCTCGAACTTCAGGAGCTCAAGGATGGGCTTGTCGATGACCAGCGCGTAACTGTTGCCGTGTTTGGTGAGCGTCTTGACCATGCGGGCCTCCTTTGGGCGTTACCACACCGTACATACGAAGTATATACTTCGGCGGTTCGCCCGCAAGGCTTGAGTTTCAGATTCTCGCCGCAGAAACGCCCCGGCAACGGGTCGGGGCGGGGGCATTCTCGGACTGACGCTGGGGGGTCAGTTCGCCTTGCCCGCGACGAAGACGCCGCGCTCATGTTTCTTGAAGCGGGCGGCGGTGCCCTTGGCGGCGATCTCGCGGATGATCGCGGCGTAGAGCGTGGCCTCAGGGGTCTTACCGCCGGGCGAGCGCCACAGGCCCTTGGCCTCCATCTCCGCGATCATCTCCTTGGCCCGCATCGGCACCTCGCTGGCAGCGAGCACTTGCGCGGCGGCGTCCAGAGCGCTGACGCGCTTGGGCTTCTTCTCGCGCGCGGACTTGGCGGGCTTGGGCTTCGCCTCCCTGGCGGCCTTCTGCTTCGCGGCGGGCTTGGCGCTCTTGCTGCCCTTCGTCGCGGTCGGCGCGGGGGCCTTCGCGTCTTTGCCGCGTTTGCCCGCCGGCTTCGCTGCCGCGTCCGGGGCGGGGTTGAGGACCGCCGGGCCGAAGACCGCAACCGCCGCCCGCTCGGCGAGGTTGTTGGCCTCCTCGCGTGTCGGCGGAGCCTTGTCGTCGGGCGTCGCGGTTGCCTTCGCGTCCTTGCGGGCCTTCCACGCCGCGCTCATCTCGCGTTGGACCTTGCCCATGTTCAGAATCGTGCCTTTGCGTGCCATGTCGGACTCCTTCTTCTCGGTGCGAATGCCCGCCGCACGTTGCTGCAGGTCGTGGGGGGAAGCGGGGTCGTCGCGGTTCCCCGCGACGCCGCGCGGCGGGGGTCACTCGGCGTCGCGCAGGAACTCCTCGATCCGTTCGCGCTCCATCCCACTCATGAACCCGACCAGGTCGATCAGGTCGCTGCGGACCTTGCCGAGGTTGCCGGGCAGGCCCCAGTTGAGCGGGTCGGCTTTGGCACGCTCGTCGTGCTTGTCGAGTTCCATCTCCAGCACGTCGAGCAGGCGGGCGATGTCGCTGCGGCGTGCGGCGTAGGTCTCGGCGGCGGTCGGCTCTGGCTTCGTGGTCTTGTTGGTGCGCTTCGTCATGGTCGTGCTCCTTGGGGATGGGGGATAGAGGAACGCGAGTCTCCGGTAAACACCGAAGCCCGCTCGTCGCGGGCTTCAGGTCCTCGGGTCGGTTGGGATCTCGGGGTTTCGCGGCTTCTCCGAAGCCCCGAGCCCGGCCGCCTCGCGGGCGGCGTCGCTGCGTCCCTGGCGGTAGCCCGCGTGCAGCCCCTCGCGGTAGCCGCTCTCGAAGGCGTGGCGGACCAGGTCGCGGATGGACCAGACCGGGATCTCGTGGATGTCGAGGCTGTCGCGCTTGCGCGTCTCCAGCGTTTCGAGCAGCAGATCGGTCTTGGCCCACTCCATCTCGGCGGCGAGGGCCTTCTGCTTGGTGATCGCGTCGATGTTGGTGCGCTTGGTGCTCATGGCGGCGTCCTTTCAGCGGGTGGTTGGGGTCGTGGGGGTGGTGGTGATCGAGGCGAGGAGGGCGGCGACGGCGTGGGCGACGTTGAGCACCGCCGCGGTGGTGCGGACCTCGTCGGGCGTGCCGAGGCGGAAGGACGCGCCCGAGACGGTCACCTCCCACACCGACCCGTAGGCGACGTGGGCGTTGATGCAGATCGGGCTGCCGCCGGGCGTGGGCAGGTCGATGCTGACGTCGGGGTTCGCCGTGCCCCCCACGCCGCTGTGCGCCACCTTGGCGAAGCCGAAGGGTGTGGTGTTGGCGAGCGCCCGCAGGGCGGGCATCATCGCGTCGAGGTCGGTCTTGGTCGGGATGGCGATCTTCGTGCTCATCGCTGCGTTCTCCTTCGTGGGGGTCGCGGGGTTCCGGCCCGCGTTGTGACACATGAAGCCGTGACATCGCGCCAGCAGCAAGGCGATTCGGCGAGGATTCGCCGAGAATCTGCGGCTTGTGGGCAAACATGCCGACACGGGGCCGCCCGGGCGGGAGTTCCAGCGCCGGGAGGTCCGCGATGACTCCCGAACACGCGCCTAGTTCCGGTGCCGTCCCCGCCGGACAGGGAATGTCCCGGCTGAACCCCGGCGCGCTGTCGGTGGCCGACGCCGCCCGCGTGCTGACGCGCCTCGGGGGCAAGCCTGTCACGGAGGAGATGCTCCGCGCGGACATCGACGCCGGCGCGCCGACGAACGCGAACGGCACCATCAACCTCGTGCACTACGCCGCGTGGCTGGTGAAGGAGATG